>Ga0315899_10008763_pt1 | contig 10841 bp, 10 predicted proteins | sample LakEriMetagenome_2_FD_203518 | JGI IMG/M metagenome (GOLD analysis project Ga0315899, IMG submission 203518) | Freshwater fungal communities from buoy surface, Lake Erie, Ohio, United States - Buoy 4 MA112 | ecosystem: Environmental > Aquatic > Freshwater > Lake | place: USA: Lake Erie, Ohio...
CACGCCCATGATAACCACCGCCGAAGCTGCCAACGCCCTTTTCTTCCTCTCCTGCGGCCGGCGCGGACCCACCGCCTCATATGCTGTGTGCATTTCAGGTAACATAACAAATACGCAATTTTCCATTCGTGAGTGTCCGGCTGACAAGAGGAAGGGCAGCCGTGAGTCGGGATCTGTGACAGTCTTGAACTCTTCCAGAAAATGCTTCGCGCGGCAGCGCTCGCGGGAGCGGCCTTTGCGCTGGGCTGGTGGGCGGGTGCTCGCAAAAGACACACGCACACACACACACCCGCCGAAGTCCTGGCGCTCAGAGCGGCCTTTGCGCGCAGTGCGGGCGGCGATGAGGCAGCGCTCGCCGATCCCGCCGATGTGCTGGCGCTCATCAAGGCGCGCCGCTCCATCTTTCCTAAGGACTACGTCGCGGACGCGGCACCGACCCGCGCGCAGCTGGAGCAGATGTTGGAAGCCAGCAACTGGGCGCCCACTCACGGAAAAACGGAGCCGTGGCGCTTTGTGGTGCTTGAGCAGGGCAGCATCCAGCGCTTCTTTGGCATCTGCAGCGATGCGATGAAGGAAAAATTTGGCGCGTCGAGCGACAAGTTTCTGGCCTACCAGCAGAAGCAGGAAAAGTCCAAAAAGGACAAGGCCAAGTGTGCATGCATCATTGCGATCTGCATGAAGAGAAAGGCGTTGCCTGAGAAGCTGATGCCAGAGTGGGAAGAGATCGCTGCCACTGCTTGCGCCGTGCAGAATATGCATCTAATGGCGACGGCGCTACAAATTGCGTCATATTGGAGTTCGGGGGGACCCCTTGACCATCCGCTTGTGCTCGATTTTTTGCGTCTCAAGGAAGAGGGAGACAGGTGCTTAGGCCTCTTTTACGTGGGTATGGCAGCAAAAGAAAAAACTATGAGTTACCGAAAGGGCGCGCGGCGCGGTCCCATCGAAGATAAAGTGCTGTGGCTCAAGGACTAAAAAGGAAGATGGAAGATAAAAAATTGATGGAAATGTATATTCCTGTTTGAGTATGATATTCTTGGTTAGGGTTACGTTTGAGTATGTATGCATATGGTCTTTCTTTTTTATTTCAGTACAACTTCAAAAAACCTCGGAATTATTGCCGTAATCTGCAAAAAACTCGATGATAATACTGCTGCACACACACCCATACCATGCTCTACACATCCCCGCCCACACACCCACAACCATACCACGCACTCCATACCCACACGCACACGCACACGCACACGCACACACCTGCATACATATCCCCTGGAATCATCAGAGGGGGCGTGCCGTGGCAGGGGAGTTGAATGAGCATCTGCTGTGTATACACAATCTACTTTCCACCACCTACTCCATCTGCACTCTCTGCCGTCAGCATTGCGCACCCCCCTCACTTGGATGAAGGGAATTTTCTACTACCCTGTGTTAACATGAAGTGTATCATAGTCTCAAAGCAACTTCGAAAGAATATTTACAAGTCCCAAATGGGCGCCAAACATTAAGGAGCCAGCCACTCTCAAGTCAACGAGCATTCGTGGGTGTCCCCGTAGCGTCCCGTGCGCCTCCGGGATCTCTCACGGCCATGAGCAAGCGCACACGTCCGAGCCCAGTCTCTCTTTGTCAGCATGCCCCCGTGCACTGAGCCCGAGCCGACGATCCGATCGTCGCACGCCTCCGAGAGCTCCTACGATCTCCACACCCTCACACCAACCCCCCCATTGGGTTGGGTCAATTCGCGCCTCGACATTGCCCCCCTCACCTACCAAGTAATGAGTACTACTCTACTTGATGCTAAGTATTACTCTACCTGTCCCTTGCGCTACCCTTGCGCGAGAGGGCGAGGGCTCAGCACTTGTGGCCTTGCTGGCGGAGCGCGTCGCGAAGCACGGAGATAACAGTGAGAGCAATGTCGTGGCGCGCATTGACGCCCATGAGTCCGATGCGCCAGCATTTTCCCGCCAAATCTCCCAGGCCGTTGCCAATCTCAATCTGGTACTTCTCGAGGATGTAGGTCACGGCCTTCTTGGCGTCCACGCCGGGCGGCACCTTGATCGTTGTCAGTGTCGGAAGCCGGTGCTCATACGCCACAAGGGGCTCGAGACCCATGTTCTCCAGCTCCTGCTAGCCCAGACACAAAGTTTTCAGAAGTCAGTGTCCTTGCATCTGTACAATATTTCGAAGCCACTATCACTGCTTTCGAGATATTGTGTCTGCCCGAAGGCCTCGCTCGGCGACGTCTTTCTCTGTGACGCGCCCTTGAAGTAATACTTTCACTTGACTACGTTTGCAATACATTGGCAATACCTGACTACTTTACTTTTACATCACTACTTTTGAGAATTTTTGCCTGCCAGAAGGTCTCGGCAACTTCTCTGTGACGAGCCCAGCGCACGGGTAGCGTCTGGGAAGTGATTCACACGCACGCAGCCATGCCAGCACGTTAGCGCCATCGAGGTGATTGCGGGGCAGCGCAGGGGAGGGGAAGGTGAAGAACAGAACGTCCTCGCGCACGAACTCCAGTTCGCGCCTGGCGCAGAGAAAAAGAGTAAAGATGCGCGTAGAAAAAAATGTGTAGAAAAGTACCTCCTCGCGCACCAGCTCCAGAGCCTCGCGCATCGCGTAGCACATGGAGATGGGCGCTGTGTGGTGGTACGAGCGCGGGCCGCCGCCCCCGGCGCCACCGATGTAACTTGCGATCATCTTCATGTCGAGATACCAGTTGGCCACATCGGTCTTGCGGCTCATGAGCTTCTCCATTGCGCGCGGGCCAAAGGTAAGGGGTGAGACGCCGGGCGGGCAGCTCAGCGCCTTCTGGGTGCCTGCGTACGAGGCGTCGATGCCCCACTCATCAATGTACAGGGGCACGCCCGAGATGGACGTGACGCAGTCTGCGATGAGGATTGCGCCGTGCTTGCGGCAGACCTCGGCGACGCCGTCGAAGGGCTGGCAGGCGCCGGTGGAGGTCTCGGCGTGGATCAGGCCGACGATTTTGGGCTGGTGCTTCTCGATCGCCGCCTTGATCTCCTCGTACGTAAACACCTGTCCCCACGGCTTGTTGATGGCAATCGGCTCGCCGCCGTAGCGCTTCGCCATGTTGATCATGCGGTGCCCGAAGTAGCCGTTCACACCCACCAGGATTTTGTCGCCAGGCTCCACCATGTTTGCAACGCATGCCTCCATGGCCGCGGAGCCGGTGCCGGACACGGGCACGGTGAACTCGTTCTTGGTCTGGTACGTGTAGCGCAGGAGCGCCTTGATGTCCTCCATCAGCTCGAGAAAGTAAGGGTCGAGGTGGCCAACCTGCGGGAGCGACATGGCTGCGTGCACGCGCGGGTGCGCGTTGCCCGGACCAGGGCCGCAGAGGAGGCGTGGGGGCGGGCTGAACTTGTGCACGGTCGGAATCGGAATCTTCTCCCCGATGTCGCGCATCGTCAAGTGCGACTTCTTCTCAACGGTAAACGTCGTCGAGGTGCCCTGGCCGTACACTGTGGTGTCGCGGTTGGCCGAGGACGACATGCTGCGATTATCGGTGCTCATGCGGCGGAGGCCCGCGGCGGCCTGCCCGCGGAGGCCACGCGCGGCCAGATTCTTTGACGCGAGCATCGCGGAGGGCGGATGGCAAAGCACCGCGCTCTGCAAACTTGACAGGACACCCAAGCAAAGTCCAAAAAACACCTGCAAGAGGAGAGAAATGAACAGCTTTTTTTGAAACGTTTCAGATTTCGCACTTTTGGGTTGCGGATCCACGAGCAACTCGTCCGAAAAGCATCATTAATTATTCTAAAACAGCCAGTTTTTTAAATTTCCGCACAATCTGGACGGCAATAATTTTCTCAGCGTTTGCAGCTACCAACATACTTTGTACCAGATTATTTGAGTTCGAATGGAAGCGCTCTAATAAATGCTGTTCGAATCTCTGTGACCCAAAAAACGGGCCACAAATAAGGGCACATGGGTTGTAAAATTCCATACCACGCGAAATCCGAAAAATTCCCGACCATCTGAAACCCAATTTTTGAGACATAACCCTTTCTTTTTGTATAGAACGTGTTTTCAGAAACTGAAAACACGTTCTGCACAGAACGTGTTTTCAGTTCCAATTCCACGAACACGCTTCGTGGGTGACTGCAGGGTCGGGCGGTTTGGCGGCGCGCAGCAATGGGCGACGCCAAGGAGGCCCCAGGTGCGGGCGGCCCAGGATGTGCACATCATCCGCTTAACACGGGGGCGCCTGCGCCATGCGCCCCCTCCCACCTCTCTCCCACACAACTTCCTCGCGCGCACTCGCTTTTCCCATTCTATGCATGCCCTTCACTCCCGCCCAGGGCCACGCACGTGTGGGCACGCGCGCGGAGCCGCCAGGGAGACACCGCGATGCCGCGCCACCTGCGGCTGCGCGGCCGCCGCGCCCTGGGCTGCGCGCGGCGCAGCGTGTGGGAGCTGGGGGCTGGAATTTGCGCGAGCTGCGTGCAGCACGCAGCCCGCGCCGGGCAATTTTGGGGGTTGGAATTTGGCGCGGGCTGCGTGCTGCGTGCGGCTCACAGAAACGCTGGGGAGGGAACGTCCCGAAAGCCATGGTCCATACACACACACGCTCCATGCATGCACGCATGCATGCATGCACGCACGCACGCACACGTACACAACACGTACACACACTCACACACACACGCACCTTTTCTGACTTGCCGCGGCCCTGGCGTGCTGTCGGCAGCAGCGGGTGTTCCCGACGCCGGCGCTGACGCCATGGAGCCGGAGGGCGAGGCTGTGGTGTACGAGGAGGAGCTGCTGCAGAATCCGTACTCGATGAAGTTATGGATTCGGTACCTGCAAATCAAGGCAGAGGCACAAATTCTCAGAAGTAATCTGTGTAGAGACTTTTACGTAGTAAATGTACTAAGGCACTGACGTTTGAGTGTGCGTGGACAGGCGCCCTTTGGGCAGCGCAAGCTGCTGTTCGAGCGCGCGCTCAAGGCGCTCCCCGGCAGCTACAAGCTATGGCACATGTACCTGCGGGAGCGGCGCGACAAGATCAAGCGCAAATGCATCACGGATCCTGCCTATGAGTCGCTCAACAACACGTTCGAGCGGGCGCTGGTGTTCATGCACAAGATGCCGCGCATCTGGCTCGACTACACCAAACTCCTGCAGCTACAGCGCAAGGTGACGAAGACGCGCCATGTATACGACCGCGCCCTCCGCTCACTCCCCATCACGCAGCACGACAAGATCTGGAGGCAGTACACGGCGTTCGTGAAGCAGGCCAACGTGCCAGAAATGGCATGCCGTGTCTTCAGACGCTTCCTTAAACTTGACCCTGACATTGTGGAGGAGTACACCGAGTTCCTCGGCAAGCACGGGCAGTGGAATGAGGCAGCCACTCTAATGGCTGAGGCGCTGAACCGCGAGAGCTTTGTCTCGAAGCGGGGCAAGTCCAAGCACCAGCTCTGGCTTGAGCTCTGTGATATGTGCTGCAAACACGCACAGCAGATCACCGGCCTCAAGGTGGAGCCCATAGTGCGCGGGGCGCTGAGGCGATTCACAGACGATGTCGGTAAGCTATGGGTGTCGCTGGCCGATTACTTCATCCGCCTGGGACACTTTGAAAAGGCACGTGACATTATGGAGGAGGGTATCAACACGGTCATAACGGTGCGGGACTTTTCAATGATCTTCGACGCGTACACGCAGTTTGAAGAGACGATGATCTCGGCGAAAATGCAGGATGATGAGGGTGAGGAGGAGGCGAACAAGGGTGATGATGACGATCTCAATATTGAGGGGGATGACCTGGAGCTGAGGTTGGCACGACTTCAGTACTTGCTGGACCGCCGTGCTGAGCTCTTGTGCAGGTAAGGACTTTCCTGTCTTGTAAGGACTTTCCTGTCTGTGTCTGCTTTGTGCGCCTGCGGCAGAACCTAACGTATTATTATTATTGTTGTTATTATTGTTGTTGTTATTGTTATCATTTAAGCCTGCAGGAGACACCGGTCAGCGTCCATAATAATAATAAATAATAATAATAATAATGACTTTCCTGTCTTTGTCTGCAGCGTTCGCCTGCGGCAGAACCCTCACAACGTGCATGAGTGGCACAAGCGCGTGAAAATCTTTCAGGAGCAGGACGCGCCGGACAAGGTGATCAAGGCCTACGCGGAGGCGGTGCAGACCGTGGACCCGATCAAGGCCGACGGCAAGCCCCACAGCCTGTGGGTCGCGTTCGCGCGCTTCTACGAGGACAACGAGGACCTGGATTCAGCACGTGACATTCTAGAGCGCGCGACCAAGGTGGAGGACTTACACACACACACACACACACACACACACACACACACACACACACACACACACACACACACACACACACACACACACACACACAACACACACACACACACACACACACACACACACACACACACACACACACACACACACACATGTATATATAAACAAGGTGGAGTTCCGGTCCATGGAGGACTTGTCGAATGTGTGGTGCGAGTGGGTTGAGATGGAGCTGCGCCACGACGAGTTTCAGAATGCGCTTAAGGTCCTGCACAAGGCCACCTTTGTGTCGGACAAGACAGCTCGGGCTTTCCTGGGCAAGGACAAAGAGCTGGCGGGGCTGCCCGTGAGCCAGCGCGTTTGGAAAAGCACCAAGCTGTGGAGCATGTACGCCGACCTCGAGGAGTCGCTGGGTACGCTCGAGTCCACCAAGGCGGTGTATGAGCGGATGATTGAGCTCAAGGTAGTCACCCCCCAGATCATGATCAACTACGCCCACCTCCTTGAGGAAAACAAACACTTTGAGGACTCCTTCTGCGTGTACGAAAAGGGCGTCAACGTGTTTGAGTGGCCGCTCTCCAAGGAGCTGTGGATCGCGTACCTATCAAAGTTTGTCAAGCGCTACGAGGGCAAGAAGATGGAGCGCGCCCGCGACCTGTTTGAGCAGGCCATCACCAAGATCCCCCCCGAGGAGACGCGGCCCATCTACCTCATGTACGCCACGCTCGAGGAGGAGCACGGGCTGGTGAAGAACGCAATGTCCATTTATGACCGCGCCTGCAAGCTAGTGTCGCCGGCCGAGCGCCACGACCTCTATGTCCACTACATCAACAAGGCCACCGAGTTTTTCGGCAACTATTTCTCAAAAGTCCTCTATACAGTGACTTTTAGATGGTCAACTGCGTCTCAACTGCGTCTCAAAAAGTGCTCTCTACCTCTTTAGTGACTTTTATATCGTAAATATACTAGAACTCTGACTTGTGAGCATTTCTTTTTTCTTTTTTAGGCGTCACCAAGACGCGCCCAATCTACGAGACGGCCATGCAGCACGTGCCGGACTCGCGGATAAAGGACCTTTGCGTCAAGTATGCGGAGCTGGAAATGACACTTGGCGAAATCGACCGCGCGCGAGGCATCTTCCGGCAAACAAATCTTTTTCAAGTCCTCTATACGGTGACGGCATATTGTAAATATACTAGGGCGCTGACTTTTGAGCGCTTTTGATAGCTACGGCTCGCAACACTGTGACCCAGGCAAGGACCACACGCTGTGGAAAAAATGGAACGATTTTGAGGTGCGGCATGGCAACGAAGACACCTTCCGCGACATGCTGCGCATCAAGCGCTCGGTCCAGCTGCAGTTTTCGCAGCAGCACGTCAACACCACCGATACTGCGGCGGCGCTGATTCAAAACGGCCCGGCGTCGAAGCGGCAGAAGATCAGCAACGACATGGAGAAGCTTGAGCGCCAGATGATGAACGAGGACATGCGAAACCTCGTGGAGGCGCCCTCGCTCTCGCGCGGCGGCGATATTGTCGCCACGGGCGGGGACGAAACGAGCTCCGTGATACCCGTGGCCGGTTCCGCGCGCAACACGGACGAGATCGCCATTGATGACGACGATGACGATGAGATGGTGGAGGATGGGGCTGCCAAGGGGCCCACGGGCAAGCAGCAGATGGCGCGCATGAATCTAGTAGAAAAGGCCATTCCTGCTGCCGTCTACGGGGGGCTGATGAAAGAGGGCGAGGCGCCTTCAGGCGCTCTCGCTCGCTTTAAAAGTCAAAAATAGCGAGTGGGTTGTGGCGTTCTGAATGGGTGAAGGGGCGGGCCGGCAGCGACGGCTGCGGGGTTGAGGCAAAAGAAGCTGATCACTGATAAACAAAAAGGAAGAAAACTTCACGTGTTTGGCTGTTGGTGTGAATGCAGTTCGTTGTGAGCCGTAGAGGGAGGGAGGGGGGCGGGGTGGGGAGAGAGAGAGATCAGGAGATGGAGTTGGTGGGTGAGGAGGGGAGGACGGGACACCTACAATTATCTGATGGGGAAAGTAGGCTGCATTCTTACATATCAGCGGTAGAGGTATATCCAACTCTTATACTCTCTCTCTCTCGCGCTCTCTCTCCACCTCCCTCCCTCCGCCCTCAGTTTTGTTCAGACCGACGCAGCAGCCCACCTTTTGGGACGCTCAATCCAGATTTTTTTTGAAACACTCACCCAGATTTGAAACACAAAGAAGTGATCTGCAACGCGTGTGGTCCGATCTCGCGTCCTTCCCGTTCGAGCAATGTGTGCGTAATCCTGGTCTCTAAAATGCCACGTCCATGAGGAGGCCAACACCAGCGAGGATCCACTTGGACGAAGGCGCCTTGGTTTTGAGTCCTGCATTGAATACAAATGTGGGCCCGCGATCCTGAGTTTTGTACGTAGGGCACTCAAAGGTGTCCTTTAGCTTCTCGCCAGTGAATTGCGCTGCCTTGATGAGCACAATGGGCATTCTCGCGTACAGCTCCTTGGGACGCGAGTCATCCACGGTGCCCGCCTTTTCATCCCAGCGTGCTCCTTCCATGTAGAGCCCGTGGATGAAAGCACCGTCCTTGCTGGGCCCAGGAAGCTCCGAGAGTTCAAACTTTTTAGTGACTTCGGTCTGAGTGACAGTCCTGTCGAGGGGCCACTCATTCTGACGAGCGGTTGTTTGCATGACTGCCGTCAAGAAGGACTGAGGGTTGAACAGATACGACAGACACGTGGATTTGGGCACATTCATCTCTCCAGTCCAGTCCGCCAGCTGCTGCTGGCGCGAAATCATGTCGCGAACCCAAGAACCCAGACCACGCTTTGAGGGGTATGCGAATTTGTCCCATCCAGGTGGGCGCAGGCCATCAGCCAGGGAAGACATGAGACTGTCCATTACATCCGTGATTTGCAGGTCTCCTCGAAGCCCAAGCGTCAGTTCAGCCAAGGAGCGCTTCATTTCTCCCATCAGTTCTTGCATGCGTTCAATCTCCTGCAAGAACACATTAACGTATGGTGTTCGGACCTCAGGTGCGCGGTCCATAATGTCAAGCATGTCGAATTGGTCTGGTAACATTCCGCCAATCTCTTCCACCATCGCTGCAGCCTTCTCAACCACACTCATGCCGCCACCACCGCCACCACCTCGAGGCTGCAACTCTCGGAGATTGGAGAACATCGTGCCCGCCTGCATCAGGCGGAACCCGATTTCGGCGTTCGGATGCAGGCCGAATGCAGTCGGCGACTCTTGCGGGAAAGCAGTGTCGATATGCTCAAGGATATCCTTTGAGTTGCCAGAGTTCTGTGGGGTCTTGCACCCGGGGAAAATCTCGAATCCTTCTACCAACTCATCGCAAAGGTACGCGTTCAGGTAGTTGGTCACCAAGACACGATCAAAAAAGTCAGTCACGTGACCGCCGTACATAATGTCGCCGAATATGTAGCGCAAATCATCCCACGGCACTTTGGGGTTGTTTTCGAGATAGTTCATTGCTACTTGGGCGCAAGCCGTAAGATCCCCAAAGTTGAACGGATACCCGCGGTTCCAACCCTGTGGACCAAATTTCTTGCGCTCTACCACGATGGCATGGAAGAGACAGATTGCAAACGTGATCGACTTGAGCTCTCCAGGCTTGGCGCTCGAGTCGAAAAAGTCATCTGAGAACAGTTTCCAATTTTTGCTGACATTGGGCTGAAGTCCTTGCGGGGGCTCGTTGGTAAGCTTTACACACACTTGCAAGACATTGATGGGCAACATGGCGGGCTCTGCAGACAAGAACATACGGAAATCGTTGTTCGCCCCTTCCAGGTCATCGCACCGCTTCTCAAGATACCCTCCAGTCCACCTCGGCGTCAAATGGATATTCTGACAGAAGGCCCAGCCACCGTTCTTGAAGGACGTTTCAATGGCGCGTTCGGCTACTGGCTCCTGGCCTTGCCCGAGAGACACGAGCCCGAAATTTCCCATGTCGAAACCGATGCCGAATTCCTTGCCCAGCTTCTCAGTATCTTTCACAGGGTCCACACCAGCAGACAAGATAAAGAAGACGGGTGTCGATGGCGTCACGTCTTCAAACGAACGAGCAAGATCGAAGGCCTGGGACGTGACATACTGTACGCCAATAACATTCTTCACGTACGAAGCCAGGGCCTCAGACATGCGATCCAGGCGCAGCGAACGCATCAGCAGCAGCTTCTCGAACTCACCCAGCTTCTTCCAGTCTCCGGGCAGGGGAACCTCTTCCGGTCGCTCAAGTTCAAACCATTCCCTGAACCGTTTGGCACTACCAACCAAATCGTCTGGAAGCTTCTCAAATGCTTCAAATTCTTTCAGGGCGCAGCAGGTGAGCCACGCGGCATCGTCCAACCACTCGATAAGCGGGTTCTCGATGCCCGCTGCCTTGGGTCCCTGGATGAGGAAATCGAACATGGCTGGGACCAGAGAACCGTCGCGCTGCTGCACCTGGAAACAGAGCTGAGACGCAAAGACGAGCTTGTGACGCTCAAATAGGCCCTGTGCGGCGTAGGAAAAGCAAGTG
>Ga0315899_10008765_pt1 | contig 10840 bp, 8 predicted proteins | sample LakEriMetagenome_2_FD_203518 | JGI IMG/M metagenome (GOLD analysis project Ga0315899, IMG submission 203518) | Freshwater fungal communities from buoy surface, Lake Erie, Ohio, United States - Buoy 4 MA112 | ecosystem: Environmental > Aquatic > Freshwater > Lake | place: USA: Lake Erie, Ohio...
CGCGCTCCTCCTCGGCAGCTGCCAGCTGCGCTGACAGCTCTTGCATCGCCGCACCCTCCCCCTGTGTCATCGCCGCCACCTTGTCCGCCAGCGCTTTCCGCTCCTTGTCAGCCTGCTCCAGTTTCTCTAAGCACTCCATCTGCTCCTGCATCTTGGCCTTGAGAGTCTCAGCCAGCTCGAGATTGCCCGTCTCGACTTCCTTCAGTCTAGTCGCTAATCGACTCTTGGACGCTTCCTCCTCCTCCACACGCGTCTCGAGCTCTTTCATCTGAGCCTCTGCGCCTGCAGCTGCTTCTGTTACATTGGCAAACGTCCTAACTGCTTCTTCGCGCGCTGCTTGGCTCTGCACGTCATTCTCAAAAGTCAGTGTCCTATTACATTTACAATATAAACTCCTGTAGTTAATACTTTTGAGAATTTGTGCCTGCATCAATTCTTGGTCCAGTCTTGTCTTCTCCTCCTCCAGCTTGCCCTTCGCCTCCTCCGCCTCCTGCAACGCCGCCCTCAATGTCTCCACTTCCGACCGCATCTGCACAAGCTCTCCTTCCACTCCCGCTGCTTCGCAGAGCAAGTTGCTTTTCTCCTCGTCGGCGTCACGCAGCAGCGCCTTGAACTGCTCAACCTCCTTCATCGCCCGCCCGCGCTCCTCCTCGGCAGCAGCCAGCTGCGCTGACAGCTCTTGCATCGCCGCACCCTCCCCCTGTGTCATCGCCGCCACCTTGTCCTCCAGCGCTTTCCGCTCCTTGTCAGCCTGCTCCAGTTTCTCCAGGCACTCCATCTGCTCCTGCATCTTGGTCTTGAGAGACTCAGCCAGCTCGAGTTTGCCCGACATTTCTTCCTGCAATCTGGCTTCAGCTTCCCGCGCGGCCGCAGCGGCATCCATCCCAGCGTCCTCAGCAGCAGCCAATGCTTCTTTGAGCCGAGCCACCTCTGATTCCAAATCTTCCCTAAACGGAATCGCCGCCGCCGCCTCCCTCGCTGCTGAATCGCGATCCTTCTTGAGTTGGATCACCTCCTCTTCCAGTGCCGCCTGTGCTGCAGCCGCCGCCGCTGCTGCCGCCGCCGCCGCCTTGTTCTCCATGGTAGCCTCTGAAGGCTGAGAGATTCTGAGTTGTTCTTCGAGCTCGGAAACGCGTCGTTTGGCGGTCTCGGCTTCGAGCTTGGTGTCGCGCACCATTTTCAGCAGCTCCTCTTTCTTGCCCAAGCTCTGAATTGTGTCACATCCAACGGGCACGTAAGCAGGCAACCCACTCACATTTACGCACCCCCCCTCTCGGTATCTGAAAGTCTCATGTATCCGCATTACCACACCCAGCGGTCTTTTTCAGCAAAAAAGACCGCTGGGTGTGGTAATGAGGATACATGAGATGCACCAGCACTACGGAGCACAGTGGGATCTGTGCACTGTGCGCAAGGTCCTCGTGCATCGTCTAAGAGGCTTCCGCTCAACCCTCCTCCTGCTTCGCCCTCCGTTCAAGCGAAATCCGCCAAAGATCACAACGAACAACTAAAGTATGTACCATGTGTACCTTGACCCTGTACCCTCTCGCCCGCACCTAGTCGCCACAGTCGCCTGCAGACCTCCTCTAGCTCACGCGCGCACCCCGTGCATACCTCCTTCATCTTGCCTACTTGTGCCACGAGTTTCGCCCGCTCTTCTTCCTGCTCCCTCAGCCTCTCTTCCAACTCCCCCACCCGAGCCGCACTCTCACCCGCCCCCGACCGCGCGCTGCCATCGGCACCTGCAAGAGCACGCATCTGGTCCCCGCTATCAGCTGCTCTATCACGCTGCTGAACGGCGGTCAGCGAGGCCTTGAGCTGCGACAGAGTGGCTGCGAGAGGAGAGTCACTGTGCACATACTTCTCGCACATGGCCACCGCCTCCTCCACCGCCCCCAGAGCACCCTCAAGCACGCGTGGCGGGAGCGCAGGACACGCCCTCTCGCCGATTTCTTTCTCTCTTTCGCCACTCTCCGCCGTATCACTGCTGCCCAGTACCATGCGCTGCGCTGAGCCTTCCTGCAGCACTGCAGACAGCTGGTCTTGCAATTCTCGATTCTCTTCCTCCAAATTGGCGACCCGTGCCTGCAGCATCTCACGCTCCATCTCCAGCCCCTCAAGCTCCATGCGCATGCCCTCTGCTGCATGCAGACTGTGCATTCCCTCTCCCGCAGGAGACCGTGCAACATCCTCTTCTTCTGCCCTTGTGCCTGCGCCAGGCCCTGCTTTCCCCCACCTCCTCCTCGGCTGCTCTGCTTGTCTCTCCTCCTCCTCCTCCTCCTCCTCCTCCTCGTCGTCGTCGTCATCAACAGTAATGATGCTCGCAATACCCTTGACCTCCTCTGTCATGGCGGAGGCGACGTCCTTTGTAACATTTCTCAGTTGCTCTCGCATACTCGACGACTTGCCCCACCACTCACTTCCCACCTGTCCCAACTTGCTCGCACCGCCCAAGAGAGCATCCGCCCGCAGGTTCCCGGCAACCTGATTCAGGCTTCCCATGTTCACAGAGCCCAGCAGGCCAGCGACGCCATTGCCCAGCCTGCCGTCCTCCCCCTCTGCAGGCGCGAATCCATCGGCGCCGGCGATGGTGGGGGCATCTCCGGCTCCAGTGGCAGATTTCAAAGTCGGCGCATCGAGCGACGCACTGTAGAACGCATTCTGGTCCAGCTCCTCAAACTCCGAGGCTGTGACCTCTTGCATATCCTGCAGCTGGCTCAGATCTGTCACCTCAGCCGCGTCTGCACCCGCCCAGTTGGCCCCACCTTCCTGCAGGCCATTTGCGCCCGGGCCATCGTGCGCACTCAATCGCTCGTCGTCGCTGCCCGAGCCTGCCGCGACAAGTTCGGAGACGGTCTTGACGCGGTCGCCCACGCTACTCGACACGCCCGCCAATTCCTCCTTCATGGCGGACGCCACGTCTTGGGTGACCGAGGAGAGGCTCTGGCGGACTGCCGACGAGCGCTCCCACAAGTTCCCACCTACTCCCCCGATGGTGATCTTGCCTAGCGCGCCGCCGACTTTCCCCAGGATAGAAGCGGCAGAAACGCCGGCTTCCTCCTCACCGCCACTCTCTGGCGCGGCCGCAGCATGGGCCCAAAATGGCGAGTCGTAGGCGTCGTCCAGTGCGTCCACAGCACCATTCGTCGGCGCAGGCAGATCAAAGGGCGCGCCGTAGGCGTCAGCACCACCATCGCTGACCTGTGCCTTTCCGTCATGCTCCACGCCGCCTGCACCAGCCTCCGGCGACTCGCCCAGTTCGCCGTCCTCGCTGTCTGCTGCTCCGCAGCGGCTCCCGCCCACAGAGTCAGCGGGCAACCCAGGACCCGCGGAGCACGGGTGCGAGCTCCAGGCGAGAAAGCGGGAGCTCTCGCATCGGCTCTTGGCGCTATGCGTGAGCTCCCGCATCGGCTCGCGGCGCTATGCAAGCAGGACCGCTCCCCCGTCGCTGGCGTCTGGGCGCTCCACGTGGCAGCGCGCGTGGTTCCTCACCGTACTCGTCGTCGTCGTCTTCCAGCTCGATGGTCGTCAAGTCGCGCGCGGCCTGGTCGAGCGACTGCAGAGCGCCGCTCAGGCCGGACGTCAAGCCGTTCCACATGTTGCCGCTCTGCAAACAGCCTTAGAAAGTTCGTTACACTATTCGTGCGCCAACTGTAGACCGGGTCCCCCGCTTGGGGTGCCGGCGCTGTACGGTGATGGCCTTCATCGGCAGGCGCACGTTCGTGCAGCCGACGCCGCCCGCTTGCCCGCGGGCCCCTGAGGCGCCCACTGCACCGCGCCCGGGCAGCTCCGCGCCGCGCCCGTCGTCGAAGCGCTCGGTCGGGTCTGCTGCCTCGCGGATCAGCACCAGCTCGCAGTCGACGCCAGAGCCCGACGCGGACATTGGCGAGGACGATGGCGCGGTGTACAGCAGCGACGATGCAGCGCTCGACGCCGGCTGGGGCCGGCCACAGCTCGGCTCCCCTTCCAGCCACATTGACAGCGCGGGCGCAACGGCGGAGGCACTCGCGGCCGCCGAGAACCGAATCAGGGCCCTCGAGAAGCAGATCCAGACCGAGCGGCGCCTGCGCATGGGGGCGGAGGAAGCCCTCGCGCAGACGCGCTCCAAGCTGTCCACGCCGGTGCAGCAGGTCCCCGCCGGCCGGACCTCGAGCGCGCAGAGCGACAAAGACGACCTGCTGATGGATGTCTGCGTGCAGACGGACGCGCAGTCGCCGCCTGGGCGGGACGAGATCGAGCGTGAAATCAGGGCGGCCGTGCAGAAGCTCCAGCTGCGCAACGACCAGCTCGAGATCGAGAACCAGATGCTCCAGTCCCAGGCCGAGAAAAGGGACAAGGAGATCGCGTCGCTCACGGCCGACAACAAGGTGCTATGGGCCGAGCAGGAGGCAGTGCGCACTGCAAAGAGCGACTTCCAGGATCTGCAGAAGCAGCTTGCCAGCCACGTCAAGGCTGGCAACCTCATTACCAAGAGGCCGTCGAGCAGCACCAACCGAGTGTATGCCCCAACACACGACGGCATGATGGATGCAGGCAATGACCCATTTTCGGGCCTGTTGGATGGCGCGGACGGCGCTGGGAAGTCCAGTGATGCACGTGCGACAAGCAGGGAGGGCAAGCCGCGTTCACAGACAAGGCTCGAGCCGGGCACCGTCCCCCCCGCACAGCGACGCTGTGAGCCCAGCCGTGACAGCGAGAAGCAGCGAGAAAGCGCTCTGTCCAACTTTATGGGAATCTTCCAAGGCAGCATTCAAGATGATGGGGATTCGCTCGGGGATGACGACACGTGTTTGGCCGACGAGCCGGAGCGTCCCTCAACGGCACTGCGTTCGACGATGTCCACCGCTGAGTACCGGCGACCTGTAAGCTGTGCCTATGCGCACCCTGCGTGCCCCTGATATCGCAGCCCACCGATGTTGTTTTCAAATTGAAATTTTTGTAATTATGTATACTGCTGAGAAAATGTTTGTGTCCGCCAGGTCGGGGATTCCCAGAGCGACATTGGAGCTTCGGATGCCAATGCCAAGCGACCGGATGACGTCGCCTCATTCTTGGACTGCCTGCCGCATGCTGACCAGCCGACAACCTCTGCGGTTTCAGCAGATCGACCTGTTGCAGCCGAGCGATCAAAACCGTCAGTTGCTGAGTACAGGCGATCTGTAAGTGTGTTTTGAAATTCCATCTCTACGATGTTCACTTGTGTCGATCTTGATGCACCTTACAAATGTAGAACAAACTCTTTCTGAAATGTGGTTTCTGTCTGTCAGGTCGGGGATTACAGAAATGGAATAGCAGCCCTCGAGGCAAAGCTGCGACCGACGACCTCCGGAACGAGTGCTCCCACAGGCCGAACAAGGAATTTCAACCAGGCGCAGCCCTGAGCCTCACACTAGGGCAGTGTGAGGCTCAAAAAAAAAAATCCGGTGTTTTCAGTATTTGCAGTCGCGGCTGTTCGGGATCCTTACGAAACCGCCAAAGGGGCGGAGTCGCTGAGTGAAGTTTATATTGAAAGACAGTCAACGGGTTAGCCTAGTTGCATTCATTTAAATAAAGGGAAAAAATCATCGAAACTTGGTTCGTTCCACCATCACGGCTTCGCCCCTCACGGTGATGGTCTGGTTATTTTCCGGGGTTTGGGCAAAAATCGGTGGTGTTGCTCGTCTCCCAAGATTTCACCCAGTTTTCGGGGATTTTTAGCATTGTTAGCTGTTTCTCAAGATTTAATATAAGCGCATATGTATTTATGTAAGCCCACGTGATTGGTGCAACCTTGGATCTTGGAGACTACTCATGTCTTCAAGACCAAACGACTCGGACCAACGCAACCAATCACCAACCAGACCACCCACTCGCCTCAACCGCGTATTTGAACGTTAGAATTACCGACTCCCACGCAAATTGGTCCGAAATTGAAGATGTCACAGTGACCTCGAGTGGTAAATAAGCTATTCTGGGCATCATCTGGCTTTAACCCCCATTTCCATGTGCTCCTGCCCGGAGATTCCGAAGGGGATCAAGAACGCATCCGAGAGCGACTTAAAAGCTCTACGGATAATGCCTGTTCGGTACATATGCAGAAACCCGACTTATAGAATGGTTTCATTTGTACCAGAAGATTATGTACGGCGGCGAAAAGCCATCCAGGACAAAATTGTACCATCTCTACCATGCACTCTGAAGTTGTTGTCGGTGTTATTGACTATATTGAGGTGAGGGTTGTGATTTCAGTCAAATACGTTGCAAATCTAAAGGTTTAGACTTATTGCGTGTCCTTGCAACGCCAGTGGTCACATGGTTTTGCTGCAGTCAGCAAAATCCCGCACAATTTGAGCGGGGCCGCGTAATTTTTACGCTGATCTGGTCTGTTTAGTACCGGCTGGCACTCAAAATCTGTGTCGCCCAGGCATTATCCGTACGGAGTGAAAGTCAACCAGAGTGAGACTTTGGGAGAGAGAAAGAGAGAGTTTATCAGGAACGGGCGAACGGGGGTCCCAAGGATGCGCCTTCAGAGCCTGTCAGCTTCAGCTATCTACCCACAACGGTTGAAGCCGACAGGAGCAGTGTTGCACCGGAGCCACTCGAGTGCACCGCTGTCGTCCGCGTTCTGGAGATGAGGCGAGATAGTGTTCCACACACGCTGGTGGTATGCGTTGATGTACCGCGCCTCATCACTCGAGATAAGCGACGAGTCAACAAGCTTGCGCTGGAAAGGAATTAGAGTCAGCGGCTCAAAGGTGAGCAGTTCAACGCTATCCCCCAGCTTGTGCGCGTCCTCGACCTTTTTGACCAGACAGATATTTTCGATGCGTATCCCGTACTTGTCTTTCTCGTAGTATCCCGGTTCAATGCTGCTGGTCATGCCGGGCTCGAGCGCAGGCTCACCCTCACGTCGCCGAAAGGAGATGCTGTGGGGTCCCTCGTGCACGTTGAGGTAGGCACCAACGCCATGGCCTGTGCCATGCCCATAATCGATGCCCCCCTTCCAGAGGGGCGAGCGAGCAAGGATGTCAAGTGACGATCCCAGTGTGCCCCGCGGGAACACGCTCGAGGCCAGGTTGATGTGCCCCTTGAGAACATATGTGAAGGAGCGCACCATCTCCGCAGGTGGCTCCCCAAAATGCATGGTGCGGGTCACGTCTGTGGTGCCGTCAGCATACTGGGCGCCTGACGGACATTCTCAAAAGTCAGCGCCCCCTCCGATATCCGATATAAAGTCACTATTGAGAGCACTTTTCTTAATTTGTGCCGGAGTCGCACAGAAACAAGTCGTCTGGCGACAGCTTCCTATTTGTCTCTGGCGTCGCGAAGTAGTGCGTGATGGCCCCGTGCGGGCCTGATGCAGCGATCGTCGGGAAGCTCAAGCCCTTGAACTTCTCCCCTCCCACCCGTGCGCGTTGACGCTCAGCTTCGTTAGCAGCGCCGATTTCATCCAGGTCTGTCCCCGCCGCCACAGCCTTCTCCAGCCACGAGAAGAAGCGTGCCATGGCGACACCGTCGCGCTCGTGCGCGTCTTGCATCCCCTTGGCCTCGGCCGGGTTTTTGATGGCCTTGACCATCGCCAAGGGCGACAACTTTTCCACCTGAGCCTTGGCCCCTCCCGCCAACCCCAGCGCGCACATCACAGCCCAGCTCGTCACGCTGGGATCCACCCAGAATTTAAGCCCAGACGCGGCAAGAGACTGGACGGTGGGGATAAAGTCTTGGTAGCGCTTGATCGTGTACCCAGCATCCTGCACGTGCTTGCGGGCAGCGCTGTCTAATTTGGACTCGTCGACAAAGAGAAAGGCTTCCGAGGGCGTCACGGCTACGTGCGATAAGACCACGGGGCAGTAGGCCACATCTGCCCCCCGGATATTGAGCAGCCACGCCACCTTCATGTGTGTGTGTGTGTGTGTGTGTGTTATACATTTACACTCACTCACTCACACACACACACACACACACACATCCACCTCGTCGAGCGTCGAGATGGCCATAGCCTCGGCTCCCTCCTTGCTGAGTGCGGAACGCAGCTGCGAGAGCTTGTCGGCAGCGCTCACTCCTGCGAACTTGACGGGGTGCACGGCCACGGGAGCGGAGGGCAGTTGCGGGCGCGGGCTCGCCGCATCTCTCTCCCACTGCTTCGCGAGCGGGCTTTGCTCGAGGGCAACGAGGACGTGGGGGTGAAGCTCCTTTTCGAGGGATTTCCAGGTGGCCAGGCTACAGGTGCTGGCTTCAACGGCGACGCGCTTCGGCGTCGACCCCAGGGCCTTGCGCAGGTGCTCGGGCATGGTGGGCATCCGGGCGCCAGTCTGCATGACCTCCCACGTCGATGGGTCGAGTTCTTGGGCCGCCTGGATCGTGTATCGTCCGTCTGTCACCAGAAATGACCCCCCGTCGGCAGTGACCATGATGGTGCCCGCGGAGCCCGTGAAGCCGGAGATATACCTCATGCAACGATCGCGCTCCGAGGGATACTCGCTGTGGTGCGCATCGCCAGACAGGACGATGAGCGCGTCAAGCTTCTCGTCCTTGAGCCCGGCCCGCAGCTGACCCAGCCTCTCTTCAATCTGGACCGCTCCCTTCACCTGCACCTGAACCTGCGCCTGCTCGGAGGTGGCGGTCATCCGCAGCCCGGAGACGGCGACACGCCCCCCGCGCAGACGGCCCAGGCCAGCGGGGTCCTCCGCTAATGCGCCGAAGCGGCCGTGCTTGGCGCTCCACGATCGCGCAAGGGGCTGGCCCCGCGCAGATATCGCGTCTCCTGCCGCCGCCGTGCCGCGTACAGAGAATGGCGGGCGGAGGGCCAGCGTCGCTGACGGGCGCACTGACGCCAGCGGCGCTTTAAACGCTGTGGCCGCAGGCAGCAGGGCCACGGCCGCGCCCACCAGCGGCAGAGACGACGACAGGCTGCCAAAGCGCGCAGCTGGGGTTGTCAGGATGAGCCTCTCCAGGACTTCAACAGCCGGGGGGAGGAGGGGCACGCCGCGCAGCCTGCGCGCAGCAGACGCCGATACCTGGGCATTTCCTTGGACGTGCGATCAGAGTTGCGCTCTCCTAACCTTCTCCTTTGGATGTCCTGCAACTTCGCCTTTCCCCTGTTGCAGTTACCTACGCCTCAAGATGCGCGGTCGCGTTGGGCCGTCGCGACCACTGGCGCTGTGCTCGTGGGCGACGCTGCTGCTTGTGATCTCGGTCACAGGCCCGGAGGCGCAGCAGCGCGCGGCCGAGCAACAGCGCGTGCCGGCCCCGCCACACGGTGAGAGAGTGCGGGAGTGCAATGCGACAAGCCCGCCGCCAGTGCTCGCGCGCCGCGGCCGCATTCTTCTTTTGACTCAGTGTCGGGGGTCCCTGGGTTGCAGTGTCTGTTGTCGTGCTAGCGCAGCGCAGCCCGATCCACCTGCGCCTGTGTCTGCGCTCGCTGCACGAGGCTCTGGGACTGGCGAGGGCCTTCCAGTGGGACGTCACCATCATCGAATGCGACGGGGAAGGGCCGGGGTCGCTGTCAAGGCAGGCGTTTCTGGCCAGCGCGGCGCTGTTTGCAGGCGCGCGACTCCTCTTCAATGACAGCGGGGATCGCCTCACCCTCGCAGCGGCCACGCATCGGGGCGCGGCTTGCGCGTCGCCCCGCGCAGAGCACATTATTTTTATCCAGGATGTTGTTGAGGTCTCTCGCAACGCGTTGGAGCGCATGGTCGACGTCCTCGAGCGCAATTGCCGCGTGGCCCTCGTGGGGTCGGCAAGCGCCAAGCCCGACGGTGCTGTCTACCACCAGGGCATAGCATTTGACCTCGGACCCCGCCACAAGCGCTGCCTCTCCTCCGACGCTTACGAAGACGACTACTCGTATATCTCACGACGTGACATGGACGAGAGCGGCGAGGAGCCACTGGCATGGACGGTTATAAATTATTATCACCTCTTGATGTACTTAATACTAAATCATATGACTGGATGATTTTGTTGTGAAAACAATTATAGCAAAAAAATAAATTTGTTTCTTCATGTATTTCGCAGTTGCAGGCCGTATGGGCCTTCCATGCCGGCCAGGGCCTCCGCGCGCCAACGCGGCCCAACGCACTGCCAGGCACAGCGCCTGCGGGCTCGGATGCGCGCGACAATGACGGACACGTAGTGCCGGGTGCTGCTGCAAAGTTGGTGGAGGCAGTGTCGGAGGGGTGTGTAGCAATACGGCTGGTAGTGTGGCAGGACATTGGCGGATTGGACCCAAAGGTGTTGGTGGGCATGTGCCTTGTGTCTTTGTGTTTGGGTTAGGTGTTCGTGGGACTGTGTGTTTGGATGAAGTATCTGTGTATTTGGATTTGGGTTAGGTGTTCGTGGGACTGTACTATACCGGCTTGAGACGTCGAGCCCTATCTGAGGCCCGCATTCCGCTGTGCACGATATGATGGCGCTCTACAGAGAGAGAGAGAGAGAGAGAGAGAGAGAGAGAGAGAGAGAGACGAAGCGTAACGTAAACCAAGTTCATGTGCACTTCACCGCACCACCACCCACAGGTCCCCGACTCCTTGGCCTTCATGGACCTCAGCCTGCGAAGGGTTTGCAGTTGCATGTATCCTCCTCCTCTCATATGACATGTATCCTCCTCCACAGGTCCCCGACTCCCTGGCCTTCATGGACCTCAGCTTAAGGGCGCGACGCCAACTGTACTCCATCGCCCTTCAAGACACGTGGTGGTGTGTACCCTACACACACACACACACACACACACACTCACACACACATGCATGTATGCATGTGAGTGTGTGTGGGTGTGGGTGAGTGAGTGTACATACATGCATATGTCCATGTGTGTGTGTGGATGTATATTCGTATGTATGCATACACACAATATGTGTGT
>Ga0315899_10008767_pt1 | contig 10839 bp, 10 predicted proteins | sample LakEriMetagenome_2_FD_203518 | JGI IMG/M metagenome (GOLD analysis project Ga0315899, IMG submission 203518) | Freshwater fungal communities from buoy surface, Lake Erie, Ohio, United States - Buoy 4 MA112 | ecosystem: Environmental > Aquatic > Freshwater > Lake | place: USA: Lake Erie, Ohio...
TCGCCGCCACGCAGGGCTGGTGGGTGATCGCCGACGAGATCTACATGCGCATCGCGTACGAGCAGCGTGCGGAGTCGGTGCTCGAGATCGCCCCCGCGCGCGACAACATCATCGTGGTGAACGGCGTAGCCAAGGCGTATGCCATGACCGGCTGGCGTATCGGCTGGACCATCGCCCCGGCGGCCGTGTCGAAGGCGATGACGAACTTCCAGGGGCATACCACGTCCAACGCCGCCGCCGTGTCGCAGCATGCGGCGCTGGCGGCCCTCGCGCAGCGCGACGAAGCCGATGCTGCGGTGAACGACATGGTGAAAGCGTTCCGGCAGCGCCGTGATGCCGTGGTGCACGCACTCTCGGCGTTCCCCGGCGTGCGGTACGTGCACCCGGCCGGCGCGTTCTACATCTACGTGAACGTGGCGGGCTTCCGCGGCGCCGCCGACCCCGGCGCGGCCTTCGCCTCGGCCGTGCTGGAAGAGCAGCAGGTAGCGATCGTGCCGGGTAGCGCGTTCGGCACCCCCGACTGGATTCGTGCGAGCTACGCCACCACCGAAAGCATTGCGGTGGAAGGCGTCACGCGCATCGCGCGCTGTCTCACCGCTCGAGCAGGAGCACACACCCCGTGATCACCACCATCGTACTCGTGCAGGTCGACCCCAAGGGCATCCCGGTGTGCGCCACGGCACTCACCGCCATCGAAGGCGTGGCCGAAGTGTATTCGGTATCCGGCGCGTGGGATCTCGTGGCCATCGTGCGCGTCCCCGATCTCGAGAAAATCGCGACCGTGGTCACGCAGGAGTTCGCCAAGGTGCCGGGCATTCAGCGCACGCAGACGCTCACCGCGTTCCGGCAGTACAGCAAGGGCGATCTCGAACAGGCGTGGGACATCGGCGTCGAGTGATCAGCGGATGCAGTAGTTAGGTTAGGGCATGCGTCTCGTCCATCTGGCCGATCTCCACCTCGGCTTCCGCCAGTACCAGCGTCTCACCGCCGCCGGCATCAACCAGCGCGAGGCCGATGTCGCAGCCACGCTGCAGCGGGCGGCGATGCAGATCGTGGACGTGGCGCCCGACCTGATCGTGATCGGTGGTGACGTCTTCCACACGGTGCGTCCGTCCAATCCCGCCATCCTGCACGCCTTTCGCGTGCTCAGCATGTTGCGCGACCGGCTGCCGGAGACGCCGGTCGTGATGGTGGCCGGCAACCACGACGCGCCGCGCACGGCGGAGACGGGGTGCATCCTGCGGCTCTTCCGCGAAATCGGCGTACACGTCGCCGACGCCAAGCCCGAGGTGTTCACGTTCCCCGACCGCTCATTGGCCGTGCTGGCCGTGCCCGACGTACCGGGCATCGAACGCCCGCCGCTGGTGCCGCCCGAGGGGTTCGACCACCGGGTGTTGCTGTTGCACGGCGAAATTGCGGGGATGCTTCCGCCGCACGTGGCGACGGCCGACCGCGCGGCCATCGAGATCAGGCCGGAGGAATTGCACGCCGAGGCGTGGAGCTACGTGGCCCTCGGGCACTATCACGTGTATCGCGAAGTGGCGCCGCGTGCGTATTACAGCGGCTCCCTCGACTACACGAGCAGCAACCCATGGGGTGAGCTGCGCGAGGAGCGTGAGCAGGGCATTCCCGGCAAGGGTTTCATCGAGCACGATCTCGTACAGGGCGCGCATCGCTTCCACCCGGTGGCACCCACGCGGCCACTGCTCGATCTCGAACCGGTCGACGCCAGTGGCATGGGGGCGCAGGAACTCGACAGCGCCATCCGCGCGCGTGTCGACACGGCGCCCGGCGGTATCGATGATCGCATCGTGCGGGTCACCGTGCGCAACGTGGCGCGCCATGTGGTGCGCGAGCTCGATCACGGGGCCCTGCGCGAGTACCGCAAGCGCGCGACGCACTTTCATCTCGACACGCGCCGCCCCGAGCCGCTGCCGCGGCGCACGGGCAGCGGTGGCGGCGGCACGCACCAGCGTCGTGCGACGTTGCCGGAGTTCGTCGGCGAACGCTTGCGCGAACGCCCGCTGCCGGCCGGCGTCGATCGCGAGCAGTTCGTCACCCTCGGCCTGCGCTATCTGCAACAGGCCGAGGAGGCCGTGATGGCGGCCATGCCCGTGCTGGAGCACTGAAGGTGCGACTGCATTCACTGCGCCTGCAGAACTTCCGGCAGCACGCCGACACCCGCCTCGCGTTCGACAAGGGACTCACGGGGATCATCGGGCCCAACGGCTCGGGCAAGTCCACCATCCTCGAGGCCATCGCCTGGGCCTTGTACGGCAACGCAGCGGCCCGCGGCACGCGCGACGGCATCCGCTTCTCGCGGGCCACGAGTCGCGCGACGGTGAAGGTGGAGCTCGACTTCGAGTTGGCGGGACATCGCTATCGCGTCATCCGCGGACTCACCAACGCCGAGGTGTACCTCGACGGCGGTGAGACGCCGATCGCCAGTACCATCACCGGCGCCACCGAGTTGCTGCAGCGTCGTCTGGGCATGACGCGGTCGGAGTTCTTCCATACGTACTTCACGGGGCAGAAGGAACTCGACGTGATGGCGGCGCTCGGCGCGGCGGAACGCGCCCGGTTCCTCTCCCGTGTCCTGGGCTACGACCGGCTGAGCGGGGCGCAGGAGCTGGCCCGCGAGCGCCGTCGGTCGCTGTTGGCGGAGATCAACGGGCTCAAGCAGGGGATGCCCGACCCCGACGCCATCTGGCGAGCGGTGGCCGACGCGGAAGCGCGCGTGGCAGTGGCACGGACGCGCGCCGTCGAGGCCGAAGCGGCGCATCAAGTCGCGGCCGAGCGCCTGCAGTTCATCGTACCGCAGTGGCAGGACGCTCAGACGCAGCGGGATCGTCGCATGCAGCTCACGTCGGAACTGCGCGTGGCCGAGAGCGAGGCCACGGGATACGCCCGCGAACTCGAGCGGCTCGACCAGGAACTCGAACTGATCGCGCGGGCACACGACGAGGTCGTGCCGCTGCGGGCGCGCATGGCCGCCTTGTCTGCCGTGCGCGACGCGTTGGCGGCGCAGGAGCAGCTCGCCGTAGCGGAGTCGCGTCGTCAGGCGTTGATGGAGCGCGTGTCGGCGTACGCCGAGGAAGAGGCCAAGCTGGCCGAACGCGCCGCGCGCCTCGAAACGGCGCCGGCACTCGAGCGCGAAACCACCGCCCAGCTGCAGACGCTCCGCAACACGCTCGCCGAAACGGAGCGCGCGCTCGATCAGGAGCGCACGGCGTGGGCGCGCGACCGGCAGGAAGCGGAGACCCGGCTCGAGGCCCTGCGCACGCAGTATGCCGAGCTGTCGCAGCAGCGCGAAACGCTCGAGGGCCTGGGCGAGGAAAGTCCATGCCCCACGTGCGGACGCCCGCTGGGAGGCAATTTCGCCACGGTGCGCGATCAGCTCACCGAACAGCTGGAGATGGTGCGCGTCGACGGCAACTACTATCGCCAGCGCGCCGAGCAGTTGGGCAAGATCCCCGCGGGTATCGAAGGGCTCGAGGAAACGCGCCGGTCGACACAGGCGGAGGTTGCGGCGGCGGAACGGCGACTCGCCCGCATTCAGGCCGCGCTCAACGACGCGGGGGCGGTCACCACGCAGCGCGCGCACCTCGCCGCACGGTTGCAGGACGCCACCACGCAGCTGGCCGCGTTGCCCACGGGCTACGACGCGGCGGTGCATGCCGCACTCAAGGGCGACGCCACGGAATTGCAGGAACTCGAGACGCGTGTGGCGCGCGTGAGTGGCCTGGTCGATCGCGAACTCACCACGCGCACCGAGCGGACGCGAGTGCTGGCCGCGCGGGATGTGGCGCGCGCCCGCATGATATCGCTCGAAGCGCAATGTGCGTCACTTGGTATGGATGACGGCGTCTACGGGACCGTCCGCGAGCGGTACGAGGCGGCGGCCACCGAGGCCCGCCGCGCGGAGGTGGAAGCCGTGTCGGCCATCGGCGAAGCCGATCGCGCGCGCGCCGCGCTCGACAGCGCGGAGCAGGCGCGTCGCGAATTGTCACGGCTGCAGGGCACGCTCGAGACGCTCGAAACGGAAAAACGACTGCACGACGAACTCGATCGTGCCCTCACCGACCTGCGCACCGATCTCAACTTCCAGTTGCGACCGGAGCTCGCGGAGATCGCCAGCCGTTTCCTCGATGACCTCACGGACGGCCGGTACACCCATCTCGAGTTCGACGAGGACTACCGGCTCACGGTGATGGAGGACGGCCTCCCCAAGTCCGTCATCTCGGGCGGCGAGGAGGATCTCTGCAACCTCGTGCTGCGGCTCGCGATCTCCCAGATGATCGCCGAACGCGCCGGCCAGGCGTTCTCGCTGCTGATCCTCGACGAGGTGTTCGGTTCGTTGGATGAGGCGCGCCGGGCGAATGTGGTGGAGCTCTTGCGTCGCCTGAACGATCGCTTCGAACAGGTCGTCGTGATCACGCACATCGAACAGGTGCGTGAAGGGCTCGACCGGTTGCTGCTGGTACGCTTCGACGAAGCGCGTGGCTGCAGTGTGGTGAGCGGCGCCACCGTTGCCCCCATGGCCGACGAGGCCGATACCGCCGAGGCCGTCGTCTCCGACATGCTCACCCTGTCGGAGGCGTGAAGGCATGACCGCATCCTCGCGTTCGTATCGGTTGGCCCGGCCGATGGAAGGCCCACAGATCGCGACGGTGCATGACATCCCGCAGCTCAACGAGGTGTTCACCGAGGCGTTCACCCAGCGCTATCGCAACGACGGCATGGCCGGTGTGCGGGTGCCGCCGCTCAACCCGGCAATCTGGCAGTATGCCATCGAAGACGCCGGCGACGGGGCGCTGTGCTGGCGCGACGACCGCGGGCGGGTGGTGGCCTTCAACATGGCGCACCACTCGGGGAGTGAAGGATGGATGGGCCCGCTGTGCGTGCGCCCCGATCAGCAGGGGGCCGGGCTCGGCAAGATCATCGTGCAAACCGGCATGCGTTGGCTACGCCTGCAGCACGCGAAAGTCATCGGCCTCGAGACGATGCCGCGGACGATGGACAACATCGGCTTCTACTCGAACCTCGGGTTCATCCCCGGTCATCTCACCGTCACGCTCACCCTCGATGCTGCCGCCGGTGACCGTGCGGCGCATTGTCTGTCGCAGCTGCCACCGAACGACCGAACGGCGGCCATGACGGCCTGTCTGGCGCTCACCACCCGTCTTCAGCCCGGCTACGACTTCACGCGAGAATTGGAACTCACCGACCGGTTGGGACTCGGCGATACGCTGCTGCTCGGTCCGCCGGAGGCGCCCGCCGGGTTTGCGGTGTGTCATACGGTACCGCTGGTCGAGGGCCGCGCGCGGGACGAACTGCGGGTGCTCAAGCTGGTACTCGAGCGTCGCGCCGAATTGCCGCAGATGCTCGGCGCGCTCATGGACTATGCCAAACGGTCAGGGACACGACGGCTCGCCATCCGGCTGCAGGGCGATTATCCCGAGGCGTATCGCGCCTGCATGGCGCTCGGCGCGCGGGTGCGCTGGACCGATCTGCGCATGAGCGCCGACGGATGGAACGAGGTGCCCCCCAGTGAGGGTATGATCCTCTCGAACTGGGAGATCTGAGTCCGGCCGCTACTTCTTGGCGGGTCCGTCGGGGGTGTCGCGCACGACGATGCGCCAGATGACGACGAACACCCCGGCCGTCAGCAGCAGATGTACCCATCCGGGTGCTTCGGTGGCCACGGTGAGCCCGCCCCAGACCACGAGCATCACGATTCCGGCGAGGAGAGTGAGATCCATGCCACAATGTAGTCGAAATCGTGATTGCATGTTTCGTCACCGTTCCCTACAATACGCGTCGTCACGGTAGTCGCGGGGCGGAGAGGCTTTACTTCTTGAGCCGATAAGTCCTTGGAAGGGATTCAACACACGGGTGAACGTCATGCCCCAGTGCGGGGAAGGCGGTAGCGCGGTGAGAGTCTTAATTTTTTCTTTGGGCTTCAAGATCACCCTCTTCGTTCCCGTATTTTTCGAAGGCCCCGCCCACTGTGGCGGGGCTTTCGTTTTCCGGACAGATTCCGGACGAGGACGGCGCCCAGGGGTCCGGCACGTCGTCGCCGGCGGGGCGCGATCCGGCCGCCGGAACCATTCCCCTTGCCGGGGCCTTGATCTGGTATGCCGATCGTCACCGCCACGCGCCGCTTGCGATTCAACGCGGCGCACCGTGTCCACAATCCCGCGCTGTCCGACGCCGAAAACACCCGGCTGTTCGGCAAGTGCAACAACCCCAATTGGCACGGCCACAACTACGAGTTGGAAGTGTCCGTGAAGGGGCCCGTGGATGAGCGGACCGGCTACGTGATCGACCTGGGGCACCTACGGGACGTCGTGGAACGCGAGGTGATCGACCAAACGGATCACCGCAATTTCAATATCGATGTGCCTTATATGCAGGGAATCAACCCGACCACCGAAAACGTGGTGGTAGCCATGTGGCGTGTGCTCGCTCCCGCGATCGCTCCCGCCCAACTGGTTCGACTGCGGCTCTGGGAAACGGAGAACAACTATGTCGACTACCAAGGGGAGTAAGGACGTGATCCGACCTGTATCGGGCGTATCGTCGGGACGTGCAGCCGTGACTGTGGTGGACCCGGACGATTTCGCCGTGGACGGCAATCTTGCCGAATACGAAACCATGGTGCGCCGGCAGCTCGAGCTGATCGGGGAGGATCCCGATCGCGAAGGCTTGCTCAAGACGCCCAGCCGCGTGGCCAAGGCGCAGATGTGGCTCACCCGCGGATACGGCCTCACGGCCGCCGGCGTCATCGGTGATGCGCTGTTCGCCGAAGATCACGAGAACATGGTGATGGTCCGTGACATCGAGATGTACTCGATGTGCGAGCATCACATGCTGCCGTTCTTCGGCAAGGTGCACATCGCCTACATCCCCGACGGCAAGATCGTGGGGCTGTCGAAGTTGCCGCGAGTCGTGGAGGTATTCGCCCGCCGCCTGCAGGTGCAGGAGCGTCTCGGCGAGCAGATCGCCGATGCGCTCGAGGAAGTGCTGCAGCCCAAGGGCGTCGGTGTCGTCATCGAAGCGGTTCACCTGTGCATGATGATGCGCGGCGTGGAAAAGCAGAGCTCGCGCACCATCACCTCCAGCATGCGCGGCCTCTTCCGTGACGACGCGAAGACGCGGAGTGAATTCCTGCGTCTGGCTCACGCGCCCACGTCGTACTGACCACGGGTGATGGCCGCATGAACAGCCCCGGGGCGCTGCGTGGCCGGTCGGCCCTCGTGACTGGCGCCTCGCGCGGCATCGGCCGCGCGGTGGCTGGCGCCCTCGCTTCGGCGGGGGCGCGCGTGTTTCTGCTCGCCCGTTCGGCCGGGACATTGGAGCAGCTCGCGGCGGAGCTCGGTGATGGGGCCGTTGCCGTTCCCTGCGATGTCACCGATGCCACTGCGCTCGGGCGGGCCATGACGGCCGTGCTCACTGCGGCGGATGGGGCGGTGGATATCCTCGTGAACAACGCGGGCGTGTTTCCCCTCGCACCGGTTGCCGAAACGTCGCCGGCGTCGTTCGAGCAGACGCTGCAGGCCAATCTCGCCGCCCCGTTTCGCGTACTGCATGCGGTATTGCCCGGCATGCGAGCGCGGCAGCGTGGGCACGTGGTGACCATCGGCTCGGTGGCCGACCGCCGCATTTTCGGTGGCAACGGGGCCTACTCGGCGAGCAAGTTCGGCGCACGTGCGCTGCACGAGGTGCTGCGCGAGGAGTGCGCCGGCACCGGGGTGCGCACGTCGCTCGTCTCGCCGGCCGCTACCGATACGCCCATCTGGGATCCCGTCGACCCGGACAACACGCCGGGCTTCCCGCCGCGCGCGAGCATGCTGCGCGCCGAGGATGTGGCCGACGCCGTGCTGTGGGCCGTAACCAGGCCCGTGCACGTGAACGTGGACGAACTGAGGATCAGTCGGGCGTAGGACGACGGGCTATACTCCGTCCATGCTCCGCGATCTGCTCGACTCGCTCCGCTGCCCGCGCGCCCATGCGGAATCGTGGCTGGTGGCCATGGTCCATCGGGCCGACGGACCGTTCCTCATCGACGCGGATCTGGCCTGTCCCGTGTGCGGGGCGGAGTTCCGCATCATCGACGGTACGGCACAGTTCGATGCCGCCGAGCCCGGCGTGCGCGATGAGGCGCTGGATGCAACGCGAACCGCGGCACTCCTTGGCCTGTCCGAGGGCCATCTGCCCGTACTGCTCTCGGGGCGGTACGCCGGTACCGGAGCCGCGCTCGGCGAACTCGTGTCGCTGCCACAGGTCTGGCTCAACCCGTCCGGCGGCCTGCCGGCACCGGCGGTCCCGCGCAGTGCACTCGTGGTGCGCGAACGCCTGCCACTCGGCGTAGAGACGCTCGCGGCCGCGGCTGTGGACGCCGCGCATGCGAGCCGCGTGATGCTGGAAAGCATCGTGCGTGCGGTGCGCCTGGGCGGCCGCGTGCTCGCGCCGGCCACCGTCCCGATACCGGACGGGCTCAGGGAACTCGCGCGGGACGACGAGGAATGGGTGGCGGAGGTGACGGTGCGGGCGAGCGGGCTGGTGGAGCTGCGTCGGCGGGCCGAGTGAGCCCCCGTCAGTCCGCGCCCACGTACAACTCGTCGATCTGCGCCTTGTAGGTCCGGTCGATCACGCGGCGCTTGACCTTGAGCGTGGGCGTGAGCTCACCGCGTTCGATGCTGAAGTCGTGCTCGATCAACTTCACTTTCTTCGGCATCTCGAAGCTCGCGAGCCCCTTCAGCTGCTCCTTCACTTCTTTTTCCATCTTCGCCTGCACCGTCGGCATCGCCATCAACTCGGCGCGCGAGGTCCAGACGATCTGCTTGTGCGCCGCCCACTTCTCCAGCTGATCCCAGTCGGGGACGATCAGCACCACGGGGAACTTGCGCTTGTCGCCGATCATCACCGCCTGCGAGACATACTTGTTGGTCTTGAGCATGTTCTCGATCGGCTGCGGGGCGATGTTCTTGCCACCCGCCGTCACGATGATGTCCTTCTTGCGATCGGTGATGCGGAGGAACCCGTCCTCGATCACGCCGATGTCGCCGGTGTGGAACCAGCCGTCCGCGGTGATCGTGTCCTTCGTGGCCTGCTCGTTGTTGTAGTAGCCACGCATCACGTGCGGCCCCCGCGTGAGGATCTCGCCGTCCTTCGCGATACGCACTTCCACCCCGGCGATCGGCTTGCCCACGCTGCCGAGCCGATAGTCCGTGAGGTTGTTCGCGGAGATGACCGGCGATGTTTCCGTGAGCCCGTATCCCTCGAGAATGATGAGCCCGGCCGAGTAGAAGAACTTGGCGATCTCGGGCGCGAGCGGCGCGCCTCCCGAGATGAAATAGCGGATGTTGCCGCCTGTCCGTTCGCGCAGTTTCGAGAACACCAACTTGTCGGCGATGCGATACTGCACGCCGAGCAGGCCGCGCGGCTCGTGCCCCGCGAGTTTCTCGGTGGCCCAGCGATCGCCCACACCCTTGGCCCAGAAGAAGATTCGGGTCTTGAGCCCGCCGGAGGAGAGTGCGTTGTCGAGCACGCGCGCGTAGATCTTTTCGTACAGGCGGGGCACGCTCATCATCAGCGACGGCTTCACTTCGCTCATGTTCACCGGTACCGTGTCCACCGACTCGGCGTAGGCGATGCGCACGCCGTTGGTGAACAGGAAATAGTCACCCGTGCGCTCGAAGATGTGGCTGAGCGGGAGAAAGCTGAGCGCGGTGTCGGCGGTGCTCACCGGCATCGTCGCCCGCGTGGCCTGCAGGTTCGAGTGCAGGTTGTCCTGCGTGAGCATCACGCCCTTCGGATTGCCCGTCGTCCCCGAGGTGTAAATCAGCGTGACGAGTTGGTCGGGACCGACCTCGAGCGCGGCCTGCTTGAACGTCGTGGACCGCTCCGGCGAATCGTCCTGTGCCCCCAGCGCTTCGACGTCGGCGAGCGTGAGATCGCACCCGTCATCCTTGGTGGCGGCGAAACCGATGATCCATTGCAGTCCGGGCACATCGGCGCGTACGGAGGCCACCTTGCGTGCCTGATCGGCGGTCGACACGAAGATGGCGCGGGCGCCGGAATCGTTGAGGAGGTAGGGGATCTGTTCTGCCGGCAGCGTCGGGTACACCGGCACGTCGACAATGGCGCTGCACAGACACGCATAGTCGGCGATGAGCCACTCGGGGCGGTTCTCCGACAGCAGCGCCACGCGATCCTGCGCGACGATGCCGAGTCTGGCGAGGCCGAGCGCGACATGACGCACGCGCTGCAGGACGGTGCGGTGACTGGTGGATTCCCACACACCGTTCACCTTGTACAGCAGGGCATCGGCCCGGTCGAATCGTTCCACCGCGTCGAAGAACAGCCGGTTGACAGTGCCCAGCGGCGGACGCGGGCCGCCGATCGCGGACGTGAGCGGCGACGGTACTCCGGCGAGCGTGTCGTTGAGCGACGGAACGGCGGAAGGGGTGAGCGAGGTCATCGCCATCTCCAACATGACTGAGGGCGGGCGGAGGCGCGTTGAACAACGCTGGCCGTGTTCCGCCTTGGGTAGGCACCGGAAAATTGGCGCCGTGCAGCGACAGGCGCGAGTGTGTCGGGTAACGTTCCGCCGTGGGCGACGCGTCGACCGTGCGCAGCTACGGCGCGGCTACGGCGCGGCTACGGCGCGGTTACTGCGCGGCTACTGCGAGGCCGGCCGGATGACTGGCACGACGATGCGCACCGGCGCGCCCCGGAGCACCTGCCCGCGGTATCGGACCGTGGCCTCCACAATGACTGTGTCGGTGACGCGCGCCGACCCTTGGGCCGCCGGGAACAGGGAAGGGCGCACGC
>Ga0315899_10008770_pt1 | contig 10835 bp, 6 predicted proteins | sample LakEriMetagenome_2_FD_203518 | JGI IMG/M metagenome (GOLD analysis project Ga0315899, IMG submission 203518) | Freshwater fungal communities from buoy surface, Lake Erie, Ohio, United States - Buoy 4 MA112 | ecosystem: Environmental > Aquatic > Freshwater > Lake | place: USA: Lake Erie, Ohio...
AAGAATCCTGGCGAGAAGACGCTGCATGTCGCCCCGGCCAAGACGCTGACCCTTAAGCGTCCGGTCGAGCAGGGCGTCGTGAAGCAGAGCTTTTCCCATGGCCGCACCAAGGCGGTCGTGGTGGAGAAGGTCAAGCGTCGCGCCATCGGAGGCGAAACGCCCGCCGTCCGCGCCGAGGGAAGCGCGGCGCCGGCGAAGCCCGCCGCCGGAAGTTCCGCTGCGACGGGGTCCGCCGCAGGGTCCGCCGCCAGTCCCGCCGCCGCTAGTCCCGCCGCCGCTTCTGCGGCCGGCAAGCCGGCTGCGCCCGCCCAGAGCCCGTCCGGCCGCGCCGCGCGCCCGACGTCGAACGCCCCTTCGCCTTCCAGGCCGAGCGCCGGCGCCGGCGTCGTCTTGCGCACCCTGACGGACGAGGAGCGCGAAGCGCGCGCCCGCGCCCTTCTCGGCGCCAAGAGCCGTGAGGAAGAGGAGCGCCGCCAGGCCGAGATGGACGCCCGGGCCCGCGCCGAACGCGAGGTCGAGGAGCGCGCCGAGCGCGAAGCCGCCGAAGCGCGCAAGAACGAGGAAGAGACCCGCCGCCAGCAGGAGGCCGAAACGCGCCGCCGCTCGGAAGAGGAGGCCAAGCGCCGTCTCGGCGACGAGTCGCCCGCCCAACGCGCCCCCGTCGGCGGAGCCGCCGCCCCGATCGCGGCCCGCGCCGCCGGCGCGCCCGCTCCGCGCCCCGCAGGCGAGGACGATCGCGGCGCCGTGCGCCGCATTCCCGGCAAGGTCGTCATGCCCGCCCCGCGTCCCACGCGCGGCGCGGCCGACCAGAAAAATCGCGGCCGCCTGACGGTGTCCGCCGCGACCAGCGAGCAGGAGGAGCGCACCCGCTCCGTCGCCGCCTTCCGTCGCCGCGTCCAGCGCCTCAAGGGGTTTGGCGGCGGCCAGCCGAAGGAGAAGCTGTCGCGCGAAGTCGTCCTGCCTGAGACGATCACGATTCAGGAGCTCGCCAACCGCATGTCGGAGCGCGCGGTGGACGTGATCAAGCTGCTCATGCGCCAGGGGCAGATGCACAAGATCACCGACGTGCTCGACGCCGACACCGCCCAGCTCCTCGCAGAGGAATTGGGCCATACGGTGAAGCGCGTCGCCGAATCCGACGTCGAGGAAGGCCTGTTCGACGTGGCCGACGACGCGGGCGAACTGCATTCGCGTCCGGCGGTCGTCACGATCATGGGCCATGTCGACCACGGCAAGACCTCCCTGCTCGACGCGATCCGCAAGGCCAATGTCGTGTCCGGCGAAGCCGGCGGCATCACGCAGCATATCGGCGCCTACCAGGTCCGCTCGCCCAGCGGCGACGCGATCACCTTCATCGACACGCCCGGCCACGCGGCCTTCACGGCCATGCGCGCCCGCGGCGCGAAGGTCACGGACATCGTCGTGCTGGTCGTGGCGGCCGACGACGGCGTCATGCCCCAGACGATCGAAGCCATCGCCCATGCGCGCGCCGCCAAGGTGCCGATGATCGTGGCGATCAACAAGATCGACAAGCCCGACGCCAAGCCCGAGCGCGTGCGCGCGGAGCTGCTGCAATATGAAGTGCAGGTCGAAAGCATGGGCGGCGACACGCTCGAAATCGAAGTGTCGGCGCTCAAGCAGATCAATCTCGACAAGCTGCTCGAAGCCATCGCGCTGCAGGCCGAATTGCTCGACCTCAGGGCCAATCCCGACCGCCCGGCGGAAGGCACGGTCATCGAGGCGCGTCTGGATCGCGGCCGCGGCCCCGTGGCCACCGTCCTCGTGCAGCGCGGCACGATGAAGATCGGCGACATCGTGGTCGCAGGCTCGCAATCGGGCCGCGTGCGCGCCTTGCTCGACGATCAGGGCAAGAACGTCGCGAAGGCGGGCCCTTCCTTCCCCGTGGAGGTTTTGGGCTTCTCGGGCGCGCCGGAAGCCGGCGACCGCGTGGCGGTCGTCGAGTCCGAAGCGCGGGCCCGCGAGGTCACCGATTATCGCGAGCGCCAGAAGCGCGATCAGGCGGCTGCGCGCGGCGCAGGCGCCGGGCGTTCGCTCGCCGACATGATGAGCCAGCTCAAGACGGCCGGCCGCAAGGAATTCCCGCTCGTCATCAAGGGCGACGTGCAAGGCTCCGTCGAGGCGATCATCGCCGCGCTCGACAAGCTCGGCACCGAAGAGGTCGGCGCGCGCATCATCCACGCCGGCGTCGGCGGCATCACGGAGAGCGACATCACGCTCGCCGAGGCCTCCAACGCCGCCGTCATCGGCTTCAACGTGCGCGCCCACAAGGAAGCGCGCGAGGCGTCCGATCGCGCGGGCATCGAGATCCGCTATTACAACATCATCTACAACCTCGTGGATGACGTGAAGGGCGCCATGTCGGGCCTTCTCGCGCCGTCCTATCGCGAGGACATGCTCGGCAACGCGTCCATCCTCGAAGTGTTCAACATCACCAAGGTGGGCAAGGTGGCGGGCTGCCGCGTGACCGACGGAAAGGTCGAGCGCGGCGCCAGCGTGCGCCTCATTCGCGACAATGTGGTGGTGCACGAAGGCAAGCTCTCGACGCTCAAGCGCTTCAAGGACGAAGTCAAGGAAGTGCTGGCCGGTCAGGAATGCGGCATGGCTTTCGAAAACTATCAGGACATGCGCGCGGGCGACGTGATCGAATGCTATCGGGTGGAGGAAGTGAAGCGCTCGCTGTGAGCGCTTCTTCCAACTTGTCTTGAACATCCTGTTTTGACGAGAGGCTTGCGCGCGGCGGCGTCCGCGCGCGCCGGAGACGAATATGTCCAGATCGCACCAGAAGGGCGGCGAACCTTCCCAGCGCATGCTGCGGGTCGGCGAACTCGTCCGCCACGCCATGTCGGAGCTGCTCACCCGCGGCGCGCTGAACGATTCCGTGCTTGACGCGCATGTGGTCACGGTGCCGCGCGTGCGCATGAGCCCCGACCTCAAGCTCGCCACGATCTATGTGATGCCGCTGGGCGGCTCCGATCGCGAGGCGGTTCTGGTGGCGCTCGAAGGACATCGCAAGGTCCTGCGCGGCGAGGTGGCGCGCAAGATCAATATGAAATTCGCGCCCGACCTGCGCTTCCGCATCGACGACGTGTTCGACAACGCCGACAAGATCGACGCCTTGCTCAATTCCCCCAAAGTGCGCCAGGACCTGTCCGCGCCCGACGAACAGGACGATCAGCCGGAATGAACGCGCCACGCTCCAAACGCGTCGAGATCAACGGTTGGCTCATCCTCGACAAGCCGGTGGGCGTCACGTCCACGCATGCCGTGTCGCGTCTCAAGCGCCTGTTCAACGCCAAGAAGGCCGGCCATGCCGGCACGCTCGATCCGCTCGCCTCCGGCGTCCTGCCCGTCGCCTTCGGCGAAGCGACCAAGACGGTGCCCTTCGTGCAGGACGGGCGGAAGGCCTATCGTTTCACGGTGCGGTGGGGCGCGGAGACCGACAGCGACGATTCCGACGGAACCGTCACGCGCACGAGCGAGCTGCGGCCGACGGTCGACCAGATCGCGGCGCGCCTGCCTGAGTTCATCGGCGTGATCCTGCAGACGCCGCCCGCTTTCTCCGCCATCAAGATCGACGGCGAACGCGCCTATGACATCGCCCGCGACGGCGAGGAAGTTGTGCTGCAGCCCCGCCAGGTCACCATTCATGCGCTCGATCTCGTGCGCGCGGACGCCGACGAGGCCGTGTTCGAGGCCCATTGCGGCAAGGGCACTTATGTGCGCGCCATCGCCCGCGATCTCGGCCGCCTGCTCGGCTGCTATGGCCATGTGGTGGCGCTGCGCCGCACCCGCGTCGGCCCTTTCACGGAAGAGGACGCCGCTCCGCTTGCGGAGCTGGAGGCGGAAGGCGCCGATCCCTTCGAGGATCTTCTCAGCGTCGAGGCGGGCCTGTCCGAACTCGTCTGCGTCGTAGTCGATCGCGACGGCGCGGCGCGCCTGCGCCGTGGCCAATCGCTCTTGCTGCGCGGGCGCGACGCCCCTCTCAGCGGCTTCGCCTATGCCGCATGCGCCGGCGTGCCGGTGGCGTTCGGCGCCGTCGAGGGCGGCGAACTCGTGCCCAGCCGCGTCTTCAACCTTCCCTTCTGACGGCGCATCGGGTCCGGCCCGCGTCGCGCGCCGTCTCGCGCCGGGTTCTTGCCTTCACCGGGACGCCCCTCCATAGTCTCGGCCCACAAGGCCGCGCCGTCGTCACGGCGAGCGTCGGCCGGGGGGAGCCGAGGAGCCGCTGCGCGCGCCGGTCGCGCGCCGGTCGCTCGCTTGGGCGTGCGCTTGGGCGCTCGCTTGGGCGCTCGCTTGGGCGCCCGCTTGGGCGCGAGCCGAATCTCCCCTTACGCGATCATGAGCCGCGGCGCGTCCGACGCCGCGCGTCGACCAGTCAATCGGAGAGGAAACGATATGTATCTTGATAAACCGGAAGGCGCGCCTGACGAGAACGTCGCGTGGGGGTCTGACGTCGCCGCGCAGATGCTGCGCCGTTTCGGCTTCAAATATGTGAGCCTCAATCCCGGCGCGAGCTATCGCGGCCTGCACGATTCCATCGTGAACCATCTCGGCAATCGCGACCCCGGCATGCTTCTGTGCCTGCATGAGGATCATGCGGTGGGCATTGCGCATGGCTATGCGAAGGTCACCGACGAGCCCATGGCCGCCATCGTCCATTCGAACGTTGGCCTGATGCACGCGCATATGGCGATTTTCAACGCCTATTGCGACCGCAAGCCGCTGTTCCTCATGGGCGCCACCGGCCCTGTCGATTCCAACCAGCGTCGCCCCTGGATCGACTGGATCCACACGTCGACCGATCAGGCCGGCATGGTCCGCGACATCGTGAAATTCGACAACCAGCCCGCGTCCGCGCCCGCCATCGTGGACGCGATGCTGCGCGCCAATGTCGCCACGCGCACCGAACCGCAGGCGCCCGTCTATATCGTGCTCGACGCCGGCCTTGGCGAATCCAAACTCGACAAGGTTCCTGAAATTCCCGACGTCGCGCGCTATCAGCCGCCGGCGCCGCCGCGCGCGCAGGCCGCCGACATCGCCAAGGCGGTCGAGATGCTGAAGGCCGCGAAGCGGCCGCTGATCCTCTTTGGACGCGGCGCGCGGTCGCAGGCGGCCTGGGACAATCGCGTGAAGCTCGCCGAAGCGCTGGGCGCCTGCGTGATGAGCGATCTCAAGAACGGCTCGGTCTTCCCCACCGATCACCCCGCGCATGTGACCGAACCCTTCAACCAGCCGAGCAAGCCGCAGCACGATCTCATCAGCGAAGCCGATCTCGTGCTCGCGCTGGAATGGATCGATCTGGGCGGCGCGCTCTGCCCGCCCAAGGGCGGCGTCAATATGAAGGGCAAGGTGATCAACGTCACCTTGGATCATCACCTGCATAACGGCGCGCATATGGTCTATCAGATCATGCCGCCGGCCGATCTGCTGATCTCCGCCTCCGCGGAAAGCACGGTGGTCGATCTGCTTGCGGCGCTGGGCGCAGGCGCCAAGAAGGCGCCCTGGCGCGAGCCGGTGCGCAAGACCTTCTCGCCCCCAACCGATCCCTCGCGCATCCGCATGCAGGACCTCGCGGTGGCGCTGCGCAAGCAGTTCAAGGATCCCGACCAGGTGACGCTGGCGTCCGTCGCGCGTCAGTTCCCGTGCGATCTGTGGCCCTTCCGTTCGCCGCTCGCCTATATGGGCAAGGACGGCGGCGGCGGCATCGGCTCCGGCCCTTCGATCTCCATCGGCGTGGCGCTGGCCGCCAACGACCTCGGGCGGCCCACCGTGTCGATCATGGGCGACGGCGACTTCATGATGGGCGGCAACGCTTTGTGGACCGCCGTGAAGCACAAGATTCCGCTGCTCGTCGTCATCAACAACAACCAGTCCTATTTCAACGACGAGCTTCATCAGGAGAACATCGCCCGCAAGCGCAACCGTCGCGTGGAGAACCGCTGGATCGGCCAGGCCATGGACGGTCCCTGCGTCGACATCGCGAAATTCGCCGAATCGCAGGGCGCCGTCGGCATCGGCCCGGTGAAGACGCTGGAGGAGCTGGAGGCGGCGCTGAAGCGGGGCGTCGAGGTCCTCAATTCCGGCGGCGTCTGCCTGATCGACGCGCATGTGCCTCCCGGCGCGGAGCGCAGCGCCGGCTCCACCGGCGCCCGCAACACCTGAACGCGGGCGGCCTCGCGCCGCCCCCGCAGGCTTCATAGACCGCCTTGCGGGATCGCATGCTTGATCGCCGCGCATGACCCGCGCATTCTGCGGGCCATGCGCGGCTTTTCTTTTGGGCGGATCCTGCGGGAGAGTTTTTCAGGCCATACCGGCTGGACGCGGCAATGGCGTTCGCCGGAGCCCCAGCGCGCCTATGACGTCGTGATCGTCGGCGGCGGCGGCCATGGCCTGGCGACCGCTTATCACCTCGCCGCCGAACAGGGCGTCCGACGCGTCGCGGTGCTGGAAAAGGGCTGGATCGGCGGCGGCAATTCGGGCCGCAACACCACGATCGTGCGCTCGAACTATCTGTTCGAAGAAAGCGAGGCGCTTTACGAACATTCCCTCAAGCTCTGGGAAGGCCTTTCCCGGACGCTCAATTACAACGTCATGTATTCGCCCCGCGGCGTGATGGCGCTCGGCCATACCGAAAGCGACGTGCAGATCATCCGGCGCCATGTCCACGCCAACAGGCTTGCGGGAATCGACGCGGATTTTCTCACCCCCGCGCAGGCCAAGGCGCTGTGTCCCATTCTCGACGTCAGCCAGGCGCCGCGCTATCCCGTGCTCGGCGCGTCCTGGCAAGGCCGCGGCGGCGTCGCGCGGCATGACGCCGTGGTGTGGGGCTATGCGCGCGCGGCCGACGCCTTGGGCGTCGACGTGATCGAAAATTGCGAGGTGACGGGCGTTCGCCGCGACGCCGCAGGCGCGGTGAGCGCGGTGGAGACGACGCGCGGCGCCATTTCCACGCGCATGCTGGCGCTCGTGGCCGCAGGACATTCGAGCGTGCTGGCGGGCATGGCGGGCCTGCGCCTTCCCATCGAAAGCTTTCCGCTGCAGGCGCTGGTCTCCGAGCCGGTCAAGCCGATCATGCCATGCGTCGTCATGTCGAACACGATCGACGCCTATATGTCGCAATCGGACAAGGGCGAACTCGTGATCGGCGCGGCCGCCGACGTCTATCCTTCCTATGCGCAGCGCGGATCCTTTCACGTGACGGGGGCCACGCTCGACTCCTTGTGCGAATTGTTTCCCTGCCTGCGCCGCCTGCGCATGATGCGGTGCTGGGCGGGCATCGTCGACATCACGCCCGATCGCTCGCCCATTCTCGGGCCGACGGACGTGCCGGGCCTCTGGCTCAATTGCGGCTGGGGCACAGGGGGATTCAAGGCCATCCCCGGCTCGGGCCAGCTCTTCGCCGCAAGCCTCGCGCAAGGCGCGCCGCATCCCGTTCTCGCGCCTTTCGGGCTGGATCGCTTCCGCACGGGCCGCCTCATCGACGAGGCGACGGCGGCGGCGGTGTCGCATTGAGGCGCCCATGTTGCTGATCCCCTGCCCCCATTGCCGCCAATCGCGTCCCGAGCGCGAGTTCCGCCATTGCGGCGAAGCAGGCCTCCTGCGCCCCGTCGATCCGGCGGCGGCAAGCGACCGCGAATGGACCGATTACCTCTTCGCGCGCACCAATCCGAAAGGCGAAAGCCAGGAGCGTTGGCGCCATGTCCATGGCTGCGGACGTTTCTTCGTCCTGCGGCGCGACACGCGCGAGGATGCGTGCGTGACTTCCCGCGCGGGCGTCGAGGAGGCGCCATGATCGACTCCCCTCGCGCGCGCGCCGCTCTTCCCCTTGTGCGTTTCACCTTCGACGGGCGCGCCTATGAGGGGCGCGCGGGCGACACGCTGGCTGCGGCCCTGCTCGCGCAAGGAGTCCGCATTCTGGGCCGCTCGTTCAAATATCATCGGCCCCGCGGACTTCTGGCCGCCGGCGTCGAGGAGCCGAACGCCCTCGTGACGATCGATCGCGGCGCGGGACGCGTGACGCCGAATCTCCTCGCCACGCAGGTGGAGATTTATGAGGGCCTTGCGGCGAGAAGCCAGAATCGCTGGCCGTCGCTGCGGTTCGATGCGCTGGCGATCAACGATCTCTTCTCCGCGCTCATGCCCGCCGGTTTCTACTACAAGACCTTCATGTGGCCCGCCGCCGCATGGCGCAGGCTTTACGAACCCCTGATCCGCCGCGCCGCAGGTTTCGGCGAAGCCCCGCGCGAAGCGGATGCGGACATCTACGCCAATCTCTACGCCCATTGCGACGCGCTGGTCGTGGGCTCCGGGCCCGCAGGCCTGGCGGCCGCGCTTGCGGCGAGCGGTCGCGGCGAGCGCGTGATCCTGTGCGAACAGGATTTCGCATTCGGCGGCTCGCTGCTGGCGGAGCGCGCGGCGACCATCGACGGCGAGGCGGCGGCGCAATGGCGCGCGCAGGCGCTCGCGCGACTCGCCGCGCGCGCGAACGTGACCTTGCTCAACCGCACGACCGCCTTCGGACTCTATGCGCAGAATTACGTCTGCCTCGCGCAGCGCCTGTCGGATCATCTCCCGCCCGCGCAGGCGAAGGGTCCGCGCGAGCGCCTGTGGCAAGTGCGCGCGGGCCGCGTGATCGTGGCGGCCGGCGCCATCGAGCGGCCGCTGACGTTCGAATGCAACGACAGGCCGGGCGTGATGCTGGCCGAGGCCGCGCGCGTCTACGCCAATAGATTCGGCGTCGCGCCGGGCGCCCGCGCGCTGGTCGCCTGCGCGAGCGACAGCGCATGGCGCGCGGCGTTCGACCTGCGCGCCGCAGGCGTCGAGATCGTGCTGATCGCCGATGCGCGCGCCAGCGTGGCGCAAGCCCTGCAGGACGCCGCGCGCGAGACGGGCGTCGCGTTCGAGCTGGGCGCGCGCGTGCGCCGCGCGCATGGGCGGCTTGCGGTGAAGGCCGCCGAGGTGGAGGGAGCGGGGGGCCTGCGGACCATCGCCTGCGACCTGCTGCTCATGGGCGCAGGCTGGACGCCGACCTTGCATCTTTTCGCGCAGGCGCGCGGCCGCCTCGCCTGGGACGCTGCGCTGGGCGCCTTTCGTCCTGCCCAAGCGCGCGAGGACATCGTCTGCGCCGGCGCCTGCAACGGCGCCCTCTCGCTCGCCATGGCGCTCGACGAGGGCGCGCGCGCAGGCGGCGAGGCGACGCGCGTCCATGCGGTCGCCCATGATTGGCCTTGCGCCAGCGGGCCGGTCGCGCCGGTTGCGCCGGTTGCGCAAGGCGCCGCTTTCGTCGATTTCCAGAATGACGTGAAGGCGCGCGATTACGAATTGGCGCAGCGCGAAGGCTTCGTCGCCCTCGAACATGTGAAGCGATACACGACGAGCGGCCTTGGCGCCGATCAGGGCAAGACCGGCGCGATCAACGCGACGCGCCTCGTGGCCGACCTGTCGCAGCGCGAGCCGGGCGCGGTCGGCCTCACCACAATGCGCCCGCCCTTCACGCCGGTGAGCTTCGGCGCGCTCGCCCATATGGCGCGCGGCCCCCTGTACGAGCCGGCGCGCGAAACGCCCGCCCATGCCGGCGCGGCCGCGCGGGGCGCGGTCTTCGAAAACGCCGGCGCATGGCGGCGCGCGCGAGCGTTTGCGCGCGCGGGCGAAAGCGAGCCGCGCGTTGTGGCGCGCGAGGCGATGGCCGTGCGGACGGCGGCGGGCCTGTTCGACGCCTCCACGCTCGGCAAGATCGAGGTCGCAGGACCCGACGCGCTCGCCTTTCTCAACAAGATTTACGTCAACGATTTCTCACGCCTCGCGCCGGGGCGCTGCCGCTATGCGGTGATGCTCAACGAAGCCGGCCTCGTGATGGACGACGGGCTCGTCGCCCGCCTTGCGCCGGATCGCTTCCACGTCACGACCACGTCCGGCGGTCTCGGCCATGTCCTCCATCACATGGAGGATTTCCTGCAGACGGAATTCACGCATCTGAAGGTCTGGCTCGTCGACGTGACGGAGCAATGGTCCTGCCTCGCGCTGCAAGGCCCGCGCGCGCGCGACATTCTCGCCCCGCTCGTCGAGGGCGTCGATCTGTCGCGCGCCGCCATGCCGCCTATGAGCCTGCGCGAGGGCGCGATCATGGGCGCGCCGCTGCGTCTTCTGCGCGCGGGCTTCACGGGCGAATTGGGATTCGAGCTGTATACGCCCGCCCGCTTCGGCGCTCCCTTGTGGGACTTCCTGCTGGAGCGGGGCGCGCGCTGCGGGCTCGAACCTTACGGGCTGGAGGCGCTCGACGTCTTGCGCCTGGAGAAAGGCTATATCGTCATCGGCCAGGACAGCGACGGCGCATGCACGCCCGACGATCTCGGCCTCGCCCGGCTCATCGGCGCGTCGAAGGGAGATTTCGTCGGCGCGCGCTCGTTGCGGCTGCCCCATCTCGCATCCGCAGGCCGGCGCCAGCTCGTCGGGCTGCGCCTGCGCGGCGGCTCCCGCCCGCTGGACGTCGGCGCGCAGATCGTCGAGGCGCCCGCCCCGCCTGCGGGGACGCGGGCGCTCGGCCATGTCACGAGTTCGCGCGTCTCGCCCGCTCTCGCCGCGCCCGTCGCGCTCGCGCTCGTCGCCGATGGGCGCGCGCGCATGGGGGCGCGCGTGTTCGTCACGCGTCTGGACGGACCCTGCGAGGAAGCGGAGATCGCGGCGCCCGTCTTCTACGATCCTGCGGGAGAGCGGCTCAATGGTTGACGCGATAGAGGCGCCCGGCGTTCGCGTGCGCGCGCTTGCGCCCGCGCCGGCCTTTCTTCTGTGCGGCGACGCGCCCACGCTGGCCCTCA
>Ga0315899_10008771_pt1 | contig 10835 bp, 9 predicted proteins | sample LakEriMetagenome_2_FD_203518 | JGI IMG/M metagenome (GOLD analysis project Ga0315899, IMG submission 203518) | Freshwater fungal communities from buoy surface, Lake Erie, Ohio, United States - Buoy 4 MA112 | ecosystem: Environmental > Aquatic > Freshwater > Lake | place: USA: Lake Erie, Ohio...
AGGAGCGCGCAGGCGCCGGCGACCAGCGGCGCGTTCTCGACGCTGACGCACAGCGACAGCGCGGACAAGGCGCCCGCGCGCGCGCCCGCGCGCGCATGACGCGGATCGAGCGCGCGCAAGACCGCCTCCAGCACGAAGACGAGCAGGACGAGCTGCAAGGCGTGATGATCGACGCGGCCCCAGATGAATTGGCCGAAGACCGCGCCCGACAGCGCGACGCTCGCCAGAACGGGCGCGACGCCTTCCTCCCCCATCAGGACTCGCGCGAGACGCGCGGCGCCCGCCAGCAGCAGCGCGAGCAAGACGGAGGAATAAAGCAGGCGCGCCAGCGCTTCGGCGCGCGCAGGCTCGAACGCCAGGCCCGCAAGGCTGATCAGGGCGGCGAGCGGCGCATCCACGACGCGCGTCCAATGCATCGGCGCGCCCTCCGGCGCCGCCATGCGTCGTTGCGCGAGATCGAACCAGGATTGGCCCGCGAGCAGGTCGCGCACCTGCGTCATGCGCAAGGCGTCGTCGGTGTCGCCGAAAGCGCCCGTCGTCCAGACGGGAGGAATCTGCGTCCACGACATGGCGAGCAGGACGAGAAAGGCGCAGGCGGGGACGAAGGCGGCGGACAGGCGCGAGCCTGCGGGCGAAAGGGTGGCGGCGTCGGCGTTCATCATCCGTCAACCATTAGGCCGATATTGGTTGAGCTGAAGTTAAGCGCCGGATCCGCCATGCACGCCGCCCCCGCCTCCCTCTCCCGAAGCGCGCCCGAGACCGCCGCCCTCGCGCAGGCGCTGGCGGAGGCGGCGCCGCATCTGCGCCGCAGCGTTCAGGACAGGTCCGACCATGGGCCGCGCGTGGCGGTTCTGCTGCCCTGCCTCAATGAGGAGATCAGCATCGGCGAGGTCGTGCGCGCCTTTCGCGCGGCGCTGCCGCAGGCGCGCGTCATCGTGTTCGACAACGGCTCCACCGACAACACCGCCCCCGTCGCCGCAGCGGCGGGCGCGGAGGTGGTGGCCGAGCCGCGCCGGGGCAAGGGCAATGTGGTGCGGCGCATGTTCGCCGAGGTGGAGGCGGACGTCTATCTGATGGCCGACGGCGACGGCACCTATGACGCCGCCTGGGCGCCTGCGCTTGTCGAGACGCTGACGCGCGAACGGCTCGACATGGTGGTGGGCGCGCGGGCGGGCGTTTCGGCCAATGCGCACCGCACCGGCCATGCGCTGGGCAATCGCCTGTTCAACCGGCTGCATCGGCTGCTGTTCAACGACGCTTTCGCCGATGTGTTCTCCGGCTACCGCGCCTTCTCGCGCCGTTTCGTGAAAAGCTTTCCCGCAGCGTCCGACGGTTTCGAGATCGAGACCGAATTGTCGGTGCATGCGGGCCTGTTGCGCCTGCCGGTGCGCGAAATGGAGACGCCCTATGGTCCGCGCGCGCAAGGCTCCGCCTCGAAACTGCGCTCGGTGCGCGACGGCGCGCGCATCCTGAAGACGATGGCGATCCTCGTGAAGGAGACGCGGCCGATGCTGTTCTTCGGCGCGCTGGCCGGCGCGACCGCCGCCCTGTCGCTCGCGCTCGCCGCGCCCATCCTGCGGGACTTCGCGCTCACCGGACTGGTGCCCAGATTGCCCACCGCGGTCCTGTGCACCGGGCTCGCGCTCATCGCGAGCCTGCTGTTCGCCTGCGGGCTCATTCTCGATTCGCTGGCGCGCGCGCGCGTGGAGCAGAAGCGCATGTTCTATCTCGCCGTCGCCGAACGCGAGCGCGAAGCGCGGATCGGCGGGGCGCGCTAAGGCGCGCCGCCGCCCTCATTGCGCGGCGAGATCTTCCGGCCGCGGCATGGAGATGACGTTATAGCCGGCGTCCACGAAATGGATCTCGCCGGTGACGCCCGAGGAAAGATCGGAGAGCATGTAGAGCGCGGCGCCGCCCACGTCCTCGATGTCGAGGCTGCGGCGCAGCGGGGAATGCTGCTTCTGGTAATTGAACATCGAGCGCGCGTCGCCGATGCCCGCGCCCGCCAATGTGCGGATGGGCCCGGCCGAAATCGCGTTCACGCGGATGCCTGCGGGTCCGAGATCGGCGGCGAGATAGCGCACGCTCGCCTCCAGAGCCGCCTTCGCGACGCCCATCACGTTGTAATTGGGCATGACGCGCGTGGAGCCGCCATAGGTGAGCGTGAGCAGCGAGCCGCCATGGGGCATGATCCGGGCGGCGCGCTGGGCCATTTCCGTGAAGGAGAAGGCCGAGACCACCATGGTGCGGCTGAAATTCTCGCGCGTCGTGGCGTCGACATAGCGGCCCTTCAGCTCGTTCTTGTCGGAAAAGCCGATGGCGTGCACCGCGAAATCGATGGAGCCCCACTGCGCGCCCAAGGCGTCGAACAGGGAATCGACGGAGGCGAGATTCTCCACGTCGCAGGGCAGGACCAGCGAGGAGCCAAGGCTTTCGGCCAGCGGCTTCACGCGCTTGCCGAGCGCCTCGCCCTGATAGGTGAAGGCGAGCTCCGCGCCTTGCGCGGAGGCCGCCTTGGCGATCCCCCAGGCGATGGAATGGTCGTTGGCGACGCCCATGATGAGGCCGCGCTTGCCTTTCATCAGATCGCCTATGGGCGTGCGCGACGCCTCCCGATCATGCATCGACATGTTTGAACACCAAAGACGCGTTGGTTCCGCCGAAGCCGAACGAATTGGAAAGCACCGCGCGCAGGGCCACGCCGTCCTGACGCGCACGCACGATGTTCATGTCGGCGAAATCGGGATCCAGCTCCTCGATATTCGCGCTCTCGGCGATGAAGCCGTTCTGCATCATGAGCAGCGAATAGATCGCCTCCTGCACGCCGGCCGCGCCCAGCGAATGGCCGGTGAGCGATTTGGTGGCGGAGATCGGCGGGCATTTGGCGCCGGCGCCGAACACCTTGCGCAGGGCCTCGATCTCCTTGGCGTCGCCGACGGGGGTCGAGGTGGCGTGCGGATTCACGTAATCGATCGGCGTCTTGAGGCCGGCCAAAGCCATGCGCATGCAGCGCTCGGCGCCTTCTCCCGACGGCGCCACCATGTCGTGGCCGTCCGACGTCGCGCCATATCCGGCGAGTTCGGCGTAGATCTTCGCGCCGCGCGCCTTCGCGCGCTCATATTCTTCGAGCACCAGAACGCCGGCGCCGCCGGCGATGACGAAACCGTCGCGGTTCTTGTCATAGGCGCGCGACGCCGTCGCCGGCCGATCGTTGTAGGAGGAGGACATGGCGCCCATCGCGTCGAACAGGACCGACAGCGACCAGTCCAGCTCCTCGCAGCCGCCGGCGAACATGACGTCCTGCTTGCCCCATTGGATGAGTTCGGCGGCGTTGCCGATGCAATGGGAGGAGGTCGCGCAGGCCGAGGAGATGGAATAATTCCAGCCCTTGATCTTGAACCAGGTGGCCAGCGTCGCAGACGCCGTGGAGGACATGGCCTTGGGCACCGCGAAGGGGCCCACGCGCTTGGGGCCCTTGGTGCGGGTGATGTCGGCCGCCTCGATCAGCGTGCGCGTGGAGGGGCCGCCGGAGCCCATGATGATGCCGGTTCGCTCGTTGGAGACGTCATGCGCCTCAAGGCCGGAATCGGCGATCGCCTGATCCATGGCGACATGGTTCCAGCCCGTGCCGCCGCCGTGAAAGCGCATGGCGCGGCGGTCGACCACCTGCTCGGGATCGAGCTTCGGCTGGCCGTGCACCTGGCTGCGGAAGCCGAGTTCGGCGTATTTGGGCGCATGCGAAATGCCCGAGCGGGCCGCGCGCAGGGATGCGGCGACTTGCTGGGCGTCATCTCCGATGGCGGAGACGATGCCCATTCCGGTGACGACGACGCGTCTCATTGGAGTCCTCCGGCGAATGGAGAGGGCGCGGGATCAGGCCGTGGCCGGCGCGTCCGGCTGAAACAGGCCGACCCGAAGGTCCTTGGCCTCGTAAATCCTGCGGCCGTCGGCCTCAAGCCAGCCGTCGGCGATGCCCAGAACGAGCTTGCCGCGGAACACGCGCTTGAAGTCCACGCCATAGACCACCTGCTTGACCGTGGGCAGGACCTGGTCGGTGAATTTCACCTCGCCCACGCCCAGCGCGCGGCCGCGGCCGGGGGAACCCAACCAGCCCAGATAAAAGCCGACGAGCTGCCAGAGCGCGTCCACGCCCAGGCAACCCGGCATGACGGGGTCGCCCTTGAAATGGCAGCCGAAAAACCAGAGGTCCGGCTTGATGTCGAATTCGGCGCGCACATGGCCCTTGCCATTGGCGCCGCCGGTCTCGGAGATTTCGACGATGCGGTCGAACATCAGCATCGGGGGCAGCGGCAATTGGGCGTTGCCCGGACCGAACAATTCGCCGCGGCCGCAGGCCAGCAGATCCTCATATCCGAAGCTCGAACGCCTCTCGCCCATGTCGTCTCAGCCTTGTTGCCTGTCCGGCCCGGCCGGAGGGAATCGCCGGCGAGCGGCCGGTCGAATTTGGTCTCTAACACAGGCCGACGGCGCCCGAAAGCGCCCGGAGGGGAAGCGGCGGCGGGAGTTTTCGGCTAGTCCACGCGCTCGTCGGCGTAGACGCCCCAAAGCATCTTCTGGTCCACGAATCCGTCGAATTCGCGGCCGGACACGCGGCACCAGGAGCGGTCGCAGCGGCGCACGGTCACCACGAGGCCGGTCTGCAGATTGGCGGCCACGCCGCCCCCGCCGGCTTGCGTCATGAGCGGCACCACCTCGCCCTTGCGCCAGGGCGCCACCAGCGCCGTGCGCCGGCCCGACAGAAGCGAATGCAGGACCCAGCCCTCGGAGCCCTCCGAATCGCGGATGCGCCGCCAATTGTCGAATTCGGCGACGATCTCCACCGGCAGGCCCGCGCGCTGGAAGACCCAGGCGGTGCGATGTTCCTTGGAGGGGCCCTCGCGCAGATTCACCCGGTCGGATTTCAGGCTGACGTAGCGGGGCATGGGCAGGCCGCTCACGGGCCCCACCTGCGCGGCCGCGGCCGGACCCGCGCCGCCAAGCAAGAGCAGAAGCGCCAAAGCCGTTCTCCCGCCAGCTCCGCCGCCCCACATCCCCGCACGCCGCATATCGACCAACTCCGAACCCCTGCGAACCGCCGGCATACGCCTTGCGCCCGCCCGCCATTATGTCTTACTGCCCTCCCGCTTCGCGCGGGCGGCGGCGAACCTTCGCCCCAACGGCGTTAAGGGTCGGTGAACAAAAGCGACTGGCATGCCCCCGCCGGGCCTGCAAGCCGCCCGCGGCGCCCGCGCACGCCAAGGGCGCGCCGCAAGCTTGGACGCAAGCCGGGACGCAACCAGAGACGCCAACCAGAGACGCAAGCAGAGACGTAAGCCAAGCGAGGTCGCAAGCATGGTCCGCAAGAAGCCCATCGTGGTCGTGACGCGCAAGCTGCCGGACGTCGTGGAGACGCGCATGTGCGAATTGTTCGACACGCGGCTCAACGTGTCGGACGCGCCCCTGTCGCAGGCCGAACTGGCGCAGGCCCTGCGCACGGCCGACGTGCTCGTGCCCACCGTCACCGACCGGATCGACGCGCAGCTCATCGAACAGGCGGGCGACAATCTCAAGCTCATCGCCAATTTCGGAAACGGCGTCGACAATATCGACGTGGCGGCGGCGGTGAAGCGCGGATTGACCGTCACCAATACGCCGGGCGTCCTCACGGACGACACCGCCGACATGACGATGGCGCTCATCCTCGCCGTGGCCCGCCGCGTGGTGGAAGGCGCCCATACGATCACCGCCGGCGAATGGACCGGCTGGTCGCCGACCTGGATGCTGGGCAGCCGCATCGCCGGCAAGAGGCTGGGCATCGTCGGCATGGGCCGCATCGGACAGGCGGTCGCCAGACGCGCGAAATCCTTCGGCCTGTCGATTCATTATCACAATCGGCGACGCGTGGCGGCCGGCGTCGAGGAAGCGCTGGAGGCGACCTATTGGGATTCGCTCGACCAGATGCTCGCGCGCATGGACATCGTGTCGGTGAATTGCCCGCATACGCCGGCGACCTATCATCTCCTGTCGGCGCGGCGGCTGAAACTGCTGCGGCCCAGCGCGATCGTCGTCAATACGGCGCGCGGCGAAATCATCGACGAACTCACGCTCACGAAAATGCTGGAGGCGGGCGACATCGCCGGCGCCGGGCTCGACGTGTTCGAACACGAGCCCGCCGTGCCCAACAAGCTGCTGCGGCTCGCCAAGGCGGGCAAGGTCACCTTGCTGCCGCATATGGGCTCCGCCACGCATGAAGGGCGCATCGACATGGGCGAGAAGGTGATCGTGAACGTGAAGACGTTCATGGACGGGCATCGTCCGCCCGACCGCGTGCTGCCCAACATGCTCTAGAGGTCAGGACACGCCTTGGTCGGCGCGCAGCGGCGAGGCGGCGAAGGCGCGGATGAGATCGCCCAGCTCGGCGTCGTCCACCAGTTCGGCGGCCTCCCGCCATGAGCACCAGCGCTGCGTCCGCAGCGCCTTCTCGGGCCAGTTCGCCGCCTGCTTGCGCACTTCGAGCGGGAACACGTCCACGTCGCAACGCAGGACGGAGCCGTTCTTCTTGCGCTTGTCATAGGTATAGGCGCCCAGCGGCGCCTGCGCGATCTCGCCCTTGACGCCAGCCTCCTCGAAGGCTTCGCGCGCGGCGGCCTCGCTGGCGCTGCGCCCCTTCATGGGCCAGCCTTTCGGCACGATCCAGCGGCGCGATTCCAGCGAGGAGACCAACAGGACCTGCAGATCGGGCGCGCGGCGAAACGGCAGAGCGGCCACTTGCTCGCGGCGGCTCGGCGATTTCGGCGCCTTTGGCGGCTGCGCCACTCCTGCCTGCTGGTCGTTCGTCATCGCGCTCCGAATCCTTCGCAACACGATAATGTCTGCGCGCGTTCGCTCAAGAGTCGGATCGGCGGAAGCCGCCGGACCCTCAAGGGACGAGCGGGGCTATCCCGGCGGCGGCGGCGAGGTCGCGCAATTGCGCCGCAAGGCGGGGCGAGAGGGGCACGCCTTCGCGGGCGCGCCGCCGCGCCAGCGCCTCGCCGCGCTCGCCCGGCATGCGGATGGGCTGGTCCTCCTGCGCGCGCGGCAGGGCGCGCATGGTCTCGACGAGCGCCGTCACGTCCGCATCGTAATCGCCGAGCGCGCGAAACTTCGACACGTCGATGGCGATCAGCGTCTCGCTTTGCATGTGGAAGGGTTTTCCGCCCGGCCCCAGCATGGCGGAGAGCAAAGGCGCGCCGGCGAGCAGGCTCGACATGCATTCGAACAGAAGGCCGAGGGCCGCCCCCTTGGGCCCGCCCACCGGCAGGACGACGGCCGCCGCGGCGGGGTCCGTGGTGGGGGCGCCCGTCTTGTCGAGCGCCCAGCCCAGCGGAATGGCCTCGCCCTTGCGCGCGGCCTGTTTCAGCCGGCCGTTGGAGGCCACCGAACTGGCCATGTCGAGCATCAGCACGCCGTCGGGCCCGCCGGGCGCGGCCATCGCCAGCGGGCTCGTGGACAGGCTGGGCACGCGCGCGCCCGCATAGGCCATGAGCGGGGGGCCCGAGCCGAAGACGATGGCGGCGAAGCCCTGACGCGCGGCCCAATGGGCGTAATAGCCGATGGCGCCCGTATGGGCCGTGCGGCGCACGACCCCGGTGGCGCAGCCCTGCATGCGCGCGCGCCGCACAGCCTCGCGAATCGCAAGATCCATCGACACGGGGCCTGCGGAGCGGTCGGCGTCGACCATGAACAGCGACGGCGCCAGATCATGGATCTGCGGGCGGGCGGCGAGGTTCATCTCGCCCTTGTCGACGAGGCCCAGATAAAAGGGGAGGCGCTCCACGCCATGGGATTCGACGCCGCGCAGATCCGCCCAGACCAGAACGTCGGCGAGCGTGCGCGCCTCCGCCCGCCCCATGCCGCGCGCGCAAAAGAGGCGCGCGACGAAATCGGCGAGCGCCTCGGCGGCGACGAATACGGTCGCAGGCGCTGAACCAGGCGTGAAGTCGGGCTTGGAGTCGGGCTTGGAATCGGACATGAATCTCCCCGGCGATTTTCTTGTCGGCGCCTTATAGACGCAAGCCGCCGCAGGGCCCAAACGCGCGAAGCCCGGCGCAAGCTCAGGGCGCGCGCCCGAGAATCTGCGCGGCGAGGCCCGCGAAAGGCGCGAAGCGGAAGGTGACGGATTTCGCGCCGGCGGGCAGCTCCACCGCCCGGAAGACGACATTGGCGCGCAGGAGCCGGGCGGGCTTGCCGTCAACCTCCGCCCGCCACCACGGATGCCACACGTCGTTGAGCACGAGCCAGCCGCCCTCGGGCGCCTCGACGTTCACGTCCACCTGCGTGTTGCGATAGGCGGCGATGCGCGCGGAGCCCGGCGCGCGGGCGCGCATCGTCTCCGGCGCATCCTCCAGCAGCACGGTCTCGCGCAGATCGACCTGCGGCCAGCGCCCGGTCGCGATCATGGAGTCGAAATCGGCCTTGCGCGCGCGGCCCACCAGAAGGACGCGGGGAAAGGCGCGCGGATTTTCATAAATATGCGCGGCGGGCGTGCGCGCGACCAGGCGCAGGTCGCCAGGGGCGAGGCGCGAGTCGAGATCGCCGGCGGGCGGGCCGGTCACGATCCAGCGCAGGCCCATGAGATCGGCCATGGGCGAATTGTAGCGCGCGAACAGCGGCGAGAACCGTCGCTGATCGGCGACCGCCACATGGTCGATGGCGCCCGTGGCGTCGGCGTACCATTTCAGCCGCAGGGGATTGTATCCGAGCCAATGGTCGAAACCATGCACCAGCGACGCATTGGGCCAATGGAAATCGATCGCCGCAAGCTCCACGCGGTCGCGCCGGTCCGGCCCCTGCGATTGCGCGAGCCGTTCGCGCAAGGCGTCGATGACGGGGTCGCGCGCATCGGGGCGCAGGGCCTCGTAAAGCTCCGGCGGCAGGGCGGTCGATTCATTGGGGCCGTTGTTGGCGCGCAGGTCGAACGCGAGCAGAAGCCCGATCCCCGCGAGCGGCGCAAGCGCGCGGCCGCGCCAGCGCGGCGCAAGCCACAGGAAGGCGAGCGAGACGGCGAGCCATGCGCAGGAGGCGGCGAGCATCGGCGCGGCCTGTTGTAGGCGTCCCTTGTCGAAGGCCGTGACGACGCAGGCCAGAAACGCCAGCGCGACGACGCCCGCTTCCATCGCCATGCGCCGGCCGCTCGCCCGCTGATCGTCGGCGAACAGGCGATGCACGCAATAGCCCGCCATGACGGCGAACAAGGCGCCCAGCAGGAAGGTCGCGTCCGCAGGGCGGCGGAAAAGATCGGCGCCGGGAAGATGGAAGGCGAGCGCGAAGAAGGGCGTGTAGCGCCCCAGCGCATAGAGCAGCATGAACAGCGCGGCGCATGTGAAGGCGCGCATCTCGCGCGCCAGCAAACCGCCGCGCAACGCGCCAAGGCACAGAAGCGCGACGAGCGGCAGAGCGCCCAGATAGACATTCGCCATATTGCGCGCGAGCGCCAGTCCCGTCTCGCCCCAGACCATCGAGGAGGGCGGGCCCCAATAATCTTTCAGCGGGCCGTCCGTGCCGAAAAAATTCGCGCTTACGAAAGTCAACAGCGCGGCGGGATGAAGCGAGCCGCCGGCCGCGCCTTCGAACGTGATCGCGGCGCGGTTGGATTGGGCGGCGAGCGCGAGCGTGAAGGCGAAAGGCAGCGCGATGACGAGGGCGCCGACGAGCGAGCCCGCGCCCAGCGGCTTGACGAGCGCGCGCAGGGTCCCCCGCCATGCGCCGCCGGCCGCGCAGGCCTCCAGCGCGCGGCCGGCGCCGAGAATGGCGAGGGCGATGGCGCCGAGCCAGGCGACCTGATCGCGCCCGAGCAGCATGAGGCCGGCGACCAGACCCGCAGCCGCGCCCCAGACCCAGGCGCGCGGGCGGTCGCGCCAGTCGATGGCGCGCATCAGCAGCCATAGCGCGACGGCGAACCACGACAGGCTGACGACCTGTCCCACATGCTGCACGCGCCAGGCCGCCGAACAGCCGAAGGCGAAGGCGAGGGCGGCGACCAGCGCGCCTTCGGCCCGCCAGCCGCGGTCGCGGAACAGCGCCATGAGCGCGAGCCCGCCCATCACGAGCATGGCGAAGACCAGAGCGTCGAAGGCGACGAAGGAGGGCGCGCGGTCGAACAGCGCCAGCAGGACATGCGGCGGCGAAAAGATCAGCGATTGGGGATCGGCGATTTGCGGATGGCCGCCGAACACGTTCGGCGTCCAGAAGGGCGATTGCCCCTCATGCAGCGCGCGCGCGAGAAAGGCGAGCTGCGGATAGAAATGCGCCTTGGCGTCCCATGGGATCGTGACCGCGCCCGACAGCCACGGCCAGCAGAACAGCAAGGCGCCGGCCAGAAACAGAACAACGGCCGGACCATGGCCCGACCGTTGCGCGTGGCGGGTCTTGCGAGAGCCGTCAGTCTTTCCCCGAGCCATACTGAGTCAGCTGATCCACGTCGATGAGATGCCCCGCGCGGTCGCGCTTGGAGGCGAGATATCGCACGTTATGATCGTTGGCGCGACCCAGAATGCGCTGGTCGGACGCGACTTCGAGCCCGGCGGCGCGAAGGGCGGCGATCTTGACGGGATTGTTGGTCATCACCCGCACGCTGGCGACGCCGAGCTGCTTGAGCATTTCAGCCGCGAAATCGAATCCGCGCTGATCGTGCCCGAAGCCCAGCACCTCGTCGGCGTCATAGGTGTCGAAGCCCTGCCATTGCAGGCGATAGGCGCGCATCTTGTTGGACAGGCCGTTCCCGCGGCCCTCCTGATCCAGATAAAGCAGAACGCCGCCGCCGGCCTGCGCCATATGCTGCGCGGTGTGGCGCAATT
>Ga0315899_10008772_pt1 | contig 10834 bp, 5 predicted proteins | sample LakEriMetagenome_2_FD_203518 | JGI IMG/M metagenome (GOLD analysis project Ga0315899, IMG submission 203518) | Freshwater fungal communities from buoy surface, Lake Erie, Ohio, United States - Buoy 4 MA112 | ecosystem: Environmental > Aquatic > Freshwater > Lake | place: USA: Lake Erie, Ohio...
GGACATTGATGTCATCCTGTGCGTCGCAGGTTAAATGAACCGTTGCAGTCAAACCGACCGACAAAGAGTCTTTGTGCGACAATCCATCTATATCCAGCAGAGTGAAGCGGGCATCAAACGTTCTTGTTAAGGGGTCAGCGATAGGGGATAGCTCACGCAATTTTGCAGGGATTCTCAGTTGCTCATCAGCCCACAGTGTCACAAATGGAGTCAATTCATGGACTTTGCTAAGCTGGGTCTCGGGCAGACTAATCACAGCCTCCAGTTCGTTCCCTTGCATGAACGTCAAGACAGGCTGCCCAGCCGTTACCACTTGGCCTGCCTCCCCTTGGACAGCGAGAACCAATCCATCCGAATCGGCTGTGAGTTCACAATAGTCACGTTGATTCTTGGCTAGTTCAAGTCTCTTCTTGGCTGCATCGACGCGGGCTATGGCAACATCTTTAGCCGAGAGCCCCGCGTCGTAATCAGACTGGCTAACCGAGCGACTTCGCACCAGCTCACGCAGCCTGATTTCTTCTGCCTTAGCCTGAAGAACCATAGCTTCCGCTGAGGCCAGCTCCGCATCGGCTAAGCGTAATTGCAAATCGTAGTCGACAGGATCAAGTCGAAATAAACGATCACCTTTTCGGATTCGCATGCCGGGGGTAACGTTTCGTTCCAGAATCTTGCCAGATATCCGAAAACCCACCGGCGCAGCGAATCTCGCTTCGATCGTACCAGTGAAAGAGGAGCAGCGATTCTTGGCCGCTTGATCTGATATGGTGAAAGATCGGACGACGATCTCCTCGCCGTTCTGTTTAAGCGTGGGGCGAAATGGTGGCAGCTTCGGTGCAGAAGAGTGTCCAAAAGTATGGTAGGCAAAACCAGCGAAACCCAAAATCACAGCCGCGGGCAATAGCCATCGTTTCATTTTTTGTTGTGTTATCCAGCTCACGATTTACCCTCTCGCGATTCAACAATCGCCTTAAATTTTTCAGCCAATTGTTCTGTTAGTTCATTCATCCATGCGTTGGACGTTTCCCAATCCAAACTCGGTTTCCAATTGAATCCATTGAGCAGAGTGGTGAAGTGAACACGAATTGCTTGAACGGGATTAAAGACTCCGACCGCTTGAAGGGAGGGACTCGAGTGAGTCAAAATCTGACTACCGTAACTGATCGCCCAGAATCCGAAGACCATTTCGGCAGGGTTTAGCTCACTCGGCATCGACAAATCCTTCATCTCGATCGCTTGATGTACTAAACCTGCGACGACGTGCATGCAACGCTCTTCGCACTGGCGAATCATCTGTTGGCGATGATCAGAAGACTTGTCCCAGATGTGATGGTTCCGAATTAGCTGTTCAATGAAAAAATCGTTGTTGCAACTATTGGTGAAGTATTCACACGCCACGCCGATCGCCATTAGTTTCCGTCGCGTGCCGCCGTCCACATGGCTAGCGCATTCGAACAATTCTCTCCGCAGGTCCATTCCTTGTACGGCTAGAGCCAAGACAATCTCTTCCTTGTTCGGGAAGTGGTTGTAAATAGTCCCTTTTGCGTATTCCATCTGGGCTGCTACCCGGTCCATGCTGAGCGATTGGAAACCTTCCCCAATCAAAATGGGCTTGGCAACGGCCAAAATTTCGGCCGCTCGACGCTCTAATTCTCTCTGTTTTCTAGTTAATTCAACCATGATGTCATTTTATGGCGCAACGTCAAAAAATCAACACGACGTCAGAAGTTATCGACCAAAATCCTTGCGGACGGGAGAAAAGCTGACTATCGGAAGCAGAATAACGCGCACAATCGGCGTCTAGACCGTTAACGGAGATGGAGCGATGGCAGCCTTGGCAAGTCGGAAAACCTGAATTTTTGCCTTGTTAGCTATTAATTTCGCGGCTACAATCCGCCCTCCCAATATTTGGACAATTTGGTAGGGAGCTCGAAAACGGATGTGTTCCCGGTCCCTTTAAGACAGTCGGTCTATTTAAGATAGTCATTAGGAGCATTTTTCATGACACTCGATAAGAGCTTGAAAGTACGAGCTGGTGCGATCAAACCTCGCAATGTGCTCAATCGAGCAGAACGAATCAAGAGACTACAAGATCTCAACAAATGGTCTGAGGACAGCATCGTCGTAGGCATGGCCAAGGTTCGAGTTCCAAAGGTTTCCTTGGCCAAGAAGAAGAAGGTCAAGAAGGAAGACGAAGCCGACGACAAGAAGAAAAAGAAGAAGTAGTTTTGCATCCCCAAGTTTGTGGGGACTCAAGATTATTCAAAACAAAAAGCGAGCTTTTTTCAGCTCGCTTTTTTCGTATCAAAGTCCAATCTAGACGGCATATTGCCCAGCCGCGCTACGACAGAGAGGCACGCCACACCTCGAATAGCGTGCCTCATCTACAACATGCACATCGTTATCTATTTCCATCATTCTGGTGTGCATCTCTTTTCGCGATTCCAATGTTTCCCTCCAAGGAATCAGCAGAGCGGAGAAGCAAGCCCCCAATCTGCTTCATTTGCGTCGCAACCATTCGCTTTGAGTCAACAGCCAATCTTTGCCATACGCGACTTGCATCCATGTATTGGATATTGATTGCTTGACCGATGGAAGCCCATGCTTTTTGAGCTAATGGCACTAATTGGTTGCTGCTCTCCTTCGGTTCTATTGTTGCGACTTCGATTTGTGGAGCCGACTCTTCTGCCAGCACACCATCAGCTTCTTCAATCGGCTCAACAGGACTGACTGAGTTGGATGAAACATACCAACGTGGTTGAGGGTACAAATCCTGAGCAAGCGTCAAGCTGGGATCCATGGGTATCTCACTCAGCATTGGAGAATCAATGCGTCCATAAACAGCATCCCATCGGAATTTCGTAGAGCGATAACTCTCAAGGGTTTTTCTCTCAGCAATGGCGTCACTGGATCGCGTAACAAATTCCCATTTCTTGATGTCCCAATTCGGCTCGGTCCAGTTTTCAATAATCGAGCGAGCAGCTTCAAGCTGCGGCAGCCACTGGTTCTCGGTGAATGTGGCCATCTGGCCTACTGAATCAGCATCGCCACCTTGCTCCGACGATAGAATTTCTTCATTTGCGTTCGAATCAATCGGCCGACTTGCAGTCAATGTTTCGCCACTATGATCGATTCCAGAGGGAACAGCACAGTGCCCAACTCCTGCATCAACCGGATCAACCATCGCCACATCAAATTGACCGGAAAGCAACTTTATGTGGAACGGAATGAAATCATCCTCAGATACTAGTCGCGTATTTTCCACGCTACCAGAATCGTTTACAGCAACACTTTCTGAGATTTCGTTAGGAAAACAACTTTCGTAGGGATCGTAACCACATCCCAGAGTCTTGCTTGTAATCGAAGACTCGATTTCGGTAATCAAGTCCTGAACGCCGGACTGAAATGGATTGACAGTAACGAGAGAGGGCTGAATCGAGTCAGTTACGATCGCATTACTGATGGGACCAGCCTCTTCATCAGAAGCGTCAATTTGTTCAATGACATAGACAAAAATATTCCCCGAGTCTTTGCCTATTGTCGGACTGCCGGACTGTGATTTTGGCAAAGCAAAGAATTCAGCAACAGCCTCGCCGGAATCAAAGGGCACTTCGATGGCATAATCGCGAACGATGTCTAAAGCGTAGCACAGAGCATCCGCCGCAGAACCAGCCAACGCGACAAATTGCTGTTGGTCGATGAAGCTAATTTGCTTTTGATCCTCGATTGCTGGAGCGTCAACCTCGGAAGCAAACTGCCCATTTTCTTCCGGGCAGGTCATCCAGGAACCTGAGAAATCTTGATCGATTTCGCAGCCGCCGTCCAGTGGATGATGATTTGGAGTCGTCGCGACGCTGAGCTCCGTCTCATTAACGATAGAGACAGCGTTTTCTGATTTCGTGCTTACTGGAGAATACAGCACGAAGTTCGGTAGTTTGTCAATTCGGCCAAAGGTCATTAGACCTTCGGCCTCTGCAACATCCACCAGACCGATCGGCTGGTAAGAATTGTTGCGATTTCCAGGTATTGATGAATAACAGACTGCGGAAGCGGCAACGAACAGGTTAGCAGCAATCGCCGCCCGGAGGATGCTTCGGGGAATTCGGAAACGCATTGGGGAAACCTCGAAACTGCAGCAGATTCGGGTGCACACAAGACATGCTGACTCAGCGCGGAGGCTGAATCAGCCCTCCGTGGCCACGACGAGTCGACAACAGGTATTTTTGGTGGTGGGGAACGCAGCATCAATCCTTTTGACGCTACCTAAACAGGACATCGTTTGTTATCGGGCCGCTAAAGTGGAATCTACAACGCAGAGTTCCCTTATTCGGCATTTGTTTCCTGGTCGGTATGGATCAGCAGACCCGCAGCTATTTTGCAACCGGTAGGGATTATGCCTTCCGTATCCACAAGACACCCCCTCCAGTATTACGGTTTCGTCGCAGAAATAATTAGCAAGCCGCTCCTAGACGCCTCCGGCTATACTAGTTACTTTTCCTAATTTGGCGTCGGAATAACGTCCGCACTTCCCTTTGTACTACGATTGTCCCATGTCAACGCAACAAACCGATTACGACACAATCATTATTGGTGCCGGCATGAGCGGACTGGCCGCTGGGATCCGGCTGGCTCACTACGACCAGAGAGTCTGCATTCTGGAGAAGCACTGGACGATTGGAGGTCTCAATTCCTTTTATCGCATGAACGGTCGCAACTACGACGTGGGGTTACATGCGATGACGAACTACACTGCCAAGGGAGCTAAACGAGGCCCTCTAGCTCGTTTGTTAAAACAACTCCGATTCCGTTGGGAAGATTTTGAACTGGCGGAGCAAACCGGCTCGAGAATTGCATTTCCTGGGGTCAATCTCGACTTCAATAACGAGATCGATTTGTTGCGTTCCGAGGTCGCACGTGAGTTTCCTCATCAACGCGATGCTTTCGAACAACTTCTGCTGCGCCTCACCGACTACGACGACCTCAAGCAAGAGGACTTCGAACTATCGACGCGACAAGTCTTAACAGAGATTTTTAGCGAGCCACTGCTCATCGAAATGATCCTCTGCCCTCTCATGTGGTACGGAAACGCCCGTGAACACGATATGGACTGGGGGCAATTCTGTATCATGTTCCGCAGCATTTTCTTGGAGGGGTTTGCCAGACCATTCAAAGGGGTACGCCTAATTCTCAAGCACTTGGTTCGGCGATATCGTGAACTAGGTGGAGAGCTAAAACTAAGAAGTGGTATCTCTCGGATTTGCGTTGATGGCGAACAAGTCGCTGGGGTCGAACTAGAGAACGGTAATGTCATAACGTGCAAGCGAATTCTATCGAGCGCTGGAGTCGTGGAGACTATGCGGCTATGCGACGACAGTTCAGTCGTAGAGGTTGCGTCGGCGGGTGAAATGACATTTATTGAGTCCATTTCCGTGCTGGATTGTCAACCCAAACAGATTGGCTTCAACCACACTATTGTTTTCTACAATGACTCGGATACGTTTCACTGGGAAAAACCGGCAAAAGATCTTTGCGATATCCGAACCGGGGTCATTTGCTCGCCTAACAATTACAACTATTCTTCACCGGACCAGCAACTGGAATCAGGGCTCATCCGCTTGACGACGATAGCGGACTTTCAGCGGTGGTCATCGCTAAGCGAAGAAGAATATGGTCGCATGAAACTTAAGTGGTATGACTCATCTGTTGCATCAGCGGTGAGATTTATGCCAGACTTTCGTCGACGTGTTATCGACACAGATATCTTTACCCCCAAGACGATTCGACGATTCACATCGCACGACAACGGCGCCGTCTATGGCGCCCCGAAAAAACAACTCGACGGAACGACCCGACTGAGAAATTTGTTCTTGTGCGGTACGGATCAAGGATTCGTGGGAATCGTCGGAGCGATCGTGAGCGGCATCTCAATGGCAAATCAGCATTGCCTCCGCACAGCGGAATAATCGTCGTTACTCCGCTTAGATCCAGTCTTAAGTTCGCCTATTGATCGACCTCAATCGCAACAGTTTTTCGATCGGTATCGAGCTGTAAACCATTCCTTGCTTTGAGTGTTGCTGATACCGACTCCGGCGAAAATGCATGCTTATTAAGATATTCACCTAAAGCCCACCGCAGGGTGCCTAGTTGATCCAATTCTCGAGGCCCAAACCGAACGGAACCCGCGTCTTCTTCGCTAAGCTTCACAGTTTGGCCAATCAGTCCGAAATCATCCAGCAACACGGATCCTATTTCGCTTTGAGACAAACCGGTACTCAATCGAAATGCTTCGAGATATTCAACTAGCTGCTGACCGTCGCGAAACGACTTTAGTCTTAAGCTAGGTACTGCACCGAAGCTCGTAGGATAAACGACCGAGAGTGGATCAAGCTTTTTCCATGAGTCTTTTGTTCCCATGGTCTGCCATGGTACAACACCGTTGGCACCACGAGCCCAGGTTTCTACACACCATGCCACGTTCGTTTGGTTCGATTGGTCGAACGAATTGGCAGCTCCATACATGTAAACCAGATTGTTGTATTTCTCCGCGCGAGCGACAATTCTGGATTGATATTGACGCAAAGCGCCGCTTACAACTTCGACACTCGAAATTCCATCTAACAAATCTCGCTGCCATTGTGGCCGAGAGATATCAACACGATACCCAAATCTAGGCCCGTTAACGTTTTCTACCCCTTTCCAAAACTCGATGCCAAACTTTCGCAATGCCCAAAAATCTTGCGTATTCACCGGTTCATCGAAAACCCATGGAGCAGAGCACCCATCCCAACGGCCCCCACGCTGCTCTTTGAAATAGACTTTGTTATTCAAATAAAACTCGAACAGCGTGTCTCTGTAATTGCGATCTCTGAAATGGTTCGCAAACTCACGAACGCTACTTCGAAGTTCAGTCCAGTACTCTTCGCTGTAAGCATCTTCTATCCAATAGCCTCCCTGAAAATGCTTGTCGTGATCCATAGGCCAATTCTCGTTGATAGGCAAATAGAAGGCCTCGATCGGCACGGGGCCGCGCCGGGAGTTAGCAAAGGCAGAACCATCTAAGAGCGGCCCCCACTTTTGATCCCATTCACTCCAATCCCAAGTTCCATCGGATTTCTTTCGGGGCACGGCATCTTGCGATACCTTTCCCGTCCAGCCATATCGTAGGGAGTTAAGAGTTGTGCGATGTTGATGACAGAGTTCGTAATACGACCGTTCCTTCTCGGGGAGACCATAACAATTCATTTGTGGAATGAAACTCAGCTGATCTGGCAGCTGAAAATCCCAAACGCGAATCGTCATGCGAACTGATTCCCCGGGACTTTTTAACTCGATCGTATAATCTCCCGGCGTTAGCGATTTAGCCGCATAGATATCGATAGCAGTAAGAACCTGAGCATCCGGGGTTAAACCAAGAGCCTTCGGATCCCAAACATCGATCGGAATGGCGGGATCCAATTGCTTGTCAATCTTCGGCAGAACGAACTTATCGATTTCAAAACCATTCGGTGCATCGATTTGCAATTCTCCAGGAGGAACATCAACCACCCAAGTCAATGTTTCCCCCCTAGCCATCCCTGTCAATAATCCAGCACGCTGCTTTCCATCAACATTGAATATGGCCATGCCTTTAGCTGTAACAGTGGTACTTTCAACGGAATCTCTCGCCGCTCGAAGAATTTCAGAAAGGCTCTCGAACCCAACCTTTTTGCCACTTGCATCTCTTTCGGGCTCTTTGCCAGAACTGTCATGGGAATTGGAAACTAACGCAGTCGAGGATGGCTTGGGGGAATCGCCGGAAAGCTCGTCAAACCAAACAACGAAGTACGGCGCCGACGCACGGTTTTGGTCACGACTATAAAAGAATCGATTAGGCATCAAACGGTATTCGAATCGATTCCCATCTCGCTTGTACTCGCTACCGAGATCGTCCATAACAAGGAATCCGAAACTCTGGCCATCAAGCTTAGATTGAATAACTTCGGGCGCAACTGGAATACGTTGCCAACCGTCGCTGTCCCTTTGCGAAGCGTCACCAAACGACCAAATGGAACCACCATTCCCCAATGTGACCGAAGTAACATCGGCGTCATCTCCTCCCCAACGCTTTTTTCCTGCGATCGCCCAAAGAAAACTACAGCCACCATCTTCCTTTGAATAACTGTTTCCCGTTCCCTCGCTCCATTCGGTCATAACGGTCGAAACAGTAACTCGCATTGCCGGGTCTTCATTGGCCGATTTGATTCGCAGTTCTGCACGACGAACCTTCTTGCCTTGATACGGTGATGCATCGAAATCAACGAGAAAGAACTCTTGAATCCCCTTGAGTTTTAGTCGCGACGCCCCGCCATTGTTCCCTTCCTGCTCCCCCGAATAAGCAGAAACCCAGGTGTCTCGACTAACCTCGAACCGAACAGGTTCGTCAGCGCTACTTGGTTCTGGGACTGTTATGGTGATCACGAGCAAAACAAGTAGTATTCCACGGAGATCCATGTTGAAAATCCTTCGGAGGGCGGAATAGGGGGAGGGAAGTACAGCGTTTCACTTTATCGCTGCATCGTAGAACATACCAATTTTACAGACGGAAATGGGAATTCCCGCGCAGGGATTTATTTAAATCTAATTCTACAAAAGCGTTTGCCATCGCGTGCTCCACGAGACGAAAAATCCCTACTGCAACTTTGACCCGTTTCGCAATGTTAATTGCTCTTGCAGGGTCACCGAGATTTCTTTTGGAGCATCGATCTCTTGGATCCAGTCTCCCAAGTGAATAAGCGACGTTGTTGGCGTTTCAGGACTCTGCAAGGTAAAGAGAATTTGTTTGATTCGATTTTCCCGCCCAATGTTATCTCCAGCCGCTTCCTCACAAAGTAACAGCATTGTCTGAAGCTTAAGATTGCAGGTCGAACACACCACACGATATTCTGGAATTTGGATTAGCTCACCGCAAAGCGGGATGCACTCGATGCAGATCCGTTCAAGGATTCCAACTTGCTTCGTCTTTAGAAGGCAGTAGGCGTGCTGTGTTTTCATCTCAAGATAGTAATTTTTCACCCACAGGACATCAAAGCTTCTTCGCATATACCTGTCATATAACTCATTCGCTCGATTCGCATGAAGAACGGCCTTTTCATAATCACCCAGCGTGAGACACTTCAAAAGTCTTTGCTGAACAGCCAAAAGTGCTGGTTTAATAAACTCTGGGTTTTGAGGATTTTGATCTGCGAGCAAGATCGATTCAGCAATCACCTCATCTTTTATTCGACACTGCTTCTCTGGTTCTTTTTCAAAACACAAATGGGCAAGGTCGTTTTTGAATTGGATACAAGCATTAATCTGCGTCTTGTCCCCTGGAAACTCAAGCTTGAACATATCGATCTCTGGCCAAATACTCTCTAACAATTCGCCGTGAAGAGTGACTCCAAGCTTCCGCTGTAGTTGCATGAACTGCTCGGGAATATCCAGACCAGCACTCTCAATCGCCAAATACAACATGACAACCCCATAAATGTACTGAAATCGATACTTGGAGTTATCAGGGAATCGAAATCTGAGTCCTTTGAGAATTGCTACGGACTCAATTCGTGATTCAACCGACTTTAAAAAACTATTATTCCGTTGATAAACGATCGTTTCGTAGTGATAGATTACGCTTAGTAAATGTTGTAATTGCGAGTTATCCGGATCAGTCGCAAGATCTGCTACCAAGCTATTCTTAAATGAAGACAGGGCATCGAGCAATGCAATTTGCTGATCTTTCTTACCTGCCACAACATCGTCGATCAACGAGCCAAACAGAAAGACATAATCCACTTTCGTTTGAAATTCCTTAGCAGTCGCTATTCTTTGATTCCAGAATGCGTACCCTATCAACGATGCCGACATCAACAGAATAACAAACGTACTCACCACTAAAGTTGAAGTAAGCGGGTGCGTCTTGGCATACCAAATCGCCTGCCGCCATTGTGATGGACGAGATGCAAGCACGGGTTCACGATTCAGAAATCGCTTCAAGTCCTTTGCCAACTCCGCGACAGAATCATAACGATGACAAGGTTCCTTCTCCAAACATTTGAGAATTATCGATTCAAGGTCTTTTGGAATGGATGCAATCAATGCCTTAGGATTCTTTGGTCTCTGATTGACAATTTGATTCTTAACTTCGGAATTTTTGGATCCGTCGAAGGGGACAACTCCGGTCGCCAACTGGTATAGAATGATCCCAATCGAGAAGACCTCCGACTGAATAGAGAATTCATCTAAGTCACCCTTAGCTTGCTCCGGCGACATGTAACGGATCGTACCCGGCACTTCTCCTTCTAATGTAAAGCCGTTATCGACTTCTTTATCCCAACGCTTTGCCAAGCCAAAATCGGTCAACGCTGCTTGAATCCGAGAGCTTTCATTCGATCCCTTTTGAATAAGAATGTTGCTCGGCTTGAGGTCTCGATGAAAGGTTGCTTTCGAATGAGCAAATGCGACTGCTTCGGCAACTTGGTATCCAACCTCCGCAACATCGCTTGCTGGCATTCCGCCAGGGGTTTTTAGAATCAAATCAGCCAGCGAACCACCATCTAAATAGGCTGAACTGATGAACGGAATATCTTGCAATACTCCTGAATCATACATTCGCACGATATTAGGATGCGTCAAGCCTGCTGTGATCTTTGCTTCTTCGAAGAATCGCTTTCTAGCAACACTCGACACTCTCGATGGCCTCAGGAATTTGATGGCAACGTTTATTTCCAATGTTCGATCGAATGCGGAAAAAACAACTCCGAATCCACCCGCTCCAATGAATCTAATGCGATCAAATCGAGGGACAACATCCAAGTTGTGA
>Ga0315899_10008773_pt1 | contig 10834 bp, 9 predicted proteins | sample LakEriMetagenome_2_FD_203518 | JGI IMG/M metagenome (GOLD analysis project Ga0315899, IMG submission 203518) | Freshwater fungal communities from buoy surface, Lake Erie, Ohio, United States - Buoy 4 MA112 | ecosystem: Environmental > Aquatic > Freshwater > Lake | place: USA: Lake Erie, Ohio...
AGTGAATTTTTTGTTTTTCTTGTCACTCATGACACGCAACAGTACATCGCTCCAGGTCATGAAATCGGCCTCCGTTTTACCCGATGTTGGAAATGCAATGAGGGCCTTGACGTACTCATGGAAATCGGGAAATACCTTATTCTTATTCTTCAAGAGCGCGTCGAGTACATTATAGACCTGTTCGCGCTGGCCTTGTGTAAATGCGGATGATTGAAGCCAAACCGGCCCGAATTGGGTTTCGATTATTTCTTTTCCGCGTCCTTGCCGTGCCGATTCGAACAGATCATAAAGCTGTTCTGCACAACCAACTTCTGTGCGGGTGAATTTCTCGAACTTTTGTGAGTATCCTACTGACGCAAAAAGGGTCAGAATTAGTGAGATGAAGAATTTGTTCAATGGCATAGCCCGTAATTCGTTGCAGTAATTTAGGAAACAATGCTAACGATTTTACGAGTTGATTGTGCAAGGCTTGGGTTAAAGTTTTACAAAGGGATATGCACATGTTAAGATGAAAAATGACGGATAAAGGATGATCGATTATCCAATGGAAATGTGGTCTTTGGTGAATGTTTGAAAGCTATATATCATGATGATGTGAACCATGCAGCTTTTCGGCTGTTTAAAGCATTATGAAAACCGCATTTATCATCGTTGCTGTAGTTACCTTGGCTCTTGCTGTCTACAGTTTTAGAAACTATATCTCACCCGAAAAGAAAGCCGCTATGCTAGCACAAACACCGCAATCATTCCACGAATTGACGTACACTGATATCGATGGCAAAGCTGTTTCGATGTCTCAATACAAGGGTAAATATGTGTTGTGTGTGAATGTTGCGAGCAAGTGCGGTCATACGCCTCAGTATGCAAAGCTGCAAGAACTATATGAAAAGCATCAGGACAAGTTGGTCATTGTTGGCTTTCCTTGTAATCAATTCCTAGGGCAGGAGCCTGGTAGTGAAAATGAAATCGCGGATTTCTGTGAAAAGAATTACGGAGTAACCTTTCCTCTTTCATCTAAAGTTGATGTAAAAGGGAGCAAGCAGCATCCGGTATACACTTGGCTAATGAATAAGGCCGCCAATGGAGTCTCGGATGACAAAGTGGAGTGGAACTTCCACAAAGTATTGGTTTCTCCCGAGGGCGTTTGGTTGAAGTCTTTTTCGGCCGGCAGCGACCCAATGGATATCGCGGCAGCGATTCAGTGATTAGGTGCTGGGTACTGGGTACTGGGTACTGGGTACTGGGTACTGGGTACTGGGTACTGGGTACTGGGTACTGGGTAGTAGGTGAAGTTACGGATAATTGGTAATCGTCTTCTTACTGCTCCTCTTAATCTTTCTCTTCCGTCACATTACCATGTGACACCTCTCACAGCTCGGTGTGATTTTTCGTCTTCTCCAAGGCCTTGCAAAAAGAGTAGTCTTGTTTCATTAATTCAACTAACATGAAACAGATTATCTATCTTTTTTTCGCAATGTTATTATCAACATTGCTGAATGCCCAAAGTATACCCAATGGAGATTTTGAACATTGGACAACTTTCAACTTATTTGAACCTACCGGTTGGTTAAGCTCCAATACGGAAACCATCCACTATAACGATTGGATTACGGTGCAACCTGTAACCGGATATGACGGAACCGGTCAGGCAATACGTATGACTACCGATGGTCAAAATGGTCGTGTGATGCCTGGTTATTTCTCCAATACATCCGGCGATCCACTTCTGGGACAAGGAGGCACGGCTTACCATCAGATTCCTCATACCCTTAAGGGCTATGCTCGCTATCACACCTTAGGAGCTGATACCGCTTTGCTGGTGATCGCATTTAAGAAGGAAGGTCAACTGATCGGCCTGAACGTATTTCCTTTCTTTGGAAATCAAAATGAATTTATTCAATTTGAGTATTTACTCGATGTGAATCAACAGCCCGATTCAGTTGTTTTTGCTGCCGTTTCCAGTGATGTGCGTAATCCGGAAGTAATGATGACAGGAAGTTTTCTGGAATTGGACGATTTGACTTTTGAAGGGCGATTTGCGTTGCAGCAATTGCCGAATCACGACTTTGAAAACTGGACACACACGCATATCCATCATGCACAGGAATGGAGAGTTCAGGGAAGAAATGTCGATAGAACGGAAGAAACTCCTTTTGGTGAGTATGCTGTAAAAATGACTTCTTATACCGATTGGGATGGTCATGTCCATTCGTCCGGCATACAAACGGGATATATGGGAGTCAACGGTGAATGGTTTGGAGGATTTCCATACGGTCAGCTAAGCGATACGCTAAGAGGTTGGTACAAGTATCTCTCGGAAGGGGCAGATGCAGGTTGTCTTTCTTTGGAAATGCTCAATGGAAATGGCAGCTTGGGTGGGGCATACTACCAGTTTTACCCAACCAACGATTGGACCTATTTCGAAATCCCCATGCATTTGAACCAACAACCCGACACACTTCGGCTGCAGCTTATGTCATCTGCGTATCCGTTCGATGAAGCGACTGCCGGAAGCACGCTATACATCGACAACCTACAGTTAACTTCTCAACCCTTGCTGTTGGAGCGGTATAAAATTGAGTCGCCGGGTAAAGCCTATCCAAATCCGGCGGTAGCATTGTTGCATATTCCAATGCCCGCGAATTACAAGGGCGACATTCATGTGTTAGTGTATGATGAGCAAGGAGCATTGGTACAAACGCACAATGAACATCAACCGGAAAGCATACTTCGATTGCCGCTGGAGGGCTTGGCTCCCGGAAGTTATACCTACGAGGTGCACAGCAACGAGTGGCTTTTTGGTGGACGCTTTGTGAAAAATAGATAAGTTCTCTAAAGGGGTGCTGGCAAACCTTTGATGGAAGCAATTGTTTTGGGATTATGCGTGGAGTAAAAAAACAACACCTACCCGAAAAAATCTGTCCGGTTTGTCAGCGCCCTTTTTCTTGGCGCAAGAAGTGGGCTGTTGTTTGGGACGACGTCAAATACTGCAGCGATCGTTGTCGCTCGAATAAAAACGATGTATGAAAGCCCTATTGTTGTTTCCGCACCAACTGTTTCGGCAGGCATTACCAGAAGTTGATGGTGGCATATGGTTGGTAGAAGAACCCTTGTTTTTTCTCCAATATAATTTCCATCCACTAAAGCTAGCCTATCACAGAGCGACCATGAAAGTGTTCGAGGCAGAGCTCAATGCATCGGGAAATACTGTTCACTATGTGGAGGCTCACGACCCGACATCCGACGCCAGAAGATTAATAGAGCAGTTGGCATTGCAAGGTGTGAAGGAGGTGCATGTATTCGATGTTGTGGACGATTGGCTAGAAAGGAGCATTGTCAGTGCATCTCAAATTGCAGGTGTATCAATTCATTGGCATCACAGTCCGCAGTTCATGGAGTCGAAGAATGAGGTGTTGGATTATTCAGGTGGAAAGAAGCGTTTGTTTCATGCCGACTTTTACAAGAAGCAACGCCTCAAACATGGAATTTTGGTTGATACGTCCGGAGATCCACTCGGTGGGCAGTGGTCCTTCGATGAAGACAATCGTAAGCGATACCCTTCGAAATCGATACCACCGCGAATCGCACAACTTATGGCATCGGTGTATTGGCAGGAGGCAGTTCATTACGTGAAATCGAACTTTGAGAATCCCTATGAATTGCCGCTCGGCGAATTTCGTTATCCCATAGATCGTGTCGAAGCGTTTGAATGGTTGGATGACTTTCTCCTTCATCGACTGAAAGATTTTGGTCCGTATGAAGATGCTATCGTCAAAAAGGAAATTGTACTTCACCATAGCGTGCTGACGCCAATGCTCAATGTTGGCTTGATTTCACCGCGCGAGGTCATTGATCGCACACTTCAATTTGCATCAGCCCATGAGGTTGCGATGAACTCGCTGGAAGGTTTTATTCGGCAGGTTCTCGGATGGCGCGAATACATTCGGATGGTCTACGAATGGAAGGGTAGGATAGAGCGCACGCGCAACTATTGGGGATTCAAGCGAAAGATGCCACTTTCGTTTTGGATGGGAACAACGGGTATCGAGCCTTTGGATGACACCATTCGGAAGGTGCGTGAAACAGGGTATTGCCATCACATCGAGCGCTTGATGATTGCCGGCAATTACATGCTACTGAGTGAATTTGATCCGGATGAGGTATATCGATGGTTCATGGAGTTGTTTATCGATTCGTATGACTGGGTCATGGTGCCTAATGTATATGGCATGAGTCAGTTTGCCGATGGCGGGCTGATGGCCACGAAGCCTTATATCAGCGGCAGCAACTACATCATGAAGATGAGTGATTACCCGAAGGGAGCGTGGCAGGCAAAGTGGGACGCCCTTTTCTGGCGTTTTATGGACAAGCATCGTGCTTTCTTTTTGAGGAACCCCCGACTAGGCATGCTGATAAAGATGTACGATAAAATGCCCAAGGAAAGGCAACTGGAAATTTGGCGATTGGCCGAAGAATAGAGCATTGCCGGCATTGATTCTTATTTTCGCTGCATGCAGCAACTGTTTCGTAAGCAAATTATTAGAGCCATTCTTAAAATTACCGGGGCCAGCAACGTTGAAGATCTTTCGTCATACGAAATGGCAAAGGCCTACCGTGAGGTGTACATTAACACACGTGGACACGTGAAAGACCTCGTCTTAATAACAATGGGAGTATTCTCTGCTGCTTTTGGATTCAAGGGGTTCCTTCTTTCCAATCATTTTATTGATGGCGGAGCAACAGGGATTTCTCTATTACTCTCCATACTTACTGATTTACCACTGTTCATTTTTATCATCACCTTGAATATCCCCTTTATTATACTTGGTTACCGAATTATGGGGAAACAGTTTGCGGTGAAGACCTCACTTGCCATAGCGGCTTTGGCCTTGGTACTGGCAACGGTTCATTTTCCGGACGTAACACAGGATCCTTTGCTGGTTGCTGTTTTCGGAGGGTTATTTTTGGGGGCGGGTATCGGTTTCGCCGTGCGCGGTGGAGCCGTTATTGATGGGACTGAAGTGTTGGCCATTTTCCTCAGCCGAAAGTCTGGGATGACCATTGGCGACATCGTAGCTCTAATCAATGTTTTCATTTTCTCGATTGCAGCCTATTTCCTGGGCATTGAAGTGGCCTTGTACTCCATGATTACTTACTACGCGGCATCCAAAACGCTCGACTTCCTTATTGAAGGGGTAGAGGAATATATCGGTGTAACTATCGTATCGCCGCATGCCGATGAAATTCGCGAGATGATTATTCAGAAAATGGGAAGAGGCGTTACTGTATATCAAGGTAAGCGTGGTTTCGGAAAGACAGGCGAAACAATCGACTCCGATATCATCTACACGGTTATAACGCGACTGGAAATTAATAAGCTAAACACTGAGTTGGCGAAGATTACAACCAACGCATTTGTGGTCATGAACAGCGTGAAAGACACCAGCGGAGGAATGATCAAGAAGCGCCCCCTGCAACACTAACTAGCTTCGACTTCGCTCATTTCTAACTCAGTCCCTAACACCTATAACCTATCACCTATCACCTATTACCTATCACCTATTACCTATTCCCCTCTGCCAACCCAATCCCAAACGGATCAACCGACTTACTGGCTACCGGAATGGTTCCGTCTTCAATGAGGGCAACGATGTTTTCAATCCAAACATCTTCGCCGCTTGCATCGTAGTCGTCTTTTAGATTTTGACCAAATACACGCGCAACACTTTGCCACATAAAGGCAGAGAATTTTCCTTTCAATTCGCGCAAGAGTTCGTAGCCTGTTTCACCGGTTTGACGATCTATCAGTTTTACCAAAATGACCCCCTCAGAAACAGTCATGCTGCGCAAATCTTTTTCAAACTGATTCATAAGGTGGTCTTCTGCTTTATCGAGAAGAGCCTTTTGCTGCTTTGGATCTGCTACATGCGCACAGAGTGCCTCATAGGTTCGCATCACATCCGATGCTGCTTTGGCGTATGGGTATGTTTTAATGACTTTCTTCTGAAGCTTATCGTAGCGAGCTTTTGCAACACGATTACCCGTGTGAGCCGACACGTCGATGGGTGAGTGGGTGGCCTTTACAACGGTGTCACCATTTTCGGTGTACCACACGGAGAAGTAATAGTCGGTAATGAGCGTGTCGAGAATGACATAACTGATAGGCTGCGGTTCTGCAGGCGCAATCACGGTTGGTTGGGCCAGCGAACGAGCTCCAAAAAACAAAGCGATTGTTATGCAAAACGTTTTAACCATATGGAATAGACATAACAAGCATACGCCTTTATCGCCCTGTTGTTGCTGTCATAAGGGAGATTTAACAAACCATCGTTATTTCATATCACACATTTCTTCGGGATCTCTCCCAATTCGAGGTCGAATTTCGTTGCGTATTGGTTGCCATTGGTTTCGATTGATTCTGCATAAAATCAACAGCAGCGAGAGCTGCAGCAGTCATTTCCTCTTCGTTTTCACTTCCGAGTACTTCGGGTGTAAAATACTTCTTCACGAAATGCGTGTCGAAATCTCCGCTCACAAATGCAGGGTGTTGAATTGCCCAACGGCAAAAAGACAAGGTAGTTTGGCAACCTGTTATTTCATATTCATCGATGGCCCTCACCATGCGTGCAATGGCTTCGTTGCGGTCTTTGCCATGCGTGATGAGCTTAGCAATCATGGGGTCGTAGTAAATCGGAATGTCCATACCTTCTTCAAAACCATCGTCGACGCGCACACCCGGACCGGTAGGACGTCGATAGGTAGTAAGCCTTCCGATATCGGGAAGGAAGTTGTTGGTTGGATCTTCCGCATACACGCGTATTTCGAGTGCATGGCCATTGATGTTGAGGTCGTCTTGTGAGAATCGGAGCTTCTCGCCGCGAGCCACGTTGATTTGTTCTTTTACGAGATCAACGCCTGTTATCATTTCCGATACCGGATGTTCCACCTGAAGGCGTGTATTCATCTCGAGGAAATAGTAGTTTCGGTTTTCGTCAACCAGAAACTCTACGGTTCCGGCTCCGGAGTAATTGCAGCTTCGAGCTACATCGCATGCGCTTTTGCCCATGGCTGCGCGCAGCTCGGGAGTGAGTATGGCAGAGGGAGCTTCTTCCACGACTTTCTGGTGTCGGCGCTGAATGCTGCATTCACGTTCGAAGAGGTGAACAACGTTGCCATGGTTATCTGCCAATACCTGGATTTCGATATGTCGCGGACCGGCCACATAGCGTTCGATGAATACGGACCCGTCACCAAATGAGCTGATGGCCTCGCTGATGGCGCGCTCCATTTGTTCTCCAAGTTCTTCAATATTTTCTACGATACGCATTCCTTTGCCACCACCACCGGCGCTGGCCTTGATGAGCACCGGCAGCCCGACTTCCAGCGCAACACGCTTGGCTTCTTCCACATCGCTGACCGCACCTTCGGTTCCCGGAACCATGGGAATATTATACTTCTTAGCTGCGGCTTTAGCGGACAATTTATCGCCCATCACTTCCATCGCTTCAGGGCTTGGACCGATGAGAGTTATGCCGGCTGCTTTTACCGCACGGGCAAAACCGGCGTTTTCAGATAAAAAACCATAGCCGGGATGAATACCATCCACTCCGAGTTGCTTGCAAACTTCAATGATCTTGTTGCCGAGCAGATAGCTTTGGTTGGATGGCGGCGGACCAATACAAACGGCCTCATCAGCATATCGAACAAATGGTGCATTTCGGTCCGCTTCGCTGAATACGGCAACGGTGGCTATACCCATTTCTTTCGCTGAACGCATAACGCGAAGTGCGATTTCACCGCGGTTGGCTATGAGAATTTTTTTCATGAGGGTGTGGAATGGTGAATATTGGATATCGTTTTAGAACGCGGAATTTAACTGGAATAAAGCTTCAGGGTTTGTTCCAATTCACGTTGAACAAGGGTTGTCAACTTTTTGGGTTTTAGCACTTTCACTTGATGGCCGAAGCTCAGGATTAAATTGATGAGCTCCGTTGTGATAAGGACGTGCAGCCCCAGCGTGATATAGTTTTTATCTTCCTTGATAATCTGCTGCGATGCGTGAATGGGTTGAGTTACCAAGTATTTTCCGGTTGCTGTTTGAAATTGCAATTCAATATGCTCGGGCTTTTCACTGCGCTCGGTAATTCCTAAGCTATACTTGAAAAAGAGGTCGGGTTCAAAGCCGGCGTCAACCGAGAATTTCTTGATGCCGGTTTCAAGTTTTTCAATCCTCTCTAAACCGTAGGTGCGCATTGCTTTTCGCTCCACGTTGTATGCTATCAGATACCAGCGGTTGTGATATTCCTTCAGCAAATACGGGTGAAGCTCATATTCATTCAAGAGGTCGTCGCTGAATTTTCGATAGAAAATACGTATGGATTTGCGCGATTTGATGTGTTCGAGTAAAGGCGCCAGATGCTCATTACCCAGACTTACCGTCGACTTTTCAAATTGAATGTAACGAGCAAGGGATGAATCATCGGGGTTCGGTGAAATGTTCACTCGATTGATGATCTTGTCGATGGCGCTTTCGTACTGTTTGAAAATGGGAATGCTCCGGAATTGTTCGAGGGTAGCGGTTGCAAAGCGAATGGCTTCCAAATCTTCATCACCAAGAGAGAGTTCAGAAATGGAATAACCTTCCTGCTCATAGAAATATCCCCCGTTTTGCTTACTGAATTTGATGGGCGCATAATATCCCAACTCGTTCTCATTCTTCATCGCCCAAATGTCTTTGTCGATGGTGCTCAGCGAAATGGCGTCGCCACCACTGCCAAATAGCGCGTCTTCACACGCTTGACGCAAATCTTCGCGCGTCGGGTAGGTCTTTCCTTTGTTGGTAAGACAGCGATCGATGATGCGATAGCGAAGGAGAGCGTATTTGTTGGCGGGCATGTTCGACCGTGGGTGATGTGCACGGCAAAGATGAGACGCGACTAGGTCGTTTCAGCGGGGTGTTGAAATAAAAATGGCGAGTGACAAATGGCGAGTGACGAATTCATTCGCCACTCGCCGTTGGCCATTCGTCATTACTTCTCGTTCTGCAAATACAACGGCTGCGCCAGCTCATAGAACTTAGTCTTGTTCTTTCGCATCGTCTCTTTGTTCCATTGAACTTCATTGCGATTAACGGAACAAACACCATAAGGCTTTTCGCTCATTTGCTTGAGTTCAGCATGGTCAACGGCTTTGAATAAATCGATGTCGAGTGGGCATTTAAGCGCACTACCATCTGCAGGGTGCTCCAGGTTTTTGCAATTCAGTTCGTATTTCTTACTGAAATAGCCATCCTTTTCGAACAGCACTTCATAGTTGCCTCCGCTTTTGAGCAGCACGCCATAGAAGCCGCTTTCTTTGGATGAGTTGCTCGAAATGAGTTCTCCGGCGGCATACACATGCACCTTCACATCTTTCAACGGCTTTTGCTTGGAGGTCTTAGGCGAAACATCGCCATTTGGGTCAACCAGTACGCCCTCTTCAATGATTCCATAAAACAACATTTGCGCTTTTTGCGCTTGCAGGCCGGCGGTCATAAACGCCAACCATAGCAGGGTGATAATCTTTTTCATCGTGGTTTATTGAGTTTTCAACATGTTATACACACGTTTCGACGAAAAGTTACACGAGGGGCAAACAGGTGTTGATTATCAATTGTCGTGATCTCTAATTTTTAGACGAACTTCGTTTTCCGAGTCATCGATATTAACAGAATCGGGTTCGGTCAAGGGTAAATTCTTCATGAAGCGACTCAAATCGGGTTGCCCCGCATCAATCCAGGCGGTGTACCAAAAACTGCCTATGGAAATAACAGCCGACTTCATGCGGCGCTCTATTTGTCCGTCCAGCATATTGCTGTAGGCCCGACTGAAATCTTGAGAGTATACCTTCATATTTACCTGACCGCGGGTTTCGTAGGAATACTTTTTCTCTTCTCCGAAACTAGCTGTCAAGTTGCGCTCAAAATCCAGCACAGAGTCGACAGCTGCAAAACTTTCCTCAATGCGATCCCAGATAAACTGTTGCGGAGCTTTAATGTAATTGGCCTTACCCACGAAGAAATCGTAATCTTCGAAGTAAAGCTCAGGGATGCGGCTTTCCCAAAATCCATGTATGCCGCGTTGACCTGTTTTTTGTCCGTTATAATTGCTCGTGGTATGTAATGGCACGTGAGCATCGCCGATGTAATGACCGATTTCGGCGGAAAGGCGGAGAATACGGTTGATATCCTCGTTGCGAAAAGCAGTGGTGAGTCGCTGTTGCACTAGGTAAACATTCCAGGGAACGATGCCGTGAGCTCTCAACGTGTCTTCCGAAAATTTAGCCACGGCATCATCCCACCGGCGTGGCACGTTGTCGAATGGATAGGGTTTATCGGCGGTGATGTAACGATCCATGTCAATGTAATGACATTCCGCTTCGCCCTTCACGCTGTAGCGGCGCTTGTCCGGGTCAACCGAGTGGTCGATGAGGTAATCCATGTTCGATTTATAGAAACCGAACAGCTCTTCCGGTAAGGTATAAATCGCTAACTCATTGATTTTCTTATGTCCGAAAAACCCCCAGGTATTGGTGTCGAGCACACATACATGAGGCTTATAGGCACTGGCGAGCAATGCTATTATTAATAGAGAAGAAGGGAGTAAGCAATTGCGCATCGCCGCTAAGTTAATGCGCCAATGATTCTGCCGTGAGCCATTCTTTAGGCTCATATTGCAATTTAACAAGCGCCCCATTTTCCAGGATAGGTATGCAAGGCACTGTGTTGGCTGTCAGGCAGTATTTCACATCTCGCTGGATGTTCAGTTTGATAAGACGTCTGCGGAGATGTGAAATA
>Ga0315899_10008776_pt1 | contig 10832 bp, 10 predicted proteins | sample LakEriMetagenome_2_FD_203518 | JGI IMG/M metagenome (GOLD analysis project Ga0315899, IMG submission 203518) | Freshwater fungal communities from buoy surface, Lake Erie, Ohio, United States - Buoy 4 MA112 | ecosystem: Environmental > Aquatic > Freshwater > Lake | place: USA: Lake Erie, Ohio...
TTGATTGAATGCAAACGAAAATTCGTCGAGGACCTCCAAAACATGTTCCTTCGGATAAAGTCGATCGTCTGCATCGGCTTGCTCATCGACCGACAATTTGCTCAACAGGGTATTATTATCAATAGCGCGCAAGAGTCGATGCGCATTGAAATCGCGCTTCGTTGCGAATGTCGACGTGTGCATGTAAACCAACTTCTTCGACGGCAACCTCACTTTGGTAAATCGGAGTTTTCCGACATCACGCAAGCTCACGCCGATGAACTCATGTTCGCGCAATTCGTCGGCCAACAAAAGGCCATCGAGAAAATGAACAAGTGGGTAGATTACGACTGTGTCTTCCCATGCTGGGGCGCGTATGGGAATGATTTCTCCTGCGTGCAAATGCAACGACAGATGTTGATTAATTGCTGCAAATCCATCGTTGTTCATGGCGAGTGCGACAAAACACTGGTTCACTCCGTTGCGGAAATCTATACCCGCCACCGGCTTCATTCCCTTCTTCAGAGCCAATCGTGCAAACTCGATGATACCTGCCGTGCAATTGATATCGGTTAGAGCCAGTGTCTTATATCCGAGCTGCTCAGCAAGCTCCAGCACAGCTGTTGGCTCCAGTGTGCCATAGCGCAATGAATAGTGCGAGTGATTGTTCAGCACAGTAGCATGACTTTATTGTCGGCGATTGGCCAACAGCGGCGGCGCATCACCATTGAACGGATTCCAGCGACCGATGGACTTAGCCATCATGCCTGCAGCGCTCACCACGGCGCGGTCGCCATACTTCTCGCGCATCTTGTCCATGGCCTGGTAAAGGTTGATGCGCTCTTCGGTATCGTCGAACAAATTGATTTGATAACCACCACCGACCAGGTGACTAAACTTCACACCGATGAGGCGCACGAGCATGCGGCGGTTGTAAATCTTATCGAATAACTCGAGCACACGCGGCACGATGAGATGATCGGCTGAAGTAAAAGGGATGCGACATTGCTGGGTGTGCGTCTGAAAATCGGAGTAGCGAATTTTGATTGTAACACATGACGTAAGCTTATCGCCTCGGCGCAACTGAAAAGCGAGATTTTCAGCCATAGCGAGCAAGATGCCGCGCAACTTCACAATGTCGATGGTATCGCGATCGAAGGTGCGCTCGGTGGATATCGACTTGCGCTCTTGATAAGGGATTACCGGTGATGGATCAACACCATTCGCTTTGCGCCAGATGGTGACGCCGTTATCGCCAAAGGCATTTTCCATCAACTCAACCGGCATCTCCTGCACCGTCTGAATCTTGCTCACGCCCATGTTGCGCAGGGTTTGGTAGGTCTTATCGCCCACCATAGGAATCTTTTGAATCGACAAAGGAGCCAAAAACGGTTTCTCTTCACCAATCAAGATACGGCGCTGATTATTGGGCTTCGCCTCGCCCGTCGCCACCTTCGACACCGTCTTGTTTTCGGAGAGACCAAATGAAATCGGCAAACCCGTTTCGCGAATCACACGCTCACGCAACTCAGTTCCGTATTGGTAGCAGCCAAAAAACTTATCCATGCCCGAGAGATCGCAGTAGAACTCGTCGACCGAAGTCTTCTCAAACAAAGGCACGGCCTCGCGCACAATTTCACTCACCATATCGGAGTACTTCATGTAGTTGGCCGAATTACCGCGAATCACCACCGCCTCCGGACACAACTGCTTGGCAAGCTTCATAGGCATAGCACTATGCACACCGAACTTCCGTGCTTCGTAACTGCAGGATGCCACCACTCCACGATCGCTCGTGCCGCCGATAAGCACCGGCTTGCCGTTGAGCCGACTATCGAGCAGGCGCTCTACCGACACGAAAAACGTGTCTAAGTCCATATGCATGATTGCGCGTTCGGGCATGGTTGAAAGGTAGCGATTAATCCGACTCACAGGAATCACTCCTGCATATAATCATGGATTGAATCGCGCCGTCAAACCAACGCATGCAGATTGTAACCTACTTACAACGGACCTTCAATTGAGATCTCGTAAAATCGCTAGGATTCCCACGATTGAAATCGTGGGCTATTGAAATCGTGGGCTATTGATCTCCCGTCATACGTTCCCACGATTAAAATCGTGGGCTGTAGAATTAAAACCATGGGCTTGACATACACAATCAATGAAATAAGAATCACGTCAGTCAAAGCCATCAGTGGCCCAACGCTTTAGACCAGCCCACCGCTTCAGCGGTGGGAAAACAAAACGCCGCACCATCATCTATCCCCACGATTAAAATCGTGGGCTATACAATTAAATCGTGGGCTGTCCAATTAAATTCGTGGGCTATTCGGCTGCTAACTCTAGATTAGCTTCTATTCCATGTGCTTTGAGCAACGCTGTAATCTCATAATGCGATGATTTACTGCGATGATGGGTCTTTTGATTCTTTATGTAATTAAACACCTGCCAATACATAGACTCGCTCACTGAAAAGGCGGAGTATCCTGTTTGCCAAGAAAACTTCACTCCCATCCAATCACTTTGATTGATGGTATGGGAACTGCCTCCTTTCACTTGTCTTATAATAGAACTCGGGGACTGAGCGCCATCCAATTGAAACAAGCAGTGAACATGATCGGGCATACCGTTTACAATTTTAAGATTGCACTTTGCTGAGGCAAACTCATCGGTAATAACACGATGAATTCTAGCCTCAATCTCATCATCGATAAAGGGCTGTCTGCTCTTGGTGGACCAAACCGCATGAACCCACAATTTTGTAAAGGAATGTGACATATGATAATTTGTTTAGAGTTTCATTGCTTTCATGAAAAACATAGAAGCCTTAACAGACTGATTATTATTGAAAAGTCCATCGAAAAATTCAATATCCCCCACGATTGAAATCGTGGGCTGTACGTATCGCCCTCCATCCCCACGATTGAAATCGTGGGCTACGAACAAACTTTCGACATCAAAAGAACATGACACAGGTGGAATACATATTTCCGTATATGCCATTCATCGATGCGAATTCGTATAAATGCTCTGCTTTCGCATTACGAAGAAGGAATATCTCAGAATAACAAGCACCAAAGCAAGAGCGTCTTAACTTTGACTTTACAATTATGAAAGGGAAGAAAATCATACTTATCACGGCAATGCTTTGGAGCACCTGCCTGCACGCCCAAAACCTGAATCTGCGCATCAACGAAATCCTCACCAATAACAAGACGATTATGATGGATGATTTCTTTGAATACGACGACTGGGTCGAAATCTATAATCCGCCCGGTAGTCAAATTACCAATCTGGCGAACTACTATATCAGCGATGATCCCGATTCACTCACTAAATGGCGCATACCCGCCATCGATGCAGGAGTGACTACCGTGCTGCCAAATAACTTCATCGTTCTTTGGGTTGATGACGACTTCAACAATACCACATCGCAAGGTGCTGATCATAATGCGGGCTTCGTGTTGAGCAGTGAAGGCGAAACCTTTCTATTGACAGCTCCCGATGGGGTTACTGTAATTGACAGCGTAACCTACCCGGAAATGGCGCCCGACGTGAGTTGGGGACGATCGTGCGATGGATGCTCGCAATGGCAGTACTTCAACAATGTGACGTTTGACGACAACAATTTCGAAATCCAAAACAACGATCTCGTATTTATTAATGAGGTTCAACCCATCAACACATCCACTTACGACGATTTGCAAAACGAATTCGACCCGTGGTTCGAAATCTATAATCCAAACTCGTTTCAGGTAAACCTCGCCAATTATCGTATTTCCATCAACGGTGGCACTCCCTGGACCGTCCCTTCCAACAGGCCTGCGCGAACTGTTATTCCACCCGACGGCTTTCTATTGATCTGGTGCGACAATGACATTACAGACGACGTAAACCATAGTCCGCTCGAATTACCATCGCAAGGAGCAAGTATTCAAATCGTTGGTCCGAATGGAAGTACTGTCGTAAACACTTACGCTTATCCTTCGACCATCGCCGATCACAGCTGGGGTCGCGTTAGCGACGGATCTAGTTCGAGCATCGATTTTAGCACGCCAACACCAACCGTGACCAATCAACTTTTCGTGATTCAACCTCAAAACATTGTCATAAACGAAATTCTAACAGCTAATCAAAATGGCATCACCGACAATTTCGGCGAACTCGAAGACTGGATTGAAGTGTACAACCCCAACAATTTTGCGGTGAATCTGGGAGGTTATTATTTGAGCGACGACCCGGAGGTTCGCAATAAATGGGTGATACCATCGGTATTCCCCGACAGCGTGACTGTCCCCGCAAACGGTTGGCTCCTATTCTGGGCTGATGCCGACGCAGAACAAGGAGTTCGTCATGCTGACTTTCGTCTATCGAACAACGGTGAATATCTCAGCTTGGCAGGTCCCGATGGCTACACACTGGCCGACGAGATTCAGTGGAACTACATCGCACCCGACACTTCGTTGGGACGCATTTCTGACGGTGCCAACGAATGGGTGCTGTTCGTGGTTTCTACTCCGGATGCCAGCAATAACCAAGGAGTCATAAACGTAACTGAGAGTAATTCAACTTCGCTTTTGGCTTTTCCAAATCCAGCCACCTCGAATATCTTCTTTAATCGCATTACCAGCGTCAGCGTGTTTGACTTAAGCGGCAAGCTCATGGGCACGTTCAACAACACACATTCCATCGACACTGCCGAATGGCCTTCCGGCATTTACCTGATTCATACAACTGACGGCGGTAGAATACGCGTGATGAAAAACTAATTGCACCCTTATCTTGCGCTCATGAAAAGCATCACGGTCTTTTGCGGCGCAAGTGAAGGCAACAACCCACATTACAAGGAAATTGGCTTCCAAACAGGCAAGTTGCTGGCAGCACATTCCATAGAAGTTGTTTTCGGCGGTGGCAAAATCGGTATCATGGGCGCTGTTGCCGATGGAGCGCTATCTTCAGGTGGCATGGTTACCGGAGTCATCCCCAAATTTCTGCGCACCAAAGAAGTCACCCACTATGGTGTTACCAACCTTCATGTTGTAGAAACCATGCACGAGCGTAAAATGCTGATGCATCAACTCAGTCAAGGCGTGATGGCATTGCCCGGTGGATACGGAACACTTGATGAACTCTTTGAAATACTTACCTGGGCGCAACTCGGCATGCACGAATATCCCATCGGCTTGCTCAATGTAAATGGATATTTCAATCATCTCCATGCATTCGTTCAGCATATGTGCAATGAGGGCTTTTTGAACACCACTGTTCGCGACTTGATTTTGATTGATGATAATGCCGAGCGATTGATTGATCGAATGAAAAATTATAGAGCTCCTGAATTGCACAAATGGATAACGGCCGACGAAGTTTAATCATTCATGAGCACCTTCGAAGAACTAAAACTTACTCGTCAGTACCTCAATGCTATTGAGGACGCCGCGTATGAAACGCCGACCGAAATTCAGATCAAGGCCATACCGCGCATTCTCGCAGGACAAGACGTTATAGGCATTGCACAAACCGGCACTGGAAAGACAGCCGCTTACTTGCTTCCACTTCTGCAGACGCTGAAATATGCTCAAGGGAACGAAGCGAGATGCCTCATACTTGTGCCAACAAAAGAACTAGTTGTTCAGGTTGAGCGCTCGCTTGCTGTATTAGCTACCTACACCGATTTGCGCTGGGTAGCGTTATTCGGTGGTATTGGGCCCAAAGCTCAAATCGAAAAATTGAATGCCGGTGTCGATCTGATCATCGCAACTCCCGGTCGTTTTTTAGAGCTTTATTCCAAGGGTGAAATCGGCGTCAAAAAAATTAAGCACATCGTTCTCGATGAGTGCGACCGCATGATGGACATGGGATTTTGGCCTCAGCTCCGAGAGGTGCAGGAGAAAATGCCGCAGAAAAAACAACAACTGCTCTTTTCAGCAACCTTCCCCGAAAAGGTAGAACGCTTGGCCGATAACTTCCTCTTGTTTCCAACCCGTATCGAAGTTACTCCCCAAGCAACACCCGCTTCCACAGTGGAGCAGGTTCTTTACGCAGCCGACAACTTCCGCACGAAACTTTCCCTGCTGGAGCTTTTACTCCGCAATGAAAACCTGCGAAGAGTGATGGTTTTCGTCAGCACCAAAGAAATCGCGTCCAACATCTTCAAATACTTCGAGCGCAAACCCATTGGTGAAATGCGATTGCTGCACTCCAACAAAGCGCAAAATGCACGAATGAATGCCATCGACGATTTCAAGAGCGGCGATGTTCGACTGCTCATCAGCACAGATGTGAGCGCACGTGGCATAGATGTATTCGAAGTTTCGCATGTAATCAACTTCAATATCCCCACCCACTATGAAGATTACGTGCATCGAATCGGACGCACGGGCAGGGCTTTCAAAACCGGTGTAGCCATCAGTTTTATGGATCAGTCGGAGGCCTATCACATCCGAAAAATTCAGCAGCTCATCAAGCAAACGATTACACGACTTCCATTGCCTGAAGGAGCTGAACAATTTGAAACTCCTAAACCGGAGTTTCAATCGCAGATGCGAGAAATAGACCGCCAGAAACGTCTCGAAAATCCGGAGTTCAAAGGCGCATTTCACGAGAAAAAATTCAAACCGGCGGCAGATCAAAAGAAAAAGAAAAGCGTAGGAAAGAAATCTGCTTCAGGAAACAAGCGGGATCGAAAAGGAAAAACATTCAAGAAAACCTATCACAAAAAATCATGAGCAATCGGTTAAGCGATCATTCGAGAATTATTCGACTTACGCATAGCGTTGGATTTTGGGAGGGTATTTCATACTTGCTGCTGCTTTTCGTGGCCATGCCCCTAAAGTACTTCATGGAATTCCCAGATGCGGTGCGCTGGACAGGCACGCTACACGGATTCCTTTTCGTCGGTTTCATGGCAATGCTCTATTACTCCCTTATGACGAAAGCTCTTTCAGTAAAAGCAGTAGTTCGGGCATTTCTATTATCACTTATTCCGTTCGGAACCTTTTATCTCGCGTTTGATAAATCTGTTAATTGAACCCAATTACGCGTCGTTCAAAAACAGAATAGTGTCGTATTTTGCACGTTGGCTCCTTTGCAAATTATCGGGAGCCATCAAAACACGATACTATGGAAAAAGACAGCCGAATTGCCAGTAAATTCAAGCAAAGAAACTGGAATGAAATACGATCAAACGACTCATGGTCCATCTTTAAAATCATGGGAGAGTTTGTGGAAGGATATGACCGCATGGGACAAATAGGGCCGTGTGTTTCCATCTTCGGTTCAGCGAGAACAAAACCAGACAATCCCTATTATCAAACTGCACGCGACATTGCCTTCAAGCTCACACAGAAAGGATATGGTGTTATAACAGGAGGTGGCCCGGGTATAATGGAGGCGGCCAACAAGGGTGCGAAAGAAGGCGAAGGAACTTCCGTAGGACTCAATATCGTTCTGCCTTTCGAACAGCATGGCAACGAATTCGTGGATCACGATAAGAGCATCAACTTTGACTATTTCTTCGTTCGAAAAGTAATGTTCGTGAAATACAGTCAAGGTTTCATTGTGATGCCCGGCGGATTTGGAACGCTCGACGAATTCTTCGAAGCCATAACGCTTATCCAAACCGATAAGATTGGCAGGTTCCCAATCATCCTTGTTGGCAAAGACTTCTGGGGTGGCTTGGTAGAATGGATTCAGAAAACCTTGCTGGAAAGTGCTCGAAACATTTCAGCCAACGACATGTTTTTATTCAGCGTAGTAGATACAGCACAAGAAGCCGTTGATGAAATCGACAAATTCTACTCAGAGTACTTGTTGAAACCCAATTTCTAAAAAGAAAACCTTTTCATTGCGTCGACGTAAATCGCACAATGCACGCACACATGAATCCCATTCGAACTATCATACTTGCTGCTGTCTTGCTTTCTTTCTGCACCGGCTGGATGCTGCGTTCGAATAGTACCTCACCTTCAGCGAAACTGCCTTCTGTTGGTCTCGCATCGAATTATCATTTCATTCGGTACGACAAAAACATACTGCACATCGAAAACCCGGAAGAACGTTGGAGCAATCTTTTCGATCGATTCGAAAAGCTTGCGTTTGAAGGCGACGGAAAAATATCGATTGTGCACATTGGTGGATCTCACGTTCAAGGTGGATTTCTCACGGATCGGCTGCGCGCCAACTTCGCAGCAATCGTAGATAACGGCAGTGGTGAGCGCGGTTTTGTTTTTCCCTTTGAAATGGCCAAAACCAACAGTCCCAAATCGATTAAATGCTCTTGGTCTGGGAACTGGATAGGTTGCCGCAATAGTGTTAGCGGTTCCGACTGTATGTGGGGGCTTTCCGGCATAAATGCCACTTGTACTGATGAACGCGCATCGGTTCGTATTTCGTCGTCACGCATCGACAGTACTCTATACTCTTTCAGCAAAGTGCGCATTTACTACCACAGCAGTAAAAACGTAACGCTTCTTCCCGATTCCAATGTCACCATCACCGGCGTCTACTCGGATAGTATTTCGGGGTACACGGAGTATTCGTTTACCCCTGCCATGACAACATTGAATTTTGGTTACGAAGTCACCGATTCATTGCCTGGCTTCTTTACGCTGCAAGGCATCTATCTTGGTGAATCGCCGAATGGTATTACTTACCATGCCATCGGAGTAAATGGGGCAAGCACCCGTAGCTATTTGAAATGCGAACGATTCGAGCAACATCTGCAAACGCTTCAACCCGACTTGGCCATTTTCGGTATCGGAATCAACGATGCCAATGTGCCGAACGGCGAATTTGATGCTGAGCAATATGAAGCGCGTTACGACTCGCTCATCAACTACTTCAGAAACGCCAATCCGAAGGCCTGCATCTTATTTGTCACTAACAACGACACTTACTATCAAAAGAAACATCCCAATCGAAATGCTATGGCAGTGCAGCAAGTCATGTACAAGCTTGCAAAAAAATATGATGGAGCTGTTTTCGACCTATTCGAAATCATGGGCGGACTGGGCTCCATCAGCGATTGGGAAAATGCTGACCTAGCAGCTTCAGATCGTGTTCACCTCAGTAAAAAAGGATACGAGCTTCAAGCCGATTTAATGGCGCTAGCCTTCCAAAAAGCGCTAGGCGACTACCTCGACAAAAAATATCACTAAACCAGTATGAGCTCTTTTATTGCTATTCTTTCACCGGCAAAACTCATCGACGACCAAACGCACTATCCGAACCTCAACTGCACGCAACCCGCATTTTTATCGGAGTCGGAGCAATTGGCAAACAAGTTAAAAAAGTTCTCGCCCTCCAAACTCGCCGAGCTGATGGATATGAGTGATGCGCTCGCTGCAGAAACGCATACGCGATTTCAACAGTGGGAACTGCCATTCACTCACCAAAATGCCCACCCTGCTATGCTCATGTTCAAAGGAGAGGTTTATCGCGGTCTTCAAGCCGCAGAGCTCAATCCAAAAGGGCTGTCATTCGCGCAAAAACACCTGCGTATTCTGAGTGGGTTATACGGTATCATGCGACCGCTCGACTTGGTCATGCCCTATCGGCTTATGATGGGAACCCCATTTGGGTTCGATAAAAAAGCCCCTAATTTGTATGCATTTTGGAAGCAGAAAATTACGGAAGCACTCGACAAAGAATTGGGCCAAAAAGATGTATTGATCAACCTCGCCTCACAGGAGTATTTCAAGGCTGTCGACATACAAACGCTCGGCAGAAGAGTCATTGAATGCGAATTCAAAGAGAAGAAAGGAAACGCCTTTGTAACCGTGAACACCTATTCCAAACTAGCGCGAGGAAAAATGGCGCGATTTATAATTGATAACGAGCTTAAACAAGCGGGCGACATCTGTTCATTTGACTCCGATAACTATTGCTTGAACAAAAAGCTATCGGAACCCGATCGTTTTGTATTCACCCGATAGCCATTTTTAACGAGTGCTTTAACCTAATATTCGTTTCTTTACGCGCTCATTCAAATTCAATTCACAATGAAAAAACTCCTATTAGCTTTTGTGGCCATATCTGTGTCTGCCACACTGAATGCACAATCATTCAAAACACGCAAAGACAGTGTTTCCTATGCTCTTGGAATAACTATGGCTGAAACGCTTAAGAGAAGCGGCATTAGCGATTATAACGAAGACTTGGTAAAAAAGGCGATTTCGGAACATCTGGCAGGCAAAGCCGCTTTCGATGCTCCGACAGCGGATAAAATCTACAAAGAGGAAAGCAAAAAAATTGCTGATCAAAAGGCACTGGAAAACAAAAAGCTTGGTGAAGCTTATCTTGCCGAGAACAAAAAGAAAAAAGACGTCCAGACTACAGCAACGGGTCTTCAATACAAGCACACCCAAGAAGGTACCGGCCCTCAGCCCGATGCCAATGACAAGGTAACCGTTCACTACCATGGAACACTCATCGACGGAACCGTGTTCGATAGCTCTGTGAAACGTGGAACCCCTTCCTCTTTCGGTCTTAATCAAGTAATTCCAGGGTGGACAGAAGGTCTGCAATACATGAAAGAAGGCGGAAAAACAACTTTCTACATTCCGTCTGAGTTGGCTTACGGTGCCAATAACAAAGGCTCTATTCCCGGCAATTCAACTCTCATTTTTGAGGTTGAATTAATCAAGGTTGAACCGGTCGAAGGCGGAGCAGTTGCCAAACCTTCTGCGCCTGCTGCACCTGCCACGCCCACTCATGAAGTAAAACCAGAAACTCCCGAGAAGAAGGTAAGCAAACCGAAGAAAAAGAAATAAATGTATTCCAAGAAAAAAGGCTGCTCGCAGCCTTTTTTTCATTGTAACAATCATCACAGAGTTGTCCAACCTGAAAAC
>Ga0315899_10008779_pt1 | contig 10829 bp, 7 predicted proteins | sample LakEriMetagenome_2_FD_203518 | JGI IMG/M metagenome (GOLD analysis project Ga0315899, IMG submission 203518) | Freshwater fungal communities from buoy surface, Lake Erie, Ohio, United States - Buoy 4 MA112 | ecosystem: Environmental > Aquatic > Freshwater > Lake | place: USA: Lake Erie, Ohio...
CAGCTCATCTGGATCGTCCTTTTGGCCGCCTCGGTTTTTTCGATCATCGGAGGAGTCGTGCATGCCGAAGCGCTCGCCGAGGCCATGCGTACGGCCGGCGCAGAATTAGCCCTGATGGCGTCGAAGATGCCCGGAGAGACGGGCGTCCCGTATGCCAAGCTCGCGGATTATCTGATCATGACCCAGGCCAAGGGCCCCGGGGAAGTGGTGACCCAGGCCTTGTTCTGGGTCGCCCTGATCCCCTTCTACTATCTGGCCTTAGGGCTGCTCCAGTGGCTGGGGCTGCGCTTGCTCGGCCTATGCGGGGAGAAGTCATGCAAGACCGCCGAACTGGGACGGACCGTGGTGGCGAGCATGCTCGGCCATGCGCTGCTGGGAGCGGTCCTCTGCCTGGCGGCCTTGCTGTCTCCGCTCTCCGGCGCGCATAAGCTTGCCATGACGGTTCTCGCCGTGACGGGGATCGTCCTCTACTTCCGGGCCGTGGCTGGGGCCCTGCGCATCGATCCGTGGATAGTGTTCGGATCAGTCGTCTTGCTCGTCGTCGCCGCCGCTTGCTGTTGCTGTTCCTTCGTCGCTCTGTTCGCCGGCCTCGGCGTGGCGGCCACCTGATCGGTGCTGCGCCTGATCCGTCGACCTGCCTTTCCCGGCGAGCTCAATCACGAGCTCGTCTGGCCGGCGGCGTTCGTCGCGGGCGCGGTCTTCGCGTGGGGCTGGTTCCTTGCCGGCCTGCAGTTGCCGCAATGCGTTTTCATGCGGCTGACGGGCCTGCCTTGCCTGGGTTGCGGCGGCACGCGCTGCGCGCGTAGCCTGGTGCATCTGGATTTCGGACAGGCCTTTCTGTTTCACCCCGGCTTCTTCCTCGTCGTCTTGGCGGCGACTCTCTGGACGGCCTACTCCGCGTCTTTCTGGCTACGGCGCGATACGCTACGGCTTCGTTTCTTCGTCGAGCCCGGCCAGGAGCGTCGGCTCCGGGTGACGTTCTTCCTCCTGCTCGCGGTCCATTGGGCCTGGCAGTGCTACTTCCTGACCCGCTGACATGATCCGGAACCTGCTCCGTTTCCTCGGTTGGGTCTGCCTGCTCGTCCTCGTGGCGACCGGCGTGGTGGCCCTCGTCTATTTCCTGTCGGAGCGTCCGCAGAAGGTCGCCATCGAACAGCGCATGCTCGACGCGGTCGACGTCGTCCGCGAGGACGGCACGACCCCGCGCAAGGTCGTCGCCGCGCTGGATCGCTTAGCCGACCAGACCGTGGCCGTGCGCGGTGACGTCGTCCTGGCGTCGGCTCCGGACTCGGCGGCCACGGCGCCGTATGGCGAGCCGGCGGACCGCGTCGGCCTCAAGCGCCTGCCGAACCGCGGTTACACGGTCGGTTATGACGACGGCCTGCCGGCGCCGCGCTGGTCTTCCTATCGCGTCTTCTCTTATCGCGACGTGCATCTCGAGCGGCCCTCGTCCTTCAGGTCCGACCCCCGCACCGCGGCGCGCGTGACGACTTCGGAGTATGTTCGCTCGGGCTACGACCGCGGGCACCTCGCGCCGAACTACGCGATCTCCGTCTGCTACGGCGAAGAGGCCCAGAAGGAGACTTTCCTCCTCAGCAACATCGTCCCGCAGCTGCACGCGCTCAACGCCGGCCTCTGGAAGGACCTGGAGCAGCGTATCATGAAGCGCTACGTCGAGCGCTACGGCACGGTGTGGGTACAGGTCGGTCCGGTCTTCGTGTCGCCCGCCGCCAAGAAGGTCGGCCGCGTCCCGGTGCCGACGGCGTTCTGGATGGTCATCTCGGATTACGACGAAGCCATCGGCGGCGTGCGCGCGATCGCTTACCTCATCCCGCACGAGGAGAAGTGGCGCGACGCCGAACTCACGCGTTACGTGGTCAGCATCCGGCGCGTCGAGGAACTCACCGGCCTGGATTTCTTCCCGAAGCTCCCGCGCCCGGCGCAGGACCGTCTGGAATCAACGCCCGCGCCGCGCGCCTGGTGACGGCAGTTCGCGGCGGAGGTCGGTGGCGTGGATCAGGCAGACGCAATCCGAGCCGTCGGTCGTGGGCAGCCACATGATCGGCAGCTTCGGCCAGGCCTGATGCATCGCTTTCTGCAGGCCACCGACCTCGATGACGAGGATGCCGTGGGGCTTCAGGGCTTCGCGCGCCTGCGTGAGCAGTTTGCGGATCACGTCGAGCCCGTCCTTGCCGGAGACCAGCGAGCCTTTCGGCTCCTTCTTGAATTCGGCGGGGAGGCGTCGGTAGATGCCTTCGGGTTCGTAAGGCGGGTTGCTGAGGATCAGGTCGAACTTCGGCCCCTTGGTCAGCGCCGTCATCGTATCCGTCTCGTGCAGCGTGATACGCTTCGCCAGCTTGTGGTCGGCGACGTTCAGGGCGGCGACCTCGAGGGCCTTCGCCGAGAGATCGGTGGCGTGGACGTGCGCCTTCGGGAAGCGTTTCGCGAGCAGGATGGCGAGGCAGCCTGAGCCCGTGCAGACGTCGGCGACATCGGTCACCTGCGCGATCGGCGGCAGCCACTGCGGGATGGCCTCCGGGATGAGTTCGACGAAATACGAGCGCGGGATGATCACGCGTTCGTCGACGCGGAAGCGGAGGCCGCCGAGCCAGGCCTCGCCGACGAGGTAGCCGGTGGGCACGCGGTCGAAGACGCGCCGTTCGAGGAGCACGAGGAACGCGGCCTTCTCCTTGGCCGTCAGGGCGCGTTCGAAGCACGAGGGGAGCTGCTCCCAGGCGAGGCCCGTGGCGTGGCCCATGAGCGTGAGGGATTCCTCTTCGGCGTTCACGAAGCCTTGGCCGTGCGCGACGCCGGCCGACTTGAAGAGCCGGTTGGCATGGCGTAAACAATCACCGCCCGTTCTGAGACGGGCGGTGGCGGCGGGAGTCGGGCGCTGCGGGGCGCTCATCGTGGGCGGCGAGGCCGCTTAGGTGAGCGGGGCGGCGGACCAGAGTTCCTTCGGGGTGCGTTCGAAGAAGTCCTCGAGGTACTTCGTCGTCGCGCCGCCCTGGCGGAAGGCCGGGTCCTTCATGATCGCGCGGCAGACCGGGATCGTGGTGTGGATGCCGCGGATGATGTACTCGCCGAGGGCGCGGTGCATGCGGTCCAGGGCCTTCTGGCGGGTCGCGCCGACCGAGATCAGCTTGGCCACCATGGAGTCGTAGAGGGGCGGGATGACGTAACCCGAGTAGCAGTGCGAGTCGACGCGGATACCATGGCCGCCGGGCGTGTAGTAGAGGCCGATGGTGCCGGGGCTCGGGGCGAAGTTGCGGGCCGGGTCTTCGGCGTTGATGCGGCACTCGATGGCGTGGCCGGTCATCTTGATGTCCTTCTGGGAGAGTTCGAGCTTCTCGCCGCAGGCGATGAGGATCTGGCGGCGGACGAGGTCGACGTCCGTGACTTCTTCGGTGACGCCGTGCTCCACCTGGATGCGCGTGTTCATCTCCATGAAGTAGTACTTACCGTGCTTATCGACGAGGAACTCGATCGTGCCGGCGTTCTGGTAGCCGATGGTCTCGGCGAGCTTGACGGAGACCTTGCCCATCTCCTCGCGGAGTTTCGGGGTCAGGAACGGGGAAGGGGACTCTTCGATCAGCTTCTGGTGGCGGCGCTGCACGGAGCAGTCGCGTTCGCCGAGGTGGATCACCTTGCCGTGTTCGTCGCCCAGGAGCTGGAACTCGATGTGGCGGGGCTGCTCGATATACTTCTCGATGTAGACGCGGCCGTCACCGAAGGCCTTCTCGGCTTCGGCGCGGGCGCTTTCGAATTCCTTCGGGAAAGCCGCGGCGTTGTGGACGATGCGCATGCCCTTGCCGCCGCCGCCGGCGACGGCCTTGACGATGACGGGGAAGCCGATGCGCTGCGCTTCCTTGATGGCTTCGCGCTGATTGTCGACGGGGCCGTCGGTGCCGGGCACGCAAGGCACCTTGGCGGCGGCGGCCGTCTGGCGGGCCACGGCCTTGTCACCCATCTTCCGGATGACTTCGGGGCTGGGGCCGATGAACTTGATGTTGGCGGCGGCGCACTTCTCGGCGAAGCCGGCGCGCTCGGAGAGGAAGCCGTAGCCAGGGTGGATGGCGTCGACGTTGGTGATCTCGGCGGCCGAGATGATGCGATCCTCGCGCAGGTACGAATCCTTGCTCGGTCCGGGCCCGATGCAGACGGCCTCGTCGGCGAGCTGCACGTGCAGCGACTGCTCGTCGGCCTGGGAATAGACCGCGACGGTCTTGATGCCCAGCTCCCGGCACGCGCGGATGACGCGAAGGGCGATTTCGCCGCGATTGGCGATGAGGATCTTGTTCATGCTCGGAAGTCGGTGCTCAGCTGACCTTCACGCGGAAGAGCGGCTGGCCGAATTCGACCGAGGTGCCGTTGGCGACCAGGCACTCGACCACCGTACCGGCGATTTCCGACTGGATCTCGTTCATGACCTTCATGGCTTCGATGATGCAGACGACGGAGTCGGCCTTGATCGGGGAGCCAACGGTGACGAAGGGCGGGTTCTCAGGGGAAGGGGTGGCGTAGTAGGTGCCGACCATCGGGGAGGTGACCAGCTTGATGCTGGGGTCCGCGGCGGCGGGGGCGGCCGGGGCAGGCGCCGCGGCCACAGGGGCCGGGGCCGCCACGGGGGCGGGGGCGGCGGCCACAGGGGCGGCCTGGGCCGCGATCGGGGCACGACCGGGTAGGTCGCGCTTGATGCGCAGCTTGAAGTCCTGGTCCTGGATCTCGAACTCGGAAAGGTCCGACTTCTTCATCAAATCCACGACTTGTTTAATCTTAATTAGGTCCAAGGTAATGTCCTCCGTGAGGGGGTGTCCCTCTCTGATACAGGGTATCAGGGGGGCAAATCAACCCTCATTCCAGAATGCCGGCAGGTATCTTTCCTAAGTCCTTATCCCTGTTTGGCTTAACTATATCTTGCAGGGTCGGAATCGCTCGGGTTTCAGGCTTCGCCAGCGGCCCTTGGAGCTTGATTCTGGTGAGGCCGACCAAGGCCCGGTTCAAATTTATGATGTCGAGCGGGTTAAATCCTTGTTTCCGGGGCAAGGAGAAGTCCCCGGCGAAGTTCAGGGTCATTCCCTTAAGGTCGATTTCCCCGGCTAGCTCTAGCTTGGCTTGGGGCCCGGTGATGGTCATGTCCGGGAAATACGCCCGCCCTCCCGTGCATCCGAAAGTCCCCGTCGCCCGGTCCAGTTCGTAGGTGGTCGCCCCGACCCCGACGGCCTCCAGCACGCCGGAGATGCCCCCCAACAGGCGCACTTTCTTCAGCTCGGGGTCGTTCAAGGTATAGGTGCCGAGCCCGCGAAGGTCGCGTGGTGATCCGAGGTCGACCCGGCCTTTGAAGTCCAGGTCCAGCCGGCCACGGCCGGCGGATTTCGTCGCCGGCGCCGCCGAGGGTTCGCCGAGGTCATTCATGATTCGCCCGACCTGGGCCGGATCGCAGTTCTTTAACGCCAGCACGAACTCCGTCTGTCGCAAAGGGTCTCCGTCCAGGCGAAGTTCCGCTTCGCCGTCGGCCAGACCGAGCCGCGCGTCGACCAGCATGCCGCCGGCCTTGGACAGCGTGCCGACTTTCAGTCCGCGGCCGGAGATGCCCCAGGCGGTGAACGCGCCGTCGGCCTCGATCGTCGTCCGGATATCGAGTCCTTTCTCCAGCGGGACGAGCTCGAGCGCAAAGCGACGACCGCGGGGCAGCACGAGTCCTTGCAGCGCGTCGCCGAAATTCTTGCCGGCGCAACGCGCGGCGATCCAGGGCTGCAGGTCGCCCGCGGCCTTCACCACCGGACCGGCGAGCACGCCCGGCTTGGACCAATCCCAGGTCACGGTGCCATCGACGGCGCCGTCGTCGGCCGAGGTCCCGCCTTGCAACCCATGCAGGCCGATGAGCGTCCGCCGTTCGTCCGCGTCGACGCTGACCTCCACGCGACGGAACGGCGCACCCAGGAAATCGAATCGACGCATCAGCACGCGCCCGCGGGTGCGGCTCGTCAGCGCTCCCCAATGGCCCTGCACCTCGATGAAGGCGTAAGGATTCTCCTGTGACAGGAAGATGCGCCAGAGGTCGATCCACCAGTTGCCGAGCACGCGGTCGAGGCTCGCCGGCGCGAGGTCGCCGTGGAGGCTCAGCCGGAACGGTCCGCCTTCGATGATCGCGCAGTCCGCTTCGCCGACGATGGAGGCGAGGCGCAGGTCGCGCAGCCGCAAGGGTTGTTCGCCGCGGCCGGGCGCGAAGTCGAAACGGGTGCGCAGCGGCAGGTCGCGGGCGGGGCTGATCGCTTCGGCGGACAGGCCGAGGCCGCGGAAGCCGGAGAGCCCGGCTTCTCCGCGCACGCCCACGAGGCGGCCGTCCGGCGCGAAGTCGATCTCCCCGTCGCGAAGGAGCAGGTCGCCGCGGAGGTCGATGCCGGCCGCGAGCAGCACCGGCGCCACCGCCGGGTTGGTCGCGACCTCGGCCCCGGAGATCAGGGCGTGGTCAAGCCGGATGCGCCGGGAGCCGTCGGTCAGGGACTGCGCCGTGCCGGTCGCGAAAGAGGCCGGGGTATGCGCGCGGAACCCGAGCGCCCAAGGGCTTTTCGCCGACGGCCGTGAAGCGCTCAGGGCGATCTGCCGGAAGAGGATTTCGCCGAAGCGGACGTCCGTCAGTTCGGCGTCCGCCGAGAACGCGCCGTCGAGTCCGGCGCCGCGGGCGCGCAGGTTCAGGCGTCGCGCCGTCAGCGTCGTGCCATCGCGCCAGGCGGTCGACTCCGCAGAGCCGTTCAGCCGCCAATCCTCCGGCGCGCCGTCCGCGGCCAGTCGCGCTTCGGCATACAGACGCAGGCCGCGGAGATTGATCCGGCCGAGCTGCTCGCTGAATTCTTGTCCCAGCAGCACCTGCGCGGAAAGTTCCGCTTTGCCGTCGCTGCGTCCGGAGCAACGGATCGTCACCGCCGCTCCGCCGGAGCCTTCGGCCGCGGTGAGCGCGGTGTCGAGCGCGCCGAGCAAGCCGGCGAGACGGCGAGGCAACGGGGCCGGCTCCGCGGTGTTCGTCCCCGCGCGAAGGAGTCCGGCGGGCAGTTCGCCGCTGACATGACAGGTGATCTTGCCCGCGCGGATCTGGGCGATGCGGAGGCTCACCCAGCGGCCTTCCTTGGCGATGTCCAGCGTGAGGTCGTCGATCAGGCTGCGGCGCCGGCCGTCATGGGCGACGGAGGCGGGGCACCATAGCTGCGCGCCGTTCAGCCTCAGGCGGGTCGGCGCGATCTCGCCGGCCAGCAGCCGGGCCGGCTGCAGCGCGACCTCCGCGCGTGCGGCGGTGAAGACTTCTCCGCTGAGCCCGGCGAACGAGACCGCGACGTCATCGGCCGCGAGCGTGAGGTCCGGTAGGATCCACAGGCCGCGGGCGCGGAAGTCGACGCCTTGCGCGGCGAGCCGTTCCGTGACGGCTTCCGTGACGAATTCCGGCAGCCGGACCGGGCCGTCATGATCGGCGAGCCAGGCCAGGCCGAGCTGGACCGGAAGGAGAAGCAGCAGGCAGGTGTTCGTCAGTCCGCGCAGGAAGCGACGCAACGGTGAGCTGCCGGGCTTCGCTTTCATTTCCCGGGCTCGGTCAGCAGCGGCGCGAGGATCGCGGCGAGCGCCGGCTCCAGGATGAAATCATCGTCGTCCGCCTCGTCACGCAGGAGCAAGGAGCGGTCGTGGAGAGGGGCGGAGCAAAGGTAGGTGCGGATCGTCTCGCTCGCGGCGCCCGCGCCGGTCGCGGCCTGGTCCGTCACGCGCAGTTCGTAGCGCCAGCCGCCGGCGCCGACGTCGCGACCGGGGAAGGCGGACGCGCGGACTTCCGCGAGCGCGAGGGCGAGCCGACGCGCGTTGGTCGGATCGAGCCGGCCCGTGCCCGCCCAGTTGCCATCGGGGCCGAGGCGGGCTTCGCCGACCACCTTTCCGTCGGCGCGGGCGGTCAGCCGCAGTCCGCTCACCCGCGCGCCTTGCGGCAGCGCGGCCACGGTGCGGCGGCGCCAGGCGGACGGTTCGACGTTCTGCTGGCCGCCATCAAGAAAAGAGACGTCGCAGACCGCCGCGAGCGGCGAGCCTTTGGCGTGCACGAGCCGGGTGCCGGCGCCGTTGTCGGGATCATCGGCGAAACCGAGCACGATGCGCTCCGCGCCGAACTCGAGTTCGACGGTCTGCGCCGGGGCGGCGGCGAGGGGCGCGCGGACAGAAGGCAGGGTCAGCCCACCTGCGACGGCCGGGGCGCGACGCGTGGCCCGCAGCTGCGCGAGTCCGGCGAGGAAGCGGCTGATGAGCCGGGCGTCCGCCTCGCGACGCTTCGTGGCGGTGGAGCCAGGCGCGACCGGAATCTCCCAGCGGGCGTCTTCGCCGAGTCCGTCGAGCCGATGCAGCGTGATGGAACGGCCGCCGGCGGAGACCGTGAAGCCCGTCACGAGCGCCGGATCGAAATCCGCCGGACGCGTGTCGGCGAGCGCGGCCCGCGGGGTCAGCCACTCGCGGAGTTCGTTCGCTTCGACCAGGAAGACCGCGGCGTTGTCTTCCAGTTTCGCGCAGAGCAGCTGCGGCTGGCCGGGCGCAGGGCGGCCGACGAGCAGGACCTGACGACCGTTGCCTTCGAGGGCGAGGCGGAGGGAGGGCTCGCTGAGCCCGGTCGCTTCGGCGGTGAGGTCGGCGAACTTGGCGGCGCGGAGGTTGGCGAGCGCGGCCACGGCGCGCGCGGTGGCGTCGGGATCGGCGGGAGCGTCGTAAGGCGTCTCGAAGCGCCACTCGGGCAGCTGGCCGCGGCGGCCGACGCGCGGGCGGGTTTCGGCGACGAGCGCGGTGACGACCTCGGCGTCCTTCTCCCGTTGACGGACCGAGACCGCGCGGGCCTCGAAGTCCGCGATCTCGAAGATGCGGTCGACCCGATAGCTCTCGGCGGTCGCGCCCAGGGCCGCGGCCATGGCGTCGGGCAGCGGGACGATGCGTCGGCCGTCTTCGGTCAGCAGGAAATGACGGCGGGTCGAAGCCTGGACGCCGACCTTGACCTCGACGGCGGCGCCCGCCTCGCCGGTCACCTTGACGGTCCAGCGCGCGGGCTCGAGGCCGTAGTCCTTGAGGCTCGCGCCGTTGGCCGTGACCTCGGCGACATCGAAGCCGCTCTCGGGGCTGATGAAGCGCAGTTCGTCGATCAGCCGTTGGACGGACCACACGTTCGCGGGCCAGTCGAAAGGCTCGAGCACGCGCCAGCCCGCGGGACGTTTCTCCAGGAGCATCCGCGTCGGCCCTTCGGCGACGGCGATGCGCGCCGGGTTGGCGGGGAAGAGCTGGGTCTGGCTGACGGCGGCGGCCCCGTGTCCGGACATGGCGCGCCAGACCAGACCGAAGGCGATCAGGTTGGCGAGGAGGAGGACGACGGTGGTGCGGGAGATCCGCATGGGCACGTCAACTCCTGCGTCGCCACACGGAAACCGCAAGCCCGACTGCGAGCACGCCGAACGGAATGAGGGCGAAGCGCACCGCCAAGGCCCAGAAGTCGGCGGCGGTCGCGGTCAGCTGATATTCACCCCCGGTGCGGGCGGGCAGCGAAACGGCCCGTTCGCGGTCGCTGAGCCAGGCGGCGGCCTGCGTGAGGAAGGCGCGGTTGCCGCCGCGGTCGAGCCGGCTGTTCGCCGCGATCTCGGAGGTGCCGACGACGACCAACCGGCCGCCGGCGCCGCCGACGTCTTGCCGGATGCCGGTCGCGCGTTCGGCCGCGGCGGCGACGCAGATCGGCCCCTCATGGTCGCGTTCACGGTCGTAACGCAGCGGCCGACGCGCCGGGTCCGTCTCACCCCAGGCGACGTCGGAGGAGGTGACGAGCGGGCGGACGTTGAGCGTGCTGTCCGGCGGACTTCCGAAGTCGAAGCTCGCCGGCCGGAGGCGGGCGGCGATGAGCGGCAGGTTCTGTTCGCGGAGCGGCTTGGTGAGGGGATGTTCCTCTTTCGGGGCGGGCAGCAGGCCGATGTCGCCGTCCGTGGTGCGGCGGGCGGGGTCCGGTTCCTGGACCTCGGCGTCGGGGGAGAACACGGCCCATTCGGCGAGCACCGGATCGAGCCCGTGGTCGCGGCCCGGATCGAGCAAGGCGAGCACCCGTCCGTTCCGTTCCAGCAGGTATTTGCGCAGCCGGTCGTTTTCGGCGGCGGAGAAGGGCGTCAGCGGACCCGCGACGAGCACCATCGAGGCGTCCCGCGGGATTTCGACCACGGTGGCCAGGTCGAGCGGCCGGACTTCGAAGTTCCGGTTGCGGAGCTGGCGCGAAAGGAGCGACATCCCGCGGACCGGCGACGCGTCTTCCACGCCGAGTTCGCCGTGTCCCCTGGTCACGTAGCAGACGGCGGGCTTGTCTTCGGTGACTTCGATCAGGGCGGAGGTCACCGCTTCTTCGCCGCGGAAGGCGCCCTCCTTGGTCACGAAGTCCCGATAGCTGAGGTATTTCGCGCGACCGCCGCAGGCGAGCACCAGCACGACCGAGGCGTCCGGCGCGCCGTGGCGACCGGCGAGTTCGGAGAGCAGGGGCGCGTTGCGACCGCCACCGGCGAGTTCGACGGCCAGCCAGTTGCCGCCTTGGCGGCCGGTCTCCACGACGTACGCGTCGAGCAGCTTGAGCAGGCGGGCGCGCAGGTACTGGGCCTCTTCGGCGCCTTCGTTCGTCAGCACGACGGCGCGGACCCAGCCGCGGGAGCGGCCGGCGCCCACCGGACTGCGGCGGCCCGCGGCGCGGACGGTCTCGACGGATTCCGGCGCGAGGGAGTGGCGCCGGTCGGCGGAGATGTCCCGGCGCATGCGGAACTCGGGCAGCGAAGCCAGCGTGTTCACGGCCACCG
>Ga0315899_10008781_pt1 | contig 10828 bp, 13 predicted proteins | sample LakEriMetagenome_2_FD_203518 | JGI IMG/M metagenome (GOLD analysis project Ga0315899, IMG submission 203518) | Freshwater fungal communities from buoy surface, Lake Erie, Ohio, United States - Buoy 4 MA112 | ecosystem: Environmental > Aquatic > Freshwater > Lake | place: USA: Lake Erie, Ohio...
ACCTGATAGAGAGACGCGATGGAGTCGCGGACAGAGTACATAATGCTAGGGCACATGCTAGGCCACTGACTCCTAGAGAACACATTCTACCTATGAGAGACTTGAGAGAGTCACGGATAAAGACAATGCTAGGGCGCATGCTAGGGCACAGACTGCCTCGAGGCCTGTAACCCAGAGCTCGCGCATCAGCACCTACACACTGCTGCATACACAAAGCGACATACAGAATGCCACTGACTCCAAGAGAGCATCCATCTCCCATCTCCCATCTCCCATCTCCCATCTCCCATCTCCCTGCCGTGTGGTCGTGTGCGTTTTCACGGGGGTTTTTGGGCCCCCCCTTTTTTTTTGCTCAGTCCCCATCGCGTATTGTGAGTTTTGAGTTTTGTGACAATGCGCGTTCAAGTGCTTTTCTGTATCAAATGTGAAGCGTTGTGTATGTGTTTGTGTAAGTTCGATATGCACCTGTGCACGATATATTGTGTTTGTGTGTGTGTGTGTGTACACACACACACACACACACACGTACTCAGGATGGTAGGAGAAGGAGGGCATTATAAGTGTCACCTCGGCGCACGCCCTTCTTTCCTCCTCTCTCGCCCCCCCTATCCCCTACCTACTCCCCGCCAAACACACATTGGTTACGGACTTTTCAAAACAATAATTCATTTAATGCAGGTGAAGGAGCTCAAGGCGGCAGTAGCACACGAGCTGTCCAACCGCTACTCCTCCGTTCTCGCCTCCCTCAAGTCCACCTCGGTGTTCGGGATGCTGCGGAGCTCGAGGAGTGTCGTCGCCCAACCGTCTCAAGCGTCCTCGCAGCGGAGCGGCTCTTCGCGCGCATCCCCTGGTGGGGGCGCTGCCCTGCGTGCCCCGCAAATAGGAGGACCTGATGCCGTGGGAAGGGGTTTGCAAGGCGGGGGGCTGTACATTGTGTAGGTACCCGGAGAGGGTTGTGAAAGTGTGTGTGGGGGGTGTGGGGCGGGGGGGGCGGGGGGGAGGGATAGTGGCGTGTTGCGCACGGGCGATGGTCTGCGAGGCGTATTGGATTGGTGTATCATGCGTTTGTATCATTGTTGTATCATGTGTTTGTATCATCTGTTTTAGGCGGTTGTTCCACTGTCTCCAGTTTTGGGATTGGTATTAGTCGGGTGGGTTGGGCGGGCGGGTGGGCAGGAGGGAGGAGAAAAGAACGCGCGCGAGAGAGAGTTTATTAGGAACAGCGGAACATACTCGGTAACGGGGGTTGCTGGTTATTGTTGTTCGAGTTGTGCTTTGCAGGAACGGTAGACGGTATGGCAATCAACTGTCTGTCAAGGTACCGCTCATGTGTGTCACGGTCGTTGTCTGTCAACCTTCCGCGCATGTTGTCATTGTCTAGTTCGCTAGTTCTCAAGTTCGCTAGTTACACCGCTGTTATACTACCCGAGTACTCGCACCGCAGCGCTACTGTAGTTTGTACCGCTGTGCTGTCGTAGGTGGTGCCCGGTGCTGGGTACCGGTACGTATGTCAGCCGTATGTCGTATCCTTGCTGTGCTGCTTCGTCGCTCTTCTCCAAACAGTGTGAGTAAATACTTATGAGTACCAGTTGTTCCATTGCCTTCTGTTTGGTGGCTCTTCTCTACTTGTCACTCTCCTCCTCCTCCGCCGCTTGTCAGCACCTCAACTGGCCCAGGTTCGTGAAGGTGGGAGAAAGCGTCACACAAACGCATGTTAGTGTAAAGGAGAGGGGGGGTCCTGGGAAGCTGTGTCACAACAGTATCTTTCAGCACCGAAGTCTTGACGCAGCATGTTGTCCGCAGGAGAACTTTACCAATATCATTCAGGTACTGTGAATCCTGAATATTTAGCTGCGCTGAGCGGCTCGCGCTCGCATGAGATAGATTCGTCGCATGTGCGTATGCTTGTAGTGTGTCTACAGCAGGGCCTAGGATACCATAAAGCTGGCGAATCACCAAGGGCGTCACGCTAGCCTCCTGTGAGGCTAGCGTCTCACAGGGGTCTTCCGTGTCGTTAATCTTACAATTAACGGATTGGGACGTGAGTGGAAATTCAAACAGCCCCTGGACAAAGTCAACGTGACTGCGATAGATTCGTTGGCGCCTGAGATTGATTTGCTTCCGCGGCTCATGCCACGCACATGCACTCAACATCTCAAAACAACATAACCTCGAATATACCATGGCAGGGCGCTCCGTGTGCATGCCATCCTTCAAGCACCCCCAGCGCTACTAACCCCACCCCCCCTTCGTGCTTTCCCTGGGAAAGGCAGCACTTGTGCGCTACGGGTCCAACAGGTAGGTCAGGTCAGGTCAAGTGAGAAAGAGTGACAGACAGCCCGTCCGTCTAACATCCCTTCCCACCGCCCTGCTCCCCACCCGACCACCTCATCTCAGCGCTCGAGCCACGCGCCCCACGAGCCCCAAACTCCGCGCGCGCATGCATGCCGCCACAAACAACACCAACGCAGCAAAAACTGGCTCTATGGGCGTTGCCCAATGGCCCTATGGGCGTTGCCCATAGAGCCATTGGGCAACGCTCACAGGCCACGGGCACCGCCGATAGAGCCATTGGGCAACGCCCACAGGAGTCCACAGGGCTTTGTGCGTCATGACAACACGCCGACAACATCTCAGCAACATCCGGCGCATCTGGCGCCTAGGGGTCTCTGGTGGCATCCCTAGGCCTCATGCATGCGTAGGGACTCCTTCGTGACTAGGTCGTATTCGTGACACGGCAGCAATATCCCGCGCATCTGGAGTGCAAGCCGCAAGCCAAGCTTGGCATCGCAGGGACGTGTGCTGGTCGTGCTACAAGCCATCTAGTGTGAGGCGGGAGTCGAACTCGCGTGCCCTGAGTGCGAGGGCGTTGGCAGGGTCATTCTCGTCCAGCTCCTCCTCGTCGTCGAAGAACTCTTTCTGGATCCACATGCTCAAGGGCCGCAACATGAAAAGAATGAGAAGCATAGAGCCCAGCCCCATGAACATGAGCACGGCTGAAACCAAGGCTTTGACGACAGACTGCGGGTAGCAATTCTCCATCTTGTCGCACGGCTCGTCATCGCTATTCTTCTGAAGCCACATGCCCTGACGCGACTTCATGCGCTGCAACTTCTTCTTGAGCTCATTGAGGTCCCCTCCACGTTCCTTGAGGAGCTTGATCTCCTCCTTGATACGCTCTACAGAATCGATGCTGCCATGCCCCACGCTCACAGTGCACACGCCGGCCACGAGGATGCCACAGTGGCTCCGCTGCCCCGCCACCTTGACCTCTGGGTTTTGCAACTCCATGCGCATCCCCTCTTTTATCGAGCAGATCACCGTCTGATTGTCCACCCACCTCGTCTGGCCGCACAAGTGGCCGTTCAAGTACGCCACCGGTTTGGTGTCCCACATACCTAGGCCGTACGCGCGAATCGTGACGTCCATGGGGCCCATCAAGGGCTGGCCCACAACGAACGGCGAGATATCAAAAATGTAGGGCGGCGAGTACGCAAACATTGCTTTCTGGACTCCGACCTTTTTTGGCTCCCCGGGCTCCTGCACGGACACAGCCACGTCCAAATGGGCGCCCACGCCTGGTGGCGTCTTGACGAGCAGCGTATGCGGGGACTCCCACGTCGTCTGGTCAGCAACAGTGTCCCCAATCTTGACGACCACGTCTGCGTCCTCATCCCCAAAATTCTTGCCCTTCACGGTAATGATCTGCCCGCCGATTGCGCGCAAAAGCGCATAGTTCTGGACAATCGCCTCAACCACTGGACTGCCGTCGTTTTTGGACTCGCCGCCGCCGGTGCCTTGCCCTGCGCCCGCCGCGACGGCGGCGGCGGACAAAGCCGGATTCCCCTTCAAAATCTGGTGCAGCGCTTGCTCTGTCCCGCGGTGTGCATCCACGTCCAGACGGGCCAGCCGGGATTCCCAGAGCGGCTGTGTAACCACCGCACATCCGACGCAGACGACTCCCAGCACCACCACGCCTCCCCAGCCTCCCCATCGCCGCTGCCGCCGGATGGGCGGCACCGGGCCGCGGCCCGCGAGCGCATCTCGTCCACGCGCGGCGCCCTCGTCACCGAGCAGCGGCTCGCCCGCCGTGCCCGCCGCGCTGTGCCCGGTTGTTTCCCCCCGCCGTGTGGCGCCGTGCTGCTCGCGCTCTCCTGGCGCGCGCATTCCCACCACCTCACAAATGCGAGATGTCGGACTCTCAAGAACACCTCAAGAGTCCACACGCCGCGCTCCCGATGCGGCGGAACCTTCCCACCCAGAAATAGATGCACGAAAAACAAATTTGGATTCGTGTCTCCACGTTCGTGCACAATGGCCCACGAAGTTTCAAGGAGGGAGAGATGGGGCCTGCGGCCCTCACAGCGCCCCCCTCGGCGCCTACGCTGCCGCCCACACTGCCCACCTGGCTCCGCTCAGAGACGGACGGGGCGGACGGGGCGGTTGCGGGTGGGGGGGGGCGGTTCCGCCGCAATCGGGAGCGCGAGACCTCGCACGCAAAGGCGTTCCGCCAGTGGCTCGTGCGAACTGTTGGGCTTGTCCGGCTGTGCCAGGGATGTGGCGTGATCGACGTTGCCGGCGGCAAGGGGCAGCTCTCCTTTGAGCTCCTCAACCTCAAGGCGGTGCCCACGACCGTCGTAGACCCGAGGCCTCTCAACGTCGCCAAGTACTGCACGGCGTTCCTCATGGGCCACTACGGCCGGCAGCCGGCCGGCGCGGTGCCGAGCGTGCCGCGCCACATCCAGCGCTTCTGGGAGCCCGCGCTCTGGGAGCCGCGCACCGCCGCGTGCCCTTTGCAGCGCCAGCTCCAGGAGGCGTGGCACCGTGCCCACGGCGCCGAGCTGCAGCGGGTAAGCGGTGCAAGCGGTCGCGATGACGACAACATTGTCGCCGACCTGAATGCGGACCCAGTGCCGCGCCCCGCCCCGGGCAACAGTCCCGCCGCGAGCGAAACAGCCGAACCTGTGCTAGCGGGAATCAAGGGCGTGGCCGTGCCAGGACCGTCCACCTGCGCGGCTGGAAAGGTAGATGGAAAGGGGGGCGGGGGCGGGGATGGCGCGAGCGCGGGAGGCACAGGGGGCACGCACAAGAAAGAAAAGACGAAACCGAGATTCCGCGGCGTTTTTTTCGACGCCCAGGCCGCTCACGGCCAGGGGGGCTTTGCAGCCTGCATACGCGCAGGTGTCTGAGACAAATTCTCAAAACAATTCTGGTCGTGTATCCTTGCGTGTGCAAATATGTATATGTATATGCATACACAGGAGGACAGCGACTGCACCTGGGCTGGTTTGACTCGGAGGAGCAGGCGGCAAGCGCGTATGATGCGGCTGCCGTTCGTGTCTTCGGTCCCCACACAGCCCTCAACCTGCCAAGGCAGGGGTATGATGGGAGGCATGGAGGAGGGGGGGCTGGGAGGCCGAGTGGGCGTGTTGAGGGGGATATACGTGTAGAGGGGGCGGCTGTTACACGGCCCCGGGGCTGTTGGAGGTGCGGACCATTGACGCCTGAGGGCAACCCTAAAGCCGCCCACGCTTGTTTAGTAGCAGAGGTGGAGGAGGATGGCATTTCTGGATGGTCTCAGCATAAGGCGTTTCAGTGTCCACACGCAAAGAAGCATGTGGGGAAGCAGGGGCAGGGGGGGGAGGGGCGGGGAGAGGTGGTGGAAAGTGCGGAGGAAATTGCTCGGATTATCCGCGCTTGCTCCCTTGTTGTTGGTCTGCACCCTGACCAAGCCACTGGGTGTGTGTGTGTGTGTGTGTGTGTGTGTGTGTGTATGTCTGTGTGTGTGTATGCGTGTGCTATTAATATACATGCGCACACTGGTGTGCAGGGACATAGTGGACTTTGCACTTGCGCATCAGAAGCCGTTCGCCGTGGTGCCGTGCTGTACCTTCCACCAACACTTCAAAGACCGTTTCCTATCGTGCGGCAAGCCTGTGAAATCATATGTACCTCGCTCCCTCCCTCAAACCCCTACTCCCTCTCTTACCCTACCCCGCTCCTCTTCTCCCCCTCCCTCTCTTCATCCCTCCCTCCCTCCCTCCCTCCCTCCCTCCCCTCCTCTCCCCTGGACCCGCATGGGTCATCTGTTTAGGGTTCAGGGTTTGGCAAAATTATCTAAACCCTACACGGTATCTAAATCCTAAACGCGAAACAGGACGACCTTGTGCGGTGGCTTCTGGCAAAGGATCCGAGAATAAAGCAAGACACTCTTCCTACCGCCGGACGAAACATTGTTCTACACTTTCTGTGTCTGTCGGAGGAGGGGGGAGCAAGTACACCGCGCCAGGAGGCCGGGGAAGAGGTTGAGGAGCACGATGAATAGAGCGGAGTGGGAGGAGAAAGACACGAATATGTAAACAAATTTTATTAACGAGTAATGAACACGTTTCCACAAGGCAGACATAAATCAAAGAGAAAAATCCCGAAGATGGAATAGAAAAAAAACAGAATAGAAAATTTCTCCAGCCTGAACTTGTTGAGGAAAAACTTCTACCCTAATCACTGTACAGTTAACCTCGAGCGTCCAACAAACTTCTAACCCTCGCCACTGCAAAGTTTACATGGCGCTGGAGGCCAGGGCCCCTTCGATCTCTTTGGCTTCCTTGACTCGGATCTTGGGCGTCCACTCCTCTTCCTTCATGAAAGTTCCCACCACGTGGTCCATGCCCGGACAGCACACGTTGTAGTTGGCCTTGCCGCTCGCCACGTGGTGGCCAACGTGGTTGAGGCGCAGGAATTCGAACACCTGTGTGCCGCGGTACTTGGCAAACACCGAGGACGGCAGCCCGACGGAGGCGGGCACGTCAGGAAGCCCATGCATATCAGGGTGCAGCGAGTTCCAGACAAGTCCATGGAGAATCATGGCGGGCACAAAGAGGGCAGTAGTTGCGAGAGGGGACCAGCCCAGGAGGAAGAACGCAGGGTAGACTGAGGGGACGCACTGAGCGAACATCATGGCCGTAACTTCCCAAGTGAAGATGGTGCCCCGCCACGGGTCGCTGTTGAGGCGCTGCGCAGGCGCGCTCTTCATCCATACGGGATCATCCGTCTTGAGGAGCATGTCATCGTACGTCTCCGCGTGGTGCTCCACGTGACCACCCCCGTCCAGTTTGGGGATTTTGTTCATCTTGCGCAGCGTCTGATACAGCTCCAACTTGCCGATTTCGTTGTGCTGATAGTAGCGGTGCGTCACATACTCATTCGCCGACATGAGGGCGTACATCAACGGAAACCCCGCGAGCGTGTTAGCTACGCCCATGTCCATTTTTGTCTCCGTTGCCGCACGTCTTCCGGCGCGGTCAGCCCGCGTCGCTAGGGGCGCGTGCGCGCTCGCAGGCACTCCCAGCTTGCGCACTGCAGCGGGAGCAAAGGCCGCGGACGAGGTCAGGGCGCCCGCCAGTGCGGCGGCGCGCAGTGCTGCGTGCTTCATGACCATTTGGTTTGCGAGTCCTGGAGCTTGCTCAGCAACCTCTTGCTTGCTTTCTAAGGATGGGATGAGTGGACTCATCTCCTTGGATGTAATAATACCTGGTATAAAACAAAAGTAAAAAAGTTGTTAAGTAAAGAGTGAGTTCGCCTCAAGAAGTTGTGTGTCGAAGTGTTGTGTGTGTGTGTGTGTGTGTGTGTGTGTGTGTGTGTGTCAGCGCTGCCACAGATCAGAGCACTGGCACACGCGCGAGGCCCAGGGCAGCGGAGCAGGCGTCGCGGCCTGCGCGCAGGTATGCCGTGTCCTCGCTGCGCAGCGCCGCGCGGGGCGAAGGGTATGCGGGAGCGAGCGCAAGCGGCCTTTAGCTGACGATTTTTCCGCCCAAAAATGGGCGAACGGCGCACTCCGCACACGCTGCGAGCGTGCTTTTTGCTCAAAACTCGCAGCACACAATGTCCGACGCAGATGAGTCCTCGGAGCCTGAGTCCTGGGACTCCAGGGCCAGCGCACAATTCACGCCGCTGATTGTGGGCACTCCCGAGCCTTCCGTCATTGCAACCGCCAATCTCGGACACATGCTGAGTCCCGAAATACCGGGAATCCATCGCACTGGCAAGAAGACGTGCTTGAGAGCGGACCTTCTGACCCGGCTACCCCCCCTGTCACCTAGCCACTCTTCTCTGCCGGTGACGTCGCCGTCCTCGTCTGCACAGGCGCCCTGGGCGCGGGACACGGTACCGAAACGCCAGGTGCTGCATCGGTGGGCACGCAGGCTCAGGCCGACTGCCCGGGCCCTCAGCACACAGGGGATGGATGTGGAGGGGGAAGCATCAGAAGACATGGAGGAGGAGGAGGATGCTAAGCATGTCAAGGAAAAGGATGGGTTCAACCATGCGGCAGTTGCCATAGCGGGAAGCGTCGAGGCGGTATGTGACTGTGCGTGGGTGTGGGAGTGGGTGTGGGTGTACATACACAGACACACACACACACACATTATATTATGCATACATACACACATAAATTATATATATATATATACATTTACACACACACACACACACACACACACACACACACAGGTGAGTGGCAGGCTGGAGGGTGAGCTTGAGAGTGTGGAGGGGAGACTGAAGAAGGAAAGTGTGTTGCTAATGTGTTGCTAACGTGTTTCTAATGTGTTGCTACTGTGTAGCTAACGGGGAGACTGAAGAAGGAAACCACGGAGAGAAAGCGTCTCCATAATCTCGTGCAAGAGCTGAGGGGCAACATCCGAATCTTCTGTCGCGTACGTCCCCTATCCAGCAAGAACATTTCCGAGGTATTACTCACACACGCGCGCGCGCGCCTCCCATCAGTCGAGACATCCGGAGCTTACATCCCTCTAAGTGTGGCACTGGACAGAGAAAGATATTAGTGTTCATTAGCACTTCATTTAGTAACCACCACACCATAGTCACTCAGCCGAGGCCTGGTTTGCTCAGTCAGCATCGGCACACGTAAACCTGTTTCGAAAAGTCAGAGGCGCACACACACACACACACGCGTTAATATAGGGGGCCAAATCAAAGGTATTATACATGTGTGTGTGTGTGTGTATATACATATACACACATACACACACGCATACACACACACACACACACACACTACACACACACACACACACACACACATACAGGGAGCCAAATCTGCGGTGAACTTCGCTGAAACGGGCGCTGACCGCGGGCTGGTGGGCGCCGACTGCCCGGATCCCCGCGTGGGCTCATCCCCGCTCGGGTTAAGGTTTCGCAAAGTGCCGAAGCCGGGCATGCACCCCGAGGGCTTCTCGCCGTACGTGATGCGGCCGCGGCAGGTACCAGTACCGAACTACTACCGTACCAGTACCGAACTACTACCGAACTGCTACCAACTCCTACCTCCTCCTTCCCCACCCCCATCCTCGTTGGCGTCCTCCTTCTTTGCTCGCCGTGATTCGGAGGTTGCGCGAGGGCTCAATCTTACGACACAAGTCACGATCGCCGCCTGCCTTGCGCAGACGTCTGCGCAAGGTTTAAAGAATGCAAAGCACATAGCGCGTCTATCGCGCCCGCAGATCCTCCAAGACCGCACGCCGCGCTTCGCTGCCTCTCTGCCGCATCCTCCTCGCCGTCCAACCCCGACACGTGCATCGTCCTCGACTCTCCATTAAACCTCAAGAGCCCGCTCAAGAAGCGCGCCTCGGGCAACAAGGAGAACCGGTTCGTGTGTGTATGTATGCACACACACATGCACACACACACCCACACACATGTATGTACGTACACGCACGCGCGCGCACACACGCACACACACACACATACATATAGCGCCTGCAACAGCGGCTCTCAAAATGCTTCGGACAAGGACAACATCCAGTCTACAGCTTCTACCCCTGCGCGCACAGGCCGCACCCCGGGCAAATCGGTGTGTGTGTGTGTGTGTGTGTCCGTGTGTGTGTGTGTGTGTCCACGGGCCTCCCTCTCCCTCTTCCCCCTCTCCCCTCCCCTTCCCATCACGTCCCCCTCTCCCTCTCAAGTAGAAAAATGCTCGCGCGCACCCTCGCACACAGAGATGCTGTGTCTCGCGTATCATCAGTCCCCAGCTCATCTCTCGAGGACAAGTCTTACGCTGTGGTCAATTGTGCACGTGTCCGTCTCTCTCTCTCTCTCTCTCCCTCTCTCTCCCTCTCTTTCTCTCTGTGGTGCAGCGCGCCACTCCCTCATCCACCGCTACGGCGTCGACTGGCACGCTGGACGAGCGCCTTGCTCAACTGCGCCAGCAGCGCCAGCGAGACGCCGCCGCCGCAAGCGCAAACAAGTCCGTGGAGAGGGAGAGGGAGGCGCTGGTAGATCTGTACACGGTCAATTTTCGAGTGCAGGAGGCGTATGTCAAGAGACATCTATGCATGTCCACGGGCGCGAATACCAAGGAGAAGACGTACAGGTGCGGCTTCCTGGTGGGAGGGCCCGAGCCTACAGTCGAAGAGATTCATGACGACGTGGTCTATCAAGCGGTCTATCAAGCGGTGTATCAAGGTGTCTCAACCGGGGGAACGTCCTACTCAAACCCATACAAGACGTCGCCAGGCGCACCAGGTTTAGGGTTTAGGGTTTAGGTAAATCGTAGCTCAGTCACGCAAAACGGTCTGATGTCCTGCTGCTTAGGGTTTAGGATTGGGGTTACTGCGAGTCTGCAGCTGAGCTGCTTTTGCCACGGAAGGCATCGAGTGGAGTTGGTCCTATTTCATCTTGGTGTGCGGACACGTAGGGTCCGATACCCGACACAATGCGCGTCAATGATAATAATTACTGCTGAAAGATTCTTCGTTTGTGGCCAATGTCCCCGCGCTTGAATAGGCGCGTTGCGCCCAGTCAAGGGGGGACT
>Ga0315899_10008782_pt1 | contig 10828 bp, 7 predicted proteins | sample LakEriMetagenome_2_FD_203518 | JGI IMG/M metagenome (GOLD analysis project Ga0315899, IMG submission 203518) | Freshwater fungal communities from buoy surface, Lake Erie, Ohio, United States - Buoy 4 MA112 | ecosystem: Environmental > Aquatic > Freshwater > Lake | place: USA: Lake Erie, Ohio...
AATGCTCAGCCGCTCGCTGGAGGGCGTCGACCAGGAGGCGCTGTACAAGGCGGTCCGGGCTGGACTGAAAAACCAGGACGGTCGCGCTCGCGGCAGTATCAGTTCGGTCTACCGAAATCTGACAGCCCAAGAAATCCAGCCGCTCCTGCCGGCTATCTATCAGGCGATTGTGGAACCTGCCCCCAGCGGCGAGATGTTCGCGGACACGATTCGCGTGGAAGGGCTGCGGCTGTTGGCCAAACATCGAATCGCTGAAGGGATGCTCGCCTGTGTCAGGTACACCCGCGAGCAGAATCCCTGGTCGAGCGAAAATCGAACGCCCGAATTGATGAAGATCCTGCTGAGCTACGGAGCCCATGCCAAGTCGGTCATTCCTGAGCTGAACCAGATCGCCGATTACTTCGAAAATGAAGAGCCCGACTTCCCTCGCGAGTTGGGACGGAGAAAGGCACAGTCGGTTCGCGAGACGATTCGTGAAATCGAAGCCGCGACCGAGGCCCCGAAACTTGTCCCAATCGCAACCCAACAGCTGAACTAGCATGAAACCGAAACGGAATGGTTTGGCGATCTGCCTGATTTTTTCGATTGTCGCTCTGGCTGCTGCGAAACAGGTGGCTGCTGGGTTTCAGGCTGACGACTTGGAAGTCGTGCGGGTCTTTATTTTTGCCGGGCAGTCCAACATGGTGGGCTCCGATTCCAACGTGAAGGACATCAATCGATTTCCGCCATTCACTGGTCTCGACCAACCACAAGACCAGATCTTGTTTTCTTACCCCATCGGCCGAAAGGACAAACTGGCTTCCAGGGGATGGGTGCCTTTGCAACCCGTGGGCGAGGTCGTCGGTCCCGAGTTGAGTTTTGCCCGTCGAGTTTCTCAAGTGACAGGTGCATCGATCGCCATCATCAAGTGCGCTACAGGTGGCACCACCCTGGGCGGAGACTGGAATCCGGATGACCCGCAGGGCTTTCAGCTCTACCCCGAGGCATCACTTTCCCGACACCTAGCCACGAGTTCGCGGTGATGTCGCTTTTTTCCCGACTTGCCGATCGCCTGATTCTTTGCCCGACGACGGAGGCGATCGACCCCGAAGACCGCGTGCGTGAGCTGTTGCACGGCGAGGATTGGCAATGTGAGCTTTGGGGGAAACGCTGGGAGCCCAATTGGCAGGGGCTGGAGCAGCGAAGGGGAGCAGCGGATCCGCAAGCAGACGTCTTGGCGACCGCAGTGGATCAAGCGCGACTGCGATTGGCCGAGCGGCTGGCGCGAACATCGCCGCAGGAATGGGCGGTGCTGAAGTTTCCGGGAACCGGGGGCCGCGCCGAAAGAGCCGGTCCGCATCCGCTGGAGCTTTGGCCGAATGCTTCGGGCGAAGTCTGGGCGGTCAATCCGCCGGGTTACGGAACCAGTGGCGGGACGGCGGCAGTTCGGTTCATGCCCCAGGTCGCGGCGGCGAGTTGGGAGTTTGTGCGCCGGCGGCATCCGCAGCTCCCCACGCTGCTGGTCGGCAACAGTCTCGGGGGAACGAGCGCCCTGCACCTCGCCGCGCGGCACGAAGTCTCCGCCCTGTTTCTCCGCAATCCGCCGCCGATTCACCAGCTGATTCGGCGGCGACCCCGCTACAACTGGTGGAGTTTGGGGGCCGCTCGCTGGGTCGCTGCCGAGTTTCCCGCGAGCTTCGACGCCGTGGCAAACGCAGCCCGCTGCCGGGCCCCCGCGCTGTTCGTTCAGTCGGAACGCGATCGGCTGGTTCCTGTCAGCTACCAACAAGAGATCATCGAGGCCTATGCCGGGCCCAAGCGAGTGTTTGTCATCAGCGGCGCCGACCACCATGAGTCGCTGCCGGACGACCAGCTGCCGGCCTATCTCGAGGCGCTGGAGTGGTTACGAGCGGCGGCGGCGATCTGAGCGGGCAATCCCGCATCAAAGCAGCAGAGCGAGATCTCACGCGACCCGAGCACGGCGTCACACTGCTGGACTTCGCTGAGCCGCTCGATTTCCGCCGCGAGTTGCTTGGCGGTTCGCGCGACATAAGGCTCAAGCGCGGCATCGACTTGCTCCAGTTCACGCTGCCAAGACTTCAGATTCGAGTTGGAGCCGCGTGTCGCGAGCAAATGCCTTTTGGCTGCGACCCACTTTGCGGCGGCCGCAGTGTCGGCCGGGTTGAGGTGCTGTTCAGGATGGTATTTCAGCTCGCGCTGGAGCACTTCATGCCGCACCACATCCGCAGCCGTCGTCGGCCGCTCGTGACCTGGCAAACGTACCGTCGCGGTCAGTGTCATGAAGGCCGGCAGCGGCATCCCGAAGAATTGCTGGCCAATCTCGTTCGTCAACTCGTCGTATTTGGCGCCGCCGATTCCATGCAGGAACAGATCGCAGGCGAGCACGCGGGAGAAGAGCGTCGTCGTCAGGGCTCGAGTGCGAATGCAAACCGGCCCCTGCAGAAGCTGCTGCAGTTGCTCGGTCAGCCGCAGCTTGTCGAGCGTCAGGCTCCAGCCATCGCGGTCGCTCAACTCAAGTCCCGCGCCGGTGGCCTGTACGAAGAGCCGTTGCCGCCGCGGTTTCGCCGCAGAGTAAACCCAGAAGGGAACTTCGCACCAATTGCCTTCGAGCGCCAGGGCGGGGACCGGGTGCGACTTGCTGCGAATCCGGTTGAGCCGGCGATACTCATCCAGCGCCGAATTGTGAATCGTCCGAAGCTCTTTCGCCCGCAGCAGCAGTTCGGCAAGAAAACAGGCGAACGCTTCGGTGCGGCAGAGCTGGCTCAAGGGAAGCTCGAGCGTTTGCCAGCCGAAATCCGCTTCGAGTTTGTGCCGCGCGGCGGCGAGTCCCAGTCCGAGGTTGCCGCGGAGGTCGCTGGGGAGCGCCGACCAATGTTCCCACAGCTGATGGACCAGCGGCACCGCGACGAGCGGCTTGAGCAGCTGACCAAGTCGCTCTGGAAACGAACGAAAGGTCGACTCATCGACGAGGCGGCTGAGTTCGAACGGCACGTTGTCGCTGGACTGGTCGTAGTGGCAGTTTGCGAAAGCGGTTCGTCCCTGATGAATTACGGGGACTGCGATCGCCGGGAGGCCGCAGAGGTCATTATCGACAACCAAGTTGATCGGAGTGCCGATTCCATACTGGCCGAGCGACGAGAGCGCGTAGTTCTTGAACCAGACGCCGGGATGGAACAGCCGCGGCTGGTGCCCCGAGAGCAGGAGGCTCTGATCGTCCCAGCCGGCGGGGCTGACGTCGCGGTACCGCCGCGTGTGCTGGAGGGCCAGCCGCGGTAGTTCCCCGCGCAGTTGCTCCCGCAGCATTGCGAGTGGGCGACCTGCCAGTTCGATATTCCAGCTTTTCAGCAGGCTGCGATTCGTCCCGACCAAAGGCCGCGCGTTGGCCAGCGCGGGCACCTGCAGGCTGTGACCATGTTCGGCCGGAGCCCTGACGGTGTGGCGTTCGAGTCGACGCACGAGCAATTCCGAAGTGGCGTTAGCGGAGTTTGGCACAGTTCTTGGGGAGCGCGGCGAGGCTGCGTTCCAGGACATCAAGGTAGTATTTCAGCCGGGTATCGCCGTTGTCCAGTTGGCCGCCGAACGAGCGGGACTCGTCGAGGTAAATCAGCGGCACGGGGAACTCGACGATCTCAAACGAGTGGCAGGCGGCCTGAACCCAGAACTCCAGCGGCATGGCATAGCCGGTCTCGGTCAGCCGCAGCTGCGGCAGCGAGTCGACCTTGTAGGCTTTGAAGCCGCAGAAGGAGTCGCTCAGGTTCAGCCCCAGTCGAGCATTGAGAACCTGAGTGATGTGGTGGTTGATTCGGCGCCGCTCAACCGGGACCGGCGTGTTGCTGCCGAACTGCTCGAGGTAGCGACTGCCCGAAATCAGGTCGGCTCCGGTCCGATCGTACTCGGCGACGAACTCGCGAATCCGCTGGGGCTCATGTTGGCCGTCGCAGTCGATCGTGATGAGCAGTTCATAACCGTGCGTGACGGCGTAATCGAATGCCGTGATCAGAGCTGCGCCGTAGCCACGGTTGGGGTCGTGGGTGACCAGTTGAATGTCGCGGCGGTGCTCCAGCAACTCCGAGGTGCCATCCGTGGAGCCGTCATCGACAACGAGCACATCGTCGGCATGTCGGACGACCTCGTCGAGGACGCGATTGACGTTTTTCAGTTCGTTGTAAACCGGAAGCGCGGTCAAAAAGCGAGTCATAGGCGGGGCACCAGTCAGTGGAGGGCGCGGTGAGTCAACGAAAAAGGAACTACGGGCTGGACGCGTGAACGGTTCGCCCGAAGGAGAGAAACCGCGAAGCCGGCAGGGAGGACAACCGCCCGGGCTGCAGGGCAAGTGGCTTTTTGAGGGTCAATCAGAGCCACCGGCCCATTCTAAAAGCCGGTTTTCGAGGGTCAATCAAAACCGCCCTGTGACCAACTCAAATGAGGATCGACACCCGGGATAACCCGCATAACCGGGGCAGATTCCGCAGGGGAAGCACTCTTGGGTGCTCATGGGGAGTGGAATGAATCGGGAACCACGGATGGGAGTTAAGTGAGGAAAAATGAGAGCAGGGGAGGTGAGTTAGGGGAGGTAGGAGCGGCGAGGGGGCGGGAAAGCATGTTCAAGCGTGGAGGGGTGCCACGGCCGCAAACTGCACCCAGTATCCGGGTAAAGTTTCTTTGGCAGCACTTCATCCAAGAACCACTTTTATTTTTCTCTTTGATTAGTGCCTTGAGGTGACTCCCTGTCTCAGTTGTACTTTTTCCAAGTGGCTCCCCCGGAGCGATCAAAAAACTTGACGCTGGTGGTGCAACCCAAATAGATCGAGGTGTCAAGTCACCGGGGCGTTACCGGACGAATTCCGGTTGTCTCCAGGCATGTGAAAGCGGCAGGATCGCTTATGCCCGCATTCAATGTTCGCTGCCCACACTGTCAAAAAGAGGGCAAGGCCAACTTCGCCGGCCAAGCGGAGGTCGTTCAAATAAACTGTCCACACTGTGGACACCGCACTGTGGACAGGCGAGCAAGTTCCTCGCTCGGCCGGCTTCCGCGGCGGCGCGGCACTTGGCAGCTGGATGGCAGTTGGAGAGCGACGCCACAAAAGCTTCCTCGAGGTCCACGGCGCTGGCATCCGACATCGGCACGGGCACGATGTGCGGAGAGGAAGACGCCTTGATTTCGGCGCATCCTTCAAACGCCCAGCGGCGGCGCGAGTAGCGATTCTCAGTGAAAACGGTGGGTAACCGAGCGGTTGCCCGCTTGCCGGTCGCGGCGCTGCCCGGGGCTAGTTGGCCGGTCGGATGCGGTACGGCAAATCAGGCGGCAGGAACTCTACGGCATTGGGGCCGGCGACGAGGGTCACGTCCACCGGATGCTTCGTCGCCCGCTGACGCTCTTCCGGAATCCACAGCCGACCGACCTCGGGCAGGACGAAAAACCCGGAGGCATCGCCGACGAACAGAGAGCCTCCTCCGGCCAGCCCGAATCGCTCGCCCAACTCCCGGCCCAGGCTCGCCGGATCCTCGGAGGCCAGGCCGATCTCGCTGGCGTAAAGCACATCCTCCAATTCAAAATCGCCTCGTCGGCTGTTATCCAGGGTATGGCGTGCAATCAGCTCGACAATGTTGCCTGCCGGGTCCTGAAAGTAGACGGCGTGAGCATTCCAAAACTCGAAAAAAAACTCATCGGCCCCTTGCGGTGACTTCAGCAGGGGGCAACGTGCGGCGAGCCAGGCCTTGGCCTGCGGAAATTTGTTTTCGGAGATGTTAAAGGCGAAGTGATAGAAAGGCTCCGCAGTGCCGCGCTGTTCGGCAAATTCGATTGCCGTCCCGCCGAACTTGACAGTGAGCGAATTGTTCTGTTCGTCCAGCAGGGGAAAGCCGAGTGTGCGGGAATAAAATTTCCGCATTTCCTCCAGGCGGGTGGCCTGCAAACGCAACGTCTTGAAGCGGACGTGCCCGGGATCGCCGGGCTGAAGCTTGGTTGCCATCTTAAGGGAGCTCCCAGTATGCCACGCGAGGGTTGCGGCGAAAGCGGCCCCGCTCCGCAAAATATCACGACGTACAAGTCCTTTTGTGGACATCCGTTCACTCTGAAGTGATGCAGCCTTTGTTTGGCGTTGGAGCAATGCCTGACATCATTGAATCAGCCACCGGCGAAATGATCAGAACCCTCAAGGGAGTCAACCTAACAGTTTAACGGCGTGTTCGCATCCAAGCGGCCGGGCTTGCCTGGTTGGACATGCCTGGTTGGAGAGGTGCCTGGTTGGACAGGTGCCGGCTCAGGCTGCTCCACCCGGGGTGATGTCGCGCGGTTGAAAGATTCATTCCTCGAAATCCCGGTAATGGGCGGCAAGGAAGCAGCGGGTCTCGCAGTCGCAACTGTTGCTTTTCCGCCAAATCTCTGACCTGGTTTTCAGGGGGGCACCGACTGTTTCTCGCGGCGAGGGGTGGTTCGCTGGTCGATCCCGGAGGCAGTTTGAAATTTGTAATGCCTGCAAAAAATACGGGCAAGAAAAAGGTGTCGGGGTGTGCCGGGATAAAACCGGTTTGGAATAGAGAATGCGAGTTTCTTGGGAAGAAGGTTTAGCCAATTACTTCGGCCTTCAGCGGAGGGGCGGGACGGGCGACCGTTCAGTCCTGAGCGTCCGTGCGTAGGCTAACGCAGACCTGACCGCTTATTCCGGCGGAACCTTGAAACCAAGTGCCCGCGGCCCGGGTAGTCTCGGAACCATACAGGTCATACCGGCGGGTGAAATCCCGGCCTCCTTAGTCCGATCCCGCCCGCCCTGTGGGAATGCCGAGCTAGTTCAGGTCCTGTTTCCGTGTTGCCAAGGTTGAGGCTGAGGCCGATGCGGGCGATCGATGTTCGGTTGCCGGCGTGTCAGCGGGCATGTCCCCGGTAACCCGATTCACTGACCAAGCGCGCCGCTGGTTGATTTCGCCGAGTGTTTTTCTGAGAAGCGAGAGGGTAATCGTTGTCATGCGCCGTTTCAGTTTACTGTTCTTGATGTGGTTTGGGATTTCGCTTTTAGGTTGGTCCGGTCAAGTGCGAGCGCAAGAGGCAACGCAAGAGTCGGCGCAAACTGAAGAAAAAATCGCGGGCGAAGTGGCATACAGCGATGGGTTTGAGGAGGGCGCCTCGGGAGAAAAGCCGAAAGACTGGTTTACGCCCACCGAGGGCTTTGCGTTGCAATTGGTGGCTGAAGACGCGGCCGCAGGGCAGCAGGCGATGCGGCTGGCTCCCGCGGCAGAGCAGCAGGCGCGGTTTGGCACTGTGCTCAGGCAGCTTCCGGCCCAAGAACTTGCCGGAAAACGGATCAAACTAACTTCCAAGGTCAAAGTCGTTGGGCAAGGAAAGGTCCAGATGTGGCTGCGAGCTGACCGGAGTAATGGCCAGCCGGGGGCGTTTGACAACATGGGCAATCGTCCGATTTTTAAAGGTGATTGGCAGGATGCCAAGATTGAGTTGGAGATCGATCCCGATGTGAGCTCTCTGGTGATGGGATTCATGTCGATCGGCGGAGCGACCTTGCTGGTCGACGAGGTCGAGCTCCGCGTGATGGGTGCGGCCGCACCTGTGATTCTCCAGCCGGCCACTCCGCCCGCGCCGCTCATCCCCCGAGGCTTGGAAAATGTTGCCGCAGCTGCGCGGGCCTTGTCGCTGGTTCGATTTTTTGTTGCCAGCGATCAAGCGAAGGGAGTGGTATCCTGGGACCATGTGGCCGTCGAGCTGATGGAGCAGGCAGAGCCCGCGAAAGATGCTGCCGAGTTGGCTCAAGTTATCGAACGCGTCCTCCAGCCGCTGGCGCCAACGCTGCAGGTTTGGCCAGGCAAGCCTGAGGACCAGGGTGTCGCTCCACCGCTGCCTGCCGGCGCGGCGCCCCAAACAATTCGCTTTTGGCGGCATCTGGGCGCTGGATTGCTCCAGAAGGATGACGCCCGGCAGCTTTACTCCAGCAAGCTCGAGTCGCAGAAAATTTCAGAGCCGGTTGATAGCCAAGCCCATCTGGCGAACTTTCGCGTCCGGGAATTGGGTGGTGGCGTCTGTTGCCGCGTCCCGGTCCGCGTCTATGCTGACGAAGCGGGAACGATCCCGCACGGCCAAACGCCCGAGCAGTGGGCCGAGGGAGCGCCACTGGCCAAATTGACTGCCCAGAATCGAGCCACTCGCCTTGCCGGTTTCGCCATGGCATGGGGCGTGTTTCAGCACTTTTATCCCTACTTTGATGTCGTCCCAACCGATTGGAATGCAGTGCTGCTGCGCGGGCTGGCCAAGGCTGCTGAGGATGCCGACGAGCGGGCTTTTTTGGCCACGCTGCAGGAAATGGTTGCCCAGCTGCAGGATGGACATGGGGCCGTCATTCGCGGGGACCTTGGACCGAACTCCTTTTTCCCGCTGCTGCTGGAATGGGCGGGGGAAGATCTCGTGGTGACCGGCAAACTCTCCGGAGTGCCAGACGAAGTGAAATTGGGCGACGTCGTCGAATCGATCGACGGCCAAGGTGTTGCAGACCTTTACGCCGAGGTTTCCAAGCGGATTTCTGCCGCGACGGACGGCTGGCGACGCTCTGCTTCGCAACAGTGGTTTTTGGCGTACCTGAAAACGGATGCCAATCCGAGCGTGACGTTGAGACGTCCCGGTTCAGAGGGAAAACCAGCTGAACGTTACACGGTGAAGTTGAGCCGCGCCTTGAGTTTATCCGAGGATGCAGCGGGCCAGAAACGGCCGGCGGACGGGACCGAGGTGGCTCCCGGAATCGTCTATGTCAACCTCGATGGTGCCGATTTGGATGTACTCAACAAACTGCAAAAGCAGTTGAATGATGCCAAAGCAATAATCTTTGATGTCAGGGGATATCCGGGTGAAGCCGCTTATCAGGTGATCCAGAAATTAATCCAGAAGCCAGTCCAGAGCGCGCAGTGGAACGTCCCCATCGTCACTCTGCCCGATCGCGAGGGCTGGGAATGGTATCAGGCCCCGCGGTGGAACGTGCTGCCGCTTCCGCCGCGGTGGCGCGTGCCGGTTGCCTTTCTGACCGATGGCCGCGCCATTTCTTACGCCGAGTCGATCATGGGAATCATCGAGCATCACCAGCTCGGTGAGATCGTCGGCTCGCCGACCGCGGGCACCAACGGCAACGTCAATCCGTTTATGATCCCGGGTAGTTACCAGATCATGTGGACGGGGATGCAGGTGCTGAAGCACGACGGTTCGCAGCACCATGGTATTGGGATCCGGCCGACCGTGCCGGTCACTCCGACTGCCGCCGGAATTGCGGCTGGCCGGGACGAAGTACTGGAGAAAGCGATCGAAACGCTGCAGGGCAAGATCAAGTAAGCTGCGCTGTTTTTGGGAGCCGGACGCACGAAGCGAAACGGCCGTGGGGAATTGTCAGCGGCTGGCTGTCGGTTCTTTACTTTGGGCTTGATTGCTTGCCTGAACAGCGCGGATGAGGCGTTAGACGGTTTGCAGCGGGTCGCTCTCGCGGCGGCTGGGCCAGACTACCGCCGCAGGAAACTGCTGAGCGATCCGCTCGGCCAGCTGTTCCACGCCGAAGCGCTCGCTGGCATAGTGCCCGACAAGGACCAGAGCGAGGTTGCGGGCGCGGGCCTCGAGGCAGTCGTGGAAACTCGCCTCGCCGGTCAGGAGTACGTCGCAGCCCGAGTCGGCCGCGGCACTGACAAAGGAACCGCCACTGCCGCAGGCAGAGCCGCAGCGGGTGATGACTCGATCGGCTTGGCCGACAAACTGCACGCAGGGGATGTCGTAAATCGTCTTCACGCGTGCTGCGAATTCACCGAGTGAAGTCGGAGAGGGAAGATCGCCCGCGCGGCCTGCTCCCAGTCCCTCCGGATCCCCGGGCTTGGGCAACAGCGGCTGGATGCCGGCGCAGTTCAGCCGCTCGAGGGCCAGCTGGTTAATTCCCTCAGCTGCGGAATCGAAAGCCGTGTGCGGGCTGTAGACGGCAATCCCCGCTTGCGCGAGTTGCCACAGCAGCCGTGTCGGTGTCAGCTCAGTCGTCAGCCGTTTGAACGAGTGAAAGGGGAGGGGATGGTGCGCGACAATCAGCTGGACTTGCTCCTCGAGCGCCTCGTCTGCTGATTCGGGTGTGACAGTCAGGCAGGTCATGATTCGCGCGGCCGGCGCCGAATCGTCACCAACCAGTAGACCGACGTTGTCCCAGGTTTCGGCGAGCCGCAGCGGATAGATCGCACGGAGGTAATCGCTGACTTCGCGAATCGTTGGAGCGGATGAGTTAGTTGACATTCGAGGATTCAATTGGGTTTCTTGATGGACGAACCGCCCTATTTTCGGTTTGAGCGATTCGGCTGGGAATCGGGGGTAGGGATCAACTGTAACGTGGGAAGAGGTGAAACAGAGTGCCCCGGAAAATGCGGCGGAGGACCTGGAGTTGGGTGAGATGGGCGAGAGGGTGCTGAACGATTGGGGATGGAAGCCCTACAATGACGCCAGACAGGAAGTAACCCAAGGATAGTGCTTGTGCTGGAACTGAAAAAAGCTGTTTCTCTCGAAAGTTTGCGGTTGCCATTCCGCGCGGCCCTGGAGGCAGCGGCTGGGATTGGGGCTCAAGCCGTTGAAATCAACGCGCGGACGATGCTCCGGCCCCAAGAACTCAGTCGCACGGGGGTGCGACAGATTCGCAAATGGCTGGACGATTTTCGGCTCAAAGTCGCCGCGATCAGCTATCCAACCCGGCGGAGCCTGGGCGATCCCAACGATCTCGACCGGCGGCTGGATGGAATTCGCGCCGCGATGGGCATGGCGAATGATCTCGGCTGCCGCGTGGTTTCCAATCAGATAGGACGAATCCCGGAGGAGGAT
>Ga0315899_10008783_pt1 | contig 10827 bp, 10 predicted proteins | sample LakEriMetagenome_2_FD_203518 | JGI IMG/M metagenome (GOLD analysis project Ga0315899, IMG submission 203518) | Freshwater fungal communities from buoy surface, Lake Erie, Ohio, United States - Buoy 4 MA112 | ecosystem: Environmental > Aquatic > Freshwater > Lake | place: USA: Lake Erie, Ohio...
CGACGCCCTCGCCCTCGAAAAATCCCGCGGCGTCATCTGGGTCGACGCTCGCTCCAATTCTCAGTTCGCCCTCGCCCACATCCCCGGAGCCATCCGACTCACCGACCAGGAATGGTCGGACCTCATGTTCCCCTTCATCAAAATCCTCGACGCCGACGACGCCAGACGCCCGCTCGTCATCTACTGCGACGCCCAGAAATGCGCCGCCAGTAAAGCCGTCCGCAACCGCCTCCGCTACGAGGTCCCCATCGGCGACCGCGAGGTCCACGTCCTCCACGGCGGCTGGCCCGCATGGCAGGCCGCCACCGCTTCAAAACAGCACTAACATCTTACCGTCTTGCGCTTCGGCGCCGCCTTCCCGTCCCTCCGGCTCCGCGCAATGTAATCCTCCGCATCCGGAACCTTGCACGCAGTCCGCCCCATATCGACCTTCACCTTCCCGATCGCCCGCGCCACCCCGAGCGCATGCGACGCCGCAGGCTCACAATACGCCCCGCACGCAATCACATACCCGTTCATCGCATAACGCACCCGGTCCGGTGCCTTGGGCAGCGCCCGCACCGCCCGGTCCAGCAAGTCCTTCAGCCGCTGCACCGGCAACGCATCATCCGGCACTGTCGAAACCAATGCCGCCAGCGTCGACCACCCACTCGTCGCCACCATCGCATCCGCAGACGCAATCCAGCGCTCCGCACACGCCATCCCCTCAGGGTGCTCCGCCGCCACACTCGGCACCGTCGTACCAGCATGCAGATGCCACTTCGCTCCCGCCGCCCACGCATCCAGCTCCGGCACCGTCATCTTCGCCCCGTCCGCAATCAGGCCTGCCAGATACATCGCATCCGAATGCCCGGTCGCATACAGCTCCATCGCCAGCTCCTGCTTACCCTTCAATTGCTTCCGCAATGGCTGCAGATCAGCCACCCGGACCCCCGCAAGTGGCTCCGGCGCACCATGACGCATCAGCGTCTTCTTCGTCTGCTCCGTCCCCAGCGCGGCCAGCCGCGTCATCACCTCCGGCAATGTCATGCTGTCACCATGGCAAGTGCGCTCTCCACCGATGCCCCGTCATGGACCATCGCCATCAGCGCACGCGTGATCCCGCGCGGCGATGGATGCTGAATAACATTCCGGCCATACACAATCCCAGCCGCCCCCTGCTCCAGCAACCCTTCCGTCCGCTCCAGAATTTCACGGTCACTCACCCGCCCACCACCACGCACCAGCACCGGAATCCCCGCCGCCGTCTCCACCACCTTGTGATACACACTCACATCATCCGTCGGATCCGCCTTGATGATGTCCGCACCAAGCTCCACCGCCTGCCTCACAAGGTGCATGATCGCCGTCAGATCCCCGTTCACCATGTACCCGCCTGCCTCCGCATTCGGCCGGAACACCAAGGGCTCGATCATCATCGGCATCCCGTAGTAATCCGCCTGCGGCTTCAGCCTCAGAATGTTCTCCACACACTGCTCGTGAACCTCCGGCGCTCCCGGAATCTGAAACAGATTCACACACACACACGCCGCATCCACCCGCACCGCCTGCAACATCGTCTCCTCAATCATCATACTGAACCGGCTGCTCGGCAGTTCCTTCCCGTAAATATTCGCCACATCCGTCCGCAGCACCAACGACGGCTTCTGCCGCCCCCGGATCTCCTGCAGATGCCGCGCCTGCCCCAGCGTCAGCTGAATCGCATCCGGCGCCGCATCCACCAGCACCGACAACACCTTGCGCATGTCCTCAATCCCCTGAAGAAACCCAGGCTGATTGAAGAATCCATGGTCCACCGCCACGTCGAAACAGCGGCCGGACTTCCCGTTGAAGAGTCGATTGAGTCGATACGATTTCATATAACAAATTAGTTTCCGCCCTTCCTCACTTCACGCCCATCAGGTGCTTCAGCACGTAAAGCTCCAGCGCTTCATAATCACGCGCTTCCCGGTACTGCCCCACCAGCCCGTTGTCGAGCGTCCGCACCTTCTCAACCAGATGCATAAACAGCTCCCGGCTGTTCTTCAGATGCTCCGTCACCGGCAACCCGCGCTGCGTCCGCATCGCCTTCACATCCAATCCCACAAACTCCCCGCGGCTTCCGTAACCAGCCTCCTCCAGCACCCGCACCTGGTTGAACGCACCACGCAGATTCGCACCCCCGAAATTCTTGTCCTGATCATACTTCAACCCGTTCTGATCATTCAAATGCACACTAGCCAGTTTGTCGTGCGCCAGCGCAAACGCCATCTCGTCACTCGCATCCAACCCCGCCAGCATCGCATGCGCACTCTCAATCAACCCCTTCACCCGCCGGTGATCACTCGATGCATACGACAACGCCAAAGCATGCCCGATCGTCGGCACATACGCCTGATCCGTCGGCTCGTTCGGCTTCGGCTCAATCCAGATCTCGATCGATTTGTCATACTCCAGCACCGCATTCACCGTGTCCAGCAACCGCTGGTACGCCAGCCGCGCATCCTTCGACTCCCGGATGTACGACCCCTCACGCGCCAGCCACAGCACCAGTGCCTTGCTCCCCACCGCATTCGCAATATCCACCGCCTTCTTCGTCCTGTCCCACGCATACGCCCGATCCACCGCACTGTTCGACGTGTACCCGCCATCCACCGTCTGATCAGCAAACCACAACCGCGGCGCCACAAACTCCGGCGTCAAACCGTGGTTCCCCAGCATCGTCTTCACCTCGCCAGCCTTCCGCAGAATCTGCTCCGGCGAAAGCCCGTCCATCCCAGGCACCACGTCGTCATCGTGAAACTGCACGCCCTCAAACCCCAGCGGCCGATACAACGCATACTTCTCCTCATGCGGAAACGCTGCCCTCACCTCCGGACCAAACGGGTCGCCACCCTCACTGATGTTCCACGGACCAAACGAAAAACGATAGTTGACTGGGGTACTCATGAGATTTGCTGCAATGAAAAACTATTGGGAACTCTCCGACGCCACCTGAGTGCATGCCATCCCGCCGCACGCAACAAGGCTCTTCAATCTTCTTATGCACGCCACAACGGGCACACCATCTTCCAAAAAATCTATCCCCCCAGGACACGGTACCCGCCTCATCACCAATTCCCACCCACACCGCAGCCGCATCCCTCCCGAAATAATCGAGCCAGTGCCCATCGAAATGAGCACTGGCTCGTAAAACAATCACCCGGAATACCCGTCCGCTCAGCGGCTCGTCGGCATCCCCAGAGGATTCGCAAGGTCAGCCGACCGAACCGGCCGGTTCCACGAAAGATCCGACTTCTCCTCCCCAGGAAGGGGCGGCCGCGGCTTCTTCTTCTTCTTCGGCGTCGGATCATCGCTGGCACACGACACCATCATCGCCGCCATCGCCATTCCCATCCCAATCCGAAGAATCGAAGCTTTCATGATGACAATCTCAAGGATTCTCAGTTGCCCGCGGCTTCAAACACCACCGTGTCCCCTGGCAGAATCTGCTGCCCTGGAATCAAATCAGTCTGCTTGATGTCCGCCACCGTCTGATTCGCATTGATCTGCAGAATGTTGACCTTCCCAATCATCTGCAACCCGCGCTTCACCAGCAGCTTGGAATCAACCGTAACACCCTGGTTGCTGCCCATGTTCACCACCACAAAGCCCCAGTCCGTGTTCACCGCACCAACCGTGCCCTTCGTCGCACCCAACCGGATCGCCTTGTCGCGCGCCGCTTGAATGTCCTTGAACCGGTCTTCCTTGGTCTTCGCATCAGCCAAAGCCTTCTTCGCAACATCAAGATCCTTCGTCAAGGTGTCGTCTTCCTTCGTCGCCACGTCAATCTCACCCTTCAGCGCCTCAACCTTCGCCAAGACTTCTTCCGGGGTCCCGTTCGCTCCCAGAATCCGGTTGATCTCGTCGTTCATCTGCTGGCGCTTCGCCAGCACTTCCTCGTGCGCACCCTTCACTGTCTTCAACTCGCCATCCTTGTCCTCGGTGTTCTTCTTCGCCTTGTTCGAAGCAATCTTCTCGTTCTTCGCATTCGTCTTGGTCTCCTTCCAAGTGTCGTGGATCGCCTTGATCTCGCCAATCACCCGGTCAGTATCCTCGTGAACCTTCACAATCTGACGGTTCAACGTGTCCTTCGTGCGCCGGGCCTCAGCCTTCTGCGAACGTGTATAAAAAGCCATTCCAGCAGATGCAAGGCTGCCAATGAGGCCGAGAATGAAGAGAATTTTCATATCGTATTCAAAACTGGTAAGTCGATCAGTACCGCAACGCCGCCTCAGTTGGAACCATCAGCAGCCTTCTCCATCGGCGCATCCGCAGCAGGGGCCGCATCAGCAGGCGCTGCCTCAGCCGCAGGTGCCGCCTCAGCCGCAGGCGCCGCTTCCGCCGCCGGCTCTTCCGGTGCCGCCGCAGGTGCCGCTTCCGGCGCTGGAGCCGCAAACGGATCGTTCGCCGCCGGCGCTTCCCCAGCAGCAGGAGCCGCCGCACCACTATCCGCCTTCGGACCCGGCTTCGCACTCGCCGCCGCAGGTGCCCCGCCAGCACGTGGCTGCGAAGCAAAATTCACCACCACCGTGTCACCTGGCAGAATGTTGTCGCCAGCAGCCACCGTCCCAGGCACAATCTCAGCAATCGACCGCGCCGCATCAATGTGCGTCACAACCACCGTGCCCACCACGTTGTCCCCACGCTTCACATCCAGCTTGGCCTGCTTCACCACACGGTTCTGATTGCCAGCCCCGATCACCACAAACCCATAGTCAGGATTCACCGCCGATACCCGCGCCGTGAAACTCGCGTCCATCGTCCCGGACCGCTGCCAGACATCCAGTTTCTGCAGCCGCGCAATGTTCTTATCCACATTCTCCTTGCTCGTCACCGAAGACGCAATCTGCGCCTTCTTCGAAGCAATCAACGCCACGAGTTGGTCCTTCTTCGAACTCAAGGTCTTCAACTCCGCCACCAAGGTGTCCAAACCACCAAGATCCTTCAGCTTCGTCTCAAGATCAGCCAACTCCTTCTCCGCTGCCTCCTTAGCAGTCACAGCCTCAGTCAACTCCGTCGTCTTCGCCGCCAGCGTCGCTTCAGACTCCGTCTTCTCATTCGTGTTCTTCAGCAACTCGCCCTTCGCCTCGGACAAATCCGTGTCAGCCGTGGTCTTGGCCTCATCAGCCTTCACCCGATTCTGCTCGGCCTTGACCTTGTTCTGCTTGGCAGCATCAGCCTGCTTCCGCTCGGAACTCAGCTCCGGCTTCACCTGGGTATAAGTAATTCCACCGGCAGCAAGCAAGGCAATACCGGAGACGACAGACAAGGGCTTCCACATAGGATTTCTTCTTAGGGTGAGTTGGGAAATTTCAGGTCTGTTTAGAGACAAACCCTCTTCAAGACAACATGAATTTCACTGCGAACCAAGAGAATTTTCCACGCTTCCTTCTCTCAAAGGGAAACCACCAGTTTTTTCCTCGGCAGCGGCGGAAAAAAACCCGGAACGGCACGGGTCCGAACCGGGTCTCTTGAATCCTCAGTAGTCTTCGTTCACTCGGCGTCGCCAGCATCCGAAGCTTCCGCTTCCGGCGCGCTCACCACCAGCTTCATCACCGCCTCAACATCCGAATGAATCTTGATCGTGACTTCATGCTTGCCCGTCGTTTTGATCGGCTTCTCAAGCTCGATCTGGTGACGGTCCACCGTGACCTTGAACTGCGCAGCAATCCCCTCGGCAATGTCCGCCGCAGTGATCGCGCCAAATGCCTTGCCACCTTGCCCGATGTCCAGCGTCAGCCTCAACGGAGCCTTGCGCAGCTTCCCGGCAATGTTCTGCGCCTCAGCGCGCTCCGCCGTCTCACGCTCCGCACGGCGCGTCTTCAGATTGTTGATGTGACGGAGATTCCCCGCCGTCGCTTCATACGCTTTACCCTGCGGCACCAGAAAATTGCGCGCATATCCGGCTCTCACCGTGACGATGTCGGCTTCAGCTCCGAGGCTGGCGATTTTCTCCTTGAGAATGACTTGTACGTTAGGCATGACTGAAATTGGCTGATGTGGGGGTGAACCGGAAAAGGAGCGCGGAACTAAAGGCATCATCCCCACCTGTCAAGGAGCGGATCAGAAGGATTTTTCAGAAACCCGGATTTTCAGCCTCTTTTCTCCGCCATCCCCCCTCCCAAACAAGGAGCCACCGGTTGAATCCGCCGCCACTCCCACCCAGAATCCCCCACCATGCTCCCCTGCTCCCAGCGCATCATCGCCCCTTCTCTCCTCGCCGCCGACTGGAGCCGTCTCGCAGAAGAATGCTCCCGCGCCATCCGCGCAGGCGTCGACTGGCTCCACCTCGATGTCATGGACGGCCACCTCGTCGACAATATCAGCTTCGGCCCCCAGTTCGTCGCCACCATCCACAAAACCAACGACATCTTCCTCGACGTCCACCTCATGATCGATCGCCCGGACCACTTCCTCGACCGCTTCATCAAGGCCGGAGCAGACAACATCACCGTCCACGTCGAAGCCAATCACGACGTCGGCGATACCCTCCGCCGCATCCGCGCCGCCGGCCTCACCTGCGGCCTCGCCATCGACGGCCAAACCCCCTTCTCCGCCGCTGAACCATGGCTCGACCAGATCGACCTCTTCCTCGTCATGACTATCAACGCAGGCTTCGGCGGCCAGGCCCTCATCCCCGAAACCCTCGACAAGGTCCGCGCCGCTAAAGCATGGCGCGAAGCCCACGGGCTCTCCTACCACATCGAAGTCGACGGCGGCGTCCACAACGGCACCCTCCCCGACGTCCTCGCCGCCGGCGCCAACGCCATCGTCGCAGGCACCGCCCTCTTCGGCGTTCCTGACATGGAAGCCGCCGTCCGCCACTTCCGCTCGCTCTAACTCCTCCCTCCCGACCGGAAAGCAACGCACCTCCTCAACCCTGCGCCGCACACCGCTCCACAAACTCCCGCATCCGCTCCTCCTGCATCTCGATCGACTCCACCAGCGCCGCCTGCACCCGGAAACGATCAAGGTTATGCCCCGGCCGCGATGTCTTGAAATACGGATCGCCATTCAAATGATCCGCTAGAAACCGCATCGCCAGCTCCAGCGTGATCAGCTTGCCCGAAAACGCAAGATAGTCGATCTCCGCCTGCGTCAGAAACTCCCGCGCCGTGCTCAGATACCCGCGCACCAGCGCCTCGAACATCGGCTGCCTCATCGTCACACGACTCGCATCCCGCTCGTCCTCCGCCGTCGAAATCGTCGTCGTCCTCACCAGATCCCCGAAATCATAGTGCACCAACCCGGGCATCACCGTGTCCAGATCCATGATGCACAACCCCTCCCCAGTCTGGTGATCCATCATCACATTGTTGATCTTCGTATCATTGTGCGTGATCCGCTCCTTCAAGGTCCCATCAGCCAACCGGTCCAGCAGCACATCCACCAGCGGCTCCCGCGTCTGCACCCACTCAATCTCCCGCGCCACCTCCCCGCGCCTCCCCGACCGATCTTCCTCCACCGCTCGCGCAAACGCATTGTACCGGCTCCGCGTATTGTGAAAATCAGGAATCGTGTCAGCCAGCCGCTCCCCCTCCATGTCCGCCACATGCTTCTGAAATGTCCCGAACGCCCGCGCCGCCTCCTCCGCCAGCGCCGTCGAATTCACGTGATCATGCGCCTCCGCACCCTCAATGTAGAAATACCCGCGCCAGTGATTCCCGTCCCCATCCTCATGCCACAAGGACCCGTCTCGGCACGGCACCAGCGTCAACACCCTACGACAAGCCTCCGGTTCCCCGATCGCATCCAGCTTCCCCGCAATGTGCGACGTCACCCGGTGAATGTTGTCCATCACCAGATCCGGCCGCGTGAAAATCGCATGGTTGATCCGCTGCAGGATATACCGCACATTCGTCCCCGCCTGATTGCATCGCACTTCGTAAGTGTCATTGATGTGGCCATTCCCGCACGGAGCATGACTAACATAGTCTCCCGGCATGAAAAACTTGCGGGCAAGCCCCTTGATGTCGTGGTTCCGTCGGGCGGGCATGATGATGTATTCAATAAAAACAATGACCAGCCGACGCCACCCGTCAGCCTAAGGCACCCCCGAAAAAGCAGCCCGACCCACTCTTTGCAAGTCCAATCGGCTCCCTCCTCCCGCCACCTCTTGCCCACACCCCTCAATTTTCCCCACCCGTCCCCTCCACAGGCACCGCAGATGGTGGGACTGCAGGCACAGGCACCGGTGGCGCAGGCAAAGCCGGCACTGGAACAACTGGCGGCGGCGGCGGCGGCTCGCGCCGGATCTCCACAAATCCCGCCCCCCAGCTCCGCCCATCCTTCCCCTGCCACCATCCCTGCACCGACCCCGCTCCCGCCGGCAGCTTCACCTTGAACGTCACCGATTCCGCATTCGCCGGAATCGTCATCACTTCATCCACGGTCCCCGCCCGCAGCCGCGCCGTCACCGCAGGCACCGTCTCATCAGCAATCCCCCCAGCCACCCCAGCAGGCCGCCGTCTCAGCGTCACCAGCATTGGCCCCGCCTCCTCAACCTCCACGAGCCACGCCCCCGTCCCAGCCCGCCCGCGCTCAATGTCCTCAGGCCGCTCCATTCGCTCGCCACGACTGTACCAGTCCGCCGCACTCAAGGTCACCGCCTCCGCCCCGCCGCACCGCAGCCGCACCGGCTTCGTCTCAATCCCCCCAGTCTCCCGCCACCACTGATCATAAAGCCCATTCATCTCTTTAACCCGCTCAGGCCAGCGCTCGCTCACCGCCGTCCGCTGCCCCGGATCACTCCGCAAATCATACAGCGCCTCCCCATTCACCAGCGCCCAACCCGACATCAGCAACGCCGTCCGCCTCCAGCGCTGCGGCACCGGCACATCCTGCGCCTCAACCACCAGAAACGGCCTCGGTCCCTCACTCGCCCCACCCCGCAGCAACTTCGCAAGGCTCCCCCCGCCCTGCCACTTCCAACCCGCCGCCTCCGCCACCGTCGGTGCCAGCTCCATCACCGATGCCAACGCCCCTTCCCGCGTCCCCGCCCGCACTCCATCCGGCCATCTCCACAGGCACGGCACCAAGTGCCCGCCCTGCCACGCCTCACCACGTCGCCCGCGTCTGCCCCCTCCAAACTCAACCTCCTTCTTCCCATCCTTCTCCACACTCCCACTCCCCGTCGCCGTCAGCGCCGTCACCACCATCAACGTACTCCGCCCCAACCCCAGCCCGCTCACATGATCCCATAAATCCCCCACCATCCCGTCCACCACACTCATCGGAGCCTCCGGCGGACTCACCACACACAAAAACGGCTTCTCCACATTCCGCCCGATGAAATCCTGAGCCTCCGCAAAACACGCCGCCGCCAACCCGCCCTTCCGTCGCTCCCGCCGCCCGTCCACCAGCCACCACGCATTCTCCAATCCGTTGTCCCACGCGTCCCCAATCGACCCCGGACTCCCTCCACCATGCGTGCACACCCTCACAAATCCATGATCCTGCGGCCGGCACGGAGCCGCATCGCCAAGACCCCACGTCCCCACCCACGCCGTCACCACCCCAGCCTCACGCGCCGCTTCCGCCAGCGTCCGCACCCCGCCCCCAAACAAATGCCGCCCGCCACCATCCGCCCACACTCCGGACCGCCTCGGCTCCTCACCAGTCAGCGCCGCCACCAATGCAGGCGCAGCCAGCGGCTCGGTGTGAAAATCCGTCAGCTGCACCGAATCCCGCGCCATCCGATCCATCCTCGGTGTCGCCGCCCCAGGATTGCCAGATACCCCCCACTGCTCCGCCCCAGCCCCGCGCAGCAACACCAGCACCACACGACTCACCCCGCCCTCACCAGCCATGGACGGCACCACCGCTGCCGCGGAAATCAGTATCAGCAATCGAATCAGCATGCACCGACGCATGCGCCGCCACCCTGACAGACGCAAGCGCGATACCATCTCCCGCAACCCTCAGCGATCCTTCGCCGGGATGTTGTTTAGCGTGTAATATGCCTCGCGGTGCAGCAGCGGATTGCCCGCCGCATTCCGCACGCCATCCGCATGCAGCAGATGCACATGCCCCTTCACAAGGCCTTCAATCCTCAGCCGCACCGACTTCCCGTCAGCCGCCACTTCCGCCTTCTTCACCACAGGCTTCGTCTGATCAACTTCCGGCCCGCCATACTCACCGCGGAACGCCCACGTCCACGCATCCATCGTCCACGACTCCGCCTTCCCAGCCGTCGCCGCATCCACAGGCTCCGTAAACGTCACCGTGAACCCGTCCGGCTGCGCCCGCATCTCATGCATCTCAAACGGCACCTTCCCAGTCCACACCACTCGGTCCAAGCTCCACGGCTTCCCGCCGCGCGCACCCCATCCCCGATCACTCCCACCCGCAAAGAAATGCCCCTTCGGCGACTGCACCATCCCGATCAGCCCCGAACCAAAACCCTCACGGAACATGAACACCGCGCCTTGATACAATCCGTCGATCTTCTCCAGATACACGCGCTCAATGTTGCTGTAGCACTGCTCCGCCACAAACATCTGGTTCTGAAACGGCCCGAACTTGCCCCCGGATAGATCCGTCACAATCGCCGTCGGACTCTGTCCCACCCGGCTGTGCGGCAGCATCACCGCCGGCGGCACCAGCAGCGGATTCCGCTCCCGCTCCTTCACCATCCGGCCATTATCAATCGGCTCGATCGGCTTGTCCTTCAAGTTAGGAGCCTGCTCATACCACTTCAATCCCCCCGGATGCCCCTGGAATGACCCGGGCTTCAGCCACTTCAGCGAACTCGATCCATTCCACGGCCCCTGGTTGTCCGTGTAAAACACATCACCCTCCGCATTG
>Ga0315899_10008784_pt1 | contig 10826 bp, 14 predicted proteins | sample LakEriMetagenome_2_FD_203518 | JGI IMG/M metagenome (GOLD analysis project Ga0315899, IMG submission 203518) | Freshwater fungal communities from buoy surface, Lake Erie, Ohio, United States - Buoy 4 MA112 | ecosystem: Environmental > Aquatic > Freshwater > Lake | place: USA: Lake Erie, Ohio...
CCATGCGCCTATTAAGCTTCCGCTGCATGGCAGCCAAGCGATCAAGCGTAGATTTCTCCTTAGCTACGCAGAAATCAGCGCCTTCTCCCTTCGCCCCGGGGGGCGGCGGCGGCGGCGGCGGCGGACCTCCTTTCATCATCCCCGGTGGGGGCGGCGGCGGGGGGGGAGGGGGGGGGGCGCCACCAGAGGTGTTTGACCCTGGAAGAGGAGGCGGCGGCGGCAGTTGCTGGGCGGTTGGCGGTGTATGCGCGGGCTCCTTTTGCTGAGAGGACACCTTCTGCTGAAGCTGCATGGCAGTTGAGAGCGCGGGCGCTGGAGGCGGCGGCGGAGGGGGGGGGGGGGCGCCGCCCGTCCCGCGCCTGTCGGCGGCAGTGGCAGCGGTGTCGGAGCGCTGGCTGCGGCTGTAGAGCAAGGAGCTGGAGGTGCAGGCGGTGCGGCAACGCCTCTGCCTCCTCCGCCTCCATGACAGTACGCAGCAACCGGCTCAGGAGCAGCTTCTTCAGCTGTTGCCAGTGCCAGTGTATACATGGGCAATTTCGCTGCCATGGGCCGTTTGTTGGGCTGCACAGGAGGCGAGATGGCGGGGATCGGCAGACTAGTCAGCGCAAGCTTCTGCTGCTGCTGCGTGTGCGCCGAGTCCTGCTTTTGCCCCTCCCCTATCGCCAGCAGTTCCTCCCACGGCAAATCTGCCGCGCCTCCCCCTCCCCCTCCCCCGCCGGTCCGCTTAGTCCCAGGCGGCGGTGTCAACTTAGGTACCACAGTCTGCGCCTCGGTGCCCCCCCCCCCTGCGCTGCAGGGCTCAAAGTCGGACCGCGACGTGGTGACACGGCACAGGGTCAGGGTACCCACGGAAGACGAGGAGGGTTCATTCTTCTGCATATTCCAGAGCATCTTTGGGGCGCCAGCTGCTTTGCGGGGCTGTAGCGCCTGTCTTGTATGCTGGCATGAAACCAAGGGCTTTGTGCTCAGGTCGCGCGCACTGGCACTGGGATCGCGCGCGCCCTGCGCCAACTGCCCGGCGGCGGATGCCGATGTGAGCAAGTCCTCCAGCTTATTATAGACGGGGAGCATAGGCGAAGAAGTGCCGCCGCCGGGCGAGTGCCGGAGGCCCCCCCCCCAAGCCCCCGCGCCTGCGCCTCCTTCGTTGTCGTTGCGCAGGTCAAAGAGGTATTGGGGAGGGGAAGATAGCGCCCCCATGCGCAGATTGTTGACTTTGGACGTCATCTTGAACAGCTTGCTATGTGAACCTGTGTGTGTGTGTATGTGTGTGTGTAAGCTCACACAGCAAGAATATATACACATATGTACACAGGTTTCTTACCCGGCGGCGACTTGAGGCGCTGCTCGAGCAACAAGGAGGACGGCGTACACGGTGCCCTCATCCCGGCGCCCACACCATCCATTCGTGTGCGCCCTCGCCGCACACCTATGCACACCTGCCCCCTGCTGCCTGCAGAGGCAGCAGGGTCCGCTCCACCTCCTCCCGCTCCACCTCCTCCTCCTCCTCTTTGCGCATCAGACCACGGGTCGCCATCACACCACGCATCTTCTTTTTCCCGCGCTTTTACCGCCTTACCCCTGGTACCACTAAGAGGAGAGGCAGCGGCGAGCTTGTCACTCTGGAGGTGGAGGCGGCGCACGGGGAAGGAGGAGAGGGGTGAACTCGCAGGGTCGGAGTGTTGGGCCCTGAACCAAATTCTCAAAAGTCAGTGCCCAAGTATATTTACGTTATAAAGTCACTATGTAGAGGACTTTGAGAATTTTTCACCGCTCCCAGTTGTCTGAGGAGTCCTCGTCGTCGTCGCGCATGATTTCTGCTGTAAAATTGGCAAAGTTCCCCAAAAAGTCCATGAACGTGTCTCTGATGTGTCTCAAACCACCTACACACACACACACACACGCACACACACGAAACTATCATCATCTCTGAAGTCTCTACGACCACCTACATGCGCGCACGCACACCCACCCATCCACACAAAACTACGTAATGGCAGAACATTGTATTTACATACTGTACTATACTACATAGATGCAGTATATAGAGCACTTTTGAGAAGACCACCTATGACTGTGCCCGATTTTTTCTCCTCAGCTGCCTTTTGCCGCTCGCGAAATTTGGCCTTGAGCTCAGCGAGCATGTCTTTGTGTGTGGTTTTGCTCGTAGGAGGCTTTTCCTTTTCTGCCGCTTGGGCCTGATGGCCAATGGGAGCGCGGGAACTCGCACGCTGCGGACCCGCTATTCCTGAGGCAAGCGGGCCCAGAGACAGCGAAATCGGCATGAAGGGGACCTCTGAATTCCCTTGAGACCAGTCTTGAGACGCTGCCTCGGAGTGCTTGACGCGCTTGTACGGGCTTTCAATGGTGGCGTCGTACGAGAGGTCGGGGCGTTTGTGAGAAGTCACTGAACTCTGCTCCCGGCGGAGCGCCTGCGACCCCGCAAGGCGCGTTGGGATTTTGAGTACCCCAGTCGCCCCTCCCTGCTCGCCGTCCTTCTCCCGCTGCCGCACCACAGCAGGAGACTGTTTCGCCTTGAGGGGCATGGCGCGGTTCTGCGGGGCGCGCATGGCGTCAGTGCACGCATCACACATGACGTCAGTGTTTAGGATTTAGTTTAGGGTTCAGTTTTCTGTGCGTGTTTGCGTGGTGCGGTTCTGCGGGGGCGCACATGGAGTCAGTGCACGAATCGCACCGGGCTGCGCGTTTACAGCGCGCAGCAGGCAGGCAATAATCAGAGCGCACCTGCGACCGCGGTGCCACATTGACGTCACACTCGACCAGCGGCTGGCGTGCGATGGCATCATTGGCAGCTGCCGGCAGCGCCCGTCGCCGCATCTGCGCCGCGTAGCTGGCAAGAGAGGACCACCACCTGACCGGCTTGCTTGACGTTGAAATTCGAATCCAAGCGTGGAAATTCAAGAATTTTCACAGGGCGTCAACGGACATATATATTCCGCAGCTTTTCGGCATGTTGACCCCTTCTTTTTCGTCCTTTTTTTTTCTTTCCCTTAGCCCAGCAGGTTCGAAGGTTCTTGAAAGGTGTGAGGCTACCCAATGAAAGATTGCGTCGGGCTCTCGGATGCGCAGCGCCGCGAGCGTGCTGCAGAGTTGCGCCGCATCCAAGAAGAAAAGGACCGCAAGATGCGGGAACTTCAAGTCGAGCTCCGCGCAGATCGCACCGATCTGGTGCGCCCGCCTTTTGCAGCCTTTTGCGCAAGCAGCAGCCGTGGAGGCTTCCTTGGAGGCAACGGGGTGTTGGGATGTGGGCAGCAGGCTCCGCAGGCAGGGGCACAGGATATTGGACCAGCAGCGAGCTGCAGCCCGGAGCAGGATGAACAGGCGGCAGCCACTCGATCTCCTGCTGTTGCCGCCGCCAACGCTGCTGCTGCGACCTCCCACAGATCCACGGCAGCAGCAAATGCTGCTGCTGCTCGTGCCGCTGCTGTTTCGCCGCCTGCTGCCCCCACGGCGTCAACTTCTGCAGCAGTTCAGACACGGCACAAGGAGCTTTTTGTGCCCCTTCCCTCTCCGTCGCGACCACAGTTTAACGAAGGAGGTATTTCGGAGGAGGAGCGGCGATGCCGAGCTGCAGACATCAAGCGCCTGCAGGCGGAGCGCGAGCAGGCACGTCGGAACATTGCGACCGAGTTCAGGGCAGATCACCACTTCAGAGGAGGCGCTCAGGCAGCAAGAGATTCTGACACGGCATCGACAGCGTCTGCTGCTTCGTCGGCCCCTCCAAGAGATGCGCTCGACACGTGTCTCGTGCAGCTGCGCCTCCCCACTGGCGCGATGAGTCAGAAGACATTCAAGGCCGACGATCAGCTTTCAGCAGTCACGGAATATGCGCACGACGTGCTGCGGGAGCACGGAATCTACGAGTCGTGCAAGCTTGTGCTCCCGCCGCGCCAGATAATGGGCGAAGAGGAGGCCGGCAAGAGCTTGTACGACCTTTCGCTCCTGCCTCGCGTCGCCTTCACGGTGCAGCTTCAGAGTGCGGATGGGCGGGTCACCTCGGCGCCCGCCGCGGGCTCCGAGTTCGAAGCAGCGTTCGTAAACGAGCTGACTGGGATGCTTGAATCTGAGGGGTTCACGGGCTGGGAAGCAGCGCAATGGGGGGCGCTGGTCCAAGGCCAGCTCCAGCACGGAGAAATGCGGCAGGTTCGTGCTAATGTTGGCGCTTTGTTTGGTGGGCTACGTCTTCCCAGTACCATAAGCGCGTGGGCAAAGAGAGTCGACAATGCCCCTCAAATGCCCAGGCCCCCAAAGACGTCAGATGCAGCTTTGCGGTTTCGACGAGAGCTCTCTATGTGCAGTGATTTGGACAAGGAGAGGCTGGGTTTTGAAATTCTTCCACTCCCTGCCGCCGCCGAGGAGCCAGGGCACGAGCCAATTCCAGCACCGCTTGTGTGCACGCTGCGAATCCACAAGCTGCCTCCTGCCAGCGCCCTGTCGCGTGACCTCGCGCTCCTCGCGAGCGAGCATTCGATGCCCCAGGAGCTGGTCTTGCAGCTTCACTTCGGCGCAGACTTTCCATTTATGGGTCCTCTGGTGAGAGTGGTTTACCCCATCTTGAGGCACGTGCCTATCGTTGTTGGCACAACGCCTGCTCAGGGCCAGGCGACGGAGTCTTTGCATTTAGGTGGGAACGGGCACGCCTCTGCAGAGGTGCCACACGTGTCTGTGGGCATGGCGCTACAGGCAAATGCTGTCGCTGTGGCTTTGCAGGGTTGCAGGTGTGGTGTGTGGGCGTTGCCGATGGGACAGAGCTTCCCCCGCTATGCAGCCTGGCTCCGTAATTGGTTGATGGGGTGCGGCGCGCGGGTAGACACGGCTCTCTCCGCACAGATTACTCCACAGGGCGGGGCGGGCGCGGGCGGGTGCAAGTCTAACTGGTATCTCCCGACCATCGGAGGGCTATGGCAGGGGATGCGGGTGGTCGTAGAGGACAGGATGGGTAGCGGCTGGCACGTGTCATTGCCTGCGAGGCTGCGGGTCGAGGTGCAAGAGAAGATGCAGGTGGATGCAAAAGGCGACGGCAGCGGTCGTGACGTTGACATGACAGCGTCTTCTGGTGGCGGAGCACAGGGGGAGGCTGCGAACATGGATGGGGATCATCAAGACGACGAGGGCGACCAGGAAGTGGAAGAGGAAATAGACCCAGAGGTGGAATCCTTGAAGAAGAGGGCCCTGTGGGTTGTGGAACCCGTCTCTTTTGTGGAGCTCTCGACGCTGGGTTCGTGGCAAGAGGGTGGTGGGCGTATGTCAGTTGGGCCAGTGTCGTCTTGGGATGCAGCAGACGGGACGGTTGTGATATCTCCGCATATCGCTGCCTCGCTCGGCATCATGGGGCCGGTTTCGGAGGGCGGGAAAAGCGATGGGGGCGAAGACATCAAGCTTCAAGTGCGTGGGGTCGAGGTGCGCGAGGCCACCCGCGTTCTATGCAGGTGTGTATCATAGGTGGCGCCCTATATTCAAGACGCAAGCGCGCGCACACACACGCACAAACACACACACATTGCGGGGCGTTTGTCCCTGCGGTTAATCCGCCGCTCTGCCTCGTACTCGCACCCTCGCGCATTCCCTTCCTCTCTTTGCCCAGAGCGCGGTGCGGAGCGCAGGCCAACCTTGCCACGTACAATCTCGCTGCAATTACATCCTCGCTCGTCGCCAGCAAGGCCACGTGCTGCGCCGGCCGGTCCTTGTCCGTCACCCTGCAAGGCAGTCGTGTCGTCGAGCTGCTGGTGTCTGCTGTGGAGCCGTTTGATCACACGTGTATGGTTCCCAGCACTGTGCTCTCGCTTGCCCCCGCAGAGTGAGTCTGCGTGCAGGAGGGTGCGTGGAGGACGATGCACGTTACTGTTCAAGCTCATGCGCCTGAAGCTGGATCTTGACCCCGCCGATGGCATGTACGCCGACCCGCTGGCACTTCAACGGGTGTGGCCTTGCCACCACGGCCCGGTGGCAAGTAACGTGTATGAGATTGTCAAACACCAGGGCGATCGTCTCCGGTATCACCCTGTCACCTCGTCAAACGGTGCATCGGTCCGCCCTCCGCTCCCGCGGCTTTGTGCGTGGACGCCCTCAGTTGGGACGTCAACCTATGGCGCTGGATTGACGTCGCTCGCTGGCCGAATCCGACTGCCAGCAGTGTCGACACGTCTGTCAGTGAAGGAGAGGACGCTGATGACATCCACGGTTGCGATGCCCTCGCTGCCGCCGTCGACTTCGATGCCTGGGGCAATGAAATCGACGCCGAGCACGACACCGCCGACAACCAGGGGTAGATAGTCGTATATGTACTAGCATAGTGAGCCTAGCCGGCTTCCGCGAGTTTTTGGTTTTGTAGGTGTCAGTGGCGTTACCTCATGAAGAAACCAACACATCTCTCCCTGGGCATTTTTTCTTTTCCTCTGGGGGACGTGTGCAGTTGGTTCAACATCGTGTGCCGACGTTCTGCGTGCATGCAAAACCTCGCTTTCACCAGGGAGCTGCTGCTGCAGCGCCCGCAAGGAGGAAATTCTGCCGCGCTTTGGTTCCCCCTGAATTTTCCTGCACATTGTTCTTCCGCCCCCCTGCAACGTTCCCCTGCAACGTCCCTGCAACAGAAAAAAAAGTTTTCCCACATTACGCTGCCAATGGCAGTGCTAAACATCAAATGCCACAAGATGATCCGCAGCACTGGTTTACAGCACGTGCGATAGGGCCTACAATGGACGTGGTGTTGCGGTGCACCTGGTGTGATCAAGGTACACAAAGGATAAGCTATACTCATTATTTTTATTTACCAGTGCGTTACTGTTCCTGCAGCCACTACAGTGTCAAAAGAGACCTACTACAGTGTCAAAAGAGACCTACTACAGTGTCAAAAGAGACCTACTACAGCCATCTCACTCGCTCGCTCGCTGCTCGCTCGCTCTCAAAGGCACATACGTGCACGTGAAGCATGTTTACGGACGTTCAAGCGGTGTGTGTGCGTGTGTGTGTGTGTGTGTGAGAGAGAGAGAAGTTTATTGACAATCAAATGGATGCCTGAAGGTCGGTAAGTACAACGCCTCTTGTGGGTAACACCGAGTTCTATTTCATGGAAATGGCAACGACATGGCAACGACATGGCACACATCTCCGTTGCGTTTGTCTGATGCAATCTTTCGCCGAGATACTCCATCATAACTGTGATCTCTCCGGGGGCTGAGAGAGAGAGAGAGAGAGAGAGAGAGAGAGAGAGAAGTTTTATTGACAATCAAGAAGTGACTGAAGGTCGGTTAACCTGGTAAGCACAACGCCATGTCGGGTAACACCGCCTCTGGGCGCACGGGCTCCAGCATATGCTGGCGAGTACTATACCCCCAGAGAGAGCTGTGCTGGGGAGGGTTCTGGAGAGGTTGTGTGAGTGAGTGAGTTAATGAGGGATGAGTGCGCGAGCGAGTGTGTATGTTCCTCCTCCGCCGCCGCCACCCTCAGTCACAGTCCCACCCAGTCTCTTTGTCAAACTGTTCTCTGGAAATGAGCCCGCGCTTCAGTTTCTTCATAAGCCTCACTTCCATGGCCATGTCGTCTTCATCCTCTCCGCCTCCTCCTCCTTCGCCTCCTCCTCCTCCCGGTGGCGGCGAGCCCGCACGCGAGCCCATCCGAGACGTAGCGCGCGAACCCGACAGGGACGCAACGGCAGACCCCGCTTTCGAGGCGAGTTTCGACTGGGCAAGGGAAATGGCGCGGGACCGAATCTCCTTCTTCTCTCGGCGCACGACCTTTTTCTCATGGAGGTCCTTCTTGGTGGACCATGCCTGGTTCTTTAGCCGAAGCTCCTTCTTGGTCTCGATCTCTGCCCTCTTGCGCTCTATCTCGCCCTCGAGCAGCGCCTTCTGCACACGCTTTTTCCGCGCTTTTTCCCGCACCTTGTCCGCATAGCGGAGGCTGCCGACATCCTCGAGCTCCTCATCTGGCAGACATTTTCAAACGTCAGTTCCCTAGTACTTTTACAATTTCAGTTTAACCGCTGTTTACATGTAGCACGCCGAGGCGCCGTTTGTTTCTTTTTTGTTTTATGTAATCGACATCGATTCAACAGGCCACCTGCGTCCTAAAGCCCAAAACCAATGTGAATGAGACGAATTAAAAAGGTGTGGGGAGAAAGTCACTAAACAGAGTACTTTTGAGAAGGCTCCTTAATAGGTCTCTTTTGCAACTATACTAGGTCTCTTTTGAACAAAGTACTTTTGAGAAGGCGCACCTGGGACAAAGTCCTTGATCCCGATCGAAAGCTCAAGGTGTGCTGAGCCCTGCCCCCGTAGTGCCGCGAGACGTTGCGAATCCTTGGCGGTGTTTTTGCCGTTGTAACCGCCGCTGAGGGCCTTGAGCTCCGGCATCTTTGGCAGCCGCAGCAGCCCCATCGCCGACGCCATCCCTCCCAGCGACAGCTTGGCGACCTGGAAGATAATGTTGCACGGGTGCTTCAAAAACGACCTAGTATAGTGGCAAAGAGACCTATTAAGGAGCAAAAGAGACATTGGCATACCTGGAAGATAAAGTTGCACTGGTGCTCCTTATACGCACGCACCACCGACACAAACGCTCGCTGCCCCTTTTCATGCAGATCCAAGTCCTTGCGCACAAGGCCCCGCACCTCGCTCATCAGCGCCGCCGCCGCCTCGGGGCCTGACGTGGTGGGTAATGGGCGCAGCGGCACTTTGCGCAGGCGCAAAAACTCGATGTAGGCATCTTCGGACTCGGAGAGCATGAGCAGCGAGTTTCCCTTGCGCCCAAAGCGCGCCGTGCGCCCGGCACGATGCACGAAGAAGGAAGGGTCCTGCGGCGGATTCTCAAATATCAGGCACACTTACAATATAAAGGCACAATGGAGCCGACTTTTGAGAATTTATACCTGGGGAGCGTCATATTGGACGATCCAGTCCACGTCCGGAATGTCTATGCCGCGGGCGGCCACGTCGGTGGAGAGCAGGACACCGCTGGCAGCTGCGGCAAATGCTTCATATGTCTTGGTTCGCTTCTTCTGCACCATCTTTCCGTGGAGGGCTTCGATGCTGAGCGCTTGTAGCGCTGGGAGCTTGGGCAACAGGCGCGCATAATAGTCGACGTGCGCGCACGTGAGTAGGAATACCATGACCTTGCAACCGCCGTGCTCCTGCAGGAAGTTAGCAACACATTAGCAACACATTAGCAACACATTAGCAACACATTAGCAACACCTTGCAACCGCCGTGCTCCTGCAGGAAGTTGTTGTTAAACGAGTTCCAACAGCTCTAGGGCCTCAGGGACGAGCACTGGCGTTGAGCGACATTAGCAACACATTAGCAACATTAGCAACACATTAGCACCACATTAGCAACACACCTGCAGGAAGTTAACGAGTTCCAACAGCTTTAGGGCCTCAGGGACGAGCACATAGTGGCTCTGGAGGCTTAGCGGCGTGGCCTGCGTCTTGTGCGCTTTGTTCTCCACCGTCACTGTCACCTGGCGGGGATTGCGGAGCCCTGCGCGAGCTAGCGCCGCGACTTCGGTGCTCATGGTTGCCGAGAAGAGCCCCGTGCGCCGCTGCTTGGGTAGCCGCTCTAAAATGGCGTTGAGCGACATTAGCAAGACATTAGCAACACATTAGCAACACATTAGCAACACATTAGCAACACATTAGCAACACATTAGCAACACATTAGCAAGAAATTAGCAAGACATTAGCAACACATTAGCAACACCTAAAATGGCGTTGAGCGACTGCTGGAAGCCCTCAACGCCATTTATTTTATTTATTTTTAGCAACACCTAAAATGGCGTTGAGCGACTGCTGGAAGCCCATGTCTAGGAGACGGTCCGCTTCATCAAGAATAAGGAGCTCGAGTTAGCAACACATTAGCAACACATTGGCAACTCATTAGCAACACATTAGCAAAACATTAGCAACACATTAGCAACACATTAGCAACACATTAGCAACACATTAGCAACACATTAGCAACACCTTCATCAAGAATAAGGAGCTCGAGTTTTTTGACATTGAACTCAGGCGATTTCAGCAGAGTGTGTTGCAGGCGGCCGGGTGTGCCTATCACTATGTTGCCCCCTTGCTCAAGGAACAGGGCGTAAGTTGAGCTGTTGTCCGCGCCGCCTGTCAGCATCATCACCCGGATGTCCTGTACGTGCGCTGCCATTGCTGAAGAGACACTCATGATCTGCATCGCCAGTTCGCGCGTTAGCAACACGTTAGCAACACATTAGCAACACATTAGCAACACTTTAGCAACAAATTAGCAACACATTAGCAACCTGCATCGCCAGTTCGCGCGTAGGGGCTATCACGATGGCGCCAACGTCACGCGGGCGCCACGTAGTCTCACTTCGCAAGAGCAGCTCAAACGCCGGTACCAGAAAAGCCACAGTCTTGCCTGAGCCAGTGCACGCTTGGACAGCGACGTCCTTGTTGTTGAGGAGTAAGGGTACATTAGCAACACATTAGCAACACATTAGCAACACATTAGCAACACATTAGCAACAAATTAGCAACACATTAGCAACACATTAGCAGCACATTAGCAGCACATTAGCAACACATTAGCAGCACATTAGCAGCACATTAGCAGCACATTAGCAACACATTAGCAACACATTAGCAACACCTTGTTGTTGAGGAGTAAGGGTATGGTCGCCTGCTGTACTGGCGTGGTTGCTAGGAAGCCCAGAGCGTTGATTGCATTCAGGACTCCTCTGGAGAGAGGTCTCTCCCCCCCACCCCCCAAGCACAGGTCACTAAAGGCGCATCCCGTTGCAGCACCCACCGCACGCATATCCGTCGTGTCTCTGTCAGCAGGAGT
>Ga0315899_10008786_pt1 | contig 10825 bp, 13 predicted proteins | sample LakEriMetagenome_2_FD_203518 | JGI IMG/M metagenome (GOLD analysis project Ga0315899, IMG submission 203518) | Freshwater fungal communities from buoy surface, Lake Erie, Ohio, United States - Buoy 4 MA112 | ecosystem: Environmental > Aquatic > Freshwater > Lake | place: USA: Lake Erie, Ohio...
CGCTGCTGGAAACAACCGGAGGTGGTGTGGATCAATCCACCGCCACCAGAAAACGGCATCACTGCCGCTACCTTGGTGAAAGCCGCCTGACCGGCAGCACGCGCGTCACCTTTCCTGGCAGCTACCGCCCCCCTGCTGGATTGTTGGGCTAAGTTGCTTAGCACAGCCATCGGCATTGGACGGCATTATGGGGAGAACTGTTGCAAGCTGTCTGTGCTGTGAGGGGCATAATCTTGATGCTCAACCAGCCATCTGGATGCCATTCGTCGCCGACAGAGCGCTTGGACTGCCACCACTGACGATTGATTCTTCCTGGGATTTGCGAACAATATCCGAGTGCACAGCCTACTGCCTCTGCAAATCTCTACACTGTCTAGATTGCGGACACCTGTTTGTTGACTATCGATTCGATAATAGAGAGATGCAGCTCCTCTACGAGGACTATCGAGGCGAAGCCTATACAAAACTCAGGGAAGTCTACGAACCCGGCTACGCAGAACACAACGGAAGACTTTGCGCCGGTGCCGGCTACAAAGCTGCTGTGGAAGAGTTTCTCCTGCCATTCCTCCCCGGAGATTCACTCTCAGTCCTTGACTGGGGCGGGGATACAGGAGTCAACACACCGTTCGGGGCAAGACAGGAGCGACTTGACATCTTCGATCTTAGTGCCAAGCCGCTCCAGCATGGATCTGCCGTCATCCATCCAGATCAGGTCAAAGGTGTTTCCTACGACCTTGTCGTCCTTTCCCAAGTGCTCGAGCATATTCCCGATCCCGCCTCCACTCTCAACGAGATTCTTCCCTGCCTCTCCTCCTCTACGGTCTTGTACATCGAGTTTCCCCACGAGAAGCTGCAACGATCCTGGGATGAGGAAGGCAGCCTTGCCGCGAGGAAACGCCATTGGCACGAGCACATTAACTTTTTCTCTCCTCAATCCGCGCACAAGCTCTTCAGCAGATGTGGTCTTGAGATGATTGGTCAATGCAGCCTCGCGCTCAACCATGACCTCACTCCTGCCGCTGATGGAGAGAATGTCATCTTGATGTTTGCCCTGAAAAACTCTCGGCTCTGAAGCCGATCTTCCCGCCCGATCGGCGCAAGCCTCGGCTAACGCCTCCAGACTGGCCTGGCATAGATATAGCGGCTCCAGAGGAAACCAACCGCTAGTGCGATCAGGGCTGCTGTCAGCGTCAGCTGCGTTCGGCCCAGCCGATCACGCAACAACGCCACGACCACAACTCCACTCACAGACACAGGCAGCGCCGACAGCACATAGCGAGGCAGGCTCACCCGATACCCCTTGTGGGCTGGGAACACCACTGCTCGGAAGGTGGCAAAGCGAATCACATGCACCGAAAGCTCCGCTACCCCCACCGCCACGAATGGCCCCAGGGGGTAGGCCAGCCAGAACAGCGCTGGCCCCAGGATCGTGAACACCACACCGCTCAGTCCGAACCGCAGGAAGGCGCGGCGGCCGCTCTCGCGCTTTTTATCTGCGGTCATCACCCAGTCTGCGGAAACGCACGCGTCGCCGGGTGCCGCCCATCCGCAGTGCTTCAATCTGCCGCGAGAGCAGCGCGAACATCAGCATCTGCAGCGCGAAGCTGATCAGCACCAGCCCCATCACTGTGGGCACACCACCGCCATAGCCGCTGCTGCCACGCAAAAAGTTCAACAGAATGAATAGGCCTACCAACACCGCCAGCAACAGGCCGATGCTGCCGATCACCAACGCCAGGCGACTGGAGGTTGCGTCTCCGGAGAGCAGGGCATGCAGAGCCTCCGGCCAGTAACCCCATCCCCTGTACGACGATGTACCTCGCCAGCGCTCTGCCTGCTCGTACTCCATCAGCAGCGGCGACTGGCAGGCGTTGGCCAGGCATTGGCGCACGTTCAGATCGGTGCCGTTCCAGAAGCGGCTCGCCTCCTCCAGCACTGCCTGCCGGTAACAGCCGAAGCCATGGAACCCACTCGGCACCATCCGTCTTCGAGACGACAATCCCAGAATCCGGTAATACACGCGCCGCGCCAGATGCAGCAGCGGACCACCTGCCGAGCGCTTCTTCAAGGCCAGAACAGCATCCAGATCCGGGCGCTCCAGCAGGGCGCGCACCATGGCGGTGGCGACCTCCGGTGGATCCTGTAGATCGGAGCACAGGAAGACCACGAAGTCGTAGATGACCGCCTGAGTGATCAGATTGCCTGCTGAGGCCTCGGCGCCATAGTTCATGCGGTTCGCCAAGGCCACGACAGCGGCATCGCGACGTGCAAGAGCCTCCAGCACCGTCATGCTCCTATCCGTGCTGCCGTTGTCGGCAACCACGAACTTGAATTCCAGTGTTATACAGTGGCTGAATTCTTGTTGCAGTTCTGCATGGGCTTCTCGACATCGCCGGTGCAGTTCCTCTAGGTTTTCCTCCTCGTTGTAAGCGCTGCTTACGAAGGCCAGGGTGAGCGATGGCGTCATGGGGTGCTCTGTGGGTCTTTCGCCTGGCGCCATTGAGCCTAGCTCTTAGCGCAATGAATTTCTTTGTTCGAGACTAGCTCATGTTGGGCCTGTATCAGAGCAGATCGAGAGACAAGAAGATCAGGACGCGAGGCGTGGCATCGGCAGGAAATGATCTCTGTTCCTAAGTCTGCTGTGCGTCACTGAGCCATCGGGAAAACCTCAGTGTTCTTCATTGGCCGTCAGAGGTTTCTCCGGCCGTTCATGGCAGTGTGCCTGATACGCCGTTCATCTTGGCTGAGGTGTCGTGGGTTCCGTCATGTTCGGCACCCTTGAATGCGTCACTTTTTCCTGGCGGATGGACAGTTCAACTCCTCATGGGCCTTCTGCGGCTTTCATTCATTATGCCTAAGGTGCTGTAAATCCGCCACATCAGCCCCCTTATTACTTTAGCCATTTCTGGAATGGAGGTGCTGCGTGTCTTCTGCTGAGCCAGGTCGCCCTCTTGGGGAGTGTGGAGATCGATTGGATTTTCTGGCTGTCAGTTGGGTGGTTCAGCTTGGTTCAGTCATCCTCCATTCCGATGTTCCTCACTGATTCCCTGGTAGCTCGAATGCCTTTGGTTCCGATTGTGGCGGCATCGCTTGCCTCCGCGGAACCGATGGGCGGCCCTCTGAGGCGTCAAGCTCACACAAGAGTGGAGTGCGTCGTTCGAGGGCCTGATCGGCCTGCTTCCTGATTCTCCGCACTGGATGGCTGGCGGGGATCCGGTCCTCAATCGACCCGTCGGATTACAGGGAACCGCTGCGCTATCGGTGACATCGCATCTGGACTGGGCGGTTCGCCGCTTTGGCGCCCAGACCTTTCGCTTGATGCAGTTGCGCCTGCAAGAGCAGCAGCTGGCTGTCGTCGCGGTGGTACCGGTGCTTCAACCTTAACGTGATGCCCCAGACATCTCCGCGACTTCGTGGAGTTCTCCCCTGGTTCAGGTCACGGCCCGGCTGCCCGACACCCTTGGTGCTGAGCTGGATGCGGCAGCACAGTAACTCAAACGTTGCCGGCATGACATCATACGTCAGGCCATCGAGTGTCAACTCGACGACATCGAGGATCTGCGCTGCTGTGTGGCAGCTCTGAATGACTCGGCAGCCCCCGTACTCGACTGGTCCGAGGTGCGCGATGCGCTGCTTGCCGCGGATTAAGCGCTCTTCTGCAGTAGCGCTTGCCGCACTTACCAAGGCTGATCGCCTGCGGTTGGTTGAGGCGATCGACCTCCTCTGCATGCAAGAACAACAACCACGGGGGCCCCGCCAGGGGCCCGGCAGCGGGATCCGACGCGGGTGGCGGGGTTGGTTGCAGATGTGGTTGGGCAGTGGAGCGCGCCTTTGCGAATGGCGCCGCAACACCCTCGCTACGCTGAAGCCACCGCAGGCCTGGGGCGATGACACTCTCCACCAGCCCAGCTCAGACCCATCCGGGACCGTCCGCCAGCCCTGATGCCCTGGCGCCCCTGCGTTTGCCGATGGAGCTGCGCCTCACGCCGGAGCAGTTCGAACAGGTGTGCGCCGCGAACCGCGAGGCGGTGCTGGAACTCGCTGCCGATGGACAGTTGATGGCGATGACACCCACAGAGGGCGAAACCGGAGCACGGAATGGCGAGCTGTGCTGTCAGCTCAGGCTGTTCGCCACTGGTGCGGGCGGGTGGAAGGCCTTCGACAGCTCCACGGGTTTCCGCCTGCCCGATGGATCGGTCTTCAGCCCTGATGCCTCGCTGCTGCGCCTTGATCGCTGGCAAGCCCTCAGTGTTGAGCAACGCCGCGGTTTCCCGCCCCTCTGCCCGGATCTGGTGGTGGAGTTGGCGAGCGCGAGCGATGAAGGCCCCCGAGGCCTCACCCCCCTGCGCCGCAAGATGGCCGCCTATCAGGCCAATGGCGCTCGCCTGGGCTGGTTGCTGCTGCCGCAGGAGCGCGCGGTGGAGGTGTGGGGCGCCAGCGGCAGCCCCCGGCGCCAGGAGCAGACCAGGCAGCTCGAAGCTGGCTCAGAGTTCCCGGGGCTCACCCTCAACCTGGAGGAGATCTGGGAGGCGTGAGTGGCTGTGGGTGAGCCTGCCCCACAGGCTTCACGCCTGCCTCCACGCCCGACACGCCCAGGCACCACTGAGCCTACAGGAGTAGATCGGCACCACCAGCAGCGGCCTGCGGCGGGGCTCACCAGCCAGCGCTCTGATGCGCGTGGGCCCACCGGACAGCCTGTCTACGCTCATACAACCCTTTGCCAGGGGCCGTGATGACGATCGCCACCCGTGGCGATGATCCAGCCAGCTTCAATGGGCTTGTGCCGCTGCGGTTTCCCCCTGATCTGCGGCTCACGCCGGAGCAGTTCGCGCTGGTGTGCCCGGAAAACCGCGAAGCGGTGCTCGAGCTGGCTGCCGACGGCCGCCTGATCACGATGACGCCCACCGGAAGTGAAACCGGTGCCCGTAATTCCCGTCTGGTGATGCGCCTGCTGCTCTGGGCCGATCAGCAGGGCGGCTGGAAGGTGTTCGACAGTTCCGCGGGGTTCTGCCTGCCTGATGGCTCGGTGCTCAGCCCCGCTGCCTTCCTGGTGCGCCTGGAGCGCTGGCAGGCCCTGAGTGAGGCCCAGCGCAGCGGCTTTGCTCCCCTCTGCCCAGACCTGGTGGTGGAGCTGGCAAGCGCGAGTGATGAGGGACCCAGGGGGGTGACCGCCCTGCGCCAGAAGATGGCCTGCTACCAGGGCAATGGCGCTCGCCTGGGCTGGTTGCTGCTGCCGCAGGTGCGCGCGGTGGAGGTGTGGGACGCCAGCGGTGAACCCCGGCGGCTGGAGCAGGCCAGGACGCTGGACGCCGGGCCGGAGTTCCCGGGCCTCCGCCTCAACCTGGAGGAGATCTGGGAGGCTCGAGTGGCTGTGGGCGAGCATGCTCCACAAGCTTCACGTCTGCCTCCACTCCAGCGAGCCTTGGGACAATGCCCACCGGCCAAACCCGATCACAGACAGTCTCACCGGCGCCAGCGGCTGGTTCGGCCGCACGGCCCTGCATGTCTACGAACAGGCGCACGGCCCCGAGGCGCTGCGCCGCGAGGTGATTCCTTTTGCCTCGCGCGAGCGCTGGGTGGAGTTCGGCAGTTCCCATGGCCCGGTTAAGGCCCACCCGCTGGAGGCGATCCTGGATGTGAGCCAGCCACGGGGCCTGCTGCACCTGGCCTTCCTCACGCGCGACAAGGTGGAGGAGCTCGGCCACGGGCGCTATGTGGCCGCCAACCGCGCGATCACGGCAACGCTGGCGCGGCTGCTGCAGGCCTGGCCGGCCCTGCCGGTGGTGGCCACCTCGTCGGGGGCGGCAGCGGCGCTCGATGGCCTGCCGGCCGATTTGGCGGGCAATCCCTACGCCACCCTCAAACAGGAGGAGGAGGTCCTGCTGGAACGGCAGGGGGCCACCCGGATGGCGGTGGTGTTCCGGGTGTATGCCGCCTCGGGCCGCTTCATGACACGGCCGCAGAAGTTCGCCTTGGGGGATCTGATCCTGCAGGGGCTGCGGGGCGAGCCGCTGCGGGTGAAGGCACCGCACGCGGTGTGGCGCAGCTACGGGAGCGTGGAGCAGCTGATGCAGCTGAGCTGGTTGCTGCTGCAGGGTGGGCCGGACCTGGCAGGAGGCCTGGGCTTCCGGCGCCTCGATGCCTGCGGCCCGGCCCCGTGGAGCTGGCGGAGCTGGCGGCAGGGGTGGCGGCCGCTCTGGGGGCCAGCCTCGCTCCGCGCACGATCAGCTCCGCTGCCGGCGATCACTACGGGGGCGATGGCGAGGCCTACGAGGCCCTGCTGCATCGCCATGGCCTGGCGCCGCGGAGCCTGCAGGAGCAGATCGCCGACACCATCAGCGGTCTGCGGCCGCCCGCCACCGCTGGGGGCGCCAGCTCGGGACGTACGGCTGAGGCCTGATCGCAAGCCGTTCGGGCTCCGCAGGGACGGCTGTGGGCTGCACGCTCTCGCTAAAATGGTGTCAGAAACTCCGTTTCGGCTGCGGAAATGGCGGTTGTCCAGCGATTTCTGCAGCCTCCCGCCCAGAGCTTTTTTCTCTTCGGCCCGCGCGGCACAGGCAAATCCACCTGGTTGGGGCACGTGTTTCCGGAGGCGTTGCGCCTCGATCTGCTTGCTCCTGAGGTGTTGCGGGCTTACCAGGCCCGGCCGGAACGGCTGCGGGAGCGCATCGCCGCGTCACCGGCCGCCGACACCGTGGTGATCGATGAAATCCAGAAGGCTCCCCAGCTGCTGGATGTGGTGCATTCCCTGCTGGAGGAGCGTCCGGGCCTGCGTTTCGTGCTCACCGGCTCCAGTGCCCGCAAACTGCGCCATGGCGCCGCCAACCTGCTCGGAGGGCGGTTGGTGTCGCTCTCGATGCCGCCGTTCATGGCCGCTGAACTGGGCTCGGCCTTTGATCTGTCGCGGGCCCTGGCGATTGGCCTGGTGCCCCTGATCTGGCAGGCCGCAGACCCGCCGGCCAACCTGGCCGCCTATGCCTCGCTCTATCTGCAGCAGGAGGTGCAGGCGGAAGCGCTGGTTCGTCAGATCGGCGACTTCAGCCGCTTTCTGGAAGTGATCAGCTTCTCGCAGGCCAGTCAGCTGAATCTGGCTTCCCTGGCCAGGGAGGCGGAGATTCCGCGCAAGCGCGCCGAAAGCTACCTCTCCATCCTCGAGGATCTGTTGCTGGCCTTCCGGCTGCCGGTGTTTCAGAAGCGCGCCCAACGGCAGCTGGTGCAGCACCACAAGTTCTTTTATTTCGACGTGGGCGTGTACCGCAGCCTGCGACCCACCGGCCCGCTCGACGCACCACAGGAGATCGAAGGACTGGCGCTGGAAACGCTGGTGGCCCAGCACCTGCGGGCGTTCTGCCAGTTGCGGCGCCAGGGAGGCAGCCTCAGCTTCTGGCGCACCCGCGCCGGCCTGGAGGTTGATTTTGTGGTGTACGGCCCGGATCTGTTCTGGGCGATCGAGGTGAAGCGCACGGCCCGGATCGAGCGGCGGGATCTGGTCGGCCTCAAGGCCTTCGGTGCCGACTATCCGCAGGCCGAACGCCTGTTCCTCTCGCTGGCTCCTGAAGCGATGCTGATCGACGGCATCCGCTGCGAGCCGCTTGAACCCTGGCTGCGGCGGCTTTCGCCCAACCACGCTGCCCAGCAAGGGCTCTCCCCCTGCTCCTGACCCCCTTGGCGGCACCTCCACCACGGCCACCCTGGCTACGATTCAAGGATCCTGAGGGATGGGTGGCGATGGCCGTGACCAGCAGCCCTGCCGCCGTTGCAGCGCCCTCCGATGCAGAACCCTTCGAGGCCCTGGCGCCCCTGCGACTGCCGGCGGATCTACGGCTCACGCCCGAGCAGTTCGAGCGGGTGTGCGCCGAAAACCGCGAGGCGGTGCTGGAGCTGGCTGCCGATGGTCGTGTCATCGCGATGACGCCTAAAGGAAGTGAAACCGGTGCCCGAAATTCTCGGCTCGAGACGCGCCTGCTTCTCTGGGCCGACAAGGTGGGGGGATGGAAGGTGTTCGGCAGTTCCAGTGGCTTCCGCCTGCCCGATGGCTCGGTGCTCAGCCCCGATGCCTCCCTGCTGCGCCTGGAGCGCTGGCAGGCCCTCAGCGCTGAGCAGCGCCGGGGCTTCGCTCCCCTCTGCCCCGATCTGGTGGTGGAACTGGCGAGTCCGAGTGATGAGGGGCCCAGAGGGCTGAGCGCCCTGCGCCGCAAGATGGCGGCCTATCAGGCCAATGGCGCCAGGCTTGGCTGGCTGCTGCTGCCCCACGAACAGGCCGTGGAGATTTGGCCCGCCAGCGGATCACCACAACGCCTCGACGCCGCTGCCGTGCTCGAAGCTGGTGCTGAGTTCCCGGGGCTGCAGCTGCAGCTGGCTGAGATCTGGGCGGGTTGACACAGATCAGCAGCAGCCGTGGCCTTGAGCTCAGTAGTGGTAGCGCCCTTGCAGAAATTCCACCCGATCATCCTTAACGAGATCGACGTAGCGGTGCACCTGGGTGATGCGGCGGCACCACACACCTGGGCCTTCGTCGTTCAGGGGCTCGGGTTTGCCGATGCACTGGAAGGGATCGCGCCACACCGCTCGCATCAACTCCAGCAAGCGGCGGGCTGTTGGGTGATCAGTATCAATGATGAGCTGTAAATGGATACACTGAGTACGTAACGTCTCTATGCCTGGAGTCATGGCCCTCAACATCCGCAACGCAGAGGCCAGTCGCTTGGCAGCTGAGGTGGCGGCCCTTGCTGGCGAAACCAAAACGCATGCTGTGATCCTGGCCCTGAAAGAGCGTCTCCAGCGCCTGCGCCGCCAGCGAGGTGCTGAACCAGTTCGGCAACAACACCTCGTTAATCGCCTCGATCAGATCGCCTTGCGTTGCGCGGCTCGGCCGGTTCGCGATCAGCGCAGTGCCGATGAGATCTGCGGCAATGACGCCATGGGCCTGCCCTCCTGATGGTGATCGATACCTCTGCAGTTCTGGCGATCCTGCAAAACGAACCTGAGAGGCGCGCCTTTACTGAAGTGATCGCTGCTGCAGAGCAGTGCGCAATGTTGGCAGCAACCTTGGTGGATCTCTCCATTGTGATGGAGGCACGTTTTGGGTCTGACGGGCAGGGAGATCTGGATCTGTTCCTCAGCACCGCTCAAATCGCCACCGTGAGCCTGGATCCCCACCAGGTTCAGCTTGCCCGGGCGGCCTTCAGCCGCTACGGCAAAGGCCGTCATCGGGCAGGCCTCAACCGCGGTGATTGCTTTTCCTACGCCCTGGCTAAGCGGCGCGATGAACCCCTGCTCTTCAAGGGGTATGACTTCTGCCACACCGATCTCCGGTCAGCCTGCCCATCGCGCTGAGGTGAGCCTCCTCGATCAGGAGAATAACCCTGCCGCTGGACTGCTATCTGACTTTAAGTTTGCTTTTTGTCTGCGTTCAGAGCCAGCTGGGCGGAGCTGCGCTTCTGAAGCCGTCTGCCGGCAGGGTAGGCAACCAGCGGCGTCCACACCCGCCAGCGGCGGCGGCGTGGGCCGTGGACACGGCATCAGCTGGCAGGGCACCTCACACCCACGCCGACAGCCACGTTCGCGTCTCCCTGTTCCTGCTCCTCAAGCTCCCACCAGCCCCCGCCGTTGCACCTGCGCCTCACGTGACCGCTGCCCCCCCCCAACGGCACCTGCACCGGCCCCCTGCGCGGCCTGCGATCTGTGTCTGCGTGGTTGCTCTCCCCCAGGCGCGCTTGCGTCGCGCGGCGCCGCTGGAGCGTCAAAGCCCTTGTTGATAGTGCGCCTGTACTATTAAGTGAGGTGCTCGGTGCAAGCTCGCTACCGTGACGCCAGACAACGCCAATCTCTCCGATCTGCCTGAGGAGGCCCTGCAGCCCCTGCTGCTCGACGCTCAAGGCTTGTCAACCCTGATTGCCGGCGGCCTGCTGCTTCTGGTTTCATACACCACGAATTTCGGCGATGACAACCTCCTCCACTTCCGCCAGCTCCAGACCACTCACCAGATCGGAGTATGTCTCCACCTTGCCGCCCTGGCGGCGCTTGCTGGCGATGGTGAACTGGCGTCCCGTTTACGATATCGAGCAGCGCGAGCTGGCCAGCAAGAGGCGGTTTCTCGAGAGCGAGAGGCGCTTGCAGCAGCTGAAGAACGAAACCGAACAGCTGAGGCAAGAGAACAGGCGACTCGCCGCGCTCGAATCCAGGCTGGATGCCTTGTTGCTCAATGCCGATTCCTCCTCGCAGACACCTCCCGCAACCGGCTCCAACTGAGCGCAGCCCTGGCGCTGCTCCTGGAAGACCTCAGGCCGCAGGGGCGGGGCTGAGAGCTGTGGGGGGTGGATTCGTTGCAGAGAGGGGCAGTGGGGCTGAGGCCGCAGCGGGGTTGGAGGCGGCTGCGGTGGCCGCCTCAGCGGAGCAGCTTGAACGCATGCGCCCACTCCTGGCGCAGAAAGCCGGGAATGCACCAGAGCATGCACAGCGGCTCGATCGCGCGGGCGGAAACGGCGCTGCCCATGTCGGCTGTTTCCCAGCCGAACTGATCGAGGATGCCCCGCACGATTTCCTTGGCCGCTGCGTCATTCCCGCAGATGAACATCGTGGGCTGGCCGCCCTGGAACCGGGGATTCACCATCAACGCATGGCCGACGCAGCTGAAGGCCTTGACCAGACAAGCCGCCGGGAAGGCATCCTGCAGCTCCTCCAGGAGCGACCGCTCCAGGCTGGTGAAGAAGGTCAGCACCCCGTTCACCGGCGGAACATCGGCGATCGGATTGGTGGCGTCGATCACGGGCTTGCCGGCCAGATTGTCGGCCCCACAGCCATGCAGCGCCGCCAGGGCGGCGCT
>Ga0315899_10008787_pt1 | contig 10825 bp, 4 predicted proteins | sample LakEriMetagenome_2_FD_203518 | JGI IMG/M metagenome (GOLD analysis project Ga0315899, IMG submission 203518) | Freshwater fungal communities from buoy surface, Lake Erie, Ohio, United States - Buoy 4 MA112 | ecosystem: Environmental > Aquatic > Freshwater > Lake | place: USA: Lake Erie, Ohio...
GGCAGGACACACCCAGCACGGTTCGCCATTGACCTGATGCGTAGCTGAGCCTCTGCCTAAGCCTCTGTTTCGTCGTACCATGGCCGAGAATTGGTTTTCTCGGGTTCTGGCCCTTAAACATTTCCTGGCAGGGCCCTTTTCAATTCTTCAAATTCTTTTTTCTCCGAAGTGTGCACGCGTCGGTCGTGCATATCATCTTCCCCCCCCTCCGAGGCTGCTCTGACTCTGCATCACTGTCCCTGCGAGCCGGACACTGGCAGCGGAGGGGAATCAGGAGGGAAAGGAGGAGCGCGGCGCGTGGGGAATTCTGTTGGGGCGTCTGCCCTAAAATACCGGATCTACGAGAATCCAGGAGGCAGCGGATGGAGTCTCGAGGGGCTGTGCTGGTGGCGCGCGGCGCGCAATCAGCGGACGGCGCGGCTCTGGCGGGTGTGCTGACTCAGTCTTAGTGCGTTTGACCCGCCGTGTGCAGGCCCCGATCGCTGGCGAGGGTACTTCGCTGCCGAAGCGACACCCCCGCCCACCGACGCGCTGGAGACGCCGTCGCTGTCCGGCCCCCAGCAGCAACACATCCGCTCTCACCCCCTGACCCCATGCTCCTCCACCTGCTGACGCGTCCGGCTGCTGTGCGGCACGTGCCCTCTCTCTCTCTCTCTCGTGCCCCGCGCGCGCTACGCTGGGCAGGTCGTGGGACGATTTGCAACGGAGGCAACTTACGGATCGGAGTCTTCGGACGGCCGATCACACCATCCTCCGGGGAAAGTCCCCGGACACTACGGCAGAGAGTGCCAGCCCTAAGGGCCAGTCCCTCCACAACTCAAGCTTCTGGCGAAGACGGCCGACGGCCGGAGCTGTTATGGCAAGAGCGGTGGAGACGATAGTCACAGCACAGTTATGCAAATGGCGGCCTGCGCCTCTGGCGCCGGACACGCTAACTCAACGGGGCTTACGATCCTGCGAACCTTTTGGGTGCGCTCCAAGCCCTGCTCGCGCGCGTGCGTTGGCGCGCTTGGTGCGCGTGTTTGCATGTGTCCATCCACACCACTCCACTCATGCTGCTGGGAAAGCCTAAGCTCGCCAAGGACCAAGACAAGACCTTTTTTTTAGCTCGGGGAATAGTCCTCCATGTTGAAGTGCAAATCTTCAAGAGCTCAGATTTCCGTGGCCCTGTCGTCCTCGCCGCAAACTCGGTGTGTTTGTGTTTGCGGGTTTGACCGGGGGGGAGGGGGAGAGAGAGCTTTATTAGGAAATATCCACAACGGAGGGTCTAGGGCGGCGCCCGCGCACGGACTCCGCATCACCACGCTACGGTCTGCGTCCCTTGGCGGGGTAGCAGCCTGGCGAAGACTTTCCCCGGACTCTGACGAGAGGCTCGCCGGATGGCTGCTTAGCGAGAGTTAATGGGAACGGGGGTTATACACGCGCACGTGCCTGTGTGCGTGGGAATTTTACATTGTAGGGCGAGGTGTCCACACGCACACTATTACACACACTAAACACACACTAAACACCCCGATATCAAGTAGTTCATAAAAAAGCTCCCTCTCTCCCGCGGTGGCATTTATTTCTCCACACACGCACACACTCGAACTCAGGCCCATGTTGTCTTGGGGAAGGCTGGTTATATGTCCTCGGTCGCCTGCTCCACCATCTCGACCAGGTCGCTTTCCAGATCCGCCAGGTCCGACGAGAGCACGGCACTCACTGTGGCCTCCTTGACGATTCCGTCTACCTTCGGGCTCCCGGGCACCGACTCGTCTTCGTCCAACAGCTCCTGGCGCCAATACACCTCCCCATAGTCGAGCAGGAGCTCCTCGTTGGGGGCGATGGGCTTGATGGCGACGATAAGCGCGGCGCGGAAGCCGCGGATGGCAGCGCGCGAAAACCTGCAGTTGTGCCCGGTCGCGCCGGGAACGCCGCGGAAGTCGTTGATCATGCGCAACTCGTTGCCCATCGTCTGTGCATCCACGCCCGGCCGGAAGTAGTCGGAATTTGCGCCAGTGTTCCACAGGCGCGTCACGTACTCGCCGCCCCAGTGCCCGGGCATCACCTTGCCCGTGTACTCCCCAAGCACGTCGCCCACCTGAAAGCCCGCGGTCGCGTACAGCCCATTTTGGCCGCACGCGGGGTGCGCAGGGTCGGTCACGCGCCGGATCGCGACGCCCGGCAGGAAGTCCTGGCGCAGCAGGCGCTTGTCGGCGGGCGACACGTCGCTCATGTCGGGTGTGTGCGTGTAGCTCACCTCCGCAGGCCACCCCTCGAGCGCGCACGACCTGAAGCTAACGCCGCGCTTGGCCCTCTTCTCCTGCGCCTTTCCCCGGTCAAGCCGCGGGCTGCGGCGGCCGGCCGCCACGCACGAGGGCTCGCCCACGCCGTCGTGCTCCATCCCCGTGGCCTCCTCCTCTATTTCCATCTTGCTTGCCCGGCTCAACAGCAGCGTGCGCGTGGATCACTGGAGTTCCATACGAATGGAGATTCCGACCGACCGACCGGGTCTTGCCTGAAGGCGGCCCAGGTGCTTGCTCTGAAATTATCTGAGCTTTGCGGGAAGTACAGAGTTCGTGGAGTCGCTGGTGAAGACCGTGAAGTGGCACCATGGTCTATAGCTACGGATCGTTCACGGGAGAGGGCACAGGGCGACGGAGGTCCGGGGCGCGGGCGGCATTGGGGACCGCGGTGGCTGTCGCGGGGGCGCTGGCGCTGGTGGCGCTCGCGAACGCGGGCGATCGGCCGCGGCCGGCTATGCTTGACTTCTCAGCTGTCTCCACAATCGGCAACGACGCGCCGACGAGCATTGCGACGGCGCAACCGATGATCACGGGCGTGCCCTTCGGGTTCGACCCTGCGACAGGTGAGCACCCGCGCGTGCAGCCGGTCGGCTCCGCGGCTGCCGCTGTTGGGTCATCAGCACACTCTGCCTGCATGTGCAAAGAACTACGACGATGGTGACCCCCGTTTTGGATCAGTTCCTAGACAACCCACAAGCAAGACAACGCACATGCGACTGACCGACCGCCCCCCGACGCGTGTACCGGCAGGAGCGACGCAGTTCGTGCCGATGCCTAGGCGCTACGCCGCGGGCCTTCCCGCCCCAGGCACGGGCTTCCCGGGCAACGCGTATGACCAGTCGAGCACTCAGGCGGTGGCCCTCAACACCTACCAGCCGTACCCTTACGGACCGCTGCCTTACGGGCAGATCAATCCGCTGGTCCCATACCCGCAGTACGCGACGGCGCCGCTGACCCCGTACGGGATGCTGCAGCCAGCGCAGATGAAAATCGAAGTGACCAACAACAAGGACCCGGTGACGGTCACAATTCCGCAGCAGCCGGACTGGGTCAACTTTCCCTCTGTGATGCTGGACCCGGCCGGTGCGCCCTTCGGATCGACGCCCAACACGGCCGCCGCGTACAACGAGTACTCAATGAGCGTGAAGCCGGGCGTAACCTTCATACCCCAGGTCAACTACACGTTCATCCGCAACTTTCCCATTATGCCCAACATCCCGCCACCCGTGGATCTGTTCACAGGCACCGGGCCAAGCGGCGAGGCGCCGTACCACATCGTCGGCAGCGTTCTCAGCGAGCAGCCTGGGGCCGCGGACTTTAGCAAGCTAGAGAGGAAAGAGATGAGGGGAGAGGCGATGAAGCAGTTGCGCCTACAGCAGCTCCTGGGCGAGAATGCCCGGCGCTCGATGCTCTTCCGAAATCTTAAGCCCACGCCGGAGGAGCGGCGGCAGCAGCGCATGCGCGATGAAATTTTCCAGGCGATGCCACAGCCAGACACGCCTGAGGAGGAGGGTACTCGCGACGCGAGCATGTCGGGATGGAAGCCTCCTGTCTACGCGCGCGCAGGGAATGTTGGCAGGGGCGCACAGCGGCAAAATGAGAGAGTAAATACCGACACGGCGCGGATGCAGCAGCTCTCGGCGAATGCGTACGACGATTCGATCAACTACATGAACTCTCTGCGCATCAAGGAAGCAATGCGCGGCAAGTTGCCGCCCACCGACCCCACGGCGCCGCGCTTCGGTGACTCTTGGCAAGGGTCTGCCCTTGGCAGCATGTCAAATGAGGTGGCAGTCATCGCGCCGCCAACGCCGGGGGAGTGATGGCGACAAGACCTACTATAGAAAGAAGACATACAGGGGCAAAAGAGACCTACTAGCAGGGGAAAGAGACCTACTAGCAGGGGAAAGCGCGCGTACCGCTGCAGAGCTTACAGCAGACGCGCGGGGCGATTTCCTCGGAGATGCCGTTCTAGCCCCGCTCTGCGTGTACTGCGACCGACCTTACTTCCCCTAAGGGAGAGAGATCTCTCTCAAGACGCGGACCGGTTGTTGGAGCGGTATTGGGAGGAGGATAAATGCTCTAGAGAGAGATAGACGCGGACCTGAGGACCGGGAGCCTTATTTGTTACTTGTGTGAATTAACTCTTCTATTGTTTGTCCCATGCCTGTCTCCCCCACGTCCCTGTCTCCTCTACCGCTCCTTCTGTGCGCGGGCGACGCCCCAGCCCCCCCCCCCTGGACCCCCCGTTGTGAAGCAGTTCGTATTAAAACTCTCTCTCTCTCTCTCTCTCTCTCGCTGTGTGCGCGCGCGGAGGTGCACCCAGCGTGTGTGTTGAGTGTGTTCCTCCTCCTACGCCCATGCCACGTCACACGTGTTGCGCGACGGTGTGCGTGTGCAGTTTACTTTTCAGTTTTCAGGCACCGATGTAACAGGGCCAACCAGCTTACAGCTTACAGTGTACAGGTACTTAGGTACGTCCTATGCCACTGCCTACTAATATAGGGGTAGTACCCGGACCTGATATTGATGAAACCGAAAATAAGTACCCTTTGCTACGCGCATGAAGCTCCACGGCAACCTTAACAGCTGCCGGATTACACACTCATGTACACACACATCGGACGTCTAGCGATCCTGCATATCTCTAAAGTAGAGTTTATTTGCACATGAGAGAAGAAGAAAGAGGACGTGGCTATTTCCGGATTCCGGGCCTAAAAAAGGACTTTGGGGTAACGGTTTCACGGTTTCACCAAAACTGTGACCCTACGTCTACGCTCAATCGTTCCTAAACGTCCAACGGCACATGGCCTACTTCGCTGCCTCCTGAGTCGACGAACAAGAGAATCGTTTCTGACGACTCTCCTAAAATAAAAGTAGCCTGTGATAGAAAAATAAAAATATGGAATATGGACGAATATGAACGAGTAGAGAGCAGTCTCCCTTTTGACAGGCTGTAGCTTGAAAGCCTCCCGCAGCGCGAATAGCAGTGCGGATAAATCAAAAAGCATGTCAAAACCAAAATGAGGCCAGAGTAAGAGAATATGTAGAGCAAGTAAATATGTAGAATAGAGACAGAGACACAAAAAGAAAGAATAAGACTCACATATGACAAGTATTCGTAGCGTTATTGGAGCATTGCGAAAAACATCAAAAATATGTGAATCAGCCCGTGTCCGAAAAATCGTGGTAAGTTGTACCCGTAAAGGCGGCATAGGCGGCTGGGTTTGCGCGATCAAAATCGGCTTGACGTTCGGTCTCATAAATCGAACGAAGGAACGCGATGTCGGCAGCGGGAGTGTCAAAGTCGTCGACAGCAGCGTTGCAGATTTTGAGCGCATGACGAGACTCAGCAGAGGGGACATCGCCGGCAGGGAGCCGGGCTTCCATGTCGAAAGCTTGAGAGATGCTGCACCCGGCTTGCGCTGTAGGCTGCGCACCAGTTCGGCGTTTTGTGTCCGAAACGCTGCGAGCTCGTCCTCCTCGTGTGTGTATAGAGGAGTTGCATCATCATCATCATCTTCTTCTTCGTCTACTTCGAAGCGGTTGTCGGTCTCAGTCTGTAAGGCAGCCAAACGGAGGGCTTCTTCCTTAGCCTCCCGAAGCTCTTCACGGGTTTCGACGAGGCGTTGCTTCTCAGAGCTTGTGCCGCTCAGGTCGCCTGACTCAGACTCCTCATCATCTGAGCCTTCACGCCCGGACTTGGCTCTCGTCGCGTGCCTCCCCACGCGACCTTTTGCTTTCTTGCCCATCTGCCAGTCACAAGAGCAGTCACTGAACATTAACAACCAGTCTCTGATACTGAGACACTGAGTATATTGTGTGTAGGTATTATAGATATGACAGGAGTAGTCGTGTCAGGCCTTTTATGGCGGACCCCCAGGGAGTTTCCGCCGCAGGAATAGTCCTGTAGCTGTCTAAATCTGACAAAGAGAGTAGTCTCATTAACTATGTATTGCGGCGGACCCTGGGAGTCTCCGCCACAGACTAGCGCGTCCCGACCTCCATCCGAGGTCAACGTCAACAACTCAGCTAATTGATTGCATTTCACCAATGTACGCTTGAAGCTGAGGGATAGACGTGGGTACTAAATGATCACTAAACAAATGTATGTGTCGAAGCTTCAAATACATTCTTACTATGTGCGCGGCGCTGTCTCGCCTAAACCTAACGTGGCGGACTATGTTCCGGCCGTGCGAAGAACGTATGTTCAGAAAATAGTGGAAACTAGGGCTCATGCCACCGAAGTTGACCCTTTGCTACGCGCATGCAGCTCCTCGGCAGCCTTAACAGCTGCCGGATTACACACTCATGTACGCACACATCGGACGTCTAGCGATCCTGCATATCTCTAAAGTAAAGTTTGTGCCGTGCCTTGCCGCCCGTGCCAGCGCGCAGTTCACGCCCGCCGCCGTGCCTCCACCCACCCCCACAGCGCAACCGCCGTTGTCTCATCTGTCTAGCCTCCTTGTATGGCTTGAGGCTGCCTAGGGGGCATGGCGACTCCGAGGACGACCTGGAGGGCTATGATTGGAACGATCTCGAAGGAGGCCAAGCCAGGGTTCGCGTTCAGGCGTCGACGTCGACGCCAGGCATGTATCTATCCGCCTCTCTCTACCGCGAAGTGGTGTGGACAAAGCTCGGGCGTGAAGAAATGATTGACAAATGGTGACACATGAGTGTGAGCATGTATGCACTTGCAACACACTTGCCCGGGCTCCCACATGTGCACTGTGGCGTTCTCTCCCGTGTGTATACATGTCTTCGTGCGCAACAATCACGTGGTCTCACATCTCTTCAAACTTCCGTGTCATTTCGATCGTTGTGGTATACTGCGCAGACTTTACACCAGACTCGCATTGTACCTGTGCGTGCACTACACGACCACAACCGGAGGAATGACCTGCAATGGAAGCCCTGATCTCACTCTGCGTAAGTGGGCGACCGTAATTCGAGAACGATTCGACCTCGACAACCTTGACTTCCCGACAACGGGCTCTGGTCTCGTGGCTGCTCAGGAACGAGATCTGCAGCACACCAAGGCTCTGCAACATGTGGTTGGATGCGTTGGCAGACTGCACGTCCGCATGACGTCACTGGAACGCGAAATGCACTTCAACAATGGGCAGCAGCGCACGGAGAATATTGCTCTGCACATTGACAATGATCGATTGCGACAAGCTTTGCAACAGGCAAATGCTGATAATCAACAATTGCGTGCAGAGAACTCTGTTTTGCGTGCCTCACCTCACACGAATCCTTCTACGCTTCCTCCAATGTCTGCGGCCACCTCAGTCACCACCCCCTGGTCATCCTCTGCAGGTGCGTGCACGCACATACGTATACAAACTTTTGTGCACACATGTGCGAGCGTCAGCTCATTCCCGTGTGTGCGGCGTCAGCGCGTGCGTGAGCACGTGCCCGTGCGCGTACACGTGCTTCCGTTGTGTGCACTTGTTTACTGGTTCACAAATGCAGTATCCGTGCCCTATGTTGTGTACATGTCAGGTGGCAGTTCAAATCATGTACTCGCCCGAGTTTCTGCTGCGGATGTCCAAGGGATTCTTTCCAACTTGAGGTCCTCGATATCTTCCCCTGCGGACACGGGTAAGCGCCCGTGCGAGGACACGGACACCCCGGGTACTATAGTCAAGGTACCTCGGCCACCCCATAAAGGTACGTGACTGTAAATGAATCTGCATGCGCATGTACTCACTGTGTTGAGATAAATACAAAGAGACTTTCTGACTCGTGTCCTCCCTGCCCACACACGTATGTATGTAGTTCTTGAATACCTTCGTTGCCGAACTCTTCTTTGAGACCTATCAAGAATTGGTGGTTGCAGGAAAAATCGAAAAGGTGAGACTGTCTGAGGAATTACCCTCCGTTTACTGTGTCTTTGTGTGACATCAGATGGGTATCATGTGACTGTCGAATATGTGTGTTGTCGTGTGTGTCATAGGTCCCAACACAAGTGCGGAACTGGAAGCTAGCTCTGAAAACCCCAATGTACGGTGCCATCACCGACAAGATCGAGGCGTTGAGGAAAATTGATTCGAACCTGGTCATCTGCAACTTCACGTCAGCGTCCGGCCGCAAACGGGCGACTCGCGCGTTCGTGTGCGAGGACAGTGACTTGCGGACGCACCTCCAACAGTTCCGTGCAGGGTCAGAGGGGGGGGCTTCTGGAGCCGCGGTGTGTTTGTGTTTGTGTCATTGTGTCTCTGTGTGTGTGTTTTCGTGTGTGTGTGAGTCGGTGTGTGTGTGTGTCTGTGTATCCGTTGGTGTGTGCGTGACTTCGGCTGACATCTGCGGAAATGTTGACGTTGTCTGTTGGGGTTTTTGTTTGAATTGTTTTTTATAACTTAGGGAGGGGGTGTATCGGGATGACTAGATAGTAGACAGGGAGGATACCTGTGAGGGGGTGAGGAGGAATAGGAACGCGAGGGGGGGTGGGGGAGGGGAAACTGAGAAACTGTACAGGTATCTGTCACATGCGTGAGTTCTGCGACAGAGACATCATGGCGACGACCACGACGGCTTACGGACAACGGGACTAATTTTCTTTTTGTCACTTTTATTGGTGGTGCGTAGTAAATGCGCTTGTTATTCACGAAACAATGAAGCCCACAATCCACCCAATCCTATCCTGCACACCCGATCTCATCCCAGAACTCCAAAGGCCTCCCGAGAGAAGTGGCCATGTCGCTCAATCGCGCCACGCATCCAGGCCCAGTGTCTCCTGGCGGTGGCGAACAGGCTTAACAGCACAAGCCGGCGAGCCTCTCATCAGAGACCGGGGAAAGTCTTCGCCATGTAGGATGCTACCCACCGTTGTAGGAGGGGAAGCAGGATAGCGCGTAGTGATGCGGAGTCCGTGTTACAGGCGCCGCCCTAGACCCCCCGTGATGAACTGTTGTTCCTAATAAAGCTCTCTCTCTCTCTCTCTCTCTCTCTCTCTCTCCAAGTGGATTCCAATAAAATTGGTTTCAAAGTTGAGAGGAAACAAAAAAGACCAAAAGATAGCCTGAAAACGTGTCCTGTGAAAAGACCAAAAGATAGCCTGAAAACGTGTCCTGTCTCGAAATGTCCCTGAGAATGTTCCAGGAACAATATGATAAATTTGTTTAGTTCTGGTGTCTAGTTACAAGACCTGTTTTGACATCAATAGAACTTTCATCAGAATAAAATACAAATACCAGTACTTCAATAGTACTGGTATTAGCAACGTTGGAGTTATTAGTAAAAGAAACATTAACATTACGACCATTAAATTTATCCGCAGCATTTCCACGTTCCCACGCACGAGTTACCAAAACCCTTGTAACTCCCGAATGCAAAAGAGAGAGAGTGTTGTTTATTGGTACTCAATTTAGTATCCTCTACACTTTCGTGTATTCGCCAGCCTAGGCCGCGACTCCGCGTGCTTGGTGTCTGTGATTTCGTGGAAGTATGCACCCAGGCGTTCACAGGTTTTAAGCCTATGAGCGCCTGGTCAATTAACCCTCCGTCCTCTGGCACTTTGGCTTTCTCACTTCGCCTTGCGCCCTATTGTAGATCATGCCCGTGTGACCGTCATGACCTTTTCCTCCCCTCCATCCCTGCCTCTCTCCAGACCCTGGGCAGGTGTGAGTGCGTGGCAACTTTTTCGCCCGCCCCTCTCGGCTTGAGGATCTCTCAATTCGAATTTGAAAAGACTCACAATTCGAATTTGAAAAGACCAAAAGATAGCCTGAATCAAGATACGCACAATGCTGATATTTTTGAAACAATCAGATAAGATCCCAAGAAGAAAAGCTCGAAATTGTTTTTTTTTCCTTTTCCCTCTCTTTGGACACGCGAAGTCTGGCTGGGAAACATGGCAGATCAAGGGATTTCCAAGGGACTTCGTGGTAGGTATGACTCGGATATATGAATTTTACTTTTTTTGTTTTTTGGCGCCAAATACTCCTTCCTTCCGTACCTCCTCACTGTTGAGGGCCCCTTCGGGGCTGTCCGGACGCGGGGAGTGCCATCCGGGAAGGGGTAATTTTTTGTACATGAGAGAATTTCCGGATTCCTCCGAATCCGGAAATTCTCTCATGTACAAAAAAGGACTTTCGGGTAACGGTTTCACGGTTTCACCAAAACCGTGAAGGTTGGGGGTCCGGGTAAGCCGCCATTTTGGCGCACGCTGGAGGAGTTCTGTACGGTACGGAACTCGGCTCGGTGACCTTAAAGAGAGTTGTTTTGTTTTGTTTTTCAACTAAATCCTCAACACACCCTACGTCTACGCTCAATCGTTCCTAAATGTCCAACGGCACATGGCCTACTACGCTATGAATCAATCCTCTCCGCCCCTCGTACTTGGCGTTCTGGGTGAGAACTTTTAAATGAGAGAAGTATCATGGGTGTGTGTGTCACGTGACTAGTGTCAGTGTGTGTGTTGAGTGTTTATTTTTGAGGACACCGAGCCGAGCCCCTTACAGGACTCCTTCGGCGTGCGCCAAAAGGGCGACCTACTCGGACCCCCCCCCCGTGGGGGGGGTTCCGGAATC
>Ga0315899_10008789_pt1 | contig 10824 bp, 8 predicted proteins | sample LakEriMetagenome_2_FD_203518 | JGI IMG/M metagenome (GOLD analysis project Ga0315899, IMG submission 203518) | Freshwater fungal communities from buoy surface, Lake Erie, Ohio, United States - Buoy 4 MA112 | ecosystem: Environmental > Aquatic > Freshwater > Lake | place: USA: Lake Erie, Ohio...
TGGCGTTAAAACGCAAAGATATGGGGAGAGTTCTCGCAAACCCCTCGCTGGCCGGCAGAAATATTGAAAAAGTCACCCGGAAAAGAAACTCCCTGAAAACAAACTCATCGTGCCCTACGACAAGCAGCTTCTATTACAACAATCCTCTACAACCACATGGAGCATTTGAGGCAGCACAATTCGTCATCAGATGGATTCTCGACATTCGCAAAAGAGGTTTGAAGTATGTTTACGATCTACAAGAGCTTGCCATGGAATTGGATGGCCTACTTGTATCTTATTGTTCTGTTCATGGTGAACTCCCCAGCGTTAGTGTTTTCCGATGAAACTGCCGATGAGTTGTCTCTACCGCTTGGAATCGTAACGAGCAAACCAACAAACGGAATTGCAATCGCACTTCCGAATGGGCGATGGATGATTCCCTACCGACAGACTATTCGAAACGGAGAGGTGTCGTTCGAAATGATTCCAATACCAGGAGGAACCTTTATGCTCGGATCACCTGATTCCGAAGAGGGGAGATCCGGTGATGAGGGACCTCATGTTGAGGTTCAAGTGCCACCGTTTTGGATTGGCAAAACCGAAGTGACTTGGAACGAGTTCCAAGTTTATCAATTGGCCTACACTCAGTTCAAAGAGCAAGACAAAAAACTCAAGCTATCTGCCGATCGATTAGAAGCGGATGCCGTAACTGCTCCCACTCCGATCTACGATCCAAGCATGGTTTATACGTATGGAAAGGGGAATCAGCCCGCGATTAGTATGAGCCAGTACGGTGCAATGCAGTATACGAAATGGCTGTCTCTGGCAACCGGCACTCAGTACAGATTGCCCTCAGAAGCCGAATGGGAGTACGCATGCAGAGGCGGTGTGCAGACGCGATTCTCGTTTGGAGACGAGCCATCGAAACTAGGCGAGTTTGCACACTTCCTGCCTCCGGATGTTGCAGAGAATGTCGAACTAGTGGGAACGAGAGAAGTGGGTTCCAAGCAGCCGAATTCATTTGGGCTTTATGACATGCACGGCAACGTAGCAGAATGGGTAATGGACCAGTATTTTGAAAATGCCTATGAATTAAAAGCCAAAGAACCCCTCGCCGATCGCTATCGCCCCTTGTTCGGTGATAATGCCTACCAAAAGGTGTTGCGAGGTGGTGGTTGGCTAGATGGACCGTCCCAGCTCCGGGCCGCAGCGAGGTTTGTCGGTTCTGAGGATCTGTGGGAACTGGATGCCGATGTACCGATGAGCCCTCACTGGTTGGCATCCGAAGACGCGCACAGTATCGGATTTCGAATTGCAAGATCGCTAAATGAGCTCCCCGTTTCGGAAATCTCGATGTACTGGAACGCACAAGGAGACCTTAGGCAAGATGTCAAGTTCCGCCTGATGGAAGGACGCGGGGCAATCGGCAAGCCCATTCTGGAACGCTCATCGGTAGATCGCTGATGTTGGTTTTTACACACAGCATTTCTAGATACGATCTACTAATTTAATTCGGTGCAACAATCTGTTGGTATGCGATATCAAAACGATTGCCCGCAATCCGCCGATCTTGTCGTTGCTCAAATGCGATCACCATGGGGTTAGGGCTTTCCGTCTGATTTTCGAACATTTATCGCCTTGAAAGTAAAAGTAAAACACCTCATACGGCTCAATGTCATCATCAATTGGATTGCAATAAACCATAAAGCATTCCGAACCAGTCTCGTCGGAGGACGGAATACCGATTCGTTTCAAGAGGTCAATTTTCTTGGGGTTGCTATTGATAGACTTCTTGAGTGGTTCAAACCAAGAATCAGGATCATCGAGAAGCAATCCTGCGTCTTGGCTTCTGTTTATCTCAATGCCGCGATCCATAAACTGTACTTGCAAGTACATCATAGAACGATACTGCTGGCTGGTGGTATTCGTGAGAGACTTGATCAAATACTGCTGCCTCAAGTTGTTAGCCGCTAATCCTATTACGACCAAAACAAGTATGGTTGGAATCAATGGTAATTTTCGCATAAGGCATGTATTCCTAATTCATCCTGATTCGATCATTAGCAATTAGCAATTGATGTTTATCATAACTCGATACGTAAGTGTTTGTTGCTTAAAAAGTAGATTGGACACTCTTGTCCGATGTCAACGCCATTAAGCGAGCAGGAGTGTAAGCGAGCAGGAGTGCCTATTTTACCTTTAGTGATCCTCAAATATCGAATAAAGCAACACGCCCATTAACAATAGGAATTCGCGAGGAGAATTCGTCTCACTCGCATGTTACAGCACGGATTTCGGGGAAGGGCCAATCAAGGATGCACTCAATTCTCGGCACATCCCACTTCAGGGAGAGTGTTGCTTTTGTACAGGGCCCGATCACCCTGTTGCTATTATGTTACAATGACACCTCCCGTGTCCGACTTCTGCGCAAACTCAGGTCCCTAAATGAATCTTAATCCCTCTCTAATTCGATCGTTCGTTAGCCTGGTTGTTTGTCGCGGACTGGGATTCGTGTGTTTGCTTTGCTGCTTACCACTCGCTAGCTCGGCACAACAATCAACACTAAGTGATGACGAACTCCTTACAGAAACCCAGCGAAAGACATTCGACTATTTTTGGACTGGTGCTGAAAGCAATAGCAAGTGGGCTCGCGAACGAATCCACCTTGATGACCCCAACCTAGACGCAACACTAGTCACATCAGGCGGAACTGGTTTTGGAATCATGGCCATCCTGGTCGGCGTGGAACGCAATTTCGTCAGTCGCGAAGATGCGGTGGAGCGACTAGAGACAATCGTGGACTTTGCGGAACGATCAGATCGCTTCCATGGAATTTGGCCTCATTGGTTGCATGGAGATACCGGAAAAGTAAAACCGTTCAGCCCTGATGATGACGGCGCGGATTTAGTCGAATCGTCTTTTCTCGCACAAGGCTTGATTTGTGTGAGACAGTATTTCGCTAATGGAACCTCACGAGAACAGAAACTTTCGCAGCGAGCAGACCAACTGTGGCGAAGTATGGATTGGGATTTCTTTCGTGGCGAGGATCGCGAGAACGTCCTGTTTTGGCATTGGTCGCCACGGGTTGGTTGGAAGATGAACTTTCGTATTCGTGGATACAACGAATGCCTGATCACTTATGTGCTTGCCGCTAGCTCACCAACCCATCCCATTCCCCCGGACGTATACCACAAAGGCTGGGCTGAGTCAGGAACAATAAAAGAAACGAGGTCTTATCTAGGTGAAACGCTGACGATGAGACATCAAGGGGTCAAACAATCATGTGGCCCATTATTCTGGTCTCACTATTCTTTTCTCGGGCTCGATCCACGAGGCTTATCGGATCGATACGCCGATTATTGGGAGCATGGAAAGTCACATGTCAGAATGATTCACAAACATTGTTCTAACAACCCAAATGGATTCAAAGGGTATAGTGCCGATTGCTGGGGGCTCACTGCCAGTTACTCGGTCAACTTCTACAATGCTCATTCACCTGAAAATGACAATGGAACAATTTCACCGACAGCCGCCCTTTCGTCTTTTCCGTACGAACCAGAGCTATGTATGCGAGCTCTTCGCACATTCCACGATAAGCTTGGAGATAGATTCAATGGGCCCTATGGTTTTTATGACGCATTCAATCTAGAAAAGGACTGGGCTCCGCCATATTACTTGGCCATTGACCAAGGCCCCATTGTGGTCATGATCGAAAACTACCGGACAGGACTACTGTGGCGTCTGTTTATGTCTGCCACAGAGATCCAGGATGGGCTCAAACGACTTGATTTTAAAGTACACTCAACTCCCGCAAAGTAACCGGGATACTTTTCCCTCCCGAGATCGTCCAACGACCTCCACCACACCTTCTTATTAACTCAACTATAACCGAAACACATGTTTGATTATTGCAATAAACTAACAGGTAATCCACTGAAAATCGCGATTCGTTTTGTATGCGTGCTATCCTGTTTTTTCTCTACAAATTTCGCTTGCTACGCAAATCGCGAACCAGATCTTGTAGGGGCGAAGCCGAACATCATCTTTATCCTCACGGATGATCAAGGGTACGGTGATTTGTCCGCACACGGGAATCCCATTCTAAAGACGGTGCATTTGGATAAGCTTAGGGCGGAAGCGTTTCGCTTTCTGGATTTTCATGTTAGTCCGACCTGTGCCCCGACTCGGAGTGCTCTGTTCACCGGCCGTCATGAATTCAAGAACGGAATCACGCACACCATTCTCGAACGAGAACGCTTGAGACTCGACGCAATAACCCTACCCCAAGCTTTGCAAACAGCAGGTTATGCGACCGGTATATTTGGCAAGTGGCACTTGGGAGACGAAGACGCGTACTTGCCCAATCGACGGGGCTTTAACGAAATGTTTATCCATGGTGCTGGTGGGATTGGACAGTCCTATCCGGGCTCTTGCGGGGATGTACCTGGCAACTCGTACTTTGATCCCATCATTCTTCACAACGACAAGCTGGTAAAAACGAATGGGTACTGTACTGACGTTTTCTTTGACAGGGCTACAGAGTGGATAAAAGAACAAGCGAAGGAAAAGAAGAGGTTTTTCGCCTACATTGCGACGAATGCTCCTCATGCACCGTATCATGCCAAAGAATCCGATGCAGCACTCTACCGCGACAAAGTCAGAAACGAAGATATAGTGAATTTCTTCGGGATGATTCACAACATCGATGAGAACGTTGGTCGATTGCGAAAGCAATTAAAAAACTTGGGCATCGAAGGCGAAACTCTCCTCGTATTTATGAATGACAATGGGACCGCAACCGGTCAATCCGTTTTTAGCGCTGGCATGCGAGGTGCCAAAGGTACTCCGTGGCTAGGTGGTACTAGGGCCAATTCTTTGTGGTGCTGGCCCCAAGTCATTTCAACAGGAGAATCCTCAAAGTTTGTCGCGCACATCGATTTCTTTTCTACGATGGCGGATATCGCCGGTGTTGATATGACAAAGGAGATGAGTTCACAGACCGAAGGCCGGTCGCTGGTTCCCATTTTGCAAGGCACCGAAAAGGAATGGCCAAATCGATTTTTGGTGACTCACGTAGGACGCTGGCCAAAAGGGGCCGATCCGAATGACTATAAATACTCGGCTGTTTCCGTTCGAGACAATAAATGGGCTCTAGTAAACCCAGTTGGAAAGCCCTTGAAAAAAGGAGAGGCCCCAAAATGGCAACTATTTGACCTCGCAGAAGATTACCAGCAGTCTCGCGATGTTGCAGCGCAAAACCCGGAAGTAGTCCAAGCTATGCAAGATGCAATCGACCGTTGGTGGCAAGAGTGCAGTCCAAAATTGGTAAACGAACAAGCCACTGGGCCCAAGCTGAATCCATTTGCGGTAAGATACTGGAATCAATTCGGAGGAGGCCCTACCGACGCGGACTACAAACGTATGGATCCATCCCAGGGGTGGCCGCCTCCGAAAAAGTGAAGTTAGGGAAGCAGTAAATTACGCATTGCGCCATAGGAATTAACCTTCGATGATAATTGTGACCGTTCGGGCATCGTTAATGATCGCACTCTGTGTGTTGTTTCTTTACCAGACCAATAATCAACCTGGGGTCGCAGCCGATCGGCCCAATATCATTGTCATCATGGCAGACGACCTAGGGTACGGGGATTTGTCCTGTTACGGTGCCACCTCAATACAGACGCCCAAAATCGATCGATTGGCGGCCTCGGGAATTCGATTTACCAGTGGCTACTGCTCGGCATCGACTTGCACCCCAACACGCTATTCCTTTCTCACCGGAAAATATGCCTTTCGTACCCCAGGCACTGGTGTCGCCCCGCCCAATGGACCGGCGATCATTGAGCCAAACACGGTTACTATTGCTTCACTCCTTAAACAGAGTGGCTACCAAACCAAGGTGATTGGTAAATGGCATTTGGGCCTTGGCCCCAAGCAAGGGGTAGCAAACTCTGCCACGAAAGAAGCAGGGCTTAAATATGGTCCAGATTGGAATGGTGAACTCAAACCTGGGCCCTTAGAGATCGGCTTTGACAGTTGCTATCTTTTACCGACGACCAATGACCGAGTTCCGCAGGTATATGTAGCCGATCACCGCGTCGAAAACCTGGATCACTCTGATCCGCTCTGGGTTGGTGACAAAAAACCATCACCCGACCATCCGACCGGCGAGTCAGACCGGGGTAGTCTGAAAATGGATTGGTCGCACGGCCATAATCAAACAATTCACAATGGCATCAGCAGAATCGGTTTTTATACGGGAGGTCATGCCGCTCGGTTTCTAGACGAGGATCTAGCAGATCGATGGGTTACGAAATCCAAGGAATTCATCGAGAGCAATCGGCACCAACCTTTCTTTTTGTTCTTTGCATCACATGATATTCACGTGCCACGCGTCGCTCACCCTAGATTTGCTGGTCAATCGAAATTGGGGCCGCGCGGAGATTGCATCCTTCAATTGGATTGGTGTGTGGGGGAGCTTGTTGATTTTGTTGAGACTATGGGGCTAACCAAGAACACTCTCTTTGTATTTGTGAGTGACAATGGCCCAGTGATGGACGATGGTTATAAAGACCAAGCGCTCGAGCAGCTCGGTGATCATCGCGCGGCGGGGGCCTTTAAAGGTGGCAAGTACTCCGTCTATGAGGGAGGAACCAGAACGCCCTTTATTACTTCGTGGCCGGGCGTTATCTCTCCTGGGGTATCAGACGAAATGGTAACGACAGTCGATTTGGCACGCAGCTGCGCGAGCATCGCTGGCCAACAGGTTCCAATTGACGCCTGCCCAGATAGCATAGACGTAAGCGGAGCTTTGCTTGGCAAGCCTGGCGCTCGTGGTCGCGATTACGTATTGCAGCAAAATAATAATGGCAATCAACTCGGGCTGCGGTGTCGCGACGAATCGGGAGATTGGAAACTCATCGAAGCCCCCAACGGACAAATGTACAATGTTGATATCACCGAAACTTTGAGAAATACAAAAATCCCAAAGCGACAACTATTTGACCTCAAAGCAGACCCAGGAGAAACCAATGATGTTTCGGCTCAAAACGCAGACATCATGAAACGCCTTGAAGAAAAACTAGCTGCGTTAAAATCAAAGTAACGATCTGAACGTTCGACCTAGCCCACGGCACCTAACTCGGGAGACCGTTTTCCAAAGTATTCCGTTCTTCGAAAGATAGCGAGGGGCGACACGCAGAATACGGTCTCAACTCAGAAACAATCGATAGGCTGGATTGCTGGTTTCTTCAGCAAAAAAATAACCAAGCCCATGCATCGATTGTTGAAACTCTAACGCATCCTCTTGGCCTATTTGTATTCCAACGAGAACCCGCCCGTAATCGGCACCTTGATTTCGATAGTGGAACAAACTTATGTTCCACGATGGTTTCATGTTGGATAGAAATCGCATCAGTGCACCAGTTCGTTCCGGAAATTCAAAGCGATATATTTTTTCTTGGCCGGAACAGTTGCTTCGTCCGCCAACCATGTACCGAAGGTGCTCTTTGGATAACTCATCGTCTCCTAAATCCATAGATTCAAAGCCCTCGGTAGCGAGTAGCTTTTGAATATTTGGAATTTCGCGTCGGCTCTCAATCGATAATCCTACCAAAACGTGAGCCTGCGCTGATTCGGATATGCGATAATTAAACTCGGTAACATTGCGATGCCCAATCGTTTCGCAAAGTCTACGAAAACTACCAGGCCGTTCCGGGATCGAGACTGCAAACAGAGCTTCACGTTCTTCGCCCGCTTCTGCGCGTTCAGCGACAAATCTCAAGCGATCGAAATTCATATTGGCGCCACAGGTTATTGCAACCAAATTTTCGTCGCGAACTCCGGTGCGATGAACATATTGTTTCAAACCGGCGATTCCCATGGCACCAGCGGGCTCGAGTATGCTGCGCGTATCCTCAAAAGCGTCTTTGATCGCCGCACAAACCTCGTCGGTATCGACCGTTACAAATTCGTCAACCAATTCGCGAGTCAGTCGATAGGTCTCATTCCCAACTCGTTTGACTGCGGTCCCATCGGCAAAGAGTCCCACATCTTGTAGTTGCACGGGATGACCATCACGAACCGATTGAATCATTGCATTGGAGTCTTCCATTTGAACACCGATAACTTTGATCTCGGGTCTGACGGCTTTGATGTAAGCCGCAACGCCGGCGATCAATCCACCTCCTCCAACCGCTACGAAGACAGCATGAATTGGATGCTGATGCTGACGAAGAATCTCCATACCTATCGTTCCTTGTCCCGCGATAACGTCAGGGTCATCAAAGGGGTGGACGAAGATATACCCATTTTCTTTTTGGAGAGTGCAGGCATAGGCGTATGCATCTGAAAAGCTATCCCCCTCCAAGATCACTTCTGCACCGAGGTTTTTAACTGCATCGTACTTCAGTTTCGGGGTTGTGATGGGCATCACGATCACAGCTCGACAACCTAGTCTCTGTGCGCTGAGAGCGACCCCCTGGGCGTGATTGCCTGCCGATGCGCAAATGACACCCTTTTCAAGATCCGCTGTACAAAGTTTCGACATCTTGTTGTAGGCGCCTCGCAGTTTGAAGCTGCGAACTGGCTGTGTATCTTCTCGTTTGAGCCAAACGTTGTTACCAAGCCGCTGCGATAGTTTTGTTCCCTTTTCCAGTGCTGTCTCGATCGCTACATCGTAGACTTGGGCATTGAGTATTTTTTGAAGGTAGCTGAGCAGTCGTTGGTCCATGAATTGCCGATCAATGAGGATATTACGGGGACACTATTCCGGCTGTAGCGTTTCAACATCCACGTAACGATAGGTCCCTTTGGTCATCTCGGCTAGTGATCGAATCCAACCACCGCTTCCGGTTTGTGGACCAGCGCGAAACTGGATCGCGTGAATCGTGGTCTGAGTTCGCAGGGCCCTTTCTTGTAGGTCTTGTAACTGAGCATCGGTCAGACGCGGTTCATCCGCATCGGTCATGAAGAATAAGACATCCGGACCGAAGGATAAACCCATTCGCAATGCGGACAAATGTTCCGTTCCACCATTGGCGATCATAGCGCGGACAAACTGTTTGGCGCGTTTCTTATCGGCCTCTTTTGCAAAGTGCATACGGTTCGAGACGCCACGAACACTCGATAAAGGAATGGGGGCTTCGTTGTAAAAGACGATCTGGAATTGATTATCTTCACTCAAACTATCAATACTAGTACTGAGTTCCCGTTTCGCCACCGACATCGGTGCGCTGGAATTGACATTCATTGAGTCGGATCGATCCAATACGTATACGAACGAGGTACCGGTCCCTTCGACTCCGAGAAACGATGTTTTCGTCTTGTCCCCAGTCCCAAACTTGCCGGTCGATTTGCCCGGCCCCAAAGCGTTGCCGAGGCCTGCTAGTCCCGATACCGAGGCATCCGTTCCCGATCCGGAAGACGTTGAGTTGGAGTCGTTGGGTGCCAGATCCGCGAGCAGCGTTTCTATTGCGGCGGCTCCCTGTGAATCCGGCATGACAGAACTCGGAATGGATGCCGCAGGAGATTCGGCACTATTCGCACTGGAGGCTCCCCCTTCGCTTCCAGACAGGAAATATTCTGTCCCGCTGTTGGTTTGGTGTACAACCGCGATTCCAACAGGCCTATCCTGTTCACCACCTGTGCCTCGAGTTACGGGCCTCCATAATGCAACGATGGTGGTGAACAAAATCAAATGGATGACGCAACTAATCATCCAAGCCCTGCCGTCCGACCAACGGGGATTAACAGGACGAGGTAAAGATTTATCTCGACGCTCGAGTCGGTCTGGAGGTTGATCGATTGGTTCCATAGTTGACTCGCTACAATTCCATCCGACATCGATCTAAACCAAAGACAAACCTATGACTTTGGCGCACCCTAAGGGAATTTATTACACTACGGATTCGCAGGCAAAACGATCTTTCTGGCTTGCAACCAACGAATCAAAGCATTGGACCAATCTTGAGTGGCGGCAATGTTTCGCCCAAGTCCAACGCCGTGAGGTCCTTTTTCGTAAATGTGAAGCTCCCCTGGTACTCCATTCTTCACCATAGCCGTATAAAAGGCCAGAGCATTCTCTGGAGGAACGCCAGTATCCTCTTGCGTATGGAATATAAAGGTAGGGGGAGTTTCCTTAGTGACGTTCAAATCGCTTTGAAACGCCGCCAGCTGTTCTTTCGTTGCCTTGGGGCCGAGCAGGTTGACCTCGCTACCTCGATGTCCCCGCGGATGTCCGAACAGAATCACGGGATAGGCCATCACACCAAAGTCCGGTCTGCAAGATTGCTTAGCAATAGGATCTGCCGCGTCGGCATCCCCAAGATCGAATTTGGTCAATACTGTGGAAACCAAATGCCCGCCAGCAGAAAAGCCTAAAATACCAACTCGATTGGGATCGATGTTCCATTCATTCGCATTGGCTCGTACCAATCGAATCGCGCGCTGCGCATCGTCGAGTGGAGCCGGATGGCCATAGCCTTTTCCGCGATGACGATAGTCGCAAATGATGGCTGCCATACCTGCTTCATTGGCCCATTTGGCAATCTCGGTTCCCTCGTGTCCCATGGCCAAGCCGCCATAGCCGCCCCCCGGGCAAACCACTAATGCTGCTGTCGGGGTTGATGAGGCGGGCAAGTGCACCATGGCCATGGGAATATCTTTGGCTTCTTGACCCGTGGCACCGGGGGCACCACTCTCCCATAGCTTGAGTGTTATCGATTTCACGTCCGCACCTTGAACGGATGAGCCAACAGTCGCAATCGAGAGGAGTCCCGATGCGACAAGTATTAATCCGAGTCGGTTCCAATAGAATTCAAGAACTTGATGTTTCACGGTAAT
>Ga0315899_10008796_pt1 | contig 10819 bp, 14 predicted proteins | sample LakEriMetagenome_2_FD_203518 | JGI IMG/M metagenome (GOLD analysis project Ga0315899, IMG submission 203518) | Freshwater fungal communities from buoy surface, Lake Erie, Ohio, United States - Buoy 4 MA112 | ecosystem: Environmental > Aquatic > Freshwater > Lake | place: USA: Lake Erie, Ohio...
GCGCCTGCCCTCCGATTGCTCATCGCCGCAAAATTGTTTTATTTTTTCACTTTTTAACGAAAATTGAAGTATCCTGTTCGCGTTCTCTGTCCCTATTTCAGGAAAGGTCAATGCCTTTACTGTTTACACACGGCACGGCGGGGGCGCGCAAGCGGGAGGATTTGGCGAGGAAGCGCAAGCAGTGACTGACAGGCCGTGGGGCGCGTGCGTGGCAGACAAGATGTTCACTCTTCTCCGCATGTACGCCGACGACAACATCGCGAGCATGTATGCCACGTCCATGCACTCGGACTCGGGCTACCTCGTTACCGACGCCTCGGTGCGTGCGCGCGTGCGCCGGGCGAGCGTGTTCGACGAACAAGTTCCTACGGGAACGCGCACACGTCGCTAACTGCCGGGCGCGGCTGGCAGGGCAAGGCCTCGTACGGCGGCTACCTTACCTGGGACGACCACCCCGTGCTGGCGAAGAAGCCAAAGAATAAGGTGGGTTGCTGCTGCCCCGTTGGCACGTGGCGCTGCACGCTGCTGCACAGCAGTTGGCACGCTGGCGTTACCGCTGTCGAGTCTAACTCGACGACAAACCTTCGCGATGTCTTGCCCTTGCGCTCGCTCTCTTCTTCCTGCGTCCTTACTCTTTCTCTATGTGTCTCTGCCTCTCTCTGTCTCTGTTCCCCTTTCTCTTCACGTCGCGCCTTGTCTCGGATTTTTCTATTCACGACAGATCTCCAAGATCGCTAAAATCCTCAACAACTGCCAGCCCTTTGGCTGCGCCAATTAAGGTCTCTGCGAGACTGCATTCAAGGAACGCCGCATCCATGACGTGAGATTTTGCCTTAGTTCGGCTTATCGAAAGCCTGAGAGCATGTGCAGCACCTGCATTCTCCGCGGGCTCCGAAGGAGCAATTTTCGTCCAGGGTAGCACGATGAGCGTCACGGTGAGAGTGAACCAGGCGCGTTTCATTGACGACGTCATGTGCGGCGATAGGGGGGGGGCAGGTTGGGGAGGCCGCAACGTTTATTGGCCGCTTGTCCAACTTGTGTTCAGCATTTCGCTGTATTCTTGTTGTGTTGTGTTTTGACGCTTCGACATAAAACAAAGGAGCGGGATGTTCAGCGGGTCTCGTTGATTGTGCATAGTATTAGACATGCGGAATGAAATTGTTCCAACTCAGCTGCACGGCCTGACGAGTCCTAGAAACTTCGGAAGCACGACTACAGTACTAAGATGAACGCATGAGTCGAGCAAGCTCGCGCACAAGCACTGCAGCGTCCGCGCACACCTCCCGTATGCTTGTGAAGCCCGCTCGCAGAGTGCGCCTGCAAGCACACACATGCCGCCGCGAGTCGCACAAGTCAACCAGTCTCGTAAGAACGCGCAGATATTATGGAGAGAAGAACATTCATCTCGGCCTTTTCGGCCCCTGGTACCGCGCGGTACACACACCGCACTGCATACATAGCGCATACCATGCATTACGATAAGAGTGTGTAAGGCAGTGCCACAATGCGCAACGAATCACGGGGCAAGTAACACGCAAGTTGACACCAGGCCAGCTGCCGTTGTAACTGCCCTCCGGGACCGAACTTAACTCCCAGACCCTCAAGCGCCCTTGTCACCGTTGCTGCAACAAAGTCCCACCTGTCAACACGGTGTCGGTGAGAGGGTGTCTGTGTCAAGAGAACAGGGGCCACAGTGGTTGTCGGTAGCCAAGTGATAATTGGCGGCACCGTCGCCTTGACCCATCGCGTACGCAGCACCAAGTCGCGAGCGCCTACGCATGTGAGCATGCGTGCCAGGGAGCAAGTGTGGGTGCAGGCGAAAGCAGGTGACAGGGGACCTTTGCAGCCACCTGCTGCCGGAAGTGTAGATGGGTGCCTCTTGCATTTGCCTGCCCCCACTCCCTCGCAAACTCATGCCACCTTCCCCCCGAGGAGGATCGCTGTCGGCAGCGCTGCCAGGGAAGCGCTCTTTCCTATATTCTATACCCCGTCCATCTCGGTCAATATGATTCGACCAACTTCTACTGCCGCTGCTTCTCTCACCAGACCGAGCCCCACCCACCTCCCCTTGCTTGCCATCGCCGCCCGCACCTTGCGCCGATCCTCGCAGGCCCTTACCTCTCAATGCAAGCAACTCTGGAAGAGCCTCTGCTGCATGCGCATCTCCATGCTCCTCTCCTTGCTCGCCGTCCCCACGCAAACGCAGGACAGGTTGATCCCCTTTTGCAGCCCGTGCATGCTCAGGTGCACGCAACAACAACTTCTCCTCCTCCTCCTCCAACGTTGGGGGACGCTCCCAGCGGCCGGCGGAGCCACGAGACCCCCCCGCCTCGCCTCGCAGGCCCAATTCATTCGGCAGGCCCTGATCCGCGTCGTCGACATCGTATGGCTCTTCCTCCTCTGCCTCCCACACCAGCTCGTCGCCGTCTGGTGCCAGCGGCACCTGCGACAAGTCTCGAGTCAGCACTCTTCTCTCTCTCTCGCTCTCTCTCTCGCACGCCCCAGCTCTGTCCGCCGCCCGTGTGCCCCGCCGTCCCGGCGCACGATAAAGCAGGAGCAAGCGCAGAGCAGCATAGCCCCGTCAATTCTTAGCACAGCATCGTTTAACCCTCACCCCAGGCACCACATACTGACACCGCTCCACTGGACGCTAACACCGCTTTAAAACCCACCCCGAGGCAGAATGGGCTTACAGAGTGAGGGTGATTCTTGGTACTAAACTAAAGTACACAAACTAAACTGGCTAAACACTTACAGAGTGAGGGTCATCATCCTTGACCACTCGCGCCGCTGATTGCCGCATTGACCCCCCTCCAGAGACGCGATCCACACCGCACGGAACCTGGCTGCTATCCTCTGAGCTCTCTGCATGTCCTGCGGCTCCTAGCAGGCGCTCGCCGCCATATCTCGAGCACTTGCCAGGTGCCTGCAAGCCGTCTGCGCGTCAGTTGGGGCATGTGTGCAGGGGCCACTTGGTCCGCAGAGTCCCGCCCCTGTGTGTCGGGTGCTAGCTGCTCGTCCGAAAACCATGCGTGTGCGCGTGTGTGCGTGTGCGCGGGATTCAAAGCGGACCTGGGTCGAAGAGGCTGAAGGGCGAGGATGCGGTACCAGAGCGCCTGCCGATGCTCCGTCGTCGTGACCCGACGAGCTCAAGACAACTTCGCACGACTCGCAGCCCGAGGCACCTCGATGCCACGTCCCAGATCTTGCGGAGCCAGCAAAGGAGGAGGAGGAGGAGGAGGAGGAGGAGGAGGAGGACGAGGAAGAGGTGGAGGAGGCGCAGGTGAGCTCGAGACGAGAGCGGTAATCCTCCAAGAGCTGCCGCGTTTCGGCGCTCAAGTCCTCCTGGCATGTCTCCAGCATCTGCTCCGCCCGCGCCAGACGCTGCTCTGTCTCGTACAGTTTGCTTTCCAAATCCTTGACTGCGTGCGTGTGCGTTCGCGTGCGTGCGTGTGCGTTCGCGTGTGTGTGTGTGTGTGTGTGTGTGTGTGTGTATTTGTGTGTGTATTTGTGTGTGTATTTTTGTGTGTGTTTTTGGTTCCTGTCTGCTGGCGCAGTCTTTGCGTGTACGCGAGATTGAGGATAAGGATCCTCCGTACAGGACTCTTGGGTACGTGTACCCGTCACATCCTAAGGGGCCTCCTACGAGACACATGTACACCCGTCCACGCACGCGCGCAACACGCACAGAGTCGGCATGGCACAAGGCCTCAGACGTCCTGACCCACTCCACGTGGCCAAGGTGCGACTGGGCAAGGCGGCAGAGAGAGGGAGAAAGGGAAGGAGGAGGAGAGGCACGGGTAGCAGGGAGAGGGAGAAAAGGAGGAGGAGAGGGGGATGAGCGTACTGATGAGGTACTAAGTCAAACCCTAAACCCTAAACCCTAAACCCTAAACGTACTGATGCGGTACTGAGTCAAATGACGCTCATGATTCACCGCCAGCTCCTTGATCCAGTCCTCTGCCTCCTTCTCGCGTACCTGCTGCCACTGAAGCCGCACATCCGCTTCCTGCTTCCACCCACGCCCACCCTCCTCGGACATGCTGCGGTGCGGATCAGAGTTGAGGGTGGCCTGATGCTCAGGCGTGCGCGTGCGCCTGCCTTTCATCAGCAGCGGGTCCTCCTCCAAAGAATCCTCCTGTACAACCGCTACCCGCCCACCAGCGTGTTTCTTGAGAGAAGGCCACAGCAAGGTGGCGCGGCCCTGATGTCTCGAGGGAGGCTCCTCCTTTTCTTGGTCGGCGCCGGACCCACCACTGCTTGCTGCGCCGTCAGAAGTGGGCGTGGAGCGGGGAGGTGATTGGCAGGCGCCAGCACTGATGAGGAGACGTTCGGCCTGCTGCCTGCCCCACGCGCCTGCGATGAGGCACGCGGTCTGATTGGCAGCATTGCGCACCTCTGTGTCGGCTCCAGCAGCGAGGAGAAACCCAACGGCCTTGTCGTCACCAAGCGCCACGGCCTTCATCAGTGCCGTCCACCCATGTACATCGCGCGTGTCAACCTCTGCGCCGCGGGCCAGCAGAATGGCCATGCACTCGGAGTTGCCGCTGATAGCTGCCAACATCAGGGGCGTTTCTCCCACACCATTCGTGACCCCGATGTGCGCCCCATCTTGGTCCAGCGCCACCATGAGCTCATGCACATCGCCGGTCAGCGCAGCAGCCATAACAGACGACACAGCCCCCCTAAGTCGTGGCTCCACGATGAGTTTGCCCTTTGACAAGATTCCTACGCGCGCGTTTTCGAGCATCGAATTCCAGGCCTCGCGAGCGCGCGTTCGCCACATCTGCTCTTGATCATACGCCAGCACGCGGCCATCCCAGCCCGGCGACTCTTCCGGATTGCGCGCTCGTACAGGCGATAATGCATTGCCCATGGGCGGAGCAGGCGATACTATGACTTGCTTTTGGTCGTTGCTGTCAGGAGAGCGCAGCCCACGCCTTGCTGGCGAAATGGACGACTGCAGATCCGCAGACTTGAGCCCCCCTGCGACACGCGCATCCTGCACCGCGAATGGGCGGTTACCGTTGTCCCCCTTCTGCAGTCTCTGGGGGAGTTTGGAAAGCCACGCTGGCCCGCGCCGGTTTCTCAGTACCTCTTCCTTCACGCGGCGAGCGTTCTGCCGCTCGCCGGCCGTGCTCGCACCCCCGGCGAGCGGTAGCTTTTCCCCGTCGTCAGCGTCAGCTGCGATGCTGCGGTCGTGGCCCAGCGAGCAGCACATCGCCGAAAGTAGCACCGCTGTAAGCAGGCTCGTCGCTGCTCCGTCTCGCCTCTGCCTGACAAGCATTGGCGGCCGTTTGGAGAGCGATTCGTGACTTTGAATGCGAGCGGGACGCACGGGCATGTTCTTTTGTGCTCTGCTATGAGCTCAGACGCTTGTGAATCCCAGCCGCACCCTGGGTTCGCCGCCGCTGTCGGCAGGAGGGAGGGCCGATTGCTTGATTCGTGGCGCAACCTGGCGGGTCTGCTGGCACGGGGGGTCCGAGAGCTTTTCTTCATGGCTAGTGAACATGACTCCAAGATTGCCGAGCACCGTCTGCCCCGCACGATATGGATGCTCGGGGTGCGGTATGATCTCGGTACAAGGTCAAGTCATAAAGGAGAAGGAGTGGGGCAAGAAGATGTCGACAAGGTGATGCAAGAATTCAGACGAGACTTTCAAAGTCGACTGTGGTTCACATATCGAACGAACATGGCACCAATAACCGGAAAGATCACCTCGGACACTGGCTGGGGATGCATGCTCCGCAGTGGGCAAATGATGATCGCGCAGGCTTTTCTAATTCACAATCTAGGCCGCGATTGGCGTCTTCCGCTCGATCCAGCATACAAAAATCTACCCGCGGGCTACCGACAGGTGCTCGAGTGGTTTGAGGACACGCCCTCCGCGCCATTTTCTGTGCATAGAATTGCGCTCGCAGGAGAAAAGGTGAGCCTTCGCCCCTGCCGTTTCCCGTGCAAAGTCGTTGTTGCTCTACCTCTTCCCCGTCTCTACCTCTTCCGCTGATCAGATGCCGTGCTCAGGTGGGCAAGCGCGCCGGCACGTGGCTGGGTCCAAACACGGTGTGCTCAGCCTTCTCGAGCTTGCATGCTGAATCAACGTGTGCGGAAAAATGCGGTATGCAGCTTCTCCTGCTTGACCGTGGTGACGGGGACAACACCATATACTTGGACGAAGCAAGAGAGTGCGTGTCAAAAGGACCGACGCTCATCTTGCTGCCCGTGCGGCTGGGCATGCACACAATAGACCGGTCGTACCTGCCCAAAGTGGAGCACGTTTTCAGGCTCCCTCAGTCCGTCGGCTTTATAGGTGGCCGCCCGGTAAGCGCATGTGCGTGTGGTGCGATGTTCTGCGCGTGCGAGCGAGTGTCCATGTCTTTTTGTCTCCCTATTCCTATGAGCAGGTGCCCGAGGGAACTTCGGCAGCAGGCCTCTTTCGGCTGCGCGCGCCTCTTCTGCGGCCCCTCCTTCCACAAGCCTGTAGATGGCTGTTGGTGGCTGACGATTTGCGAGCTGGTGGGGGGGGGCATCGCGCAGGCATCGGCGCACTATTTCATAGCATCACAGGGCGAGGCCGTGTACTTTCTCGACCCGCACACGGAGCGCGACAGAGTGGTCCTGAAGGCGGTACGTTTGTGTGGTTCAGGGTTTAGGATCTCGGCTCTCGGGTTTAGGGTTTCGGGTGCGTTGGTGTGGTGCATGCTTCTCGACCATCGTCGCAAGTCGTCACCCGCATGGCGCTCGTGCCTCCATACCCAAATCCTCTCTCTGGGTGCCCGGACAGGACTCAAGCGCCGCGCTGCACCGCTCGTTCCACTGCGACTCTTGTCGCCGCATGCCACTGCAAGGTCTTATGTGCGTGCGTGCGTGCGTGCGTGCGTGCGTGCGTGCGTGCGTGCGTGCGTGTGCGTGTGCGTGTGTGTGCGTGCGTGCGTGAGTGCGTGCGTGTGAACCAACAGGCCATCACTGACAAGCACGCACGCACGCACTGGGGCTTGTGGGGTTGTGGCTGGTGTGTACACGATGCAGACATAGATGCCTCGCTTACCTTCGGCTTCTACATTAAAGACGTCGCGGATCTTGCAGGTGCTCGTCAGGGTAGGGTTCAAGGTCTAGGCGTAGGCTTCGTAGGCGTAGGCTTCGAAAGGGGTTGGGAAGTGGGAATAAGGCATCAAGGCGCAAAGCTTGTCGCCTCCTCTCCCTGTTCTTGCGCGGCGAAGTCTGTGAAGGGCTCCTCTCCGCACCGCCTTTGCGCTGCCTAGTCCACGCTCCCACTTCTATGCAACTCACGATTCTGCAACGCATGCATGCTAACCGCCAAGTGTTTGAAGGCTGCATCACTGATAACTGATGACTGATATCTTGCATGGGTCGTGGTGATGCCTCTGATATGCCGACGCCAACCCTGCCACCGCCCGCAGACCTTGCCGACAGCATCGCCAAGTCGAATGCTGGTGACGTGGCATGCTTGCGGCACCCCATACCCACCTCACTCTCCCTTCCCTACACCATGCACGCCGAAGGCGGGCAGTATTGGGCGTGGACTCATGGCCTCTCCCTGCCCGCCATCCCCTGCCTCGCTTGAGCAATTGTGTGTCACGCAACCTGAGCATGAAGCGAGCTGTCGGAGGCAATGAGCTGAAGCGTCACACAATGCGCGCAGCATGCCGAGCCGTGCGTGCGCGCATACGCGTAGTGCCTTGGCCGTGCCTTTCCCGTGTTACTTGCAGCTCTAGTGCGTGGTCGTGCGATGCCACTCCCTGTCCCCTCCTACACCATGTATCCTGGGTGTGGCGTTGCACCCATCGCACGGCGATGATGACATTCCAGCCCACACTACCATACGTCTAAGAGCAGCGATGAAAGGATACCCTGCAATTTCGGTTGCCGAGCAGCGCGCTGGAGGCCGCGGCCGCGGGGCGGCTGTGCAAGGGAAAGGGGCAAAGGGTGGGGCGCCGGCGGCAGGTTTGAGCTGTTTGCATTGCCACCTTCCTGCCTTGAACTGTGCTTGAGGCGCTTTTGACTAACATACCGCTGACATGGCACCGGGAGATGTTGAAGCAGATGCATGGCGAGATGCAGAAAGTGTACGTGAGTACACATCCACAATGCGTGCGTGCTCTCACTCCCTCTCCCTGGAGCTGACCCTTTCCACCTCATCCCTCTACTATCCGCTACCCCCTCCTCGTTCCTCTGTTTCTCAGGTGCGAAGGGCGCCGGGGACGGTGCGGCGGGGGAGGAAGATGATGAGGACGAGGATGGTTATTCACTCATTTGATTTCACTGGTTGCGGCGTGGGGCCCCAGCAGTAAATAGGAAGCGGCAGTAATTGATTCAAAACAAGAGCAGCCCCGAATCTCAGGCCACCCAAACAACCCTACTCAGCAAGATATAGCGATTTTCCACATAGGTTTTTAATTTTGCTTCAAAAAAAACTGTGCTTGACTTAGCGCACAGCAGGCTCTGCAGCAAGGCTTTTTGACACTGCAGTAGGTCTCTTTTGACACTGTAGTAGGTCTATTTTGACACTAATAGGTCTAGCGCACAGCAGGCTCTGCAGCAAGGCCTAGCAAGGCTTTGCTGCTGCAGAACACACACGCTTCCTGTGCATGGCACAGTAAGCTGGCCGGGACTCCTCACCCCTACACTACACTCCTCACCCCTACACAAGCTTAGAAGGCGTGCAGCAGTTAAAGAGTCGCAACCCCCCCCATATTAAGCGACATAGCGTGTCCACATAAGTGCACATGCGGCTGTAGCGCCTAGGCCGCACCCTTCTTAGCCTTCTCCTTCTTGGGCTTCTCGGCGGGGGTCGGGGTCTCGTCCTTGGGGGTCTGCTCTACCACACCACGCTTCTCATCGAGCCTGCCAAAGGACATTCCGCCTCGTCAGAATCCCGCATACAAAACGACCTCCACGACACGCTTACTCCGTGGGGTGCACGTAAAGAAACGAAACCACAAAATGCCCCACCACCAAGCCCACTTACACCAACAAGTCCACTCACAATGTCCCCACACATATGCACACTTTCGCGCCCGAAAACCGCTGGGAGGAAAACACACTAGGCGGTATTTGACTTGGGCAGAGGCCAGCGCAGACTACTGATGACAGTGAGGACGTGGCAAGACAGCAAAGGTATATCGTCCCCGCTGACCCCCCCCCGCGAAAGGTCGCGGCGAGAAACAGCACGGGGGACACCCCCAAAGACCAATTCAGGGGTGGTTGCGCTCTCGCGTTCGCGCAAGCGCTAGGCTCCACTTAGGACGGCGCCCAGGCAAAGTAATGAACGCCTTTCTGCCCGCCCTCCCTCCCTCCCCCGTTCCTTCCAACCCAGTCCCCACCGAGCACCTCATCACAGTCCGGAAACACATCCTTGCTGTCTACGGGAGAGGGAGAAATCGTCACCTGGAGGCGCGGCGATCACGGGCCGAGCGGGCCTTAAGACGGCGAGCCTCGGCCTGATCGGTGAGAGCCTTCTCACGCGCCTTCTCGGCCTTGGCCTTGTGAATGAACTCCACGAGGGTACGCTTGTTCTTGAAGGTGCCACCCTGAACGTCGGCAGCATCCGATCATTGCGCTGTCTTCTTTTCGCGCCCGAAACAAGAAACGCTGATACCCGCGCAAGCAACAGCACGGCGCCCACGCTGCACGCTGCTCGCGCGCGTCGCGTACCTTGCACTTCAGGTACAGAACGTGGTAGAGGTGCTTGTCGATCTTCTTGGACTCGCGGTACTTCTTGAGCAACCGGCGGAGAACACGCTGGCGGCGCATCCACTGCACCTTAGAGGGAAGACGAGCATCGGCGGTACCCTTCCTCTTGCCGGTGCCGGTGTGGCGACCCTTCCTCTTGGCCTCGTGCATGCGGTGCACACGAGCACGCGAGTGGATGTTCACCGGCTTGCGGATGACGTAGCCATCCTTGACCAGCTTACGGATGTTCTGGCGGGAGTTAGCCATCGAGATCTCATTCACCTCATTGGGATCCAGCCAGATTTTGCCCTTGCCGCATTTGAGAACCGAGGCGGCGAGGCGCTTCTGAAGGCGAAGCGACACCATCCCTGTGACATGAGCACGCACGGCACGCGCAAGTCAATACACCTCCATCCCCAACTTGCCTGTACATCTGCACACTACCACGTGCACAGCACACTCCCGGCCGGGACGCTGGTGAGTTTGCCCTTGGGCTCCCTCAAAACGGCCCGGCCCGGCCAGCAGGCAAATCCCAGTGCACGCAGGACCCGCCTGTTGCCCTCCTCACAAAGCCTGTCCCGTCCACAGCATTGCCCTGCCCGCAGCCCACGCTCCGCCGGCTGCTGCCCAGCGCACGCTGCGAGCGATGCAGTCGAACGACGCCGAGCAGGCGCCCGCGCCGGAGCGACATCCCGCTCAGCCACAAACGCTTGCAAGCTCATTTCGTCCGTGCTGCCCTTGCCGCCCATGCTACTGGAGCTCCAGTAAAAGATGACTCAGTCGACCTTGCTCTGTCTACGTTCGGACGAGCATGGCACAGCTAACGCACGGCTCTGCGTGCAGCGTTCACACTCTGTTCTCTTATATACACCAGCCACCGGCTCTCTGAGTCCGCCTTTTGGCGCGGCACAGGTGGCCCCGCGGCCCGCCCGGCCGGGCTGCTCGTGCTCGTGCGCGGCCCACATGCGCGCTGGAAGCACAGAGCGTCGCCTCAGGGCCGCACGAGTCGCCAGACCCTGGCGTCCCCCCAGGTCTGTCCGGCGCAGCTCCGCGAAGCGCACAGCCCTGCGCACGCGCCAAGTTGTCCCGGGAGCCTCGCAAGGCACTCCAGTGCATACCGCGCAGT
>Ga0315899_10008798_pt1 | contig 10818 bp, 10 predicted proteins | sample LakEriMetagenome_2_FD_203518 | JGI IMG/M metagenome (GOLD analysis project Ga0315899, IMG submission 203518) | Freshwater fungal communities from buoy surface, Lake Erie, Ohio, United States - Buoy 4 MA112 | ecosystem: Environmental > Aquatic > Freshwater > Lake | place: USA: Lake Erie, Ohio...
AGACTGTGTGACGTACTGCGCTCTCTTTAATGCCAAGCTCTGCTGCGATTTCAGAAGTTGAGCGACCTTCCATCTCCCACATGACAAGGGCTGCGCGCTCTGCTGGGGATAACATCGCAAGAGCTTGACGAATAATTGCTGCATCATCTGCAGCTGCAATAACAGATGAGTGATCGCCATCTACTTGCCATGTTGCTTCAACCTCTGCGGTGGCATCATCTAGAACGACAAGGTTGGGACGGCGTCCTTCTAGACGGAAAAGATCGATGCAGAGATTTTCGATTGTGCGGTGTAAATACAAGATTGCGTGATCTGTTGACTCAAGCTCTGGGGCTGCCAACATAAACTTGATGAGTGCATCTTGCGTGATCTCTTCAGCCTTCGCTGAATCCTTAAGAACGCGATTTGCGTGGGCAAGAAGCTCTGAACGGTGCTCTGTGTAGAAAGCGCCGAGCTCGACAACGGTCCACACGCGTGGGCCTTGCTCTTGAGCCTGCTTCTTAATAGCCACTTGGAGTTCCTTCACCGGTTTTGTCCTGCAGAGCCGATCGTCATCGCCTCTACTTGCTTTAACGCTATGACTGGTCATATGTCGCGACTTATGGACAAAACGGACATTTCACTAGGGGGAGGTTCAGAAGCCTGGTGGCTTCACAGGCTTAAGTGTAAATGACTGGTCATGACTAACTGACCAAATATATAGGTGTGGCGGGGGTTAATGGGCTGTGCGGGATTGGATTAAGGGCGTTTAAGTGGAGTTAAGGGACCAACGGCCCGAGATTGAACCCTCAGAGTCCGGGCAAGCCAAAGGGCGGCCCCTCCGTTTAGGAGGAACCGCCCTTTGGGTCTACTGCTAAGAAATTACTTCTTTAGAAGAGCCTTCTGAAGAAGTGCAATCTGCTTGTTGATAGATGCGATCAAGGAAACGATTGCCTTGAGAACATCTTCGTTTGTAGTAGCTGTAGTTGATGTAGCGATCTTATAAGCAACAGCTAATGCTGACTGGCTATAAGTTGTTGTGTTCCACTTTGGAAGGTTCAAGGAAAGCTGGTAGCTACCTGTAGTAGATCCAACGATGTACTTGATTGTCTTTACACCATTTGTGAATGTATCAGCATTAGTTGGAGCTGCAACCGCTGTGAGGTTTGAACCTGCGATAGCGATTTCATATGTTGAAGCAGTTCCAAGTGTTGCTGCATCGTTTGTTAGGTTGCCCTTTGAATCCTTAGCTGTGATAGTCAAGGTTGCAATGTCACCAGGAACATATGATGCTTTATCAAATGAAGCTGTGTAAGTTGCTGGGTTTCCAGAACAAGTAGCGTTAAATGTAGCGCTATAGATAAATCCACCTGTGCCATTTGGTGTTGAGAATCGAACAGGAACTGATCCAACAACTGCAGTACAGTTCCAGCCAATTGATGCTGGTACTGCTGCAGGAGATGTAAATGCATTAATTGTTCCCGCATCAGTTTTTGTCACATTGGAGTTTGACATTGTTACAGCAGATACAACTGTTCCATCTGCTGCGTTAACAATTGCACCCGTAAGAGTAACACCAGCAATTGCATTACCTGCAGCATCATTTGCTGTGATGTAAGCCATTGCAGTGTTCGTTGCGCTCTGTGCGCCACGACCAGGAGTTGTGTAGTTGATCGATGCAACTGCGCCTTGGAAGATGAAAGTCTTTGTAGCAACCTTTGCTCCAGCAACTTCAATGTCAATCACGCAAGTAGTTGCAAGATCTTCAAAAGCTGCACTTTGTGCAACATATAAGTCATCAGTTGGTGATTCACCAACAACAATACGTCCAGCTGTTGGTGCATCAGCTAATCCGATAACGCAACCACCAGATGCAACAGATGCATAGACAATAGTTGTTGTAGGCAAAGTTGCTACAAGTGCATCATTCATTGTATATGAAATTACGCCAGTATCTCCGTTGGCAACGATGTTTGCATAAGCAACATCTGCTGCTGCAGGTGTACGTACGTTATCGTCAACAATACTGATCAGGCTCTTTGCAGCACTGAAAACACCGGATACTCCTGCAGCAACTACAGTTACAGTAATTGTGTCAATCACAGTTCCTGATGTAGGACCTGCGTATGACTTGATTACCATGTTTGTACCAGCTGTTGCAGCTTTGGCAACGAGGCCAACAATTGCTTCGCCAGCAGCCGATGAAGCAGTTGTTCCAGCTGCATCAACTGATCCGCCTGAAGTTATCGAAGTGAAAGTTCCACCAGAAACAGTAACCTTATTTACTACTTCACTTGTTAGAGCCACACCAAGTGTAAGTGTTCCACCAACAACTAATGTCGCAGTTCCATCTGCGCTATTGTCGTAAGCAACGATAACGCCTGTTTGGCCTGTACCTGAAAGTGCTCCTGTAGCACTCGCTGGAGCAACAGATAGAACACCTGCGCCCAACGCTGCTACTGCTACAAGCGCGATGCGCTTGAAGTTTGTCTTTGTAGACATGTTTTTCCTTTCGTTAGTCAGATTCAGGAATTTCCTGGATCTGGCTCGAAGATCTTTCGATCTTCTAATTCCAATTTCTCTGACACACACGTGTAATGCCATAGAAACTGGAAACCTATTTAGTTATTACCCTCTTCTGCCGCCATCAGCATTGCCATGGTCTGTGCCATGACTGCAACTGATTCAAGTTGTGCCATGGAGATATCCATCTGGTCGTTGAACTGTTCAACAGTGATGCCAGATGATTTAGATGCTGAAACCTTTTGTGTTGCCACTTTCTTTGCTGGCTCTTCAACAACAGGAGCAGAAGGAGCAACTGGCTCCTCTGTAACGGCAGATGGTGCAGAGATTGCAAGCTCGCTTAATTGAACGCTGCCTTCATTGCCGGTCAGTGAGTTAAAGCCAAGGAATGCTGTGACAACAAGAATGAAAGAGAGCGCAACCTTGGAAGATTTCTGTGTAAGTTCTGCTGCCTTCTTATAAGAGGTAGAGAGCATGTCTAGGGCTGTAAGGCCACGCTCTTGATCGATAACAAGCTCGCTAAGAACGCGACGAAGCGATGCACGAGCACGTGAGACTGTGTGACGTACTGCGCTCTCTTTAATGCCAAGCTCTGCTGCGATTTCAGAAGTTGAGCGACCTTCCATCTCCCACATGACAAGGGCTGCGCGCTCTGCTGGAGATAGTTTTGATAAAGCGAGTTTGATGATGGCTGCATCTTCTGCCGCAGAGATTGAAACATCGGCTGGGATGTAGTTTTCAAAAGCTATCTCAGCAAGACGATCTGCTGAAGTATCTGAATCAAGTGCAACAAGATTTGGGCGACTTCCGCGAGCGCGGATCACATTAAGTGAAAGATTGTTAATTGTTGCGCGCATATATGCAAGAGCGCGCTCTTTTGTGTCTAACTCTGGGGCTGCAAGAATAAATTTGATGAATGCTTCTTGTACTACTTCATTAGCCTCTGAATCGCTGCGAAGCATGCGACGAGCTTGGGATACAAGAGATGAGCGGTATTCCGAATATAAGGATGCGAGATCAGCAACGGTCCAGTCGTTGGTAGTTGCTTGGCTGTTGGCCACGGAGTGCTCCTGATCGTGAATGAGTGCAGAAATCTGCCTTCATTAGGAAAGACACCCCAGCGGGCAGCATGTAGCGCTGCTTTAGAAGTAACTTGTTCGAAGGTGAGTAAGGTTCTCGAAAATCTGAGCGTGATTTATGGTCATACATGGTCATTGTCAGTCGCAGAAAATTATTGACTGGTCAATTTCAAAATATCTAAAAACTACAGGCTTAAAGCAACCCGCTAGCTAAGGCCGACTTGGCTGCTTCTTTTCTATCTGAAACTCCAAGGATTTTAAAGATGTCCATGGTTTCATGCCGGATAGTCGAGACCGAATACCCCAGGGCGTCAGATAGTTCTGGGTTTGTCTTTCCATCAACCATGCCTGCCAAGATCATTAACTGTCTTGCACTGAGATCACTTACAGACCCTGTTTTGACTTCAGAACCCAAAAGACTTGCACGTATGCCGCGAGGGAATATAGAAACCAAGTAGATAGTCAGAAGGCTCGAGAGCGCTTGCATGTAATGGGCGGAGTTGGGTGATTCTTCATATTGTTTGCCGTGTTGGAAGAGATAGAAGCCTTTAATTGTGGAATCGAGGGCAATTGCCGTCAAAGTGATGTGATTGTGTGAATTATGAATACTGCCAGCCTTCTCAAGATTTGTGTGAATATCTTGATTTTCAAGAAGATTGGTCAAAGAAGTGGTGGATTTGTTCTCAGAGCCATCTATTGGCGCTCCTATAAAATAGCGAAGAATTAAGTTCTCTGTCGGACCAATTATTTGTATTTCAATCGCACTTACATCTTCTTGGCTCAAAAAATCTCTAAGAAGTGTGGCGAGTAGATCGTCAACGGATGGGCTTCTGGTCAAAAGAGTGGCAAAGCGAGTTACCTCATCTAGGGCGCTCTTCATGTAAGGAGGGTAACCTCATTTTGTCTGACAATGACCGTCTCTAACTAGTCATTATCGGTCAATCAAAAAAAACGGCCCTCCCGCAGGAGAGCCGTTTTCCTAATTAAGCGTGATTATGCGTCTTTTCGGCACTGCCTAGCCAATGCTGCTTGGCTATCAACGATGGTTTTTTCCAGAGTGTCGAGCTCGATTTTCTCTTTCCCGCCTAGAGCGTTTCCTAGATCAGTCAGAGTCGCGTATCCGAAGATGTTTGCTTGCTCGAGCATGTCATCGTAGGTGGACTTCACTGTGCGATAGATAGCGTTTGTGTCGCGGCATGTCTTGAGCATGTAGGTGTTCTTAGTTGGGGTAACAACTGGGTTTTTGCCACAGACATATGTCTTTGAGCCTACCTTTACTGTTTGACCTGCCTTCTTGCACGCACTGCCAGTTTTAATGGTTGCAGCCGAGGCTGGGGTGACAACAGATGCGGCTAGAAATAGGCCAAGGGTTGATGCGGTAATGATCTTGCGAAACATATATACCTCCATAGGAATAACGGAAGGATAGCAAAAAACGCTGTTTTTAAATGGGGCACAAGGGTGAATTAGGTGTTAATCCTCTGTGAATAGATCGGGTATTCAGTGCAGATCAGAGATGCGCGCCATGCCAGAAAGTGCATGGCAAGAGGAGCGAATGATCGGAATAGATAAGAGCGCACCCGTGCCTTCACCTAATCGAAGCTCTAAATCAAGAATTGGTTGTAATTTCAAATGCGCAATTGCAATCTGTGAACCTGGCTCTGATGATGCGTGCCCTGCAATGCAGAATCGATTTATCTCTGGATTTATTGCATGTGCAACTATTGCTGCAGCAAGAGTAATAACACCATCCAATACAACAGGTATCTGAAGTGATGCTGCGCGCAGGATGTAGCCGGTTAATGCCGCAATTTCTATCCCGCCAATATCTGCAAGTACTTTTATTGGGTCTTTTTCGTTTTTAGTCTTTGCGATTAAGTTAGCAACAATTTCTTTTTTTCTTAAATAGGTTTCATCGTCAATCCCAGATCCACGCCCCGTTACTTGTTCGGCAGTTGCTTTTGTGAAGTGTGCAATAAGAGCCGCAGACGGTGTTGTGTTGCCAATGCCAACTTCGCCAGTAACAAGACAGCGAGACCCACCGGCAATTAATCTCTCTGCTGTTGCGGCACCTACTTCTAGGGCTGCGCGAACCACCGTCTCTGTCATTGCACTCGCGATTCGAATATCTTGAGTGCCAGTGGCAACTCTTTCATTTCGAACATTTGGTGATTTGGAATCAACTGTTGCACCTACATTGATGATCTCAACATAAACATCGGCCGTCTTTGCTAAAACAGAGACAGCCGCTTTGTTTTCCCCCATTACTTCAAGCATCTTGGCAGTGATTGCTTGTGGCCACGGAGTGACAGAGTTGTCAGCGGCAATACCGTGGTCTGCGCCAAAGAGTGCGATAGCAACGGGATCAATCGTTGGGGTGTGTGAGTGAGTGATGCCTGCGATCTGTGCTGCCATGTTTTCTAGTTTCCCAAGAGAGCCAACTGGTTTGGCAAGACCATCAAACTCTTTGCGTACTGCGTTGTGATGCTCTTTTGAAAACACCGGTCGTGTGTTTATGGCACGATCAAAGGCTGATTGGCTGTGAAGTACATACTGCTTTACTGATTCAAAAAGATTTGGACCTGCATATGCAAAGTGTGCACCAGCTGCGAGTGCTGCTTGCTTATCTGTTTCAATATCGCCCACATAAAGCGTGCGATCTGCCCCACATTGCAGTTGTTCTATCGCAGCTGCAATTGGTGCTGGATCTGGCTTATGTGTGCCAAATTCTGCTGTTGCAATGATTGTTTGAAAATATTTGTCCAAACCAACTGTCGAAAGTTTGGCCTGTATATCGGCTGCAGTAATTGTCTTTGTATTAGAAACAATGCCAAGTTTGACGCTGTTATGTAGTTGATCAAGGAGTTCTTGAACACCAGGTAAAACCTTAACGGCCAACGATTCATATGGTGTTCCTGGATTTTCTTGAGCAATAAGGGTGTTTCCTAGATCAAATAAGACGCAATCAAATCGTTGAGTGACTAGATCAACCATGACAACCACAGGTTGTTTGTGTAGATGACTACAAAATAAAGCAGGATAAAGCTTTCTGCTATCTGTTCAGATGCGCCAAGAACATCACCTAGAACGCCACCAATTTTCTTTCGAACATAGATCAAAAAGAAAAGGCTAACGATTGCAACAAGAACTGTGACCAATAAAAGATGCAGACCAATAAATGGTGCCAATAATGCAATCGTCAATGAAGTGGAAAAAGCAACGTGGCTAGATTTAACTGAACGCGCATAGGTTGCGCCCATACCCTCATGTGATGGAGCAGCTGGAGTAAGCATGAAATAGATAGGGACAAGGCGACCTAATGTGTGGGCAGTTAAGAGTGCAAGCAAACCAGTTCGAGTATCTAGTGAGGCTAAGAGTGTTATTTGAATGATCGATTGCATAACAATGGAGAGAACACCGTATGTGCCATGGCGAGAATCTTTAAGGATTCGTAAACGATCTTCTGGTGTCCAACCGCCCACCAAGCCATCAAAAGTATCTGCTAATCCATCTTGATGAAATCCACCGGTGACAAGAACTGAAAACAAGATTGATATTGCAGCAGCCGGCAGTGCTGGGATGATTTGATTGAGCCCCAGAAAAACAAGGCCAAATGAAAGCCCAAGAACAGAGCCAACTAACGGAAACCACATCGCACTTCGCTGAATAGAGATTTCAGGTTTATGGTTAATTGGAATACGGGTTAGAAAAGCAAAAGCTACTTTGATGTCGTTAATCATTTGAGTTCTTGTGCTATTCCAAACTTCATGAAATAAACCTTGTCTGCAGCTTGTGCGAACTCTTGATTCATAATGCCCGATTGATCACGAAATTGGCGAGAGAGATGATGCATGGGCACTATGCCTTCGCCAACTTCGTTGCTGACAAAAATGGTGGCACCTGTGCGTGCTTTTGCTGCTGCAATAACGGATTCATTTGAATCCACTCTGTCTCCAAGCATATTGTTAGATAACCAGAGAGTAAGGCAATCCACCAGTACGGTCGCTTGTGGATCCACACCCTTTAGGGCACTTGTTAGGTTTTTGGGTTCTTCAATCAATTCAAAGGCTGCGCCGCGATCATCTTGATGTTTTTTGATCCGCGAAGTCATCTCATCATCTACGGCTTCAGCTGTTGCAATAAAGATTGGTTTTGAAGAGCCTGAAAGGTTTTTTGCTAGCTCTTCACCCTTACGGCTCTTTCCACTGCGGGCGCCACCTGCAACAAAATAAATCGTCATATCCGCGCCGAGCTCTTGTTTGCCACAATAACTGGGCGACCGTTATCTAGTGTGTGAATCGTTATTGCATCATCAAATGCCAATTTTAGATGTGTTGAGTGAATAACTTGATTGGCTGGTCCATCTAGTAACACCTTGCCATGTTGCATGATCACAATTCGCTCTGCATACATTGCACCCAATGTGATGTCGTGCATAGTTGAAACAACTGTGACACCGTTTTTCTGCATTCCTTCTATGTGATCAAGAGTGGAAATCTGATGGTGTAAATCGAGGGCGGATGTTGGTTCATCCAAAATCATTAGCTCTGGTTCTTGCACCAACGCTCTTGCAATTAAAACGCGCTGCATTTCCCCGCCAGATAACTGCGTTACTAATTGGTGGCGCATTCCAGACAGTTGCATCTGCTCAAGAATCTGTTGCACTAAACGGCGGCTCGTCCGCGATTCCCGGCCCCATCCATCAAGGCGAGCTCTACCCAGCATCACATACTCTGCAACATCCATTCCTGCAGGAATCTCGGGGCGTTGCGGAACGAATGCAACATTTCGCAGGTTTTTATAAACTTCTAGTCCATCAATAGTGATCGACCCGTCATAGGCTTTATTGCCAAGCAAAGTTTTTAGGAATGTTGTCTTACCCGCACCATTTGGGCCAACAAGACATGTCCATGTGCCACGTGGAATATCTAAATCGATCTGGTTAAGTGCGTAGAAATCCCCATAGCGCACAGATAGGTTTTTGATCTCAATCATTAAAGGACTCTCTTTGCTCGTAGGACGAATAAAAGAAATGGTGCGCCAACAAAGGCGGTAATTACACCGATAGGCAGTTCGGCAGGTGATAACAATGTGCGGGCACCAAGGTCGGCAAGAACTAGAAATGCCGCACCAGATAGTGCAACAGTAAACAAAGCACGGTTAGTAGCTCGCTTTGTCAGCCCGCGAACAAGGTGTGGAACAACAATTCCCACAAAGCCAATTAGTCCACTGGCAGATACTGCCGTTGCTGTTGCAAGTGTTGCAGCACCAATAGCAATGATGCGCACCTTGTTAGGTGAAATACCCAATGAAAATGCCTCTTCATCACTGAGCAATAGACCATCTAGAAGTCGTGACATACGGATCAAGATAAACAGCGCAATCAGAATATAAATACTGGCCCACTTAACAACATCCCAATCTGCAACAGTTAACTGTCCCAAGATCCATGAATACACAGGGCGCAAGACTTCACTGTTGCGTTGTTGAAGATAAGTCTGCACAGCAGTTGCAAAAGATCCAATTGCAATTCCAGATAACAAAAGCGTTGCAGGATTAGCAAACGCTCTTCCTGAAATTATGAATGTTGCAGCTACGGCCAAAACACCGCCAAGGAATGCAAATAGTGGAAGGGCTGCATAGAAGCTCTGAGTGCCACCTGTTAAGGCAAGCGTTGCGCCAAGACCAGCACCTGCTGCTGCACCTAGCAAATATGGATCAGCTAGCGGATTACGGAAAACTGTTTGATAAACCGCACCACTTGTAGCAAGTGCGGCGCCGACAAGTGCTGCAAGAAAGACTCTTGGCAGGCGAAGCTGCAAGAAGAGTATTTTCTCTTCATCTTGCAGCCCGCCACTTAAACCAAGGAGTGTGCGCACAATTTTCATAAAGTCCAACGAGATTGGACCGAAAGAGACACCGAGCAACATCACTACTGCAAGCAACAAGCCCACAAACAGAGTAGTTCTCCAGTGCCAGATGCGATCGATCTCTTGAGTGCTCATTTAGGAAACTTTTGCCAATGAAGTGCCAATTAATTTATAGAAATCAACAAGGCGTGGTCCCCAGCGAGAAGGAATATCTGCAGGTAGCTCCACAATCTTTTTGTTCTTGATAGCGCTAATTTGTGACCATCCTGCGCGCTTAGAAACAGATTTGGCAGTAACTCCATATTGGGCGTCAGACAAGAAAATGACCTGGGGGTCGCTTTTGACTAAATACTCAGCAGATAACTGCGGGTATCCGGAACTATCAGCACCAGAGGCTGCATCAGCAATATTTACGGCACCAAAGTCTTTATAAACCTTGCCTATAAAGGTATTTGATGTCACTGAATAATAAGTGTCGTCTAACTCGTGAAATATTCGGATTCCTGTCTTTTTCTTTGCTTTCGCCAATACATCTTTTATTGACTTAGCCATCGCAGCGTTTAGTTTTACCGCACCTGATTGGCGATCTGTGACTCTTCCAAGCATCGTATTTTCTGCATATACATCTTTAAGATTTGCTGGAGCTTTCTCCATTAGTACCGGAATGCCTAATTTCACTAGAGCATCTCTGATTTGTGGTGCTTTGGTTGAATCAATAGATATCAGAACGAGATCTGGTTTCTTTGCAAGAATTGCTTCAACGCTTGGTTCGAAAGCACTAATCTGACTCACTGGTGCATTTGCCGGATAATTTGAAAGGTTGTCCACTGCAAGTATTTGTGAGCCAGCACCAACTGCATAAAAAATCTCTGTTGCACTTGGGGATAGAGAAACAATTTTTGTTGGCTTTTTTGGGATTGTTGTTGTGTATCCACCGAACTTAACTGTTAGTGGATACTTTGTTGTTGCCGCTTGTGCGGGGGTTGTTAATACTGATGCGAAAACAATTGCAACGATTGCAACTGCCAGCGCACGAAGATGTGCCTTAAACATAAAAAACTCCCTCAAGATTTTGAGGGAGGAAAATTGGGCTAAAAAGCAGTGACGCTTAGAGGCCCGACCTTCCTCCGAGGTCGGATACTTCGGCGTTCTGCCAGGCGACCTGGCTTAGATCTTTCGATCCTTTACAGTTGCGGGACAGCGCCGGAATTAAACCGGACTTCGCTAGACACAACGCCACTTACTTTTTTAGTTTCCTAATGAGTAAGTGGAGGAAAATTAACAGTGAATGAGTTTTAAATCAAGAATCGACTAGTACCAATATTGATAAGTGGGCCCAGACAGGCTCGAACTGTCGACCCACGGAT
>Ga0315899_10008800_pt1 | contig 10817 bp, 9 predicted proteins | sample LakEriMetagenome_2_FD_203518 | JGI IMG/M metagenome (GOLD analysis project Ga0315899, IMG submission 203518) | Freshwater fungal communities from buoy surface, Lake Erie, Ohio, United States - Buoy 4 MA112 | ecosystem: Environmental > Aquatic > Freshwater > Lake | place: USA: Lake Erie, Ohio...
TGAAGAGCACCTGATCGGGTCGCAGGAACTGGAACTCCTCGGCCTGCGGTTCCTTGACCTTCACCACCAGGTGGGCACCCCAGGCGCCGGCTTGATCCACCAGGGAGGCCCCGGCTGCGGCGAAGGCTTGATCCGTGATCCCAGCGCCAGCACCAGCTCCATGCTCCACCTGCACCGTGAAGCCATGGCTCACCAGTTCGCGGATGGCATCAGGGGTGAGGGCCACCCGCTGCTCATCGGGTTTGATCTCACGGGGCACCCCGATGCTGGCGATCGGGGCAATCGAGCCGGCCATGGTTGACCTAACGACCGCTTCCACCATGGCGAGTGCAGAGGAGCTCTGCCAGTGACCAGACTTCAGCCCCGTGCCGCAATCGGCATCCGCCAACCACTGCCGAAGGCCCGTTGGCTGAGTTTCAGCACTGGTGGCGCCTGACGTCGTTTGAATTCTGCGCGGCGCAATAGACCCATCACCCGCTCGGCTAGAGCAGGATCCGTGCCGCGCTGGCTCAGCTCTTCAGGGCTTTCGTGTTCCTCCAGCAGAGCCTTGAGCAGGGGATCAAGAACGGCGTAATCCGGCAGCGAATCGCTGTCTTTTTGATCAGGGCGCAGCTCGGCGCTCGGGGCTTTCTCGCGGATGGCCGCTCCGATCAATTCCCCCTGAGCCGGCAGTCCCAGCTCCTGGCGCACCGCGTGGGCGGCGTCTGAATCGATCCAATTGCAGAGGCGAAACACGGTGGATTTGTAGAGGTCGCCGATCACCGCCAGCCCTCCATTCATGTCGCCGTAGAGGGTGCAATACCCAACGGCCAGCTCGCTTTTGTTGCCCGTGGTGAGCAGTAGTTGCCCCTCTTGATTGGCCACCGCCATCAGCAGCGTGCCGCGGATACGCGATTGCAGGTTTTCGGCGGTCACCCCTGCCGGCGTTCCTCCCAACGGTCGGGTCAGTGCCGCATCAAAGCCCTCCATCAAGTTCTCAATCGGCACCGTGTCGGTGCCGATGCCCAGGCGATTGGCGAGGGCCAGGGAGTCATGGATCGAGCCCTCTGAACTCCAGGGGGAGGGCATCAGCAAAGCCTGCACCTGCTCAGCCCCTAGGGCGGCGGCGGCGATCACGGCCACCAGGGCTGAATCAATGCCTCCGCTCAAGCCCAGGAGGGCTTTGCGGAAGCCACATTTGTGGGCGTAGTCCCGCACCCCAAGCACCAGGTTGCGCAGCAGCAGCTCCTCGTCGCCTGGGATCGCCGTGTTGCCCATGGCTGCGCTGGCACCCAGCTCCCAGCAGGCCAGATCGGTGCTGGCGAAGGCCAGCTGACAGGCCACCGTGCCGTCTGCAGCGGTGACGAAGCTGCCCCCATCGAAGATCAACTCGTCATTGCCGCCCACCTGGTTGACGTAGATCACGGGAGCTCCCAAGCGCATGGCGGCCGACCGCGCCAGCTCCCGGCGCAGTTGCGGTTTGCCCTGGCCGAAGGGGGAGGCCGAGAGATTGATCAGCAGGTCGAGCTGGAGGGCCGCCAGGTCCCCCACGGGATCGCCCCCCAGTAGGCGTTGGCTGTGCAGCTGTTCTTCGACCCAGAGGTCTTCGCAGATGGTGAGCCCGATGCGCCAGCGGCGGCCGCCCCGCGCCATCTCCACTAGGCAGGGTTCATCGGCGCTGCGGAAGTAACGCCGTTCGTCAAACACGTCGTAACTGGGGAGGAGACGTTTGCGCGCGACCACCCGCCAGGTCTCCTGCTCTACGAGCGCAACGCTGTTGAACAGATCGGGTTGCTGCCCATCGCTCACCGTTTCGCTAATCCCCAGCAGCAGCGCCTGCTCAGGGGGGAGCTCCGCCGCGAGCTGATCGAGCACCTGCTGTTGCTGCTGCCGCAGGGATGGCCGCAGCAACAGGTCGCGCGGCGGGTAGCCCCAGAGCGCCAGCTCTGGGGCTACCACCAGATCGGCTCCCTGCTCTCCAGCGTGGCGGCAGGCTTCCAGCAGTTGAACGCCGTTGCCGCTCAGGTCTCCCACCAGGGGATTGATCTGGGCAAGGGCGATGCGCATCAGCGAGGGGCGTGTTGGGCCTGTTGGCCGAGGCCGTAAAGATTGTGCTTGAGCAGTTCTCTCCAGATCACCTCGGGAATCGTGGCGCGCTGGGGTTGTTGGCGGACCTCGGAACTGGCGCTGGCGGGAATGGAGAGCTCCAGCACTTCCAGCTCAGCCCCCAGCTGGCGAAGGGTCTCGAGGGCCTGAGGGTCGAGCGGGTAACCGCGCCGCGGCACCACCGCCAGCCGGCAGCTTTGCAGCAGCTCCTGCGCTCGATGCCATTGCGGGATCTGGCCGGCCAGATCGCCTCCCACCACGAACACCAGGCTTCGCTCCGGCCAGCGCTCGGCCGCACGCTGCATCGTTTCGATCGCCCAGCGATGACTGAGCTCCTGCTCCAGGTGGATCTGGGGGTTGTTCAGGCTGCAGATCAGCGTGTTGAGCATCTGGGCCCGCAGCTCCAGTGGCGCACCGTGTTGCTTCAGGGGGTTGTCGCTGGCCCAGGTGGCCACCTCCCCGTAGTGATCCGCCAGCCCCTCCAGCAGGGCGCGATGGCCCAGGGTCGGTGGATCGGCGCTGGTGCCGAACAGGGCGAGGGTGGCTTCGCTCACGGCAACAGGGCGCCGGAGGCTGTGGGGGCGCCACCCAGGCGCTGCCATTGCCGCAGCCAGTCGCGCACCTGGGGGTCTTGGGCTGCGAGCCGGCGCAGCAACGAGGCCGGCCGGAAGCGACCCCGCTCGGCGCTCAGCAGAAGCTCGGATGCCGCCAGACGACCGGTGAGCCGGGTGGTGTGCACCGCCAGGGCCGCCTGGGCCATCGCCACTGGTGCTGCGGGGCCCAGGCTCAGGCCGCCGCTTAGGGGTGCTGCCAACAGGAGCAGCTGACGTAGACCCCCGAGCAGCAGCTGAATGCCCAGCTGGGTGCCCCCCAACAGGGCGTTCTGGGCGGAGAGGCGGGTGAGCAACGCCCGGGCGCCACTGCTGCTCAGCTCCAGGTCGTAGAGCTTGCAAAGCTGCAGCACCAGGGCTGTATCCAAGGCGATGCCCCCCGCTAGATCGAGCACCAACAGGGGGTTCGCCGCCACTCCCGTCGCCTTGAGGGCGGCGTAACGGCCGATCAGCCCCTGGGCCGCTGCTTTGCCTCGCTGCAATCTCCAGGCATGGAGCCGTTGGCTGAAGCGATCCGCCGAGCACAGCCCATTGAGCCCTAGCAGCAGAGATCCTTGCTCCTGAAGCAACGACAGCAGCGCAGAGCGCAGCGGTTCGATGCGCGGGGGCTGCTCCTCGCTGCGCACCTTGCCGCTCTCCAGCAGCACGGCCTGGCGTGGCGCTGCTGCCACCGGAAGGATCTCCAGGTGCTGGGCATCACGGGGCAGGCGGGATCGGATGCTGCGGATCAGGGCCGCTCGTTCGTCTTGCGGCCAGTTGTCGATGCGATTGAGCACGATCAGCACCGGCTTGCCCGCGGCCAGAAGCTGCTCCACCGCCTCTGATTCCGGGGTGGTGAGGTCGCCGTCGAGCACCACCAGCACCAGATCAGCCCCCAGGGCAACGCGGGCCGCCAGGCGATGGCGGGCGCGGGCGGCGATTTCATCGATGCCAGGGGTGTCCACCAGCTCGACGCGCTCCAGGTCCGGAAGGCTGATGGCCCAGGGTTCCCTCTGTTGCCGGCGGGTGCAGCCGTGGGCCACATCTGTGGCGAAGACGCGGCTGTTCAGCAGGGCATTGAGCAGGCTCGATTTGCCCACCCCCACCCGGCCGAACACGGCGATCCGCAGGCGCCGCTGCCTCAGGGCGATCAGCTGCTGATCCAGGGCCTGCAGTTCCGGCCCAAGCGCGCTGCGCTCGCGATCGCTCAGCCGCAGGTCGCTGCGCCACTGCGGGAGCAGCAGTTCGCAACGCTCAGCGGTGGAGGGTTGGCGCAACGGACTCAGCCTCTTCGGCATGCATTGAAGCGGTTGTGCCATCGTCGCGCTCAGGATGTCGCGCCCAGGACCGCTTCCCCCATGACGATCTCCGCGGAGATTTACGCCGAGCGCCGCGCGCGTTTTCTCGAGCGTCTGGGCGGTGTGGCGGCCGTGATCCCAGCGGCCCCGTTGGCGGTGCATCACGCCGATTGCGAGTGGCCGTTCCGGCAGAACAGCGACTTTTGGTATTTGACCGGCTTTGACGAGCCCGACGCGGTGGCTCTGTTCCTGCCCCACAGGCCCGAGGGCGAGCAGTTCGTGCTGTTTGTTCAGCCCAAGGAGCCCAGCGCGGAGGTGTGGAACGGCTTCCGCTGGGGTTGTGAAGGTGCCGTCGAGCGCTTTGGTGCCGATCTCGCTCATCCGCGGGCCGAGCTGGAGGAGCGCCTCGCTGATTACCTCAAAGGGGCCGAGGGCATTGCCTTCCGCGTGGGTAAGCATCTCCAGGTGGAGCCTCTGGTGCTGCAGGCCTGGGCGCAGCAGTTGGATCGCGCTCCCCGCAGTGGGGCTGCGGCGTTAGCCCTCGTGTCTCCCTGTTCCCTCCTGCACGAGCTGCGCCTGCGCAAGAGCCCGGAGGAACTGGAGCGCATGCGGGAGGCGGCACGGATTTCGGCGGAAGCCCACGAGCTGGCACGGCAAGTGGCCCGCCCAGGGCTGAATGAACGCCAGGTGCAGGCGGTGATCGAGCAGCACTTCCTCGAGCAGGGGGCCCGCGGCACGGCCTATGGCTCGATCGTGGCTGGCGGCGACAACGCCTGCGTGCTGCACTACACCGCCAACAACGCGGTGCTGCGCGATGGCGACCTGCTGTTGATCGACGCCGGCTGCTCCCTCAACGACTACTACAACGGAGACATCACCCGCACTTTCCCGATCAACGGTCGCTTCAGCGCTGAGCAGCGCGCGCTGTACGAGCTGGTGCTCTCTGCTCAGGAAGCGGCGGTGGTGGCGGTGGCCCCTGGCCAGACCGCCGAAGGCGTGCATGACACCGCCGTGCGCGTGTTGGTGGAGGGCCTTGTGGATCTCGGCCTGCTCTGCGGAGAGGTCGACGGGATCATCGAGCAGGGGGCCTACCGGCACCTCTACATGCACCGCACCGGCCATTGGCTCGGGCTCGATGTGCACGATGTGGGCGCCTATCGCCTCGGCGAGCATCACGTGGAGCTGGAGCCGGGCATGGTGCTCACGGTGGAGCCCGGCCTCTATGTGAGTGATCGTCTGCCGGTGCCGGAGGGTCAGCCCGCCATTGAGGCGCGCTGGAAGGGGATTGGGATCCGCATCGAAGATGACGTGGCCGTGACCGACCACGGCCACGAGAACCTCACGGCTGCGGCCCTCAAGGCTCCAGCCGCCCTGGAGCGTTAGTCGAGGGCCTGCTCGAGGGCCTCCAAAACGGCGGTGGTGCAGGCAATCACGCGGTCGGCGCCGGCCCCCAGTAACTGCTGCTCGTAGCTGCGGCGCCGCTGTGCGGCCTCGGGCTGCTGCAGGTGGGGCGGTGCCACCGCGAGGCTGATGAACTGTTGCTGTGGCTGCTGCGCGCGGGCCCGCTGCACCGTGATCACATCGGCCACGGTGTCGCCCAGGTAGGCCACGGGCACCGATGGGCTCGCCAGTTCCCCGGCCAGCCGCAGGAAACCGGTGGGGTCCGGTTTGTCTGGGGCATCACCCATGGCAATCAGGGGCGGGTTGTTCAGACCCAGCCGTGTTTCGAGCACAAAGCGCGCCGAGGGGGGCTCTGCGCCACTGACAAACCCCCAGGCGACACCGGCGCCGCTGAGGTTCGAGAAGAAGGAGGCCTCCACCAGCAGGGGTTCGCTGCCGATGAATCCCTGCCAGTCGCTGGGATCTCCCTCGGGATCACCACCGAAATAAAAGCCGTTGAACACCTCCACCAACGCCTCGAAGCTGGGCAGAGCGTTGTGCCCGCCGCGCCGCAGCAGTTCCAAGGAGGCTTCCCAGTCGTTGTTCCAGCAGCCCTCGGATTTGAGCGCGTCGATGCTGTCGGGGCTTGGCCGCGTTCCGCTGTAGTGATGCACCGTTTCCACAATCGCCCGGCGGTAGCTGCCCCCCACATCGCGGATCACACCGTCGATGTCAAACAGGAGAACAGCTTTCGGGCTCAGGGGGATGGGCAACAGCGGCTGGTAGGTTAGTTGTTTGTGATTCAGCCTTGAGCGCGGACACCATGAGCACCGAGAGCGCTGAAAGCGCTGTGGCGACAGCCGCTGCCGAGGTTCCCTCTGCTGCAGCCGCCACCGAGGGCCGTCCGGTGCTGAGTGGTGCCAGCGCTGCCCTGGCGACCGCCATCATCGATGAAAACGGCGTTCCTTCCGGCCGTACCCCGAAAGCCGATGAAGGGCGTTTCCTTCTGAAGATCCTGTGGCTGCCCGACAACGTGGCCCTGGCCGTCGATCAGATCGTCGGTGGCGGCCCCAGCCCCCTCACCGCCTACTTCTTCTGGCCCCGTGAGGATGCCTGGGAAACCCTGAAGACCGAGCTGGAAGGCAAGAGCTGGATCACCGATAACGAGCGCGTGGAGATCCTGAACAAGGCCACCGAAGTGATCAACTACTGGCAGGAAGAAGGCAAGGGCAAGAGCCTCGACGAGGCCAAACTCAAGTTCCCCGATGTCACCTTCTGCGGTACCGCCTGATTCGGCGTCGACCCCCAAGCCCAGCCCCTGCACAGCAGGGGCTTTTTTTGTGGCCGCCTAGCGGCGCGGGCTCAGCACCTGGCCGAAGCTGCTGGCGGTGATCAGGGCCGGCAGGCTGGAGGTGTCCACCGTGAAGCTGCGGGACTCCACTTGGCTGGAGCCGTCGGGGTACACGAAGGTCACCACCCCCTGCAGCGTGACCAGGCTGCCGTCGCGGTTCACTTCCTGCAGGTTGTCGATGGCAACCCGCTGGAACTGCCGGAAGAAGGCCGGATCGAATTGGTCGGCCGCCTTCGGGCTGAACAGCTGCTGGGCCGCGGCGGTGTTGCCGACGGAGATGTCGTCGTAGAGCTGGCGCACCGTGTCGATCGCCTGGTTCCGGGAGACCAGGTTGGTGTCCACGGCGGGTTCGGCCACCGGGAGCTCGGGTTCAGTGGGCTTCTTCTGCTCCGGCTGGCTGACCAGTGCCGGATCGGCGTTGTCTTGGCGCAGGACGCCGCGGTTGAGCAGCACCAACCAGGTGAACGCTCCGACCACACCCACCACCAGCACTCCGGCGATGAAGCTCAGCAGGGCGACCACGCCACTGTTGCTGCTGTTGGCGGGGACCATCGCTTCCAGCTCAGCTTCGGGCTCTGCTTCGGGCTCATCGGTGTCGCTCTCCGCCTCCTGCAGCACCGCCGTCGGGATGGGGCCTCCCGGCCTCTCAGCGGCGGCCATGCCCAACAGGCCCCGCAACACCTCCGCCATGCGCAGGCAGAGGGCCGGCGCGAAGAGGGCATCGAGTTCCTGTTGCAGGCGCAGGTTCAGTTGGGTTTCGCCCTGCAGGGGAGGTGTGGTCGTGACCGCCTCTTGGAACGCCGCGGTCTGCACCAGGTGTTTGAGGGCAGGCAGCAACAGGATCTGGCTGTCCCCGCAGAAGTCGCTCAGCAGGGCCTGCGTGCGCCGGCTGTCGCTGACGACTCCCCTCTCGAAGTCCGCCAGGATCTGACGACGCAGCTTCACGCCGAGCTGGTAGTCGTTCATGGCTGAGCGGGTGCCTGCTTCTCAGGAGTCTTGCGTGCCATCCGCCACTGGGCATCCAGGGCCGCCTTCAAGGGCGGGCAGGCCTCCAGCTTGGAGCTGCCACCTGCGCTGGAGGCAATCAAGGCGCCAAGGGAATCGCGCTCCGGCTCCCCCAGCAGGACTTTGGCGGCCTTCGGTTGCTGGAGAAGCTGTTGAAACTGCTCCTTGCGCTGGCTGAGGCTGGCCTTGATGCGCTCGGGGGCCTCACACAGTTGCGCCACCTCCCGCTCGATCGGCGTGGGGCGCTGCTGCCACCACCACCAGCCACCGCCGGCAGCCACGATCGCGATCGCCAGCGCTGCCGGCCCGAGAGGCAGTCGAGCGGCGCGAGGGACTGAACGCTGAACGATCGCCACGGAGACGTCGTCACCGCTGCCCTGGGCAGTGATTTCAACAAGGCCCTGCTTCAGAGGATCACCGCTCTCCAGGGCGAGCATCTGGCTGCAGAGCTGCAGGAAGTCGCCGTCGGTGGCGCAGGACTTGCGGATGCCATCGGTGCTGAGCAGCAGGGCTTGGAGCGAATCCGAGGCGCGGAATTCCTGGAGCTGGGCCCGCTGCCGCCAGGCCTGCAGCACATCCGCTTGGCAGAGGCTGGTGGTGGCTTCGCCGTGACTGCTCTGCAGCGTTTCCTCGCTCAGCAGGTTGGCCTTGCCCGCAGCGCTGATGCCCACCAGATCCCAATCGCCGATGCCGCTGCAGCCCCACCACTGCGGAGCTACAAGCACGAATCCCAGCGTGCAGCCGTAGACGGCGCTGGAGAAAGGGGTGGTGGCGCTCTCCGGCCTCTGCTGCCAATCCCGTTGCACCGCCTCCAGCCAGCGCTGCTGAATCGCCTCGGGAAGTTCCGTTTGCAACTGCTGCAGCCACTGCTCCCTGTCGGCGAGGGGGGTGTGCTGCAGAGCCGCCTCGACCGACTCCCTCACCGCAAGGCAAGCCTGGTTGCTGCCGATGTCGCTCAACCAATAACGGCTGCTTCCATGTCCATCGGAGACCGCCAGCAGCTGCAGTTGCTGGAGCCCTGAGCCCAGCTGACAGCTCAGGGAGGCGTCTTGGCAGGGTTTGCCCTGACGCCTGTGGGCAGCGCCGATGACACTGCAGCTGGTGGCGCTGCGCCAGGCCAGGTTCGCCACACCAGGGGTCACCACACCAGGGGGCCCACGTCATCGGTGGGGTCCAGCAGGGTGGGGGGCAGATCGGGCAGGGGGATGTTGCTGCCGCTCTCCTCGCTCTGGGCGACCCGGCTGGCGGGCATCGAGGCGGCGCCCACCACGGCCGTGGATGCCCATTGGATGTACTGGGCCAAGGTGGTGGCGTTGCTCGCCTGCAGCGGACGGCGGGGGGATTTGCCGCCCCGGGCCGGTTCGGGTCCGATGAACTGCTGCAGCACCTCCAGATCCGCGTCATGGCCCATGGCGATCGCCAGGCGCACCGCCTTCTGGGCCCAGGGCTCGCGCATCAGGCGGGAGAGGCCGGCATCGAAGTCGTCGGTGGGTTGCCCATCGGAGATCAGCACCAGCACCGGTGGCAGAGCCCGCTCCTCCATCGGAGGCGATTGCAGGGCATCGGCGACCAGGGAGAGGGCCTCGCCCATGGCCGTGATGCCACCGGCCTCCAAATCCCGCCATTGCAACGCCTGAACGGGGGTGGGCTCCGCTAGATGCCAGGCGGCGGCATCGGCGAAACGCACCGCGCGCACCAGCACCCGCGCCTCCGGGTTCTGCTCCGCCACCTCGGCCATGCCAGGTAGAGACTGCCGGATCGCCTGATTGAGGGCCTGCATCTTGCCCTGGGCGGCCATCGAGCCAGAGCAATCGCAGAGATAGATGAAGTGCAGCGGTCGGTTGCTGAGCCGGACGTTGGGGAAAGGCATGGCTTATGGGCGAAGCGTGGTGATCGGTCCGGCCTCGGTGTTGAGCTGCTGCAGGGCCGCGACATTACAGGTTTTGCCGGGCTCCAGCGTGAGGCGTTGTCCGTTGCGCAGCTGGCCCTGCCAGGGGCTGTGGCCGAGGTGGCGCAACCCCAGGATCGAGGCATCGCCGGGATGGGACACCAGAGTGGCGATTGGTTCCTGCAGAGTTTCGCCGAGGTGCGAGTCGAAGTGGTGGCGGTGCAGGGCATTGCCCGCGCAGGCGGCAACGCGACCGTGGGGCGTCTGCAGTTGCAGCGCCGGCGCCTGGCGATGGCCGCAGCTCCAGCAGGGGCCAGTGGTCAGTAGCTCTTCGCCGCAGTGCCCGCAGAGCTGCCTCTGATCCAGGCAGCGGCTGAGCACCTGCTTCCACTGCCCGGTGAGCGGCCTCTGTTGGGGCTGCCGCAATCCGACGCCAAAGCACTGCACAAACAGCGCCTGCAGCGCTGGCGGATAGATCGGCCAGGTGAGCAGCGCGGCGGGATGTTCGGTCGGATCGGGGCGATTGCGGGAATCGTCCGGGTCAAAGATGAACAGGGCGTCTTCTCCGTAGAGCCGGCGGCGGGCGGGCTCATCCAGGCAGCGAATCGCGAGCTCCATCTGCCCCCGGAAGGGATCGTGGCGGGTGAGCAGGCGAAAGAGCAGCACCGCCAGGCTGAACTGGTCGCTGCTGGCGCTGGGCTTGGCGGCCCCCAGCAGTACTTCCGGGGCCATGAATCCAGGGGTGCCGAGCACGCTGCCCGCGCTCTGGCCGTCCACCTCGACGTTGTCGTTGTCGCAGATCAGGATCGAGCCATCCGAGGGCCTCAGAAACAGATTCCCCAGGGAGATGTCCTTGTAACAGAGCCCCTTGAGATGCAGTTCATGGAAGGCGTCGGCCAGGAGGAAGCAGGCCCTAAGCACGTTTTGCAGGCTGATCTCCAGGCGCCCCCCCGCATGCAGGTGGGCCCCCAGATACCCAGAAGGGCGCAGGGGCATCAGGTAGCCAAAGCCAGGCTCGCTGGAGCGGATCAGGGGCCGGCTCTGGTCGCTGGTCTCCAGCAGGGCCATCGGCCAGAGGAAGTCTCCGTTGGGAGCCCCCAGGCGAATGCTCTGCTGCAGGCGCTGCTTTAGGCGGGGGTCACGGGCGATGCAGCTGGGGAGATACCACTTCAGGGCCAGCTCTTCAGCGCCGCTGGCGACGGCATACACCTGGCCCTGGG
>Ga0315899_10008801_pt1 | contig 10816 bp, 5 predicted proteins | sample LakEriMetagenome_2_FD_203518 | JGI IMG/M metagenome (GOLD analysis project Ga0315899, IMG submission 203518) | Freshwater fungal communities from buoy surface, Lake Erie, Ohio, United States - Buoy 4 MA112 | ecosystem: Environmental > Aquatic > Freshwater > Lake | place: USA: Lake Erie, Ohio...
TCCAGAACCTGCGCCGCACCATGCAGCACGAGCGCGACACGGTCTCGCGATTGATCCGCGGCGAAAGCCGGCGGATCAGCGAGACCGACACCACGCAGTTCCGCGATGTGCACGACCACCTGCTGCGCTACCTGGAGGTGCTGGAGACCAACCGCGAGATGATCTCCGACCTGGTGCAGATCTACCTCGCCTGCGACTCGCAGCGGCTCAACGAGGTGATGCGGGTCCTCACCGGCCTGTCCACCATCGTGCTGCCCATGGGCCTCATCACCGGCATCTACGGCATGAATGTGAAAATGCCCGAGACCGAGTGGGACTACGGCTACCCCATGGTGCTGCTCATGCTGGCCGTCATCGCCGTGGGCGGCTACTTCTTCCTGCGCTGGCGCAAGTGGTTGTGAAAATCGGTAAGTTTCCAAAATTTTAATAAAATTCTTGCATCCGCCTTTAATTCATTAAACAATCATTAATTCAAATCTCGCATTCATAAACTTTTGGAGTTTCTCCAATGGTCCAATACCGATTTGCCCGGCGGCGCAGGGCGTTCACCCTCATTGAGTTGCTGGTGGTGATCGCCATCATCGCCGTGCTGGTGGGCCTGCTGGTTCCGGCCGTGCAAAAGGTGCGCGAGGCGGCCAACCGCATGAGCTGCACCAACAACCTGAAGCAATTGCTCCTTGCCTTCGAGAATTACGAAGGGACGATGGGCAAATACCCCGCCGGTCGCCACGGTTGCGACGGCATCAACGACGGTCCATGCAACGGCGACTCCCTTCGGGCGAGGAATGGCGCAAGCGCCTTCATCCAGATTCTGTCCTACATGGAGGCGGACAACCTCTACAAGACCTTCGACCAAACCGACCTGCCTTATAACCAGATGAGCACCTGGCAGGCCAAAAGCAAGGGAATTGAGTTCCGACCCAAGTGGATGGTCTGCCCTTCCGACACAGCCCAAGCATCACGCCCCGGCTCGGGCATGAACATTGCCACGGGTAGTTACGCGTTAGTCCATGGAAAACTGGGGCCAGCGCAGGGCATCAGCTCCACCATGAAGCTCTACAACACCGGCATGTTCAACTACAAGGTGGAGCACCGGCGCAGCGACATGACCGACGGCAGCAGCAACACCATGATGATCGGCGAGGTGATCGACGGGCACAACGACCTGTCCATCAATCTCTGGTCACAAGCGGCCCGACTTGAGAGTTGCATGCGCTCCACGCAGAACCCGCCCAACACACCCCCCGGGACCGGCATCACCACGGCGCCTTACGGCATCCGCCTCAACGCCACCTTTGCCAGCCGTCACTCCAATGGCGTGAACTTCGCCTTCGGCGACGGGCACGTCAGCTTCATTTCCAACGGCATTTCCCTGGTCACCTACCAGGCCCTTTCCACCAAGGCGGGTGGCGAGGTGGTTGAACTCCCATGACTCGCACTAACCTGCTGACCGCCGGATTACTTGCACTGCTTGCCGGGTGTGGCGGCGGCCCGGATATCCTCCCCGTTTCGGGCAAGGTCACCATTGATGGGCAACCCCTCACCAAGGGCGTGATACAGGTGATCGCCGAGGGCTATCGCCCCGCCATGGGTGACATCCAGGCCGACGGTTCCTTCACCCTCACCACCGATAAACCGAACGACGGTTGTGTTCGTGGCAACCACAAGGTGGCCATCATTGGCGACGAGACATTGGGACCGGCCTCAAGGAAATGGCATGCCCCGCCTGATTACGCCGATTTTGTAAAATCGGGCCTGACGCTCACGGTGGACAAACCCACCAAAGACGCCCGCTTCGAGCTGTCCTGGAAGGGTGGCAAACCCTATGTGGAGAAGTTCAACAAGGAATGAGACGGACCCCATAAAACGCTGAAGGCCCCGGGATAGCACCCGGGGCCTTCAGCGTTTTCAGTGCCGACGACAGGACTTGAACCTGCACTCCCTTGCGAGAACCAGCCCCTCAAGCTGGCGTGTCTGCCAATTCCACCACGTCGGCGAGGAAGGCATTAACCCCATTATTCTGGCGACATTTCGCCAGATTTCAAGGGGAGCCTGCCGCCTTTGCCGGGGCGTTTTTCCCCGGTTTTTCCGGTATTTCCTGGGTATATATGGCCCAGCCACCCCTCCGGTCGGACAAAAACCCCAGCCGGCGGCCGTCGGGCGAAAAGACGGCAAAGCTTTCCTGGGCGGGGTGCTCCACCAGGTACTGTTCGGCTCCCTGCCCCGGTTCGGCCGGCACCAGCACCAGGTCGGTCTGCCCCCCCCGGTTGCGGGCCACCACGATCCGCTTGCCGTCCGGGTGCCACGCCGGCCAGCTTTCCAGGCCATCGCATTTGGTCAGCCGGCGCAGGCTGGTGCCGTCCGCCTGCATCACCCACAGCGCCTCCGGCCCCTCCCGGCTGCTGATGAAGGCGATGCGGGCGCCGTCGGGCGACCAGCTCGGGTGGTGGTCGAACCCCGGGTGACTGGTGAGGCGCTTCACCTCCCCGCCGCCGGGTTTGCAGGTGTAGATCTCCTGGTTGCCGTCGCGCGTGCTGACAAACGCCAGACGGTTCCCGTCGGGCGACCAGCGGGGTGATTCCTCGAAAGCCTTGTGCGGCACCACCACCTCGGGCTGCGTGCCATCCGCCTTGCAGGCGTTGATCTGCAGCTTGCCATCGGTGCCCTGCAAAATGTCGTGCACATAGGCGATCTTCTGGCCGTCGGGCGCGTAGTGCCCGTCGAAGTGCGGCAGACCGGGCGCCGGCTTCACCAAGGCCACCGCGTCTCCCCCCTCGGCCGGCTGCACCGCCAGTTCCATCCGCCCCTGGTGGATGCGCGTGAAGAGAAACTGTTTGCCATCGGGCGACCAGCGCAGGTGGCCCTTCCAGCCCGGCGATTCGCCCGCCAGTCGCTGCGGCTCCTGGCCCAAACCCAAGGCCGCCAGCAGGACCCACCAGCCGGCCATCAGAACAGCGCCTCGATCGCCTTGCCTCCGGTGTCGATGCCCAGATTCAACCGCGTCTCGCTGTTGATGCCCAGGGCCAGATGCACCGTCGCCCCCAGATCAGCCGGCGTTACCGCCCCGTCCACCGGGTGGCCGGCCGTCTTGTCACTGGTGCCCAGCACCAGCCCCTTGCGCGTGCCTCCGCCGGCAACCAGGGCGCTGTAGCAGTGCTCCCAATGGTCGCGGCCCGCCTTGTCGTTGATCTTGGGCGTGCGGCCGAACTCGCCCACGGCGATCACCAGCGTGCTGTCCAGCAGGCCCCGGCCCCGCAGGTCGTCCAGGAGGCCGCTGATCGCCCGATCCATCCACGGACCATGCCGATCCGCCATGATGGTGAAATTGCGGTAGTGGTGATCCCAGCCGCCGTCGCCGGCGTCTTCCTCCGCCTCCACATGGTCCGACCAGTTCACCTGCACAAACCGCACGCCCCGCTCCACCAGCCGCCGGGCCAGCAGGCACGATTTGCCAAACCGGGTGTGGCCGTAGGCCTCGCGCGTGCCATCGGTCTCCTGATCCACCTCAAACGCCTCGCGCGCCGCGGTGGAGGTGAGCAGGCCCAGGGCCCGGGCCCTGTGGGCGTCCAGCCGGTGGCCGGTGAGGTCCAGCTCGCGCGCCAGCGGGTCGAATCCCCGGCGCAGGCTGTCGCGGTCGCCCAACCGTTCGGGCATAAGGCCACCCGCCAGTTCCAGCTCGGGCAAGCTCACGGGCACGCCGGGTTCCACGCGGGCGCGCAGCGGGTCGAACGCGGCGCCCAGCGGCCCGCCCCCCTCGCCGATGATCGCCTTCTTCCCCTGGTGCAGCCGCCCGCCCAAAACCACAAAGGGCGGCAGGCTGGCCTTGGCCGGCATCGCCTTGGCCACCGTGCTGCCCAGGCTGGGTCGTGTGCTGCCCGACAGCGGCTGGCCATTCAGCCCCACCGCGCCTGCCAGGCTGCCGGTCAGCCCCACCGTGCCGGCCACGCCGTGATCGTTGGAGAACGAATGCAGGGTGCGGATGAGGGCGAACTGGTCGTTGCGCGCCGCCAGCAGCGGGAACAATTCACAGAAGCGGATGCCCGGGATCTTGGTGGGCAGCGTGGAAAACGGCCCGCGGAAATCCACCGGCGCGTGCGGCTTGGGGTCAAAACTGTCGAGTTGCGACGGCCCGCCCCACAGCCAGAGCAGGATCACGCTCTTGGCGGTGCCGCCGGTGTCGCCCGCCGCCAGGGCCCGGTCCAGGCTCAGCCCAAAGGGCAGGCAGGCCCCCAGATGCAACACCGCCCGACGACTCACCCAAGGAGCGCCATCCGGCAATCGGTTGATTCTTCCCACGCGCAGCATGCGCGCATCCCCCAGGGAGGCAGAGGGTTAGGCAGGCAAGTCTAGTCTAGCACAAGCTTGCGGGCCCAGCATGACCACTATCCCGTGGTTTTGTTCCCCCGCACCCTTTCCGCCGCCCAGTCGATCACAAAATAAAACACCGGCGTCAAAAACACGCCGAACAGCGTCACCCCCAGCATGCCGCTGAACACCGCGATGCCCAGAATCCGCCGCATCTCGGCACCCGCCCCCTGCGCCACCAGCAGCGGCGCCACGCCGATGATGAACGCCAGCGAAGTCATCACAATGGGCCTCAGGCGCAGCGCGCATGCCTCCAGCGTCGCCTCCACCCGCCCGGCCCCCGCGTCGCGCCGGGCCCGGGCAAACTCCACAATCAAAATCGCGTTCTTGCAGGCCAGGCCGATCAGCACCACAAAGCCAACCTGCGTGAAGATGTTGATGTCGGTCCGGGTCAGCCACACCCCAGCCAGCGCGCACGACAGACACAGCGGCACCACCAGGATCACCGCCATCGGCAGCGCCCAGCTCTCGTATTGCGCCGCCAACACCAAAAACACCAGCGCCACACCCAGCGCGAAGGCCACCGTGGCCGTGCCGCCCGTCTCCTGCTGCAGGTAGGCCAGCTCGGTCCATTCCGACCGCATCGACCACGCCTGCTCCTCCCTCGCCAGCTCGCCCATCCGGTCGATCGCCTGGCCCGAACTCACCCCCGGCGCGGCGTTGAAGGTCAAGGGTGCCGCCGGGAACAGGTTGTGCCGCAAAACCAGGGCCGGCCCGCCCACCTGCCGGCTGGTCACCAGTGTGGCCAGGGGCACCATTTCCCCCCGCGTGCTCTGCACGCGGATCGATCGCAAATCTTCCAAACTCTGCCGCGCCTTGCCACCCGCCTGCGCGATCACCTGCCAGGTGCGGCCAAACCGGTTGAAGTCGTTGATGTAGAACGACCCCAGGTACATCTGCAGCGCGTCGAGGATTTCGCCAATCGGCACTCCCATCGACTGCGCCTGCACCCGGTCGATGTCCAGGTGCACCCATGGCGTGTCCGCACGCAGGCTGGAATAGGCCCCCTCCACCAATGGGTCTTCCGCCGCGCGGGCCACCACCCGGTCAGCGATCTCTTGCAACCCTTCCAGGCCCACCTCGCCGCGGTCCTCCAGCACCAGCCGGAACCCGCCCCCGTTCCCCAGCCCGTCCACCGGCGGCGCGCCTAGCACCGTCACCTGTCCCTCGGGGGCCGCCGCCTCCAGCGCCCGGGTCAGTTCCCGCGCGATGGCCTCCGCCCCCAACGCCTGCCCCTTTCGCTCCTCGAACGGGTCCAGCAGCACATACATCGCGCCAAAATGCGGCGCGTTGGCCTCCAGCAGGGCTGAACGCCCCGACACCGCCACCGTGTGCCGCACACCCTGCACCTCGCGCGCCGCCTGTTCCATTCGCAGCACCGCCGCCCGGGTGCGCCCCAGCGAGGATGCATCGGGCAACTGCAGGTTCACCAGCAGATAGCCCTTGTCCTGCTCGGGGATGAATCCCTTGGGTGCCTTTTCAAAACCCTGCGCCGTCACCCACACCAGCGCGCCATACCCTGCCAGAACCAGCACCGGGATTTTCAGCAGCCCCCTTACGCTCAGCGTGTAGCCGCGCGTAACCCACGCAAAACCCCGATTGAACCAGCCAAACCCCAAGCCCAAGGCCACATTCAGCGGTCCCGCCACCAGCCAACCGAGCAACACACCCGCCAAGCCGCAACCGGCCGGCACCGCCCAATCCGGCACACCGGCCGGCAGGGTGAACCGCCCAGCTAGCCACCCAGGTCCGAACCAAAGCGCTGCCAGGGCCCCCATCACCGGGAACGCCAGGCGTGGCAGCGGGGCCCGGTGGCCATGGCCGCCCGCCCCCGATTTCAGCAGCAGCGCCGCAAGCGCCGGGCTGAGAGTGAGTGAGTTGAACGCGCTGAGCAGCGTGCTCACCGCGATTGTCAGCGCGAATTGCCTGAAGAACTGGCCGCTGATGCCGCCGATGAACAGGCACGGCACAAACACCGCGCTCAGCACCAACCCCACCGCCAGCACCGGCCCGGCCACCTGCTGCATGGCGCTGATGGTCGCCTCGCGCGGCGCCAGCCCCTTGCCCAGCTCGTGCTCCACCGCCTCCACCACCACAATCGCGTCATCCACCACAATGCCGATCGCCAGCACCAAACCGAACAGCGTCAGAGTGTTTAGCGAATAACCGCACGCCAGCATCGCGGCAAAGGTGCCAACCACCGCAACAGGCACCGCCAACAGCGGGATGACCGCCGCCCGCCAATCGCCCAAAAACAGCAAAATCACCAACGCCACCAGCGCCACCGCCTCCAGCAGCGTGCGAAACACCTCGCGGATCGATTCCTGAATGAACGGCGAGGTGTCATAGACGATCTCGTGGGCGATCCCCTCGGGAAAGCGCGCCGCCAGTTGTTCCATGCGCGCCCGCACCAGCCGCGCCGTCTCAAGCGCGTTGCTGCCCGGCAACTGGTGCACCGTCAGCGCCACGCTCGGCTTGCCATCCAGCGTGCAGCTCTGCTCGTAGCCCTGGGCCCCCATCTCGATCTCGGCCACATCCCGCAGCCGCACCAGTCGCCCCTGCGGGTCGGTCTTCACCACCAGGTTGGCGAACTGGTCGGCCTCCATCAGTCGCCCCAGCGTGGACATGGTCAGTTGGAACGCAGGCCCGGTGCCCAGCGGCGGCTGGCCGATCTGTCCCGCCGCCACCTGCGTGTTCTGCGTCTCCACCGCGCGTGTGATCTCCGCCGGCGTCACCTTGCGCGCCGCCATGCGGTCGGGATCCAGCCACAGCCGCATGCTGTAGTCGCGCTGGCCGATGTAGGCGATGTCCCCCACCCCCGGCAGTCTCGCCAGCTCGTCGCGGATCTGGATGGTCGCGTAATTCGACAAAAACAGGTCATCCTTCGACCCGTCCGGCGAGTGCAGGTTCACGATCATCAGCGTGCCCGGCGCCTTCTTCTTGATGCTCACGCCGTTCCGCTGCACCAGCGGGGGCAGGGTGGGCTGGGCCAGCGCCACGCGGTTCTGCACCAGCACCTGCGCGATGTCGAGGTCAACGCCATGCTCGAAGGTGATTGTCAGCGTGTAGCTGCCGTCGTTGGCGCATTGGGACGACATGTACAGCATGCCCTCCACCCCGTTGACCTGCTGCTCGATGGGCGCGGCCACGGTCGCCGCCACCACCCGCGCATTGGCCCCCGGGTAGGATGCCGCCACCTCCACCGTGGGCGGGGTGATCTCGGGGTATTGCGCGATGGGCAGCGAAAACAACGACACCAGCCCCGCCAGCGTGGCGAAGATGCTCAGCACCGAGGCGAAGATCGGCCGGTCGATGAAGAAACGCGACAACATGGCCTAGGCGCCCCCCGGCGTGGCGGTTTTGGGCGAACGGCGCAGGTACCGCCTGACCGGTTTCAGCGTCAGCCACTCCAATAGCCAGCGGCTAGCGCGCCCGGCCACCGTGCGCGGCCCCAGCACACCCAGCCCGCCCAGCCAGTCCACCGCGAAAAAGAACACCGGCGTGAACACCAGCCCAGCCAGGGTTGTGCCGATCATCCCGTAAAACACCGCCACACCCAGCGACTTGCGCATCTCCGCGCCCGCGCCGTGCGCCGTCAACATGGGCGCCACACCCAGAACAAACGCGAGCGAGGTCATCACGATCGGCCTGAGGCGCAGCTTGCAGGCCTCCAGCGTCGACTCGCGCCGCCCCGCACCCTCCAGCCGCCGCCTCCGCGCGTACTCCACGATCAAGATCGCGTTCTTGCTGGAAAGCCCCGCCAGCACCACGAAGCCCACCTGGGTGAAGATGTTGATATCCAGTCGGGTCCACTCCACGCCCGCCACCGCCCCCAGCAGGCACGATGGAATGATCAAGATCACCGCCGCCGGCAACGCCCAACTTTCAAATTGCGCCGCCAGCACCAAAAACACCATCACAATCGCCATCGCGAACAGCCTTGTTCCCGATCCCTCCGAATTCAGCTCCAGGTACGACATGTCCGTCCACTCGTAGGCCATGGCCGCGGGAATGGTCGCGTCCGCCAGTTTCCGCATCCGCTCGATCGCCTCGCGCGAGCTCACACCAGGCATGCCGCCGCCGTTGATGGTGGCGGCGCTGTGCAGGTTGTGCCGGTTCAGCGACAGCGGACCGCTCACCTCGCGGACCTCGCACACGCTGCCCACGGGCACCATCAGCCCGTCCTTGTTGCGCACCTTCAGCCGCTTCACATCCTCGAGCTGGTCGCGGAACTGGCCGTCCGCCTGCACCACCACCTGCCAGTTTCGGTCGAACAGCGTGAAGTCGTTCACATGCATCGACCCCTCGTACACCTGCAGCGTGTCGGTCAGATCACGCGGGTCCACTCCCCGGTTGCGGCACTGCTTCTCATCCGGCAGCACCCGGACCTGCGGCACCCTCGACCGGAACACCGAGAACAGCCCGGGCAGGCCCACCTGCGCGCCTTGCGTGACCAGGTTCTGCACCTGCTCCTCCAGTGCCTCGGGCCCCAGGTCACCCCGGTCCTCCAGCACGAACGAGAAGCCACCCGCCCGCCCGATGCCCCGCACGGGCGGCGGCGCCAACACCGTCGCATTCCCTTCGGGCGCCGCCTTCGCGAACAGCCCCCGCAGCTTCAGCACCACCTTCTCGGCGTGCAGCTCCGGATCGGTCCGCTGCTGGTAAGGGGCCAGCCGCACGAACATGGTGCCGAAGTTTGAACCCGCCGCGTTGAGCGCGAAAGACTGCCCCGAGATCGCCGTGGTGTGGATCACACCCGGCGTGTTCATCGCCACATCTTCCATGATCCGCAGCGTGGCGTTCGTACGCTCCAGCGAGGCCGCGTCCGGCAGTTGCAGGCTCACGAACAGGTAGCCCATGTCCTGGCTGGGAATGAATCCCTTGGGCGTGCGCTCATGCAGCCACCAGGTCAGCCACATCAGCCCGCCGTAGACCAGCAGCACGGGCACCGCCACCCGCAGCATCACCCCGGCAAACTGGGTGTACAGCCATGTCACCGCCGCGAACACCCGCTCAAACAACCACAAAAGCCCCTGCACACAGCGGTTGATCACCCAACCCAGCACCCAGCCGCAAACCGCGGCAGCGAGCCCGCACGCCGGCCGCCACCAGGCTTCCCATGCCTCCGGCACCCACTCCGGCCGCCATTGGTTCGCCAGCAGCCAACCGCCAAAGCCCAATGCCAGGGGCCACGCCACGCGCGGCAGTGGCTCCCGAGCCTTGCCATCGTGCTCCTTCAGAAGGAGCGCTGTCAGCGCCGGGCTGAGCGTCAGCGAGTTGAACGCGCTGAGCAGCGTGCTCACCGCGATGGTCAGGGCGAACTGCTTGAAAAAGACCCCCGTGATACCGCTGATGAACAGGCACGGCACAAACACCGCCGTCAGCACCAGACCCACCGCGATCACCGGCCCGCTCACCAGCCTCATGGCCGCCAGCGTCGCCTCGCGCGGGGCCAGGCCCTTGCCCAGCTCGTGCTCCACCGCCTCCACCACCACGATCGCGTCATCCACCACGATGCCGATCGCCAGAACCAAACCGAACAGCGTCAGATTGTTGATCGAGTAGCCAAAGGCCGCCATGGCCCCGAAGGTGCCCAGCACCGCTACCGGCACGCTGGCCAGGGGCACCAGCGCCGCCCGCCAGTTTCCCAGAAACACCAAAATCACCAGCGACACCAGCCCCACCGCCTCCAGCAGCGTCTTCGCCACCTCCTTGATCGACTCCCGCGTGTAGGGGGTGGTGTCGAAGCTCACGTCATAGGCGATATCCTCGGGGAAACGGCTGGCCAGCTCCTCCATCACCGCGAACAGTTGGTCGCGCGTGCGCAGCGCGTTCGCCTCGGGCGACTGGAACACGATCAATATCACCGACCCGAACCGGTCGAACCGGCAATCCACCTCCTCGCGCCGCGCGCCCAGCTCCACCCGGGCCACATCGCGCAGGCGCACCACCCGCCCGTCCGGCATCGACTTGATCACCATCCGCTCGAATTCGGCCGGGTCGGTCAGGCGGCCCACGGTGTCCACAGTCATCTCAAAGGCGCCTTCCGCGTCGGGCGTGGACACCCCCACATGCCCCACGGCCGCCTCGCTGTTCTGCTTGCGCAGCGCCATCAGCAGTTCGCTGGGCGTCAGGCCGCGCGCGCCCAGCCGGTTGGGGTTCACCCAGATCCGCAGGCTGAAATCGCGTTGCCCCAACATGTTGATGTCGGCCACACCGGGCACCCGGCCCAACTCCTCGCGGATGAACCGCGTGGCGTAGTTCGACAGGTAGAGCTGGTTGTACCTGCCCTTGGGCGAAGTGATGGCGAACGCCACCACCGGGTCGGGCGAGCGCCGCCGCACCTGCACCCCGGTGCGTTTCAGCACATCGGGCAGCTCAGGCAGCGCCAGCGCCACCCGGTTCTGCACCTGCACCAGCGCCATCCGCACATCCACCTGCGGCTTGAAGG
>Ga0315899_10008804_pt1 | contig 10815 bp, 11 predicted proteins | sample LakEriMetagenome_2_FD_203518 | JGI IMG/M metagenome (GOLD analysis project Ga0315899, IMG submission 203518) | Freshwater fungal communities from buoy surface, Lake Erie, Ohio, United States - Buoy 4 MA112 | ecosystem: Environmental > Aquatic > Freshwater > Lake | place: USA: Lake Erie, Ohio...
CAAACCTGAGCGGGAAAGTGGAGCACTCTAAAATCTTCTGCGGAGGTTGATGCGTACACAACTCGCCCCTTGCCTAGAAACAATCCAAAGAAAAAAAGCCCCAATATGCAAACGGAGAACACATAGGCCTTGTTCGTCCGGCCTTGATAAAAATGACCAGCACCAGGGATCAAAAATGCCAATAGAGCTGCAAAATACCTGTTCTTAAGGTCGATTTCGCATTGGTCTGCGTGAACTTTATGGCCGGAGCCAGACGATGCGCTCATTAGAATCTCTGTTGACTTGGGCTGATTTTTGGGTGGGAGCTTTTCTGGTTGGTGGCGAGACTGACTCGATTTTAACCGATAGTACTGTATCATCACTACAGCAAATTATATCCAATTCCTGGAGGGTGTAGGCTCTGTAGCAGGTCGTGGGCAGTTTTCCATAAGACTCGGGCGTCCGAACGAACCTTGTAATCCGAATCGATCGCATGTTGTAGAATTAGACGGAGTCGTTTCTAGTCACTCACTGGATTTGTTGATGAAGCAATTAAGTCCTCTCGCCTCCCTTCTGATCCTGTCTGTTTGTTTCGTGCTCTTTGTGGCGGGAGCTTTAATCGTTTACAAACGAGAGCGACCGGAGAAACGCCTGCAGGCTGATGTGGGGCCGAGTTCGTCGATTGCGGCTAATGAGTCGGAGGGGCAAGTTCAATATGGTTCTATTCCAGTGCCGTCGGAATCTATTCCAGTGCCGTCGGAATTAGGTACCAAAGTTGAGCAAAATGTTGCAACTGAGGACTCTTCGAAATCTTCAACCCAGATTGATCTCCTTTCCTCGGGGCATTCCGAATGGGTGGGGAGCGAATCTTGTGGAAAGTGCCACGCGAGTATTTTGGAGTCTTACAAAAAGCACCCCATGTATTACGGTTCGACGAGACTGGTGGAAAATGATCGCCCCGCCCCCCCGGAGGCAGGTGAACTTACCGGTAAGTTGAAAACATTGAAAACAACGTCTAGCGAAGGAGTAATGTTTCATTCGGAGCGAGTTTTCGATGATGAGGGCGTCGAGATATTTAACAGGAATCACCCCATGAAGTATGTTGTTGGTTCGGGACGACGCGCTAAGGCTTATATCGAGCAGCGTGGAGAGTTGCTATGCTTGTCTCCGTTAAACTGGTTTGGCAAAACCAATAGCTGGGGATTGAATCCTGGATATAGCGTTGACGATCCACGAGGTTTCGATCGCAAGGCCACCGCGAATTGTATGCTTTGCCATGCAGGGATAATCAAAACGCAAGGTCCCAATTCGGATCTGTACCAAAAAGAGCCTTTTGGCGAGCTCGAAATCGGTTGCGAGCGATGTCATGGAGCAGGAAAGCCCCACATCGAGTTTCATGAACTCAACAAGCACGGGATCGATCCAATTGTCAATCCTGAATCCCTCGATGAGCCAGCTCGGCAAGCGGTCTGTTACCAATGTCATTTACAACCATCGGCCGCCCGAATCCTGAAAGAGGGACGATCGCATCAGGATTTCCAGCCCGGCATGCGGCTTGATGATGTCTGGCTGGTTTTGGATACCGAAAGTGGCGTCGACCGTGACGGACGAACTAAATCCGTTCGGCATGTTCAGCAAATGCACGACAGTCAGTGTTTTAAGAAATCAGGCACAATGAGATGTACCACATGCCATGATCCTCATTCCGTACCAAATGAAAATGAGCGAATTACATTTTATCGGGATGCGTGTATTAAGTGTCATGATGGATCATCCGGTGCAATCGTGTGTTCGGAATCAATCGACAATCGCACTCGGGTAAACGACTCCTGCTATGAGTGTCATATGCCAAGCCGTGAATTGGATCTTTCCTCTCACGCCAGTCAAAGCGACCATCGAATTATTCGAAGACCCGAAAGTGAACTTGAAATCAACAATACCCCTCCGTCAGATCTTCGCTTTTTTGGTGACCTGTCCGAGTCAGTATCAGAGGATTCTCGACGACGTGCAAAAGCTATTTACAGTATGCGTAATACAGGTCCATCTGCCGAGTTGTATCAAGAATTGCAATATCTATCGAGGAAGTTTCCTGATGACGGAATGACTTGGCTCTCCTACGGCTTGGCAGCTATGTCGCGAAATGACGCCAAGACGGCCATCGACGCTTGGACCAAAGCAGCCAGTTACGATGAATCAAGCGAGTTTGCGCTTGAAGCACTGATTCAAATGAGTCAACGCGTTGCCGCTTGGGACAAAACGATAGAGTTTTCCGAGCGATTGATTCAAATCAACCCTTACCACAACTCGGCATATTCTCATTTGGCCGATGCTATGTTCCGGATGCAACGGATAAGTGAAGCATTAGAGGCTGCCAAAAAGGGTGTCGAACTTGATCCACTCTCGCTGGCTTCGTATCGAGTATTGATCGATGCCCATCGGTTGAAAGGAGATCTAGAGGGATCACAGGAATGGACGAAGATTCGGGATAGAATTTCCGAGAAACTTCAACGATCCAAGTAGGTACAATCAACGGCCCGCAGCGCGACGCCAGATTACGGAATCCACAAAATAGTGATGAACACTAATGGAAGATAACAAAATCGTTGATGCGATCACCCAGAAATGAGAAAGCCCTGTGGTAATGTATTGCTCCCAACCAAACCCCAATGCGAAGAGTACAAGCCAGAATAAAAAGAACCCTAATAAATTGGGGACCGCTGCAATCCACTGATTCCCAGATTTCTTGCGTTGAGATCGCTCTAATACCCAAACCAAGGCTAGGTACTGTATGGCGTGAAAGAACGTCACTGCTTCAAAGCCACGCTGGAAATGCGACAACACCATAAATCCATAGTAGTGAACGCCAATACAAATCAAGAAGCAAATGAGACCGGTGGGGTTATACTCCTTGGCATTCTTTCTTATAAGTGTAATTTCGGAAGCGATTTGAACAACAAATCCAAAACATGCGAATAAAAATAGTAGCGACATAAACAAGGCATCGAACTTGACCGGCATAAGCTCGTAAGTCTCGCCACCCCAAGCATCATAAAGCGTGTCCCATCGACCAAAGATGAGGTAGGGAAACACGAGATGATAAGCCCACCAGCGTTTCGTACGATCGGAAGCGTCGAAGTTCTTTTGGCCGCCATATAAACAGCCAACTCCGTAGGTTTGTCTAAGGTAATGGAACGACTGCCATACATTGACCAGTGTTATCGTTATGACAAAGTAACCTGCTGAATGAATTGCTGTTAAAAGCCCAACGATAGCAAGGTAGGCCGGCGCACCCCAAAGAAAATGAACTTTACCCTCGCTTATCTTTCGCTGTAGCCTGACATAGGTCGCGTACACATGCGGAGAGCTAATCAAAACACTTAGCCAAAAGTACCAGTGAATCAGTGTCTCCGCATTCAGTTCTCGTTCACCAACAAACCAGATAAATGGTAGGAAGACGACGAGGCCACCTGTAATGACAAAGAACCACTCGAATGGAGTGGCGGACGTTGCGATTCTTATGCCAATAGAGGGCTGGTGCGAATCCGCGTCATGCAAGGCTTTTTCGACGTTTTCGAATGCTAAAGACATGGTGTTAAATATGATTTATAGAGGGAACTCGAAGAAAGGTCAGACCGTCGTTGGCCCCGCAACAAGAGGTTCAGCGCGCGTCATCATCGCGATGTTTTTTTCAATAAGTTCGATATCACGCCCGGTCAAGAACACTAGGAAACAGCAATTCATCGCCAAGGTGAAATAGGTGACATTCGGAACAAGAATCGCGATTCCCAGATGCAATGAACTGATAAGAAAGATGGCGAGTAGCCGGGTTCGGCGGAACCAAACAAAAGTCGGGAAAAAGGCTTCAATGAAGACTGTTGAAAAGGTAATGATTTTCCTAAGCAGGCCTCCAAACGCCAGGGTAATCCATGGATGCTCGGACGGTCCCCACATGTCGCTAGCCACTGTCCAATGAAATGCATCTCCAGTTACCCAACCCGGATCTTGGGCGAGTTTATACGGAAGGCTGATGACGTAAATCAAAGCAATATTGATTTGAAGCATCCGCACAGGCCAGGCAAAAACCGTCTGGGCTAGTGGCTTTCCCTTTCGATTTGCAATCCAGGAATCAATGGAGTAAGCCGATCCCATATTGACCCAGATCATGTAAAACAGACTCATCTCGATCACCATTTCTTCACCGTTCGCTAGATAGGGATTACGGCTCAACATGGATCGAATCAACAGCAACAAACAAACCGTCGAGACACGCGAGTAATAGCCGACGGTAAATGTGATCGACGTTATCAAACTCACGTACCACATCGCTTCAATCGGTATCCAGCCTTCTGTCCAATAAAAGAGTCCGATCGGGTCATTGACGCGAGTATTGTCTAAGCCAGGCGAATGAAGCGAAATAATGCCATCAGCATGGAAAAACCGATTCCAATTCGGAGCTGAGAATAGGATCATGAAGGTGCTGAGAACACCGATTGTAATACGAAACAAAGCGATCGGACGAGCATCTAATCGACTGAAGAAAAATGCGTTCCAGCAAGTCTTCACTTGAGTCCATAAAGTAACAGTAGACTTGTCTCTCATGATTCCATTCTCTCTAACTTTTCGTTCATCCATGTATGCCGAGCAACCTTCGGCATTTAACGCTGGCGAGTATCGAATATTCCTGCAATGCGACGAGATGGCCTCAGGTACTCCATCGATACGTCAAACTCGTTGACCAGGCGGTATTCCTGTTTCTCTTCTAGCAATCTTTGCTCCATAACAGCAACAATTGGCGGAATGATGTTTTGAGTCACTAAGTTAATTCGAATACTGGATATCGTACGACCATTCCATTGAGGATACTGTCGTGCAAGATATCGGGCGTATGTTTCGCGAGCTAATTCATCCGAGTAAATATTAAGAAGGAATTTAGCTTCCTTAAAGTCAAACAGTTTCTCTTCAGCCCATGTTCGTTCGGACTGACGGGGCAACGGCAAAACGATTTCTTCAGAACGATTTCCCTCATCATCTGTATAAATAGCTGATATGACGTAACGCCAATTGAATCGACTCTGGCCACCATACATCTGCCATTTGGAAGATAAGCCTGAAACATAGCCTCCATATCGTATCCCCCAGTCTGCTACACGCAGTCTATACGATGTCTCAGGAGTGCTGACCCGTTCCGCTCGCTCAATCCAGTCGTTGATGTATTCCTCCGGCAAATTACACCAGCTGATCGTGCCGACTATTACCACGGTAAGCAAGGACAAAACAAGCTTCATTAGACGAGACGTGCAACCCATCTCTGACTCGACTATTTCGAATTGACTCTTTTGGTCTTGGTTCGTCATCGATGTTTGCATCCTGCATGTAACTGATGAAAGTATAAATTTCTGTATCAAATCGATTCCATTCACCTGGGGTCGAAATACCTTTATGCTTCACCATTCGCGGGAGACTGCTACAGTGTCCCGCGAATGGTAGATCGCACAATAGGTAGCCGAATTCACTCGCCTTTAACTCGTTAGAGTTTAAACGGTGGCGCGGGCGGCGCTGGAGGTTTAGGTGGTGAAGGAGGTGGAGATGGAGGTTTAGGTGGTGACGGTGGAGATGGAGGTTTAGGTGGAGATGGTGGAGATGGAGGTTTAGGTGGAGATGGTGGAGATGGAGGTTTAGGTGGTGACGGTGGTGATGGAGGTTTAGGTGGTGACGGTGGTGATGGAGGTTTAGGTGGTGATGGAGGTGATGGAGGTTTAGGTGGTGATGGAGGAGATGGAGGTTTGGGTGGTGATGGAGGAGACGGAGGTTTGGGTGGTGATGGAGGTGACGGTGGTTTCGGGGGAGACGGGGGCTTAGGTGGTGGAGGCGGTGGAGGAGGTGGTGGGGGGGGAGGCGCTGCGACACTAATTTGGATGTTGGGTACCCTTTCAGTTAACAGCGTCGTTTCAGACGTGGCGTTCAAGCTACCGGTGAATAAAGGAGTTACCCATTGATTTTGCATGTGGGGAATCGTGACGCGAATGGTTACTTCGGTCGTCGAATCCACGATCACAGCGGGGACGATATCGATTGTGGCTCCGCTGATACCTAAAATATTCAACATACTGTCTGCAGCCGCTTTCGCCTCGTTTGCGGTAGCGCCTGGGACAATTACGTGGCGAGCCGCTTCATACGAGACATTCTCTGCATACTGCTTTAGCATGCTAACGCGGAAGAATTCAATGCAGGCAAATACGGTCAGGAACAAAATTGGGAGGGCAATCGCCATTTCGACTGTGTGAGCACCCGCGCGACGGCCCTGCAGACATGCAGCGGCCCGGGCCATTAACGGTGCTCCGGGGTGAGACGCAATTCGCATGTTTTTTACTCGGTTAATACAGTCGGAAGTATTCGGGCGATCGTTTGGAGTATCGCTGTTAGATTTGCGCCGGTTGAAGCATGGAAATGCTGACCGCCACCCGCTGTAGCAACACTTTTCATTAACGCCTGATCTGCTTCATCGGCAAAGGTCACTGTAAAAATGAGAACTCCTTTTTCTGCCGCCTTTTTCGCTACAGTTATAGGATTCGGAGCTCCCGGAGGTGCATTAAGTTTTCCGTCTGTCATTAGAATTACAACTTTTGATGCAGAATCCCGAGCACCAGTACTACCGAGGCTAATGACCCCGACCTCGAGTCCGGCACCGATGTTGGTGGCTCCCGTTGGGAAGCTAATGGTGTACTTGGCGACGCCGGTTTGAATCGTGGGGTAGCTGGCGGTCAGATTTCGATCGAGGACCGCATTATCACTATAGGTAACTAATGATACGCGTTCGTCCAAAGCTGAATCTTCGATTTCCTTGATGAAGCTGTTCGTTGCATCTGCCAAGTCCCTCCAGCGAGACTTGGGGGGGGCCGGGGCGCCGACCGTCCAGCTGGGATCCGCGGCTGGAGGAAAACCGGTCGCCTTCTCGTTTGCTGCGTAGATCATCGATCCAGAACGATCCACCACAAAGGAGATATCGACGTCTACTCGGGTCGAGACCGCGGACTTTTCAAACTCGAACTCTTCGGCGTCAAAAGTCTTAGGCAATAGGAAATCGACCGCTCCGTTTCCTGACAAATTGGTACGCTTTATTCGCACTCGCATTGCATTCGGATTACTTCCGCCTGCCGTGAATTGGTAACGACCCGTGGTGCTGACTCGTGACGATCGTCCTAGAACGAAATCGCTGTCCGAGATGGATATCTCTTTTCCTGCGATAGTATTTAACTCAGCAATTTCACGAGACTTTTGTTTTGCTTGAGTCAGATCACCTGTGATCGCAAACATACGCCCCGCCGCTCTGGTTGAGGCATCGGCTGCAATGATTGTCCTGGTTCGGACCAAGTCCATCCAGCCAAGATTGATCGCGAATGCCATCAGTACCAAAATGGCAGGGAGCAAAATAGCAACAAACACAAGCATCCCTCCCTGCCTGCTTCGTAATGAATGCCTTGACTTGTGTAAGCGGGGACGGTTCATTCGTACTCCTTCATCATGCTGCAACTAGCGGAGAGGCTTAAGCCAGAAAAAAACATAGGTGGAAGCGGTAGATTTCCTGTCGCAGGTGCGGCTGCGCGAACCGTGATAATCGTACCAATCGGAGATGTCTCAAAGTTAGACGGCGTAATGGTGACCGTTCCCCCCTGGACTTTGCGGTTCTTAAAAAAACGATCTGCTGTTTCCTGAACCAAGCTAGTCTTACTAGTCGGTACGAGACTTATTCGCGCGGATTCGTAGGCAGCAATTTCGAGAGTCTGTTGCAAGTGAAGCATTGCGCATGCCTCAATCGTTGCAAATAGCAAGGTGAACAATAACGGGAGAACGAACGCTAACTCTACAATTGCTGCGGCGTTACGTTGCGATTGTCTTTTTTGATAACGACTTTTAAAAGGAAAATTTGTTTTCACGATATGGCGTACAGAATGAAACAAGGTATTTATTTGCTCATAATCCGCTAATCGAAACGGAATCGCGAACTGAGTATTGAACCTTTACACAACACCTGATGGGAACTTAGCACGAAAAAATTGAGTTTTTCGATGTTCAGGATAAAGAAGCGGGTGAAGTCTTTGAGTTTAGGCAGTCTATTACGGTTGTAACAAATTCACGCCGCTCTATTAGAGATATTACTCCTGATCTTTTATTCCCAACACGGTCGGCTCCAACCATCCAGAATCGTTTTAAAAATGGCTCGTTCTAACAATGGATGGCACCATTTAAAAACTAAGGCCGATTAATGATGGATGGCACTAATCAGAAATGCGGCACTAGTAGGAAATGCTAAGGGTTTGACTTGACTGGTTTTGTGTGTATTCTGGGTATATGGATATGCACAATTGGATCGCGATCGCCCAGGCAGACCCACGGCCTCTTTACGTTCAGGTTATCGACCAAGTGAAGAGACGCGTGTCGGCTGGAGATTTGCTCCCTGGCGCCGAACTGCCGTCCATACGACAACTCGCAGCCGAATTACAAATCAGTATCATCACGATAAAACGTGCCTACTTGGAACTGGAACGCGAGGGTGTGATCCGGACTAGACAAGGAAAAGGTTCCTTCGTGGCGGATCAACCTGGTTTGGTAGCCGAACTACTGGACCGCGAAATGCGCGACCTATTGGCTAGAGCGATTGCCGTCGGACGATTGCTCGGCAAATCCCAAAGTGAGATGACCCGTTTATTGGACGACTTCTTTGAACAAAACCCGGATGGGAATTCGTAATGTTCGCAACGCAAGATTCCGTAAGATCGCCACTGGCTCTCCACTTGGATGGCGCAAGCAAAAAATACAAGCACTTTGAGCTGAAAAATGTAAGCATCAGTATTCCCCAGGGTGCGGTGGCTGGACTGATCGGCCCTAACGGTTCCGCGAAAACGAGTACGATGAGAATCATAATGGGCTCGATCACTCCACATCACGGGTCGGTGAACGTGCTCGGCCAAACGATCTGGCCCAATGAAAAGGGGGAGAAAGAAGATGTTGGCTACATTTTTCGATGATACGAGACTGTATATATCGGAATCGGTCTCGTGGCATATACAATTTGTAAAATCTCTCTTCCCCTCTTGGGACGACGAATATGCGCAGGAGTTGATTTATCGATTTGGACTTATTCCTGTGCAATCAGCGAAAAGCCTTTCTCATGGACAGAGGGTTAAGATGATGTTGCTCGTGATATTTGCCAGGCGGCCTACGCTACTGATTCTCCATGAACCCACTGATGGCCTCGATAGTCTGGCCAACCTCCGTCATCTGGAGCGTTTTAGTCGAGTTGATAATCGTCATTTTATCGACCGCCTTCTCTTTGGCGTTGCAAACCCGTAAACGTGATTTGGCCTAAGCTTTTATGTTGCCATACGAAGTAAAGAATCAAGCGAGCATCTCGACGACAAGTGGGAGTCGCATCCATTATTTGGATAACCTCAGAGCGATCGCGATGATGCTCGGAGTTTTTCTGCACGCGGGTTTCGCGTATGCGGAACCTGCTAACGTGGTCTGGCTAGCAACCGATATCTATTCCAGCCGCCTCGTCGATAGCAGTATCTGGTTTATCCATTTGTTTCGTATGGGCCTGTTTTTTCTGCTTTCGGGCTACTTTTCTAAGATGCTGATCGAGAAGCGAGGGGCCTTAGGTTTGCTTAAGAACAGAACGCTAAGAATCGCCCTACCGTTCGTGATCTTTTACCCTGTCTTGTTCATCGCTATGACGGGAGTCATTATCTTCGCAATTTCTTATCTCGAGCATCCAAACGGCGTGATGGGGCTCATCGCAGCAGGCAGCCAGGCAGCGCAGGATAACGCGAGTGATAGGCCCAGCAAGTCGATGTTTAGCCTGATGCATTTATGGTTTCTCTATTACCTGTTTTGCTTCTCATTGATTGGTGCTGCGGTTGGCAAACGATTGGAGTCTTTGCTTGCCGGTACTTGGCAAAAGATGTTTCTCACTAAGCTATACATCGCAAGATCACAGTGGGTTTTGTTTTCCCTTTTACCATTGATCCTGATCCCATCGGTGATGTTATCTGGGGTCCCGCTGCCTGCACCAGAATCGTTTGTTCCATCCCTGTGGCCTTTTATGTATTTCGGAGCCTTCTATTTTTCAGGATGGATGCTTAGAGGAAGAGAACAGCTTATCGATCTCGATGTTGGAAGCGTTTTATCCTTAGCCGTATTGATGCTGCTCGCATTCGGAGTTTATTACTGGTGTATGCCAGTCTTGGATTTACGAATTATCTTTGGCGGGCGATTCGAGCAGCCAGCCGTAAAGTATTGGCTCGGTATTATTTTGACGTGCTACCTCTCGATCGGTTTATCATGGCTCTCGTTGATCTGCGGAAAACGATTTTTGAATAAGCGAAGTTCGTTTATGAGCCTTGTTTCTGATTCGGCATACTGGGTATACCTTGTTCACTTGCCCCTGGCTGTCTTTCTTCAAACTTTGCTCGTACCGCTCGAATGGTCGTTGTGGCTGAAACTATGTTTGGCAACAATGGGAACTCTCATTCCCTGCCTGCTCAGCTACTTGATCTTCGTCAGATACACTCCACTGGGTTGGCTGCTCAACGGAAAAAGAAATTTCCCGTAATCGCACGATAATTTTCAGGTGGGAAATCCCAAGATTGCGGTAGATCTTGAGAATGATACGGAATAGTCGTTTCGATTGATTATGTTTACAAGTCGCATTTTACCCCAGGGAAAAGTACATGTCCAAAGTCCAGAGCTTTATTCCGATCGCGTTGATGTTGGGCGCATTGCTCGGGTGCGATGTTGGCATTAAAGGTTCCGGGATCTCGAAAACGGAAACAAGAG
>Ga0315899_10008805_pt1 | contig 10815 bp, 5 predicted proteins | sample LakEriMetagenome_2_FD_203518 | JGI IMG/M metagenome (GOLD analysis project Ga0315899, IMG submission 203518) | Freshwater fungal communities from buoy surface, Lake Erie, Ohio, United States - Buoy 4 MA112 | ecosystem: Environmental > Aquatic > Freshwater > Lake | place: USA: Lake Erie, Ohio...
TTCGTTTCGGGTGAAGCGCGGTGAGTGTATTGGGATTGTTGGGCCGACCGGTTCGGGTAAGTCGACGTTGTTGAGTCTGATTCCGCGGTTTTTAGATGTGACGGAGGGGGTGGTGCGGTTTGGCGGTAGGGATTTGCGGGAGTTGGACCCTCGAGCGTTGCGGGCGCGTGTGGGGATGATGTTTCAGGAGAGTTTTTTGTTCAGCACGACGGTTTCCGCAAATATTGCCTATGGGGTCCCGGGTGTGGGTTTTGAGCGGATTCGCGCGGCGGCGCAGATTGCGCACGCTGACGGTTTTGTTTCGGAGCTGCCGTCTGGTTACGAGACGGTTTTGGGGGAGATGGGGGTTGGGTTATCGGGTGGTCAGCGCCAGCGGCTGGCGTTGGCGCGCGCACTGGTGATGGATCCGGAGGTTTTGATTTTGGATGATCCTACGGCGGCGGTGGATGCGGAGACTGAGGAGGCGGTGGTTCGGGCGGTGGTTTCGGCGATGGCAGGGCGGACGACGTTTGTGGTGGCGCATCGTCCATCGATGTTGCGGCATGCGGACCGCATCTTTGTTTTGGAGAGGGGGCGGGTGGTTGAAGAGGGCACGTTTGCGGAGTTGATGGAGCGGCCGGGATATTTTCGGGACGCGATGCGGTTACAGCGAGGGGAGGTTGGGGGATGAAGCCGGTGATTCCGCTCACTCATTTTCCGGACAACCGGGATGAGCATCAGTATCGGCCGGATTCGGATGTTTGGGGATTGATGCGTCGGGTGTTTAGAGGGGCTGCGGCGCATCGGGGGTTACTGTTGCGGTTGGCGGTTCAGGTGGCTTTGCGGGGAGCGTTATTGCCTCTGGGGGCTTGGGTGATGGGAGCGGTGATTAACGGGCCGATTGAGCGACGGGAGGTGGACGGGATTTTGGTTGGGGCTGCGGGGTATGGGTTACTGGCGGTGCTGACGAATTGGCTCTTTCATTATCGTTACCTGTACGCGCTCGCTTTCGGGGAGGAGGTGGTTCATGACCTTCGGGCGCGCTTGTTTCGTCACGTGATGTCGATGCCGATGGCCTATTTCGACACGGTTAAGGTTGGCCGGTTGATTGGGCGGTTGACGTCTGACGTGGACGGAATTCGTGGCGGGGTTCAGGACGTGGTTTTCATTAGTGCGGTGCAAGTGGGTCAGATGGTGGTGGCTGGGGTGATGATGGCGGTGTGTTCGCCATGGATGTTTTTGTCGGTGTTGATGATGGCGCCGGTGGTTTGGTGGGCGAACCGCCGGTTTAGTGGACGGATTGTGGATGCGCAGAGGAGGGCTTCGGAGCGGTTTAGCCGGATTTCTGCGACATTGGCGGAGACGGTGGCGGGGTTGCGGGAGACGCGGGCGTTTGTTCGGGAGGAGGAGAACGCGCGTTTTTTCGCGCAGTTGGCGCGGGATCAGGCGGCATTCAACGTGGAGGCTGCGCGCACTTCGGCAAAGTTTTTACCATTTTTAGACTTTATTACGCAGGGGTTTACCGCGGTTTTACTATTTGTTGGGGGGTGGGTGGTCGTGGAGTCAGGGGATGCGACTCGGGTTGGGGATGTGATTCGGTTTTTGTTGCTGACGGGGATGTTTTTTGAGCCGATTCGCAGTCTTGGTAACCAGTACAACACGGCTTTGGCGGCGATGGTTGGGGCGGAGCGGGTGTTCCGATTGCTGGACACGCTGCCCGCTTGGGCGGATCAATCTGACGCGGTTGGGTTTGAGGCGCGGGGGGAGCGTGGGGTTGAGGTGGAGTTTCGCGGGGTGGATTTTGCGTATGAGGCGGGTAAGCCGGTTCTGGAAGGGGTGAGTTTTTTGGCTCAGCCGGGTTGGACCGTGGCGCTCGTTGGGGAGACGGGGAGTGGCAAGACAACGGTGACTGCGCTTGCTGCGAAGTTTTATTTAGCGGGTGGTGGTGCGGTGCTTATCGACGGGCAGAACCTGTGTGGCGTGCTTTCCGAGAGTTATCGATCGCACGTGGCGATTGTGCCGCAGCAGTGCTGGCTTTTTTCTGGGTCAGTTTTGGACAATATCCGGTTTGCGTGTCCGGACGTTGGTGAGGAGCGGGTTGTGGAGGTGCTGGAGCGGTTGGGCGTTCGCGATTTGTTGGATGGTTTGCCGGACGGGTTACTGACGGATGTTGGCGAGGGAGGAAAAAATGTTTCGGCGGGACAGCGTCAGGTGATTGGGTTTGCGCGGGCGTTGTTGTCGGAGCCGCGATTGCTGATTTTGGACGAGGCGACGAGCGCAGTGGATGCGGTGATGGAGCGTAGGATTCAGGACGCTTTGCCGGGGTTGCTGGAGGGGAGGACGAGCCTTGTGGTGGCGCATCGATTGAGCACGATTCGCCGCGCGGATCTTATTTTAGTGATGGGGCGCGGTCGAGTGATGGAGCACGGGACCCACGATGAACTGCTGGCGGCGGGTGGGATGTACGCGGAGTTATGGCGGCGCGGGATGGACGGGGGCGGGCTGTGAATCAGATTTCTTTGTCGTCGCCGAGAGCGTTTTGGAGGAGAGATTCGGTGCCTTGTGGACGCATTTGTCGGGAGAGGATGAGCGACACGAGAGCGAGGATGACGGCGCTGGAGGAGGAGAGCACGAGGGTGTTCCAGACGAAAACGCTCACTCCGAGGTTTGCGATGTACTTTTTCGGACTGAAGAAAACATTGATTGGCTTGGACTTGCGGTAGTCGCGCTGATCGGCTTCTGCTTTTGCAACCATGTCGCCGACTTTATTGTTGGTGAAGAGTTTTTGGGCGCTGGTTCGGGTGTTGCGTGGGTCGGTCTCTGGAAGGGTGTTTGACCGACCCTCGATGATGAGGTCGATGGACTTGAGCTTTCGTTCGACGTCACGACGCGAGGAACCGTTCAGACCGCTGATGGTTGCGAGGGTTTCGCCGAGGAGGTTGAGTCGGTTTTTTTGGTCCTTGGACCGGTCTTTTTCTTTGATGTCGAGGAGTTGATCGATTTCCGATTGGATTCGGTTTTGGCGTTTGGTGAGCGGGTTGAACTGGGCTTGGGCGACGATGAGGGCTTCGTAGGAGTAGTGAGTGGCGACGAGTTTGGAGATGGCGGGGATACGGAGGCGCTGATCTTTTGGTGCGGGGGTTTCGGGATAGTTTTCGAAGACCCATTTTTGGACGGTGAAGAAGAGGTCGGAGTCGCGGTTCATCTCTTCGTATTTGATGAGGGCGCCGCCGAAGATGAGCTGTGGGATGAGGACCAGCGGGACGCAGTTAGCAGCCATGCGACTGGAGGTGGCGATGCTGGAGATGAGGAGTCCGAGGGCAATGCCACTGAATGCGGTGACGAACATGATGCCCCAGTAGGGAAGGAACATTCCGCGCACTTGCAGGATGGTGTTACCGACGAGCACGAAGATAGCGCACTGAATGGCTGAGAAAAGGCTGAGCGAAAATGCTTTGGAGAGAATGTAGGAGACGGAAAAAACGTTGAGATTTCGTTCGCGATTGAGGATGACGCGGTCGCGAATGATGTCGTCCACGCTGTTCATGAGGGCGAGGAACATGGCGACGAGGAGCGCGATGAAGATGTAAGTTGGGATGTGGAATGCGCGGGCGAAGTCGTAGCGACCGGTTTCGTTATCGGTGTAGTAGAGCGCCCAACCGACGATGCCGGCGAGGAGAGGTGGGACGATGAGGGTGAGGGTGAGGGTTCCGACGCTGCGCATTTTGGAGCGCAGGTTGCGTTGGAGCATGGTTCGGAAGCGGAGCCATTCTTCGCGGAAGCGGACTCTGCGGCGGAGGTTAACGGGGACGGGAGCTGCGGCGGGAAGAGCGGACAGGTTCTTGAGGTTGACCTGTTTCACTTCTTGGATGAGGCGGAAGCTCTCAAAGCGGTCGCGCCAGTATCCTGGGGAGAAACGCCGTGCTGGGACGAGTTGTCCTTGGGTATTTTCTTCGTAGATGATGTCTCCGCTGAGGTCGCGGAGCGGGGTTTCGAGCACGTCGAAAATGAACTCGGGCCGTGTGGTTCCGCAGGCGGGGCATCCCCCGATTTCTTGAGCGAGGTGTTGTTCGTGTTCGGCTTCTGCGAAATACGAGAGCATTTCCGTGGGAGTGCCGAAGAAGACCATCTGGCCGCCCTTATCGAGCAGGATGGCTTTTGAGAACATGTGAAAGAGTTTCGAGGTGGGCTGGTGAAGGGTTACGAGGACGATTTTGTTGTGGGCGGTTGAGCGGATGATTTCGAGGACGTGTTCGGAGTCCTTTGAAGAGAGGCCACTGGTGGGTTCGTCGAACAGGAGAACGTCGGCGGACGAAATCATGTCGAGTCCGATGTTAAGTCGTTTGCGTTCGCCGCCGGAGAGGCGTTTTGCGTTGGCGCTACCGACGAGTGAGTTTCGGCGTTCGGCGAGTCCGAGTTCGATGAGTTTGCTTTCGATGCGCCGGAGGCGGTCGCGGCTGGAGAGGTGGGGTGCGCGAACGGCAGCGGCGTACGTCATGTTTTCGACGATGGTGAGGTTATCGTCGAAGGCATCGTCTTGGGGAATGTAGGCGAGGAAGTGTTTAAGGCTGTCGAGGGACTCGTGGAGGGGGTGTCCGTTGAGGAGGACGGAGCCTCGGGATGGGAAGAGTTGTCCGGAGATGGTGCGGAGGAGAGTGGATTTGCCGGAGGCGCTGGCGCCCATGACGCAGATCATTTCGCCTCGGGAAGCGGCGAAGGAGATGCCGTCGAGGGCGAGTCGGTTCCGTTTGAAGCCGAAGGTGAGGTCACGGATTTCGAGGGTGGAAATGGTGTTCCGTTCCTCTTCGAGGATGCGTTCGGTGAAATCGCAGCGGAGGACTTGTCCGGCGTCGAGTCGGATGGTGGCCTCTTCTTTAAGGTCGCATGTTCCGCCGACGCTGAGTGGGATATCGCCGACGTAGATGGGACGGTCGGAGTGAATGATTTCGAGTTTGCCTGAGCGGTTTTCGTAGTTGCAGATGATGCGGAGGAGGAACTCGCCGGAGGTGCCAGGGGAGAGGAGGATATCGTCGACATCCAGTTGAGCGGGGTCGTTGGAGACGAGGTAGGACGATTTATAGGACTTGAGGAGGAATCGGCCTCCCATGGCGCGCGCGCGGCGGCGCAGGTCGGCGATGGGAAGCTCGGCGTCTTCGTCGAAGTGGATGACATCGTGGAGCGTGGCTTCGATGCGTGAGCCTGGGCGGAGTTGAGCGGACCCGATGCGTGCGTCGACATCTCGGAGGCAACGGACGACGACTTTCAGGCCGAATCGGATTTCGAGGCAGCTGTCTCGAGATCGTTCCTTTTCGATTTCGACTTCCCCGTCGCTGTCGACGGAGAGGTAGATTTGTGTGACTTGGATATTTTTTTTGGCGTTGAAGTAGTAGGTGAGGTCCTGGTGGTTAAGGACTTGGTCACCGACGAGCACGCGTTGGCCGACGTGGATGCGACAAAACTCTCCGGGTTTGAGGGGGCGGCTGCGGACCGATACGTTTTCGGCGCTTCGGTTTTTGATAATGAGAAGGTCGTGGTAGCGGAAGGCGGTGATGCGCCCGTCTTCGTTCAGCGGGTCGAGGAAGACGTCGGCACTGCTTCCTGGACGGCCGAAGGTGAGGGTTTCGAGGGGGGATACGGAATTGGCGGTGGGGTCAGCGAGTTCGTCTGCTTCGTTCAGTTGTCGAACGATGTCGATGGCTTGGGTGGCCATCCCGAGCTGGGTCATGAAGGTGTGGAAGGCGGAGACTTTGTTCTGGTCGAGACCGGCACGCGCGATGAGATCGTAGAGCTGGATACCGAGCATCATTTTTCGGTCGGTGCCGAGTTGGGAAGCGAGTTTGGAGGCCATGCTTCCGAGGTCTTGCTGCTCTTGGAGAGCTTCGCGGAACAGGGTTCGAAGTTCGGAGTAAACGGCTTCGGGGAAGTCGTGGCGCAGGAATCCGAGCGAGGAGTCGATGTCTGCTTCGATGAACTGACCTTCGCGTTTTGAGAAGGCGGCGAGAACTTGGATGAGGAGGGGAAGGAGGTTTGGGCTTTCGGTAACGGTCCGCGGTTTACCCGCGATGCGGCGGTACAGGTATTGAGCTGCGTTCCAAGTGCGGCGCACGCCTGGGAGTCGAGCGACGTATTGTCGGAGGCGTGTTTTTGCCTCGTGGCGAAGACTGTCGATGACGGACGGGAAAGGCACGGGGCGGCGTTAGTTGCCGGTTTTGACTTCGATAATGTCGTGTGGCGCGCTTTCTTTTTGGCCGGCGGCTGAGACCTGGATGTAGCGTGCTTTTGCGCGCAGTTCGGGGAGGGTTCTGGCTCCGAGGTAGCCCATGCCGCTTTGGACGCCGCCTGCGAGTTGGCTCATGACGCGATCGAGTGGTTGCGAGAGTTCTTTGAGGGCTTCGACGCCTTCTGCCGCAACTTTTCGGGCGGTATCTTGGGCGGAGTGTCCGTAGCGGGCTGCGCTGCCTGCTGACATGGCGGCGAGGGATCCCATGCCGCGGTACTGTTTGAACACTTTTCCGTTAATTTCGAGGACTTGGCCTGGAGCCTCTGGACATCCCGCGAGGAGGCCTCCACAGATCACGCCTTCGGCGAGGGTGAGTGCCTTGACGATATCCCCCGACTTCGTGATGCCGCCATCTGCGAGCAGAGTGACACCCCGTTTTTTTGCCGCTTGGGATGCGACATAAAGGGCGGTGAGCTGGGGAATACCGACTCCTGCGACGATGCGAGTGGTGCAGATGGAGCCAGGGCCTTGGCCGACTTTCACGATTGAGGCGCCACAATCTGCTAGGTATTCGACGCCAGCGGCAGAGGTGACGTTACCCGCGATGATGGGGAGGTCTTTGAAATGCTCGCGAATGAGTCGGACGGCTTCGCCTACCCCGGTGGAGTGTCCGTGCGCAGTGGATACGGCGACGACATCGACTCCTCGTTCGACGAGGGCGGTGACATGACCGAGCAGCCTCTCCTGATCGATGGCGCCATCCGGTTTACGGACGACCGAGACGCCGACGCCGCAGAGGAGGCGGAACTGACTGTCGCGCGCGGGTTTAAGATTTGAACGCTTTTCCTGACGGATCCGTTCGATGTCTGAAATGGTGAACAGGCCGCGCAGTGTGTCGTCTCCTGACACCACAAGGAGTTTATGGAGGCCGATGTGCTCGGAAAAGAAGCGGTCTGCCGCATCGATGGGGTCGCGGCCGAGGTCTTGTTCGCGGATGGTTTCGAGTTGGTTTCGCGGGGTCATCGCCTCGGCGACGGAGCGGGTTGCGTAGCGAGGCCGAACGACATGTCCGGGGAGAAGGCCGATGAGACGGCCTTTCGGGTCTACGACGGGGAATGTTCGGAAGGAGAACTGTTTGGTTTCAATGAGCTCGAGAATTTCTCCGATGGTTTGCTCGGGATGAACGCGAATCGGGTCTTGGATGAGACCGTGCACATTGTTTTTGACTCTGCTGACCTCGGAGAGTTGCTGCTTCTCGGTCATGTTGCAGTGAATCAGCCCCATACCGCCGCAGCGGGCCATGGCGATTGCCATGTTCGCCTCGGTGACGGTGTCCATGTCGGCCGATACGATGGGAAGTGGCAGATGCAGAGATGGGGCCAGTGTGGTGGCAGGGTCCGTGTCTTTGGGGAGCACGTCTGTGAACAGCGTTGCGAGGGTGACGTCGTCGTAGGTGAGTGCGGAGGAAGCGCCTTTGAAGAAGGAGTCGGCCGGTTTGTAGAACGCGTCGTCTACGGGATTCGATACGAAGTCTGCCATGACGGATGATGGCGTGAAGGTGGGCTGCTGTGAAGCCGGAAGCTCCCCTTGCGAACGCGGCTGGATTTCGGGAAATGCGAAGTGTGAGTCAGCGGATCCCGGTTGATTGACGAGCGGAGTCAGAGCGCTTGTTGAGGGGCTCGGTGCAGGTGACGGCACCCGGACGGCCGATGTGTTGGGCGCCAGTTGCTAGTCGTTGCGGTGCAGAAGGGTCTGGATAGTAGTGGCAATGTCTGCCGATCGCATGAGGGTCTCGCCGACCAGAATCGCGTTACATCCCCAGTCGAGAATATTTTGGGTATCAGCCCCGGTTTTGATTCCGCTTTCGCTCACCAGAATGACGTCGTCTGGAACCTGTTCGCTGAGCGAGGCAGTGGTTTCCAAATCGACGGTGAAGTCGACGAGGTTGCGGTTGTTGATGCCGATGATTTCTGCTCCGAGGTCGAGGGCGCGGTCGAGCTCGCGAAGGTCGTGGACTTCGACGAGACACTCCAGTTGAAGGGTGGATGCCTCTTCGTAGAGGGCGGAAAGGCGTTCGTTGTCGAGAGCGGCCACAATCAACAGGATGGCGTCGGCACCGGCTACAGCGGCCTCTGCGATTTGGGATTCATGAATGATAAAGTCTTTGCGCAGGACGGGGATGCCGACTTTTTCACGGATTGATTTCAGGTAACTGAGATGGCCTTTGAAGTATTGCTCGTCGGTGAGGACGGAAAGGGCGTGGGCACCTGCGTCTTGGTAGGCGAGTGCGATTGAATCGGGGTCAAAGGATTCCGCGATGACACCGGCTGAGGGGCTGGCTTTTTTGACTTCAGCGATGAGGCCGAGCGTGTTTTCTCCGAGATCGAGGGCAGACCGCAGGCTTCGAAACTCGTTCCGTTGGAGCGCGGCTGCTCGCAGGTGAGGCCATTTTGAGCGGAGCACGGAAACTTCCTCGTGTTTGGTGGCGAGGATTTGTTGGAGGCGATTGGAGAGCATGGGTGGAAGAGGTCAGGAGAATGCTCGGAGGCGGATCAAAAGAAAAGGGAGGGTTGAGGGGAGCGCTATTGGCGTACCCGCTGAGTCTCCGCTTAGCTCGCTAGGGTCGCGACGCAGCTTGCTCAGATGGGTTTTGCGGCGGTCCAGCCGTAGTCGTGATAGTTAAACTCGAAGTGGCCGTCGGGATGACAGGTCACCACGCCGAAGCCTTCGGCATTTCCGGCGACTCGACCTTTCCACCACATGCCGCAGACTGCGCCACCTTGGATGAAGGTTGTTTGGTTGAAGTGTGCGAGTTGGATTCGTTCGACAACGTGTCCATGACCGCACAGGACCAGACGAACATTGTATTCGTTAAGGAGTTTTCGGACTTGGTTTGCGTTGTTGACTAGCGACTTAGGATTTTCGCCTTTGCGTGGGTCAGCATGCATCTGGTTCCAGATGGAGAAGAAAGGGATATGAGTGACGATGATGATCGGGATTTTTTTTCCGACGCGTTCGAGGTCCGCTTTAAGCCAGCGTTGCTGTGCTTCGTCAATCCAGCCGAAGTAGTCTCCGGACTCTGGATCGAGAGCGATGGAATCGAGATGGATGAAGTGCCATCCGAGGTGGGAGTGGCTGTGGAACGCATTTTCGTATCCGAACTTTTTAATGAACAGTGATTTACCGTATTCGGGCGCGTCCTTGGGAAGGTGGGAGAGTTTGCTCCAACCTCCGATGTCATGATTGCCGACGGTGTGGTGGCATGGGATGCGAAGCGCTTTCAGTCCGTCATCGAATACGGCCCACTCTTTCTCGATTCGTTCTGGCGTGGCGACGAGCGAATCCATGACAAGGTCACCGCCGGTGATGGCGAAGTCGAGTCGGTCAGGGAACTGGTTGACAGCATCGACGCATTTTTTCCAGCCTGCGCCGGCGTCGCGTTCCGGTTGAGCGTGGATATCGGTAAGAAAGGCAAAGCGGAAGGTTTCAGCGACGAGCGGGGATTTGGCCGAGGCGGTGAACTCTGATCCGAGAAAAGCTGAGCCGAGGCCGAGCGCTATTTTGCTGAGGGAGGCTCGGCGTGAGAGGAGGGGGGAGGGTTGCATTGGAGGGCTGAGGGAGAAGGAAGTGGGCCAGCACGGCTATTTCGCAAGTTTCTCCAACACTCTCTCCGGCCATTTCGAGCTGAGGACCTTTACTTCCGCGTCGAGCGTTTCCAGCAGGACTGCGGGCTGATTGGGGAAGCCTTTCGGGTGCCCGGATGCAACCGCGTAGGTGAACTCAGTATCGGACCGCCACGCCGGTAACACTTGCAGCCCTTGATCTAGCACGATGGTGCGTGTGCGGAGAGAGGCCTGTTCAATGACAGCGAGCTTTCCGGATTTTCCAACGAGGAGGGCTGCAGTTCCTGACGGGTTGGCCACGATGTTTCCGGAGAACTGAATCGTCTCGAGAGTCTGTTTTTGATTTTCCAGTGCGCGAAGTTTTGAAATGTCCGGAGCGTCCGAGCGTGAGGGTATGTTTTCTATGACGAACAAGCCGAGGGCTTTGTCTAAGGAAAGTGCTGGGAGCGACTGTGCGGCGGAGGCAAAGAGCAGACCGTTTGCGCCCCAGCGGGCAGCAGGAGCAATGGATTCCTCTCCTGGGAGGTAGTAGTGCGCTAGGCTGCTTTTGCTGGTTCCGGTGTGGTCCTGATGAAGGATGAGTTGGCCGAGGCCTTCGAGTTGCGGGCCCAGCTTAAACTCGATTCCGGTCGCGCGTTGATGGAGCACGCTGCGTCCTCCGGAGAGCCATGCGAGAACAGGACCTGCCTCTGTTGTTCCCTCGGGCCCAGGTGATTGAGCGTTGACTGATAAAAAGACGGTGCGAGCGCCATCGAGGGGATTAGTTGTGAAGGTCGCTGTTTTTGAATCGGGGCTGAGGGTAAGATTCTCTGGCGGGAGTATCCCGCGGTGCAGGATTTTTGGAGGGAGGTCGCTTCCAAGCTCAGAATCGACGATGCGGATTTCAAAGATGGGGAGGAAGGGGAAGCCTTCCGTCGGGACAGAGTCGGATTGAAACAGACCGATTGTTTTGAGCTCCTGCGTGAGCTTCGATCGCACTGATTCAGAGGCTGC
>Ga0315899_10008808_pt1 | contig 10814 bp, 9 predicted proteins | sample LakEriMetagenome_2_FD_203518 | JGI IMG/M metagenome (GOLD analysis project Ga0315899, IMG submission 203518) | Freshwater fungal communities from buoy surface, Lake Erie, Ohio, United States - Buoy 4 MA112 | ecosystem: Environmental > Aquatic > Freshwater > Lake | place: USA: Lake Erie, Ohio...
GAGGCGCTGCAACTGATCGAAGTGGAATATGAGGTTCTGCCTTGGGTGATTGACGCGGAAGACGCGATCAAGCCCGATGCGCCGATCCTGCATGATTTCATCAAGTTTGAGGGCAAGCCTTCAAATATCGCGGGCAAGCTGGAACACAAGCTTGGTGATATTGATAAGGGCTTCGCCGAGGCCGATGTCGTTATCGAACGCAGCTTCCGCACCGCGCCGGTGCATCAGGGTTACATCGAAACCCATGCCTGCCTGGTGAGTGTGGCCGACGGCAAGGCAACGGTGTGGAGCTCAAGCCAGGGCCAATTCATGGTCCGCGCGATGTGTTCCTATCTGACCGGCCTGCCGCAAAGTGATATCCGCGCCATTCCGGCGGAAATCGGCGGTGGTTTCGGTGGCAAGACGATTGTCTATCTGGAACCGGTGGCGCTGCTGCTGGCCAAGAAATCCGGCCGTCCGGTAAAGATGGTGATGACGCGCGAAGAAGTGATGCGCGCCACTGGCCCAACTTCGGGTTCCTTCAGCACCGTCAAGATTGGTGCGAAGAAGGATGGCACCATCGTGGCCGCGCAGGGCACTTTCTACCTGCAAGCCGGCGCGCTGCCTGGCTCACCCATTCGTGGCGCGGCGGGGTGCGCTTTCGCGCCTTATAACATCGCGAATGTGCATTCGCTGGGCTTTGACGTTGTGTCCAACCGGTCCAAGGTCGCGGCCTATCGCGCGCCAGGGGCGCCGATTGGTGCTTATGGCGTGGAATGCGTGTTGGATGAAGTGGCCGAAAAGCTTGGCATGGATCCCCTCGCGCTGCGCCTGAAAAATGCTGCTGAGGAAGGCACCAAGGCCGCGCATGGCCCGGTGTTTCCGCGTATTGGCTTCAAGGAAACCATTGAAGCGGCGATGGCGCATCCGCATTACAGCGCGCCGCTTGGCCCCAATCAGGGCCGTGGGGTTGCCAGCGGCTTCTGGTTCAATGCCGGTGGCGAAAGCTCTGCGCAGGTGAACATCACGGAAGATGGCAATGTGGTCGTGACCACGGGCCATCCGGATATCGGTGGGTCCCGCGCTTCCATCGCCAATATCACCGCGGAATTGCTTGGCATTGATTACAAGCGCGTTTCCGTGCTGATCGGCGATACCGCGACCATTGGCTATTCCAACCTGACGGGCGGCAGCCGCGTGCTGTTCGCTTCCGCGATGGTGGTGACGCAATCTTCGGAAAAGGTCATCACGCAGCTCAAGGAACGCGCGGCGAAGATCTGGAAGATCGATCCCGAAGCGGTGATTTGGGACAATGGCGAAGCGCGTCCCGCAGGCGCCAATGCGGGGCAATTCCCGCCGCTGAGCCTGAAGGATATCGCCGCCAAGGCAAGCGAAACGGGCGGGCCGATTGGCGCGGGCGTGCAGTTGAACACAACCGGCGCCGAAGGCGGTTTCGCGACGCATATCTGCGATGTGGAAGTGGACCCGGAACTCGGTACCGTGAAGGTGCTGCGCTATACGTCCTTCCAGGATGTCGGGCGCGCGGTGCATCCGGCCTATGTTGAAGGCCAGATGCAAGGCGGCGCAGCGCAGGGCATTGGCTGGGCGCTAAACGAGGAATACATCTACAACGCCAAGGGCCAGGTGGATAATCCCGCCTTCCTGGATTACCGCATGCCGGTCTGTTCCGACTTGCCGATGCTGGATGCGGTGATGCTGGAAATCCCGAACCCCAAGCACCCGCAAGGCGTGCGTGGCGTGGGTGAAGTGCCGCTGGTGCCGCCACTGGGTGCGATTTCCAACGCCATGTATCGCGCGACGCATAAGCGCTTCTACGCGCTGCCCATGTCGCCGCCGCGGGTTCTGGAAAAGCTGGATCAGGCGGCCGAATAAGCCGCCTTTCAGCGTGAAGGTTCAGGCCCGGAGGCTTCGGCTTCCGGGCCTTGCTTTTTGTCAGATGATCAGCAGGAGAAGACCATGATCGACACGAAACTCGGCACCGGGGCCGAAGCCACACCAGGCCAACACATCACCGTGCATTACACAGGCTGGTTGTTCGATGCCGCCGCCCCCGAAAACAAGGGCCGCAAATTCGACTCTTCGCGCGACCGCGCGGAGCCTTTTTCCTTCATGCTTGGTGCCGGCCATGTGATTGGCGGCTGGGATCAGGGCTTTGCCGGCATGAAGGTGGGCGGGCAGCGCACGCTGATCATCCCGCCGGAACTCGGCTATGGCGCGCGCGGCGCGGGTGGCGTCATTCCACCCAATGCGACGTTGCTCTTTGAAGTTGAGTTACTCGGCGTTGAGTGAGGGCTGACCTGTTCATGTGATCCGCCGCGGCGGATCACATCCTAACGCTGTAACGGATGCGGATCGGTCGCAGTTTTCACTTCGACCCCGCCTTCGATGTCATCGGGCGCTGACTCACTTGGTAAACAGATCAGATTGAAGGCGGCCATGCCTGGAAAGACATTCTCGCTATCGCCTGCGAGATTTCCCGGATTATACAGCCAGGGCTGATGCCACCACATGCGGTAGTCAAGATCCAAAAGGGTCGCAATCAATTCAGCGTGTTTGTCGGGATTACCATTCGCAACGTAAAGATAAGGGCGGAAATTCGTAATTGTCTGGCGTGCGCCATCCAGTACCTGCTTTTCCATACCTTCGACGTCAATCTTGATCATGTGGCAGGCGGGCAGCATCAGGTTATCAATGGCGATCATTTCAACCGCATCGCCATCATCATCGCTGAGTGGAATGGCGCCAAAACTACTATCCATACGCGGCACCATAACTTCCCCTGCGGCGGCGCCGACGGCCAAGCATTTGGCATCCGTATTTTCAATGCCGTTCAAGGCCAGATTGGCGCAGAGCATCTGATAAATCACGCGCTGAGGTTCAAACGCAACAACGCCGCCATTTTCGCCAACCAGCTTGGCAAGATGCACGGTATGCGCGCCAATATTGGCCCCAACCTCCACCACCAGCATGCCACGCTTGACGAGGCCTGAGAAAAGCTGCGCTTCAAGTTCGGCAAATTCGCCATAGCGATCCAGTGAAGCGCCGACATATTGGTCGCGACTATTGAACAGCATCACTCCATGACGGCAGTTCTTCAGGCGCAGATGCGGGCTTGCCAGGGCAATACTGGCCAAGTTTTCGATCATCAATTTCGGCTTTCGATCCAGTTCACCCGTCACGCTATCAGTCCTTGCCGCCCCGTGCCAATCTATTCCTTCCGAATGCCCGCCAAGGAACGCTGATCTAATGACCCGCCCGCCAAAACAGCGCGCCGATCTGTTGCTTGTGGCGCTTGGCCTTGCGGAAAGCCGCGCCCGGGCGCAGGCGCTTATCCTGGCCGGCAAGGTGTTCAGCGATACCAAGCGGGTGGAGAAAGCGGGCGATCTGCTGGCCGATGGCGTGCCGCTTGAAGTGCGCGGTCAGGACCACCCCTGGGTTTCACGAGGTGGCCTCAAGCTTGCGCATGCAATCACGCATTTCGGGCTGAACCCGGAAGGGCGGGTTTGTCTGGACCTTGGTGCCTCTACCGGGGGCTTTACCGATGTGCTGCTGCAGCATGGCGCGGCTAAGGTCTATGCGGTGGATGTCGGCCATGGCCAATTGGCCTGGAAGCTGCGGCAGGACCCACGCGTCGTGGTGCTGGAAAAAACCAATGCGCGCTATTTGGATGAAACCGCCATCCCAGAGGCCGTTGGCGCTTTGGTCTGCGATGCGTCCTTCATTGGGCTGCGCACCATCCTACCCGCGCCGCTCGCGCTTTGTGCGCCGGGCGCCTTTGCGGTGGCATTGATCAAACCGCAATTCGAAGCGGGGCCAGGCCAAGTCGGCAAGGGCGGCGTGGTACGCGATCTTGCGCTCCATCGCAGCATCTGCGGCATGATCGCTGATTGGTGGGCCACGCTGCCTGGCTGGCAAGTGCTCGGCATTACCGAAAGCCCCATCACGGGGCCTGAGGGGAATAAGGAATTCCTCATCGCCGCGCGCCGCGAAGCATAGGCGGGGCTTGCGCAAGCGGCCCATCCCGCCTATCCGCCCGGTTCCGTTTCCAGACATTCAGGGGTTTGCCATCATGGCCATCGAACACACCTTCAGCATCATCAAGCCGGACGCGACACGCCGGAACCTGACCGGCAAAATCAATGCGGTGTTCGAAGAAGCGGGGCTGCGCATTGTGGCGCAGAAGCGCATCCATATGTCCCCGGCACAGGCCGAAAGCTTCTATGGCGTGCATCGTGAACGCCCCTTCTTCAAGGATCTGGTGTCCTTCATGATCTCCGGCCCCGTGGTGGTGCAGGTGCTGGAAGGCGAGAACGCGGTCGCCCGCAACCGCGAATTGATGGGTGCGACCAACCCCGCCAATGCCGCCCCAGGCACCATCCGTAAGCTTTTTGCGGAAAACATTGAAGCGAATTCGGTCCATGGGTCCGATAGCGCCGAAAACGCCGCCATCGAAATCGCCTATTTCTTCGCCGGCAGCGAGATCGTCGGCTAAGCCGCTTTCACTTCCCACGCGGCTGGTAACCAGCCCGTAAGCAGTTCCGGTGTTTAATGCGCCCTCAAGTGATTGAGGGCGCAGGCATGAGCGACGGGTTTGGCAGTCAGGGCGATCGGGCGGCGGCGGGGCTGGAGCTTGCCCATTCGCCGGCGGAACTCCGCCTGGGCATAGCCGAGGCTTTGGCCAATAACGGCGCCGGCCTCAGGCTTGATCTACAGCCCGTCTGCAGCGCCAATGGCCTGGAAACCGTGGGCTATGAGGCGCTGCTGCGCTGGGTCCACCCCGATCTTGGCCCGATCCTCGCCATGGAAACGGTCAATGCCGCGACCCAGGCCGGCATGGCAGCCGCGCTGGATGCCTGGGTTTTTTCCGAGGCCTGCCGGATCAGGGCACGTTGGCCGCGTTCCGCCCCCTATATCTCGGTCAATATCACCGCCGAGGCGTTTTTGCGCGGCGATGGCACCGCTTTGATGCGCCGAGCGCTCTATGATGCCGATACGGACCCGCGCAGTATGGTGGTGGAAATGCCGGCCAATGCGGTCTCACTCTGGCATGATGCGGCGGCCAATCTGGCAGCCGGGCTGCGCGGGCTTGGCGTTGTGGCGGCGCTCGATGATTTCGGTGTGGCGCGCGGCACCATCCTGGCCTTGCGCGCGATTCCCTTCCCCATGGTGAAGCTGCACCCGAGCCTTTGTGCCGGGCTGGATGGGGAAGCCCTCTCGGCACGCCGGGCTTTGGCGCTCACCACAGGTCAGGTGGAAACCGCCCATGCGCTGGGCACGATTGTGGTGGCGAAAAGCGTGGAAACGCTGGCGCAGCTCCGCGCCCTGGAGAAGGCCGGCTGCGACGCCATGCAGGGCTGGCTACTAGGCCGGCCTGGCAAGGTGCCAAACCTGGTCGAATAGCCGGCGTCAAAGTGCTGCGACTCAGCCCTTCACATCCATCGCCTGGCGCAGCCCATCGCTGACAAGGTTAAAGCAGATGGACGTCACAAAAATGCAAATCCCCGGCAGGATCGCGACCCAAGGCTGCACATAAATCGCGGTGCGTAGCGTATTCAGCATCAGCCCCCATTCCGGCTCAGGCGGCTTGGTGCCAAGCCCCAGGAAGGAAAGGCCAGAGGCCAAAATCATCGAAACGCTGATCAGCGATGTCGCATAGACAAAGATCGGCCCCAGCACATTGCCCAGCACATGCACGCGCACAATGGTGAAGGCATTGGCGCCTGAGGCGCGCGCCGCATCCACAAAGTCCAGATTGCGTACGCCGGTGGTCACGGTTTCCGCCACGCGGATGATGGGCGGGATGAATACCAGCGTCAGCGCCAGAATTGCATTGATAATCCCCGCGCCAAGCGCACCCGAAATCGCCACCGCCAGCAGCACGGATGGGAAGGCGTAGAACACATCAGTGATGCGCATGATGGCCATATTGGTCTTGCCGCCGGCATAACCCGCCAGCACGCCCAGCACGGTGCCAATCACGAAAGCCAGCGCGACAGGTGTGATCCCCATGAACCAGGAAAGCCGCCCACCATACAGCAGGCGCGTCAACATATCACGCCCAAGCTCATCCGTGCCCAGGATGTAATTCGGCGTACCAACAGGTCGCAGGCGCCGGATCATGCTGCCCTGATAGGGGTCATGCGGCGCAATCAGCGACGCGAACACAATCGAGAACAGCATCAGCAACAGGACGGACGCACAGAAGATCGTCACCGGGTCGCGCCGCACGCGCTTCCAGACACCAGCCCAATAGCCGGTGGAGCTTTCTGCCGCCTGCCGCGCCTGGACCGCGAGTTCAGCTTCCGCCGCCGATGGGGTGGTTGCGCTATTGGACATTGCCTCAGCCCCGCTTGATGCGCGGATCAAGCGCGGTTTGCATCAGATCCACCAGAAGATTGAGTGCGACAAAGAACATGGCCAGCACCAGAATGGTCCCTTGCAGCACTGGCAAATCGCGCTGAAAGATCGCGTTGTTCAGCAAAAGCCCAGTGCCGGGCCAGGAGAATACGGTCTCCACCAGGATCGAACCGCCCATCAGATAGCCAAGCTGCAAGCCCATCACCGCAAGCGCGGTGGGGGCGGCATTCTTCACCACATGCAGGAACACGCCGCGCCGCGTCAGCCCCTTGCCGCGGAGCGCGGTCACAAATTCCTGATTCATGATTTCCGCGATAATGCCGCGCACCGTGCGCGTAATGATCCCCATGGGAATCACGCAAAGCGTCACAGTTGGCAGGATCAGGTGCTTGATATGCTCCCAATCCCAGGTCCAGTCGGAAGACCCGCCCGGCCCCGCGCCCATGGCCGGCAGCCAATTCAATTGGACGGAAAAAATCACCACCATCACCATGCCAAGCCAATAATGCGGCACGGAAACCCCGCCGACCGCCAGCGTCACTGCCGCGCGATCAAGCCAGGAACCGCGGAAGGTGCCAGCAAGCCCACCCAGCACGCAGCCAAGGATGAAGCCCAGCAGGGAAGCGGAAGCCGCCAGCATCAGCGTATTGCCGATGGCACTTGAAAGATCAGACCAGACCGGCCGGCCAGAAGCGAGTGACCGCCCAAGATCGCCCTGCACCACCTTCAGCAGCCAAAGCCCGAATTGGACGGGCAGCGGCTTATCCAGCCCGTAATCGCGCCGCACCTGTTCCACCACATCGCCCGGCGCATCGGGCGGCACGATGGCGTTGATCGGATCGCCTGGGGCGATCTGCACCAGCATGAAACAGACAAACCCAACCGCAAGCGCGATGGGGATGGCATAGGCAATGCGGCGGATCAGGTAGAAGAACATTGTTGCTCCCGGCAATCGCCGGGCGGTTTCAATGCCGCCCGGCGATCAGATGTTACTGGATGAAAGGCAGTCGCAAATCCACGAACCAGCTTTGCGGCTGCACGTAACCGCGCACACGCGGGCTCATGGCACGCGGGGACACGTCATGCGCAATCCAGATGAACAGCGCCTCATCCACACCAGCCGCATGCAAGCGGGCGAGCGCGGCATCACGCGCGGCGGGTTCGAAGGAATTGCGCGCTTCCGCGATCATCGCGTCAAAACGCGGGTTGTTGAAGAAGCCCCAATTGTTGGAAACCGGCGGCGCCATTTTCGAATCCCAGAAGCGCACCATGGCGAAGAAAGGGTCCATGGCGGCGAAGGACACGTTGGTCATATGCGCACCGCGCGCCGAAGCATCGCGGCAGCCCTGACGCCAGGAAGCAAACAGCGCGTTCCATTCAAGAACATCAAATTCGATGTTCACGCCAACCTGCTTCAGATCCTGTTGCAGGAACTCATTCATCGGCAGCGGTTGCATCTGGCCAGAACCGGAAGCCGAAATTTGTACCTTCAGGTTCAAAGGACGTTGCGGCCCATAGCCCGCTTCCGCGAGCAAGCGGCGCGCTTCGGCCTTGTCGGTGCGGATATTGAAGCTTGGGTTGCCGAACCAGGGATGGCCGCGCGGCACGGTGCCGACGGGAATGGACATCATGCCACCCAGAAGCGTGCGCAGCCCTTCTCGATCAATCGCAAGGTTCAGCGCGCGGCGGACGCGCACATCGGCCATGGGCGAGCCTTCGGTAAAGCAAGGCTGCCACGGCCAGACATGCGGTTGCGCATTGCTGGTAATGACCATGCCGCGCTGGCGAAGCTGCGGAATGGTATCGGGTGACGGCGCTTCAATCCAATCCACCTGATTGGACAGCAGCGCTGCCGTGCGCGCATTGGCTTCTGGAATCGGCAGCAGGATCACGCGATCAAGCTTGGCCTTATCCGTCCAATAAGCATCATTGCGCGCATATTCCACACGTTCACGCGCAACAAAGCGGGTCAGGCGGAAGGGGCCGGTGCCGGAAGGATCACGTGCAAAGGCAAGCCAGGCCGCTTCGGCATTCGCGCTGGTGGCGCGCATCTTGTCCCATTGGGCCGGGCTCGCCATGAAAAGATTGGTCAGGTTGATCGGCAGCAGGCTGTCCGGTTCAGAGGTGAACAGCGCCACCGTGTAATCATCAATCTTTTCCGCGCGGCGCAGCGTTGGCATGCGGGTCGCCGTGACGCCCACCTGGCGCGGGTCATAATGTGGCGCTTCGCGATCAAGGATCTTGCGCACATTCCACACCACGGCATCGGCATTGAAATCCGACCCGTCATGGAATTTCACGCCACGCCGCAGGCGAAACACCCAGCGCGTTTTGTCATTGGCATCCACCGCCCATTCGGTCGCAAGACCGGGGATCACCACGGAAGGCTTATCGGCCGCCGACAGATCCCACATCGTCAGGCTGTCAAACAGCGGAATGCCGGTGAAGCGGTTGCCTTCAAAGCCCTGGTCGGGCTGGCCATTGGTCAGCGGAATATCCGCCGCCGTCATGCCGATGCGCAGCGTGCCCTGAGCCTGCGCGACTGACGCGCCAAGGACCGGTAGCGCCACGAGGCAGGCTGTCATCAAGAATTTCTTCAAACGCATTGCGTCACTCTCCCTTCGACGTGTTTGGGCAGTTTCGGGGGAAACTGCCGCCTAATTTTAATCGCCAGGCTTGCGCCCAAGGGCCAAGCCCGGACGCAGGCCAATATCCGAAGGCAGCAAAGCCTGTGCCACCCCCCAGCCTTGGGCTGGCGGTCAGGGATATTCATCTCTGCCTAAATTATCAGCAGCACTGCCCGACCATGCGGCGCCGCGCGCCGAGGCGCAATAGGAAATTGCCTGGGCTTGCCAGCCAAGCCCAGCCAAGGCCAGAAACACCCATGCGCATCCTGCTTCTGAACGGCAATACCGACCCCAACATCACCGCCCTGATCGCTGCCCGCGCTCAGGAAGCCCTGCCCCGGCTTGGCCTGCCCGCTTGCGATCTGGTGCCCGCGACGGCCCCCTTTGGCGCGCGCTACATAGCCACCCGCGCCGCGGTCGCCATTGCCGGCCATGCGGTGCTGACGGGGCTTGCTCAGCATATCGGCCAGGATAATCCGCAAGGTTTCGGCGCTGCCATCATCGCCTGTTTTGGCGAACCCGCCATTGAAGCCGCGCGCGAATTGCTGCCCATCCCGGTGGTTGGCATGGCGGAAGCTTCAATCACCCTGGCTTTGGAACAGGCGCCGCGCATCGCACTGCTGACCGGGGGTGCCGCCTGGGTGCCGATGCTGGAAGAATTCGCCCTGATCCGCGGCCATGACCGGGACCGCGTGCAGGTGCGATCCGTGCCCCCAACCGGCGATATGATCGCGCGCGAACCCGAAAAGGCACTGCATCTGATCGCCGAAGAAGCACGCCAAGCGGTAGCCGATGGCGCCGGCGTGGTGGTGCTGGGCGGGGCTGGCCTAGTGGGCCTGGCGCCAAAGCTCGCCGCCATGCTGCCCGTGCCGGTACTGGATAGCCTTGATTGCGCGCTAGTTATGGCCTGCCGGGCCAGCCGCGCCAATGGCCGAGTAGCGCAGGCGCCGCAGACCGGGCTTGAGGCGAAGCTTACCGCCATGATGGGATGACCCGCGCAAAAAACTATGTAAGGACTACTTACCTTTCACGCCGACCCGCGCTAGGCTGACCCCGCTTAGAAAAAACTCCGAGGATACGCAGCAATGGCTTCCTTCCCGATCACCCGCACCACCACCCCCAAGGTGAAGCCCGCCGATGATGAGCTTTCCTTCGGCAAGGTGCTGACCGATCACATGTTCCTGATGGATTATCAGGAAGGGAAAGGCTGGCATTCGCCGCGGATCGTGCCCTATGGGCCGCTCAGCCTCGATCCCGCGACATCCGTACTGCATTACGGCCAGGCGATTTTTGATGGGCTCAAGGCGTTTCGCGGCGATGATGATCAAATTCGTCTTTTTCGCCCAGATCGCCATGCGGAGCGCTTCAATCGCTCTGGCCAAATCATGTGCATGCCGGAATTGCCGGTGGACATCATTCGCCAAAGCTTTGATGCGCTGGTCGGGCTTGAACATGAATGGGTGCCGCGCAAGCCGGGTACCGCGCTTTACCTGCGCCCCACCATTATCGCGACCGATGTGATGCTGGGCGTGCATCCGGCGCATAATTACCTGTATTTCCTGATCCTTTCGCCCGTTGGCACCTATTACAAGGAAGGCGTGAAGCCGGTGAAAATCCTGGCATCCGACACGCATGTGCGCGCCGTGAAAGGCGGCACCGGGGAAGCCAAGACCGCCGGCAATTATGCCGCGAGCCTGGCTGGCCAGCGCGATGCCGCCAATGCTGGCTATTCGCAGGTGCTTTATCTGGATGGCGTCAATCGCAAATACCTCGACGAAGTCGGCACGATGAACATCATGCTGAGGATCGGTAATGAGGTGATCACGCCGC
>Ga0315899_10008812_pt1 | contig 10811 bp, 11 predicted proteins | sample LakEriMetagenome_2_FD_203518 | JGI IMG/M metagenome (GOLD analysis project Ga0315899, IMG submission 203518) | Freshwater fungal communities from buoy surface, Lake Erie, Ohio, United States - Buoy 4 MA112 | ecosystem: Environmental > Aquatic > Freshwater > Lake | place: USA: Lake Erie, Ohio...
GAAGCCGAATTAAAATTAGTTAGTAATTTACTAAGTTAGTAAGTTTCTTAATACATCTTGATGCGATAGAAAGTATTGAGCGCTTTACACGGCGTGCCGTATCGCACATCGATGTATTTCAATCCCCACAAAATCTGCGTGACGGGATTTTTGCGCCAGTCACTACCAATCGATTCATATTTTGTTGCTGGGTACGCTTGTGGAATTCCATGTGCACCAGTGCGCTTGTTATGCGAGGTGTACGTCCACTGACTCTCTTTGATCCACAACTTATCGAGGCACTTCCACTGGGCGCCGCTCCACCCGTAATTCTCTTTGGCGAGCAACTCACCGACATACCGAGCGCCATTTCGGGTCTTTGCCTTTTGCACCAAAAATGCGGTCCGTGCCACCGAGGAGAGGTTGAGCGCGGTGAGTTTGCCGGAGGTTAAGACTTCAGTCGCCACGACAAGTCGGGCTTCAACGATTGGTTCTGTTGGGGCCAGTTGGCTCGGGGTGACAACGGCCAACGAGCTCTCACCCGTCGGTGCGGGTAGCGGAGTGTTGACCTCGGTGCCGTGGGCTCGAGCAGGTATGAGCGCAAGGATGAGGGCGAGCGCGAGCGCCGCTCGAGCACTCAGATTGATCGACCTGTCCACCATCTGCATGACCCCACCTGCCTTTCCCATCTCCGCCGAACGAGCACCTGTGCTCGCCCCGAATCTCTCTCCACACGCCGACCGATCCAGCCCAAATAGGCTGGCAGAGGGGTGGGGGGAGGCTTCAAGGATGCCAAAGGAGTGGGGGTCTTGGCTAAACCAAACCCCATTTTCTCCCTGAGAATTTTGACCTGTGGATAACGTTTTCCCAGGTCAGAGGGGTGCAAGAAATATTTGTGGGATTACCCACCCCGATGTAGTCACAATTGTGAGCCAGCCGCAACTAAAAAAAGCGCTGGTCAGGGTCGGACGACCGACTCAATCGAAAGGTCCTCTGGTGGGTGCAACCTCCCCCGGTAGATCCAGGCAACGATTGATACCCCCAACACGGTTACGCTCCCTGAGAATGCAATGGCAATGCGGGCCCCGAAATGTTCAGTCATCCACCCAAGCAACGGCGCAACTCCCGGAGCAAATCCCATCCACATCGCAAGGTAGATACCAATCACTCGCCCCCGAATCTCAGGAGCGGTGTTGAGCTGAATAGTTGTGTTCGAGGCAACCGCCGTGGTCAGCATCCCAAAGCCATAGATCGGTAGCGCCATGGCATAGAGCAGATAAGTCGGCATCAAAGCCGAGAAGATGATGGCGCACCCAGTGAAGATTGCGTACTTGATGATTCGCGAAATCCCTGGAGCATGTTCTTGTTTTGTCGCGATAAGAGTGGCAGTCAGCGATCCCAGCGCAATAACACTTCCTAATAAACCAAACTCACCAGCTTGCAAACCAAATTCTTTCGTTGCCATGATCGCGCTGAAGAGTTCTGGATTAACACCAAATGTCGCAAAGAAAAAAATGACAAGCATCATCGCCATTAAATCAGGTCGTGCTCTGATGTACTTGACTGCTTCTGAAAAGCGAGCACCGGCACGAGGTTCCTTTCGGTGCAATTCTTTATTATCAATCATCAAGACCGCAGCGATAACTGCTAGGAATGAAATTGCATTAAGAAGAAAGGATGGTCCAGTATCAAAAGCTTCAATCATGAAACCTGACAAAGCAGGGCCTATCAACCGTGCGGTATTGAAATTTACTGAATTGAGCGCAACCGAATTTGGGATATCTTCTTCGGGTACAAGTTCCGGAATGAATGAATGGCGAACTGGTCCATCAACTGCAGAGGTAATTCCCAGGGCTAGCGCAATCACCAGCACATGCCAGAGCAGAACGTGATTAGTAACTACAAGCAGCCCAAGTGCACCAGCCCAGAGAAATCCAGAAAAACTGGTGAATACCAGCAACTTCGGCTTTGAAATCCGATCGGCGAGGGTGCCACCAAAAAATGAGAATAGTGAAGGCGCCGATTGCAGCGCAACGACAACGCCAAGCCAGAGTGCATTGTTGGTCAACTCGAGAACTAACCAGTTTTGTGCGATTCGTTGCACCCAAGTGCCGATGTTGCTCAACGTGGTCGAGATGTAATAGATGCGAAAGTTACGATGGCGAAAGGACCTCAACGAGCCGTTAGCTGTCATGATTCGCCAGTCTCGCGCAGCTCTCGCACTTTTCGCATCGTCGCACCGAATCAACTCTCAGGGGTATAGGCCAGCTCGTACTCAAATCTCACTTGAGGTTCTAGACTAGAACCATGCGCCCCTTATGGGAAATATCTGATCGCCGAATAATTCTGATTGCCCTGATTCTTTGGTCGCTCATTGCCATTGGTTCGCTCATCACGAATACGTTTAATCTGATGTGGAGTGCGCTCATTGCCATTGCGCTAGGCGGGTATGGATTGCGAATTATGCGGATCCGTAACGCACCCGAAAAGAATCAATCGAATAAATAAAACTGAGCGAGCCTTTAACTAGCTTTCGATTTGATCTGCGATTCCGCGCAGGACCTTTCCAAGGCGCTCAGCATCATTTGACGACGGATGTCGACCGTGGCGTAATCCATTACCCACTCGATCAAGAATCTTGATTGCATCTTCAATGATGGCAGCTAGGTCGTCAGGATTAATGCGGGCGCCCGCAGCAAGAGATGGTGGCGCTTCAACTATGGTCACCGAGAGCGCTTGTGGTCCACGGCGACCATCAGCAACGCCAAATTCAAGCTTCGTGCCGGGCTTTACCGATGTCACGCCTGAGGGAAGTGAAGCGGCAGGGAGAAATACATCGTCACCCTCATCGGAGGAGATAAAACCAAAGCCTTTCTCAAGGCTGAACCATTTAACGCGTCCAGTTGGCATCGCTCACTCTCCGTTCTCGTAGTTCTCGTAGTTCTCGTAGTTCTCGTAGTTCTCGTAGTTCTCGTAGTTCTCGTAGTTCCCGTTGCCTGTACTTGCTGAGCTCAACGCGCTCGACAGCACTGCAAACTCGGGTCCTATTTTATCGCGTTTTCGCAGCACCGCGCTCCGCTATTTATCGCCAACAAGGGCGCCAAATTGCTCGTGAAACTAGGCGTTTTGGCGTTTAGAGGACTAAAGCCTCAGAGTGCGCGCCGCAGCCATAGTTCACCGCGACAACGTGACCATCTGCTGGCGAGATGGCATTAGCGCAGACGCCGAATGCGTTCCGTAGCGATCCTGCGATGGGAAGAAAGAATGCGCACGATGCACATGCTTTTGGCGCGCTCTTCGCAAAATCTGAGTCAGGGCCATACTCCCCTGCTATCCATCGATCGCTTGCCATATCGCGACCAATTGGAGAGAGAACGCGTACGCGCCCCAAACCAAATTCCCATAATTGCGTTGCATCGAGCTCTTCATCCGCAGGTAACGCGGCATATCCTGGAACTAGTCGAGCATCATCTGCGCTTGTTGGCACGAGCGTGCCTGGTAGAACATCTTCAGGAAGAACTCGTTCGTGATACGGCACCCACTGTGGTGGCAGTAGCGCATCAGGGCCAGGAAGTAGCACAACGTCACAAACAGTCGGTGCGAGACTTTCTGCTACGCACGCAAGAGTGACCGCCCAGCGCCAGTCGGGATAACCAGTGAGTGAGGTTGCAAAAAAATGTGTTTCGTATTGTTCGTCAGAGCCTTCGACGCCTAAATGCGCGCCAACTTTCTCGCCATCAAAACGAAGATTTCCGACCGAACTTTCGGCTTCAGACAAAGCAGCTTCGCGAGCGATTGATTCAGCTACTGCCAAATCTCCCTCACGAAGCCCTTTGCTTGTACTCGTCATACTTGAAAGAGTACCAATTATTAGAAGTCCATATCTCCGCCGCCAGGAGCTGCAGGAGCTGCGCTCTTTGGCTCTGGCTTCTCGGCGATAACAGCTTCGGTGGTAAGGAAGAGCGCTGCGATTGATGCAGCGTTCTGGAGCGCTGAGCGAGTGACCTTTGCAGGATCGATGATGCCTGCCTTGATCATGTCAACGTACTCACCGGTTGCAGCATTGAGGCCAAAGCCGGCTTCGAGATGGCGAACCTTCTCAACGACAACTCCACCTTCAAGACCAGCGTTGATTGCGATCTGCTTGAGCGGTGCTTCAACTGCAAGCTCAACAATCTTCGCGCCGGTTGCCTCGTCACCTTCAAGTTTCAACTTCGCAAATGCATGCTTTGCAGCTTGAAGGAGCGCAACGCCACCACCTGCCACGATTCCCTCTTCAACCGCTGCCTTTGCATTTCGGACAGCATCTTCGATGCGGTGCTTACGCTCTTTAAGTTCAACTTCGGTAGCTGCGCCGGCTTTGATAACCGCTACGCCACCAGCGAGTTTGGCCAGACGCTCTTGGAGCTTCTCGCGATCGTAATCAGAGTCGCTCTTTTCGATTTCTGCACGGATCTGATTGACGCGACCTTGAATCTGCTCTTTATCTCCAGAGCCTTCAACAATCGTGGTCTCATCCTTAGTGATAACAACCTTACGAGCGCGACCGAGTAGGTCCATAGTCGTAGCATCAAGCTTCAAGCCAACCTCTTCCGAGATAACTTGAGCGCCAGTGAGAATCGCAATGTCTTGGAGCATCGCCTTACGACGATCGCCAAAGCCAGGAGCCTTGACTGCCGCTGAGCGGAATGTGCCACGAATCTTATTCACTACGAGAGTTGCAAGAGCTTCGCCTTCAATATCTTCAGCGATGATTGCAAGTGGCTTACCTGATTGCATGACTTTCTCAAGAATCGGGAGCAAGTCCTTGATATTTGCAATCTTTGAGTTTGCAATCAAGATGTACGGATCTTCCAGGACTGCTTCCATGCGGTCTGTATCGGTAACCATGTATGGCGAGATGTATCCCTTATCAAAGCGCATACCTTCGGTTAGCTCGAGTTCGAGACCGAATGTGTTGCTCTCTTCTACGGTGATGACGCCTTCTTTACCGACCTTATCCATTGCTTCTGCGATCTTCTCGCCAATAGTGACATCAGCTGCAGAGATTGATGCAGTAGCTGCGATCTGTTCTTTTGTCTCAACATCTTTTGCCATCTTGCCAAGCTCTTCAGCTACTGCGGCGACTGCCTTCTCGATGCCGCGCTTAAGCGCCATCGGATTTGAACCAGCTGCGACGTTACGAAGTCCTTCACGGACGAGAGCTTGTGCTAAAACAGTTGCGGTAGTGGTGCCATCACCAGCAACATCATCAGTCTTCTTAGCAACTTCCTTAACGAGTTCAGCGCCGATCTTCTCGTACGGATCATCGAGTTCAATTTCTTTAGCGATGGAAACACCATCATTGGTAATTGTGGGAGCGCCCCACTTCTTCTCGAGTACAACATTGCGTCCACGTGGCCCGAGGGTCACCTTGACCGCATCGGCGAGCGCATTCATGCCACGCTCCAAGCCTCGTCGTGCCTCTTCATTGAAAGCAATCATTTTTGCCACGGTAAGTCTCCTTCTAGATTGTTACGTGGGCGCTGGCTCGGGTTTCTCGCGCCAGCTGCAGGTTTTCTCTGGTTTATCACTCTCGACCCGAGAGTGCTAACGCATAATCTACGGCAGGAGGCGCCGGGGTATCAAACGGAAGTTAAGGGCTAGGGCCGGACGGGACTGGACGGGCTGGATAACTAGGGGCTAGCTAGCTGAACCGGTGGTGCGGGAGTTGCGGAGCCTGCGCAGGCGGCGGACCAAGGTGGGATAGGCCTGCTCGGCCTCAGCGCGATCGAGCAGTGCGTTGAGTAGTTGGTAGTAGCGGGGCGAACTCATCGAAAAGAGCTCGCGAATGGCCCCTTCTTTCGAGCCCGGATAGCGCCACCATTGCCGCTCAAATTCCAAGATTGCTAGCTCTTGCGGGGTCAGCGCAGCGCTCGCACCGGTTACACCGGACGCGACTGAAGCTGCAATTACTGGCTCTCCCATACCCCAAATCCTACGGGGAAATTACACGGTTGTCATTCACCGTGAGGTTTATGCAGTTAATTTGTGCGCGCAGTACAAGGGGTTCAGAGCGTTGCCATGATGAGATCGATGTCGGCGCGACGAGTCCATGGATTGACGATTGCAAATCGAAGAATTGTCTCCCCGTTATGCGCCGATGGCGTAACAAAACCAATCTGATCAGCCAATAATTTATCGCTCCACCGAACATAATCGTCATGGCGCCAGCCCAGCTTTTTAAATGCAACTATCGAGAGTGCTGGCTCGCAGACTAATTCGAGGTCTGCTCGTGACTTAATTAACTCTGCAGTCTCATGCGCTAGCGATAGCGAATGGTCAATGGCTCTTTGATACGCCAAAGAGCCATTTGCAGCTAGTGAGAACCAGAATGGTAAGCCGCGTGGTCTGCGAGTCAATTGAATTGCATAGTCAGAGGGATTCAACAACCCTTCATCTTCTAGGGGATCTAAATATGGTGCACGTTGCGTATGTGCTGCTTTGCCAATTCGCGCATCACGATAGATAAGCGCGCATGCATCAAAAGGAGCAAATAACCATTTATGTGGATCGACAATAAGTGAATCTGCTTCTTCAACGCCAATAAAAAGTCCACGCGTCTTGGGCGAGGCAAGAGCGGCTAATCCATAGGCACCATCGACATGAAACCAAATATCTAATTCTTCAGCGCACTTCGCTAATCCTTGCAAATCATCGATGATTCCCAGATTTGTCGTACCTGCCGTGCCGACAAGTGCAAAAACTTTATGGTGTGGATTTACTTTTTCGAAGTTAACAATCGCTTCTTTAGTCGTCTTACCATCTAATCTGCCGTGCGCATCGGTGGGAATCTTTAGAACATCAACATCCATTACATCTGCAGCAGAGGCGATAGATGAATGAGCTTCTTCGCTACATGCGATTGTCCAGCGATAGTTACCAGGAATCTCACGTCTGGCCCAATATCGCGCAGCAACAAGGGCAGAGAGATTTCCGATCGTTCCACCTTGAACAAAGGTGCCACCTGCACTCTCCGGCAGGCCTGCTAAATCGGATATCCAGCGCAGCGCTTGATTCTCTGCATAGACCGCACCAGCACCTTCAGTCCACGAGCCGCCATAAAGCGAACTCGCAGCAACGACTAAATCAAAAAGGCTCGCATACTCACTTGGTGCAGCAGGAATAAATGCAAGATTTCGTGGATGGTCAGTGGAGATGCACGAAGTTGCGAGCACTTCTTTGAAAATGCGGAGCGCTTCGTGGCCACCTAAACCATTTGGCGTGATTGTCTGCCCGGCAAGTGAAGTGAGTTCTGCCAATGACCGCGGATGATCAAGCGGTGGATCTTTTCGCAACCGCTCAAGGCTGTACTCGAGAATCTCTTTTGCCAGAGCATTGACCTCTTCATTGAACTCATGCACATGAGGATTCTCTCATGGAAGAATTCGCGCCTTTCGAGATTACGCTTTCGCCTCGAAATAATCCTTGCGTTTTGCGCTCCGCACGATATTTCGCAGCATCGTGGGGAAGACAAATGCGTGAAAAGGTTTGACCAGATACCAATAGAAGGTGCCGCCGAGACCACGCGGCAGGAAGATCGCCTCTTGCGTGATCTCAATCTGATTTCCCTCTGGAATTCTTCGGACCCTAAATTCCAACCATGCCTTTCCCGGCAGAATCATCTCTGCATAAAGCCTAAGGTGATCTTCGCGTTCTAGAGATTCCACGCGCCAGAAATCTAAACTGTCACCTAGACGGAGATGTTTTGGATCTCGCCTGCCGCGACGTAAGCCAACGCCACCAATGAGTCGATCAAGCAAGCCTCGAAGGAACCAGAGGAAATCAGCGCCATACCACCCGGTATCGCCACCAATTTCTTCAATGGTCTCCCATGCGCTGGCAAGAGAGGCATCTGTTCGCGCGCTTCGGGAGTCTTTATATGTAACTTCACCAGCCCACGAAGGATCTGATTGCGCTTTCTGCCACGGATGCGCTGGCAACGTTGCATCAGACCAACGAGTCTTCACTTTGTTCTCATTGACTCGAGCAAGCGCAAGCTCCATCGCTTGTTCCACGCCCATCAATCCTTGCGGTGGCTTAGGAATTACCGCATCGATGCTCTTCTCAGGGTCCGCGACAACTTCACTAATGAGCGAGTGCACTAATGGTCGCGCGAGCGCTGATGGTAACGGCGTCACTAACCCAATCCATAAACTTGCAAGGCGGGGTGTCAACACCGGAATCTTCACGATTATTCGTTTTCGTAAACCTGAAACCTTGGCAAAGATTTGCATCATCTCGGAGTACTTCATGACATCAGGTCCGCCAATATCAAATACAGCTGAAACTGGTCGCTCTAGTTGGGCAGCGTTGACTAAGTACCAGAGCACATCGCGAATGCCAATTGGGTGGGTGAGATTAGAGATCCACTTAGGAGTGGTCATGATTGGCAAACGATGTGTGAGATGGCGAACCATTTCAAAGGAAGCAGATCCAGCGCCGATGATGATGCCTGCGCGAAGTTCCATTGTCGGTACACCAGTGGCGGCAAGTTCGGTTCCAACTTGAGCGCGTGAGGCAAGGTGTTGGCTTGCTTTCTTATCGTTAGCAATGCCACCGAGATAGACAATCTGCTTTACATCTGCTTCTTTTGCCGCGCGGGCAAAATTTGCGGCCATCTGCTGCTCAATCTCATCGAACTTCTTTCCCATGTTCAGTGAATGGAGAAGATAGAACGCAGTGTGAATGCCAGTGAGCGCGTCACGAAGACTCTCAAAATCATTGGCATTACCTACTGCCACCTCGACCTGTTTGGCCCATGGCTGATCTTTGATTTTGCCTTTATCTCGGATAAAGACCCGGACGGCTATCCCATTATTAAGTAAAGATTCGACCAGACGGCCCCCGACATAGCCAGTGGCGCCAGTGACCAGCACTTTCCGATGCGAACTCATACCGAAGACTCTAGACTTGCTCTTTCTATTCCGCATATTGAGAGTTCAGGAAATCTAGGGAGAGCCAGTGCAGCGACCTGCAGTAGTGATACTTGGCGCCGGTTTCGGCGGCCTTACCGCTGCTCGAGCTCTGGCAAAAAAAGCTGATGTCACTCTGATTGATCGACACAACTACCAAACCTTCCTCCCGCTTCTCTATCAAGTGTCTACTGCAGGCCTTGCCGCGGATCACATTGCCCATCCAATCCGCGCATCGTTACGCGGCCTACCCGTGAAATTTCGAATGGGTTCTCCAATAGCAATTAATCACGCGCAAAAATCCGTGATGTTAGATAGCGGTGAAGAGTTTTCTTTTGATCACTTGATCATTGCTCTTGGTTCAGCAACAGCAGACTTCGGCATTCCTGGCGTAAAAGATCACACGTTAGGTATGAAGAGCGTTCAAGAAGCGCTCCTCATACGTGGTGAGATCATGCGACGCTTTGAAGATCTTTGTCGCTTTGAAGATGAAACCAGGCTTGGCATCTCAGTAGTCGGCGGTGGCCCTACCGGAGTAGAGATGGCCGGTGCAATCGCAGAATTGATTCGTGGACCGCTCAAAGGTGATGAATCTAAAGCAGCAGCACATATGGATATTCGCATCATCGAAGCTGGACCTCGACTGCTGCCATCGTTTAGCCAATCACTCTCTGATCGGACTGCGCGAGATCTAGAGAAACTCGGGGTCGATGTAATCGTCAATAAAGCAGTGCAATCGGTTGCACCACGCCAAATAACATTTACAAATGGTGAAGTTGTAGGTTCGGAAATCACCATCTGGGCCGCTGGCGTCCAGGGTGAACCAACCATCGAAAAACTCAACCTACCAATTTCGCGTAAGCGCCTTGACTGTCTCGATACGCTGCAGGTGAAGAGCCATCCAAATATCTGGGCTATTGGAGATAACGCGGGCGTAGTCGATAAGAATGGGAATCTCTACCCGATGGTTGCCCCGGTCGCTATGCAGCAAGCCAGGCATGTGGCCAAACAAATCATCTCGCTCACCGAATCGAAACCGCTTAAGCCATTCCGTTACAAAGATAAAGGATCGATGGCAACAATCGGACGCCACAAAGCAGTCGTAGAAGTTGGTCCGATTCGAATGGCAGGTATCCCTGCGTGGTACGCCTGGCTCTGGTTACACCTTATTTATTTGCTGGGTGGGCGGAACAAAATCGGCACCATGGCCGATTGGACTTGGAATTACCTCACATATGACCGCGGAAATCGCCACATCATGGATGGTAATTAAGAATTCGCTACCGCTTCATTGAGTTGATTTAAGTGGTCCTTGATATGGGTTCGAGATTTCTTAATCAGCGCGATTATTGGATATTCACCAACGTTGGCGTTCTTTCCTTTGCGCTCCCACTCTTCAGGAGTGAAGTTACTCATGATGTTGTAGAAAGACTCACGGAGCGATTGGAGAAGTAGGAGAGATTTCTGTACGTCACGCTTCTCATACTTGAGTCGAACTGGATAGACATTCTCATCAAAAAAATCCGTCTCCGGAATATCTTCAGTGAGAATCTTTAAATATCTAATATAGAAATGAGCCTCAGTATCTGCTAGGTGGTGAATGATATTTGCTGGCGACCACTCGTCATTCACTGGAGTCTTATGTAATTTATCAACAGGAACTGCCTTTGCTGCAGCAATAAAATTATCAGTTCCTTCTTTATATTCCTTTAACAACTCTGCAGACATATCATTTCTCGGTTTCTCTCGTAACCTATAACTTTGAGCATAGCGTATCTAAATCTTGCGAATGGCGACTGATGACCTCTGCTGCAACCTCCTCGAGCGCGGAAATAGTTTCGGGTCGAGCATCATCGATTGCAGATCGCATCCCAGACA
>Ga0315899_10008813_pt1 | contig 10810 bp, 7 predicted proteins | sample LakEriMetagenome_2_FD_203518 | JGI IMG/M metagenome (GOLD analysis project Ga0315899, IMG submission 203518) | Freshwater fungal communities from buoy surface, Lake Erie, Ohio, United States - Buoy 4 MA112 | ecosystem: Environmental > Aquatic > Freshwater > Lake | place: USA: Lake Erie, Ohio...
CACACACACACACACACACACACACACACACACACACACACACACACACACACACAAACACACACTCACTCACTCACAAGACAATACAAGACAAAGAAAGAACGCGCTGGTCTGAGGTCCATTCTGAAAAGTCAGTGCCCTGGTATTTTTACTACACAAATGTGAGAATTTGACAAGTGATGATACGTACAATAAGACGACGTTTCGACAAAGAGGACGTTTCTCCATTCAGAAAAGATCTCTATATAGTGACTTTATGTAGGAAATTTACTGTGTGCACTGACTTTTGGGAAAAGACAAAGAGGGCGTTGTCGCAGCTGGCGGCAGCAATACACCAACTGTCCGACGAGAATCCTGATCACGGGCAAGACCAATACGTGCAGAAGCGCCGAAGGCACACGGAGCCTGGCTGGAAGGACCTTCACGGCAAAAATCCCAAGAAATGATGATACAATAATACAAGACAAAAATACTACGTGCAGAAGCACCCAAGGCACACGAGCGGTACACGGAGCCTGGCTGGAAGGACCTTCACGGCAAAAATCCCGAAATGAGTGGTGTTGAGGAGGTGGGAGCAGACTCAAGACTGCAGGCTGAGGAGGAGGAGGAGGAGTGCGATATAGAGAGGCACATGAGAACAGGCATACATACATACATACATACATACGTACATGCATGCATGCATGCATGCATGCATACGTATGTACATGCACACATACATGTATGCATGCATATATACATACATGCGTATTACATACATACATGAATGTATGTACGCATGTATGTATGCATGCATGTATGTATGTATGCATGTATGTATGCATGTATGTATGTGTATGAAGGGCGTCGCTCACGAACGTGAATGATACCGTACACACTTCAGTCAACTTCAAGGCTGTGATACAGCAACGTGAGTGATATCGCAAATGTGAGTGATTTAGTAACATCATAGAGTCATAGCTCGACATGAGTTCGTGGCTTGGCGGCTTGTGACTGAATAAAAAGGAGGAGGAGGAGACAGACACGCTGTCTTCAGCAGGGCAACTGGTGTACATGACTCAGCACAGCTTAAAGGCTACAGAGAGCAGCAGGCAGAAGAGTCTCATTTTTAGTTGCGGTTTAGTTTAGGACAGGCTATAGACTGGGTACCTGTTGTACGCAGGCTAAAGACAGCAGGTCTTTCCAGGATTTAGTTCAGGGTTTAGGCATAAGGAGAGGCTAAAGACTGCAGGCTGCAGGAGGCTAAAGGAGGGTCAAGACAGCGGGCTACGACAGCAGCCTGAAACTGGTAGGGGGGGGAGGGAGAAGTCCGATAATGAAGTTGTTGGTTTTCCATCTATTACGGCCGTACGAATGAGTCCAAACCCCAGAAGACAAGAGGAGATGGAAAATGACAGGCCGTGCTGCTGGCTCAGATCCCCTCGGTGCATCTGCATTCTTCTTCATGTGTCAACGCGGGAACCCACATGCCACGCATACATCTCCTAGTCGGACCAGGGATTCGACAACATAGCTTCTATGAGTGCATCATGCGCAAAACCGTGACGGGTTGACAGAGGCTGTGCTAGCTGTGCTGAAGGAGAACTCAAAGCCCAAGGAGGCGTGGGAGAGCACACAGCAAGGATCAGCTTAAAGGGTGCCAGAAGCAAGGCTGCGCCGAGATTGAAAATGATCAGCAGAATCTTGTAGACGTTTCGAAATGCCGTCACTAGCACAGGCTCACCGCCGACGCTGCTCCAGAAACAGTCGATGCACTCTGACTGGGAAGCCGGACTTTGGCATTGGGCGCTGTTCAGTGCAAAGTGCCGCGGGGGCGGCGTTGCGACGTCGTAGACAGTCGCGTGGCTCTGCGTGCCCTTCCTCTGAGAAAGACGAGATTTGGTACCGGACCGCAGCGATTTGCCTGAGCGCTTGCGTGCGATTGGGTCCAGGTTCTGACCCAGGCTCGCGGTCCTCGCTGGCAGCATTTTCTCTCCTTTGGACTCATCATCCTCGAAGTAGTCGGAGCGCAACAAAAGCACTTGCGGCGCTTGCGCCGGTTGTTGGCCCCCTCCGCATCCGAGTCCAGCCTGCGGCCCATTTGGAATGCTAATCGCAAGTTGCTTCAACCCCCTCCTGTGCGCGAGACAAGTCGTCAACACGCTCGCCTTCCTCAAAGTTAGTCCCGTCTCTAATGCAACGTCCTCCCTTCGCTCTCTGCTATCCCGCTGTGCGCCCTGCGCCTCCACGACACGGCGCGGGGCGCAATACATTTTTACGAGTTTAACTCTCAAGCACTTCCGTAATCATGCGTGACTCAGAAAATATTGACGCCCCCTCGCTCGCCCAGGTGACGGATTTCGGTTTGGATCATCTGCATTCGAGCCTTTTTACAGCGAAGCTATCCCCGCATACATGAGACTCTCTGTTGATTGTTTATTTTTAAGGTCCCTCGGAATCTCGATTGGAATGCCGAATTTCGAAATGCCGAATCTCGATTGTACCAGCAAGGAAATCTCGATTCAGTCAACCATTGTACCAGTAAGGAAATCACTGGTACAATGGTTGACTGAATCGAGATTCGGCATTTCGAAATTCGGCGGGGATAGGCTGTACGAATGAGTTCTGTACGGTATAGAACTCGGCTCGGTGACCTTAAAAATAAACAATCAACAGAGAGTACGCGTGTTTTGGTACCAGATTTCAGTGGGACTTGCTCAAATTCTTCTGTTTCCCACGTATGTATGGGTACACCCCGGGGCCAGTCCGTGTGTGTTGAGTATGAGAAATTTCGGAATTCTTTGGGTAGTAAACTGGCCAAACAGTGAACTCGAAGAACATCGAGATTCCAGATTTGAATGTCAAGCTAAATTAGACTGAGACAACGCGTCGCGCAAGGGTCCTACAAAGGAGTCACAAAACTCAAGACGCCTGCTGTCCCTGAACCACCAGGAGAGACAGAGACGGGGATGATTCGTCCTTTTATTGTTCTTACAGAAACAAAATTTAGTCAAAGGCAAGGCGATGGGCCGCCCTCTCAGGTTGCACTTCTCGAGTCATGTGAGCAAGCTGCTCCTGCTGCGCGCACGGCTGCCAGTGCAGCGCGTGCTGCGCACACGGCTAGCGTTGCCAGTGCTGTCCTAGCTGGTGTTGTTCTCGTTCTCTCAGTGGGCTCTGCGCATGCCGGACGTCCCTGGAGCGTCCAGTTCGGAGGCTGCGTCTTTTCGGGGGACTATGACGGCGCGCCGCTAGTTCGAACCGGGTCCTGCGCAACCCAAGCCGGTGAGCTGTACCTGTACAACCAAGGCATCACGTCGGTGAAGAGCGACTCGTTTGCCGACATGGGCGCCTGCCAGTGAGTCTGCGTGCCTGTCTACGTGCGCTCGCACATCCCAACGGACACTCTGTGCCCTCTTGTATAAATCCTACATGAAAACCGCAACCACGAAACACTAAATCCCAAACCATCATCGAGTCACCCCTACACAGGCGCACACACACACACGCACACACACACACGCACACACGCACGCAGATACAACATCAGTCCCGAACACGTACATATGCGCATACATGTTACTTCCTAACTACTCCCCTGTTGAAATTTTACTTTATGAGAGAGGACACCCAAGGGTCCCCCCTTGTAAACCCCTTTCATAATGTCTTTTTTTTAATTTATGATGACAATTACTTTCCGTCTTCGTTAGTGTGAGTTTCCCCTCGCACATCCCACGGACACCCAGTGCCCTCTTGTATACATCCTATATGAAACCCCCAACCACGAAACACTAAACCCCAAACCATTCAAGACTCATTCACCCCTGAACCTGTTTTGGTTTAGGGTTGTAGTTTTTGTTTTTCAAACCCTCGTACATATGCTTTCTACGTCCTGTTGAAATTTTACTTTATGAGAGAGGACACCCAAGGGCCCCCCCTTGTAAACCCCTTTCATAATGTCTTTTTTTAATTTATGATGACAATTACTTGATAATTTTTTTTAAAAAAACATTACTTCGTAAATGGATCAAAGACAGTAGCATCTGTGACATGTCCGTTGACCTACCTGGTGCCGCCTCGCAGGACACTGTACCTTTACGCCAACCAGTTGACATCGGTTGCGGGCGTGACGTTCCCGTCTTCGTTAAAGTGAGTTTCCCCCTCGCACATCCCACGGACACCCTGTGCCCTCTTGTATCCATCCTATATGAAACCCCCAACCAGGAAACACTAAACCCCAACCCATTCACCCCTGAACCTGTTTTGGTTTAGGGTTGTAGTTTTTGTTTTTCAAACCCTCGTACATATGCGCATACATGTTACGTCCTAACTCATCCGTCCGTTTTCACGTCCTGTTGAAATTTGGCTTCATGTGAGAGGGTGTATAAAGCCCCCTGGCCATGTTTTCAATCACGCCAGATCTCCCACTAACACGCGACGTGTGGATGACAATAACGTCATCGCAGCCCAACCAAACGACTGTTGTCTCAGCAAACATCACCTTTGTCTCGAACCAAATCAATGAGATCAACGTCACGTTGTCGCACGTTTCCTCGGGATCGCTCAAGGCACCCGTGCTCCTGACGCTGTCTCTTTTCACCCACGTTGACTCCAACTACTATTTTGTAGTAGCGCCGCAGGTAACCATAGTACCTCTTGGCACCTTTGTCTTGTCGTCCAGCACCATCACCGTGCAAAAGGGAAGGCAGACGGATATGACTATGGCCCCAAACGTCGCCCCCGATCAGGACGTCGCGGTGCACGTGCGCGTGTCGAACAAGACAGCAGTCACTGCGACACAATCTGTCATCTTCCTGGCGGGATCTCTGGAGCCCCAGGTGATCACTGTGACGCACCATAATCTAGGCACGGCGTTGCTCTCCTTCTCGGCCGTCAGTGTGGCAGGCAACTACAACGGCGCAGAGCTTGTGGACGCCGTGAACGTGTTTGCAGTGCAGGGCTTCGAGGTATTCAAACGGGTTCCTGGCATAAAGCCGCACGTCATGGGCGAGCGCATTCCTGAAAGACAGGACGCCTTTATTGTACAGCCGCAGCCCTCTTCGCACCTGGCACAGGCACGCTTCCTTCTCCTCAGCGATCTCCCAGTTGATCGTGATGTGTCCATTACCATCCTATCGTCTGATCAAAGTATTGTGTCAACAATGGGGGCCAGCGTCACCATTGCAAAAGACACGCAGGGCCCAGCACTTGTCACGATCCAGCATGGCGGTGTCGCAGGGGAGGCTTTGATTTCCTTCCGCGTCGACACCATCGGCGGCAATTATAATGGCGTCGAGTCAGGCAACGTAAAAGTGGAGGCGATGCCCCTCCTCATCTTCTCCTCAGTGCGAGTAAACATTCAGACCGACGGACTTGGCCTCTTTACTCTGCGGCCGGGGACCGCTCCGACGGAAGAGGTGTTGATCCGATGCGTGTCAAGCGACACGGCCATTGCGACGGTGACGCCTGTTGTCACTTTGACAGTTGTTGGCGGCATCTCCGAGGCCAACACCAAGACCGTCACACTAGAGTACAGGAAGCAAGGCTCTGTGACAGTGTCCTTCTTTGCATCAGGAGGCAACTTTGACGGGCTTGCGTGGGTCGATGGAATCGTTGCTGCGAGTCGTCCTGGATTCGTCGTTTCCACTGCTCTGCTGTCGGTGCCATATCACGGAGCAGTGGCATTCACCATCCGCCCAGACACTGTCCCAACAGAGAGTGCTCTGGTTACGGTCACCAGCTCTCAACAGGCCAAGGCCGCAGCTACCGAAGCCACCCGCACCTTCTATCTGGTGGCGGGAAGGCAAGACACTTTTTCTGTCACCATCCAATCTTTGTGCTCAAGCTCACCGGGCAACTGCGCAAGGGCCGGCGCGACAATCATCGGCTTTGAGGCCACTGCCGTTCCAGGTAGTTCAGGGGCGTCGGGAAACTACGAAGGCGTCGTATCTGCTCGCATCATCACCGCGTTCGTCGAGCCCCCGCGCCTGGTGCTGGTGCATGGTAATGTTCCGGGGGCGCTCCTGGTGCAGACAGAGCAGGGTTCAACGACTGTCACTGTGCGTCCGTCGCAGCCAGTCGAAGTGGACGTTGTCGTGTCGATCCGTGCAGCTGACAGTTCGGTCTGCTCCGTCATCTCCACTCTGGTCATTCCAAAAGGATCCTCAGTCGCTGGCTCAGCAGTGGACTCATCTTCAAAAAGCGGAGACGGCATAGTGTCGGTGACCTTAAACAGCGTCGGCACGACCCAGATCGAATTTTCTGTCGACTCTCCAGGCGATTCAAAGTTTCTGAAGATAGATCCTGAAATATTGACAGTGCGCACACTAGCGGGCTTTGCAGTGAGTCCGAGCTATATCAGCCTGCAGCCCGGCACCTCAGTTATAGTGACGATCAAGCCAATGCTTGTGCCGCAGGCCGACGTCGAGTATGTATTGGAGGTGTCGCACCCGTCTGTTATTTCTGTGTCTCCGGCGACATTAACCTTTTCTCCTCCCCGGCTGCTGGTGGGAAGGGATGTCGCGGTCAAGGTCGGCCTGCGCGTTGTGCTTTCAGAAGAGTTTCAGGTGATGCCCCGTTTAGGGGACGGTACCATCATGCTCACGCTAAACGATAATCTAGATCGCGTGACTGTAGATTGGGATGCCGGGCCTAAAAACCAGACTTTGTCAGCAGGTGCAGGGGGATTGTACATGCTCGCGCAGGCGCAAAACTTATCCCATACCGTTTTCGTCTCGCATCGCGGCATTGGCAATGCCTCGATAAGCCTCCATGCAGCTTCGGACGATCCTATCTTCAATGGTGCGCACGTGGTGCATGCAGTCAAGGTGTCTGCAGAGCCTGGTCTCATCTTGATCCCGTCTGCTGCCACCATCCAGTTCCAGCAAAACTCGTCATTTCAGATCTGGCCGCAGACTGCGCCCTCTTCAGATGTGGCGGTGGCCGTGACCATTGTCACTACTGACCCTGCGACAGGCTCTTTGAGGCCAGATCTTGTTGCGAAAGTCAGCCCTACCAGCTTATTGCTGTTGAGGAGTGACGGATTGAGCGTCCGTAATCGCCGGTCGGTGACTGTTACATGCCTGGGTTCTGCTGGCACTGTCCGCGTCCTGTTCGAAGGCTCTTCACCCTCCGCTCTTCCGTTCTCAAAGGAGACTGGAACAAGCAACTACGCCAGAATGCAGCATGCTGCTGTCACGGTGCAGTGTCTTCCGGGCTTTGCCCTGGCTCCGAAAGGTGCAACACCGCAGGCGCTGGCAGAGCCCTCCATGCTGTTGCTTAGCCCGGTCGCCAGCCCCAAGGGCTCTGTAAGCCTGACACTTGCGCTGCTAGAAGTGCCTACCGAGCGCGTCACCGTGGTGGTCACTGTCCATGATCTTTCGTTGCTGCTCTTTACGTCGCGAATCTATTTTGAGGCCCTCGAGCAGCAGCAGACCAGGGTCCTCACGTTTTCGCACCTGGGCGGATTTCAAAACGGCACCGCTGTTGTGTCCTTGGCGGCGGCCGGCGGCAATTATCAAGGCACAGTCTTGCGCAACTCCCTCGTCATTCCCGTTGAGGCGCCGGCGCTGGTAGTCGCAACCAAGAACATTATCGTCAACCCCAATGGCTACAGCACCTTCTCCATCAGTCTCAACACGCCGCCTTCATCGCCTACAATAGTGTCTGCCACATCCTCAGACGAGCTTGTGGCAACCGTCGATGGGCCGATCACAATCAGCGACACAGCGCCCTACACCGTCAGAGTCACACACGTCCGCCATGGCACCGCGACTGTGTCGTTTGCTGTATCCTCAGTGCCAGGCAGCACCTACGGCAGCATTGTGGTGAGCCCAGATGTGTCGGTGGCAGTAGTAGCTACGCGGCACGGCTTCCGTGTATCTTCGTCCCACGTAACACTGTCACCAGGCACGTCGTCCTTGCTTAGTATTGCGCCAGATACCAAGCTCGACTCTCGTGTGCAACTTACCGCGACTGTCTCGCCGGCGGGCATTGCGAGCGTCAGCCCCTCGACCCACTTTTTCGAACCTGCGCCGACTTTTTCGGCGGCGGCTACGGGCTTCCAGCTCACGTGGTCTGGCACCGGCTCTGCTGTCCTGCAACTACGCGCAAAGGGCGGCTTGTATCAGGGCTTTGTTTCGACCTCGCAAGTCACCATTACATCCTTGCCACCGCTTCCTTTGGCGCCAACAGGAGTTGCAGCAAGAGCAATTCACGGATCAATACTCGTCATTTCCTTCTTGCCACCCGGTAGCGGCGATGCAGTGTCCAGCTATCGTGTGCAAGTGTCAGAATCCAAAAGTGTTGGATTCGCTGCCCAGGCTTTCGCGACGTCATCACCTGTGGACATGGGTCCTTTGACTCGAGGCAGATGCTACTACTACCGAGTTGCGAGCATTAACAGCGCGGGCTCCTCAGCTGACGCGGTATCCTCTTCCTGCATCCGCGCTCTTGATGCGCCGTCTGCGGTGTCCTCTCTGGCTGTCACGGCCTTGACAGAGAAAGAGGCTCGCGTGCACTGGCGTCCACCTGTCGACAGCGGTGATGGCACTCCATTTGGCGTCACCATACTGAGCTACGTGATGGAGGTGGTGATCAATGGGTCAGCAATTGTAGCGCAACGATTTGAGGTACAGGCCCCAAGCTCGTCCCTCCTGTTGCCCATCCGACCTTCCAACATCTACTCTTTTCACGTCTCGGCCGTGACTTCCGTCACCGTTCCTGGGCCTAACGAAAACTCTGCCTCGGTGTACTTTGCCTACACGGGGCTGCCTGTAGACTATTACATGCCTTTGGAATTTGCGGTTTCGGCCACTATGTTGTCTGAGATAATAGGAAGGACCTCGTCCTTTACCATCACTCCGGGTTCGGCGCCGTACGTGGACGCTGTCGTGCGCATCAAGAGCAACGTTCCGTCCTCGGCTTCAGCCCTGACATCACAAGTCATCTTCCGTAAGGGCATCGCGACAGCACAGACTGTCGTTGTGGCGCATCGTCAGCGCGGTGAAACGAATCTCACCTTTGAAGTCGATGGGTCAAATTATCGCGGCCTGCGAGAATGGCTTGTTCAAGTGGAGACTTTGCCCTCTGATACTCTGGTGTCATGACCCCGGGCACCTCTTGCTTATTTGCTGCTTTTCTTACTGTACCTTTTGTTAATATACCCTTTGTATACTCTCCAGGCAGAGAAGTTTGGATATAAATAAAATCCTCTCCTTACTTCTGCAGCAACTTTCTCCTCCTCCTCCTTCTCCACCTCTCCCTCCTCCTCCTCCCTGAAGAGGCGTTGTACTTACAGTCCGACCTTCAGTCATCTATTAGATTGTCAATAAACTTCTCTCTCTCTCTCTCTCTCCCGCTGCAGAGTCAGAAGCGAGGATTGCGCGCGGTCCCTACGTCGCGACAACTTGGGGTCAAATTGATGGGTGTGTGTTCAGTGTGTCCGGGGCGTAACGCTGGGGGACCGCACTCATCCACTAGTTCTGCGGGGGAGCATGTTCGTGGTCCGCAATCTCGTGTGGAATTTCGAAAACGACAAGCCGAATCGTTTCGTTTTTACTTGCGAATGCGCGGCGCCCGCGCTCGGACTTCGCATCACCACACTCAGGCTCGGGTGCGAATGCAACCAGATATGCATAAGCTACAAAGTGCAGGTGCACTGGCATAAGCTTCAAAGGTCTCGGGCCAGAGGAGGCGTCGACCATGACGCGGCACTCGTCAACATCGATGCATCTCCAGTCTTGCCCCAGATCGCAAAAGGTCCTCTACCAGATCCTAGCTGTAATGATCACCACCACATGATCTGATGCGCGGATACCTATCCCACACTGAGACCAATCACTCAGTGCCGTGACCCCCTCCCCACCAGACTGGAGTTGGCATTTGGTGCCTTGAGACGGCCTTGGATGGTAACAGAGGCGTGACTTTCCCAGAATCAGCAGCGGTACCCGTGGCGCTGCAACTGTGACCCACTTGGAGAGGCGGGGCGCCACGGCGAGCCAGTGATTCTGCGGGAGACGTGTTGGGGGTGCGACGTGGAGAACCGACAGGCTCGAAAGAGTCGGGGGGCCCGCCCCCATCGGCCTTCAGTGAAAACGTCTTTCAAATCTGTTCTGTCCTTGAGTTTCTCAACTCCACCTGGCCGGGAGGTGTGGACCTCGCGGATGGATGTTACTCGGGTGGGTGAACACCTCAAGACTTTCTGCCTGCCACAGGCTACCCTGAGGTCCCAGCTGGAGAGCTGGAGAGCGGGAAGGTGATAGACCCCTGGAACCCAAAACAGGGACGCGCAACGTGAGATGGGTCAGCCAGGGACGCGCAACGTGAGATTGGTCAGCCCGGCACGCAGTGTGCCACTGAGCTGTCCGGCAACGGGACCATCCCCTGGCACGCCACCAAGCCCGAGGCTAAAAACCACCACCGGTTGAGCCCAGGGATGGACCTGGCCGAGTGCAGACTGATATAACGTCCAAAGGCCTCCGGGACTCTGAGGAGGAGCGCGGCGAGTCACAGAGGTTCAGGTGCCTCTGCCAAGATATTGGCGCCACCGCCACACAGAGCTCACCTGTCAACCAATTTTGACAGACACTACGCCAGCATGACGCAGGACGGGCTGCAGATTGCTGGTACCCGGGGAAGGGGGAGGGAAATGCCTCTCCCCCCCGCAATCACACACATCCATTTGAATGACTGGCCAGTGGGCTGAGACACGATCCAATACTCTCTGCCTTTGATATTCAGCTCCCCCTCTTAGCATTGCATTTCGGACCGCTTTCGACCATGCTGTGACATGCTGCACTCCATCGCTGTCCTCCCACTCATACGTCATCCTTTG
>Ga0315899_10008814_pt1 | contig 10810 bp, 4 predicted proteins | sample LakEriMetagenome_2_FD_203518 | JGI IMG/M metagenome (GOLD analysis project Ga0315899, IMG submission 203518) | Freshwater fungal communities from buoy surface, Lake Erie, Ohio, United States - Buoy 4 MA112 | ecosystem: Environmental > Aquatic > Freshwater > Lake | place: USA: Lake Erie, Ohio...
GCGAAAAGCTGAGTGCATAGTAGTTTGTATGGTTATGTGCAAATATGTGAATACTTGTTCCACTTGCTGAATTATTGAAGTACTATTTGTCGCGATGCCAGCACGTGACCCTCGCTGCGTAATTGTATAAAGTAGATACCCGCAGCATATGCCTCCAATGAAATGCTCATTTGTTCATGGGTGATTTTTTCTTTATGAAGGGCTACTCCCGTAATATCAGTAATGACCAGTTCATTTCCGATTGTCTCGGTACTAATATTTATTCGCACAAACGCTGAAGTCGGATTGGGATATACCGCGAGTAGTTGTTGTTCTGAGTACATTAAGCTATTCGGATTTGTGCTGATAATATTGGATCTCGATAGGATGACGTCGCGAGTCGGATCACAACTAACTCCCTCTATTTCGATGACATAATACGAGGCTCCGATTAGTGGTGAAAGGTCGGTATAGCTATTCAAATTACTGGCTATGGTGGCGAGAAGCGATAGATTACCGGCATCTGTTCCTCGGTAGATGTTATAGCTGCCGAAGAAAAAGCCTTCGTAATGCGACCAGATTAGATTGACAGTATTGTTCACCCCAAGGTTGGAGGTAAGATGAATGGTTTTATGGTGAGGTGTCAGGAACGACTCAATTCCGCAAGTGTCTAACAAAGCAATGCGATAACGGCTGGCTTGCACAGATGCATTTGAGTTAGGGTCTTCAAAAAGTCCGTCCTGGCCATAAGACACACTGCCAATGCTCACATATTCATCGGCTTCATTGGATTCTTTATAAATGGTGTAGCCGGAGGTTACTTCCGACAGTAGTGGTTCCCAGACAATGATATTGTTGTTTGTGCTTTGATTGACCGAAACGATACAAATGGGCAGAGGATCTTGGAGGGAGAGATTGACTGTAATAGGTCCTGCGGTAGCCTGACAACCGTTATTGTCCGCCAATTCTACGCTGTATTCACCGGACTCGCTTACTTCGATGGATTGTGTTGTTTCACCATTGCTCCATAGAAAGGATTGAAAGGATCCGCCATCGGCCGAAACAAGAGCGGTACCACCTGAGCACCCCGGTGATAGGGAGGTGACAATAAGTTGGGGTAAGACAACAGCAGGCAGTGTGCTGATGAAGAGCGTTTGGGAAACAGCAGAGCATGCCGCCTGAGTGATTAAAACCTGGTAGTTACCTCCTGCTGTAATTTCTAGTGTTGCTTCATTCCCACCATTAATTGGGTTTCCATCAAAATACCATTGGTAGTTAATGCCCGTTGCTTCAGTAATGGCTAGCAGCGTTGCAGAAGATCCTGGACAAAATGCATCTCCTCCTTCAGAAATCGCCGACACGTTTATGCTGCAATTGCTGTTCACTACCAGGAGCGTGGAAGAGTCGCTGCATAGTCCGTTACTCTCGTTCAGTGTTACTTGATAAGGACCGTTCTGTCCCCATAGAATAGTTATCACACTTGTACCTTGACCTGATGTAACTGCTCCATTCGTCACTGTCCAGTTATAGGTGTGTCCGCTAATTGGATTAACGGCGTAGGTTATGGAGCTAAAGGGAGCGATATTAGGGTTCCCGATAATTGCTTGTGCATTGAAGGAGTAGTAGGAAATGGTGCGGCAACCAGCAGCCCAAGCGGATGGAATGTTGTAGACGTTTGAGGGAGAGATAAGGCAAGCGAATGTTCTGGTACCGGTGAACTCAGAGGGTGAATAGGAGATTGTATTTGCACCAGCTATGATAGTCCATCCGGCTGTATTGTTTCCTGAAGGACAAGCCACAGCGCCATCCTGATAATACCATTGAACAGCATAAGACAACAGATTTAGAGGAGCACTGAGGTTAATCTCATCAGGTATTAGGCCCGGGCACAAGTTGGAAGTTCCGGATGAAATACTGCCATAATTGAAAGGAGTTCCCAGGCAATTGCAATTAGCGGCTATTTGATCTAACATCGTATTTGCGTTGTTGTCGTTGCAAGTAGTACCGACGATCAGGCAAGTGCCGTTGTCGATGTCTGCTTGCGGGTTGAAATTGCAGGCATCGCTATCGGTGCATCCAAGCAACTGTCCTTCGCACATGCAATTGGCGCCAATTTGATCGTTGATGGTATTTGCGTTGAAGTCGTTGCAAGGAGTAGTCGTGAAAAGGCATGATCCATCATCGCAACCTGCAGAGCCATCGAAATTACATGCCAGCGCATTGTTGCACCCCGGGTAGTTACAGGAGCCATCGTCGCAGCCGGCGTTAGGAGAGTAGTTGCATGCGAAGAAGTCTGTGCATCCGGCGAAGAAGCAGGAGCCATCGTCACAACCCGCTGAAGGATCGAAGTTACAGGCATTTACATCTGTGCAGCCTGGGTAGATACAGGTGCCGTCGTTGCAGCCAGCACTTGGATTGTAATTACATGCATTGAAATTAGTGCAACCGAAGTAAATACACGATCCATCGTCGCAGCCTGCGAATTGGCTAAAGTTGCATGCGTCTGTATCTGTGCAGCCCGAGAAGGTGCAAGAGCCGTCATCACAACCTGCATCGGCGTTGTAATTGCACGCGTTGGTATTTGTACACCCGAACGAAATACATGATCCATCATCACATCCGGCGAATACATTGTAGTTGCAAGCAATTGCATTTGTGCAGCCTGGGTAGGTGCAAGTACCGTCATCACAATTGGCTGCCGGGCTGAAGTTGCAGGCTGTGTTGTCGGTGCATCCTGCGGTTAAATCGATGGAGAAAGTTTGTTCAATTTGACAGAGTTCACCGTTCGGATTAGCACTAGGAGAATTAAATCGTGTATCGGTGATTAGCACGGTTAAATTCTCATTGGATTGTCCGTAAATCTGAAAGGTGTTGTCGGCTGTAAGTCCTTGTGATACACCATTCACTTCATATTCAAGAAAGCCCTGATTGCCTTCTACTGTAATTTCGATAGTACCCTCATCCGTTCCATCGCAAAAGTTGAAATAATCGATGTTGGTGATTTCAAGTGCGCATGGAAAAAGACAGTTTCCGTCATAATAGGTAGCGCTTGGATTGTAGTTCAGTGCATTTGAATCGGGGCAGCCGGGAACGCAGCTTGAGCTGCTACCAAATGAAAATGTTTGGTTCAAAGTCCCAGATCCAGGGCCAGCGTAATTTGCAAAAACTTGCAAATTAAAAGTTCCGCATACATCACCGTCAGTGGTAATCTGTGCTAGCATGACTTTTAGATCAGAACCTGCCTGCGAACTCGCATTTTCAGGTAGTACAAACCAAGTCCCTCCCACAGGAGTATTCACTACGAATTCACCACTTCCATACGGGGCTGTAGCGAAAGCTTGGTTTTGCCATGGGTTCGCAATGTCTTCAGCTTTGTAAATTGGGTTAGCTGCGCCATCATTATTACAATTAATGCCAATAGTGATATAAGAGTCGAACTCGGCGATAGCGGTTGATGGATTATCAAAAAGTATACATGGAGTCGCATCGCCTAATACACCTCCTCCAACAGGGCTATTCCAAATACCTGATCCCGTTACTGAGAGAGAAAGTGGATTGTCATGATCACCGCAAACTTTAATAACCCGGTCTGTCGCATTTTGAGTGTTTGCGTATATGCGATAGGTATTATGTCCCGCCGGGTAGCCTATTACTGAACCATCATCTGAATAGAATTCTTCGACGGTTATACTGATAACTTGACTATGCAACTTTGATGGATCAATTGTGGAAGCGACAATCAGAAATGAAAAGAAAAGGCATAAACGCATCGTGCAGGGTGCTGTCATGGTGAAGGTTGTTTTGGTTCTAGTGGCGTATCTCGGCGCCAAGCTATTATGCAATAAAGATATGAATGCTAGGAGGCAAAAAAAAACGCCCTTCCAGGCGTTTCTTTCTTTGTAGCGGGGGCCAGACTCGAACTGACGACCTTTGGGTTATGAGCCCAACGAGCTACCAACTGCTCCACCCCGCAATATAAAATTTAGATCCCTTTTCGCTTCCGAATTGGGGGTGCAAATATAGCCTACTTTTGTGCCTGCAACAATTCTTTTCAAAAATTGCAGGAAAACAAGCATAAAGCAGGATTCGTCAACATCGTTGGCAATCCGAATGCAGGGAAATCTACCCTCATGAACGCCTTGATGGGCGAGAAATTGAGCATTGTAACCCCCAAGGCGCAGACCACGCGTCATCGTATCATGGGCATACTCAACGGCGACGATTATCAGATCGTCTACAGCGACACTCCCGGAGTGCTAGACCCGAAGTACAAGCTGCAGGAGGGAATGATGAAGGCCGTTGGGTCGGCACTCACCGATGCCGATTTGATTTTGCTCGTCATCGACAGTGCTGACAAGCATGAGATGCATGCACCGACATTGGAGAAAATCAAGAAGATCAAGATTCCTGTTTTTGTCATCCTGAACAAGTATGATTTAGTAGGCAACGATGGCGTGAATGTGTTGTTCGATCAATGGACAGCCACACTTCCGCAGGCCAAAATTTTTCCGGTTTCGGCCTTGGAAAAGATTCACACGCGTGAATTGCTTGATCAGATAGTACGCATGCTTCCTGAGTCGCCTCCGTATTTTCCCAAGGACGATATCAGCGATCGGACAATGCGTTTCTTCGTGAGTGAGATTATTCGCGAGAAGATATTTACCACATACGATAAGGAGATTCCATATGCGAGTGAAGTGCTGATCGAAGAGTATCTTGAAGAGCCCGATATCGTTCGCATTTCAGCCTTGATTTTGGTTGAGCGCGAGTCTCAGAAGCGTATTGTGATAGGTCATCAGGGTGGACCTTTAAAGCGTGTAGGCACTCAGGCTCGCAAAGACATGGAGTCGTTCATCGGCAAAAAGGTGTTTCTGAAAACACACGTGAAAGTTGATGAGAACTGGCGTCAGGACGAACGCAAACTCAGAAATTTCGGATACTGGGAATAGGATGATTGCCTTCGCGAATGCCAAAATAAATCTAGGGCTTTATGTTACTGAACGCAGGCCGGATGGTTTTCATAACCTGGAAAGTATTTTCTTGCCGGTGAGTTTGTGTGATGTGGTAGAGGCTGTGCGCATGGATGGAGACAACATTCGTTTTTCTACTCAAGGTCGAGCCATTGATGGCGACATTGAAACAAATTTGTGTGTGAAGGCCTATCGCCTGTTGAGCCGCGATTTTCAACTGGGTGGAGTAGATGCTACCATGTTGAAGAATGTTCCTATCGGAGCCGGATTGGGCGGAGGATCAAGCGATGGAGCGCATATGCTCAAAGTTCTCAATCACTTGTTTGATCTTAAACTAAGCAGTGAGCAACTGCAGCACTATGCAGCTCACTTGGGAAGCGACTGTCCGTTTTTCATTGAGAACAAACCCTGCTATGTGCATGGAAGAGGAGAGTTGCTTGAGCCAATTAAGTTATCATTGCAAGGTCAGCATGTTGTTATAATTCATCCGGGAATACATGTGAGCACGGCTCAAGCTTATAAGGGTATAACTCCGAAATCAGCGCCTTTCGACTTGCGTACCATAGCTGATTTGCCAAGAGATCAATGGCAGTCAAAGGTGACCAATGACTTTGAAGATTCAGTTTGCGTTCAGCATCCGGCGATATCGGAGCTGATCGATCAACTTATGCGTCAGGGAGCTTGGTATGCCCGCATGAGCGGGAGCGGTTCAGCTGTCTTCGCTTTTTTTGATGAACGCGTTGAACTGAAGAATATACCGGCTGACTATTTCTGTTTTTGGGGTAACGTGTTGTAGGTTCTTATCTGACAACCAGGAAGGAACCGACAACTCTTCGCTGGTCTTCCGAAACTACTACTTGATAAGATCCCTCTGAGATTTCTGAACAATCAAATGAAACTTGTTTTTTTCCGAAGTTCTGTGCTGTCCTGATGAGTTTTCCGCGCGAATCATAAATGTGTATATGTACTTCCTTGTATTCCATGGGTATTTCCACCCACACTTGATTATTCGCAGGATTTGGATAAATCGACAGGTCATTTTCTTTCATCGGAAGAATCGAATTGACAACCATTTCAAAGGAAATTGTAGTTGTATCCCAAAGGCCACAGTTACCTGCAATTAATTCAATGATATGATTTCCGGGTGCTATCTGATTGAGGAGAAGACTATCTTGATTCCACGGCTGCGGTTCGAGGCCGTCCAATGAGTAATAAATTTCATCGGCATAGAGGCTCGATTGCACAACAGCATAAGGGCTATTGTTTTGTTCGATAAGAGTTAGCTGGGCAATGGGATCCCAATCACCGATGTACCACTCTGAAAAATTATTGAATACTAAATCGTGAACAGCCTGTCTTATGATGGTTTCATGGCCGTTATCAATCGTATAGTCATAAAGCGCATTTAACGGCGATTTGCGGAATAGAGATGTGTAAAAGCAAACTGCGGCCACATAAGAACCGGTAGGTGAGGGGTGACTGCCGTCGGAAGAAAAAAGATCGATGTCGGGATGGTTTTCGCGCAAGTAGCGCCATACAACACTCACCGGTGAAACGATTCCTTCGTTCATCTCAGCCATCATCATGTAGCGCTCACGCAGCAAGTCGTCCATTCCTTCATACGTGCAGACCGGTGGCCAGTTGGCGCAATTTTGCTGATCGCCATTTTCACGTCCCCAGGTCATGTAAAAAACGGTTTCTGCACATGGACTGTGAGCCAGAATGGAATCGTTAAGCTGCGATGCAAAAGGAAATGTTTCTACTTCAACTTGCGAAATGGGAAATGCCGGCATTTGGCTTTGCTGTTGCAGAACGACGAAATCCCAATTGCCCTGATTGACCAAATTCATCGAGGATGAATTGCCTAAATGGCCTTCAAACGTATATCCGCCCGGTGTGCTGGATGCTACGTCGAGGGTGTCACCCGCCGAAAGTGCAACATCGGCTGTCAGTTGTGGGAGGTTGTTGTAGGCGGTGTATGAGTTGCCGAGGAATAATGCACGCTTCAATGATTGGGCTTCGCATGTGGAATGCAAAGCCGTGCATGCCGTAAGTATAAAAAATAAGAACCCTTGTTTTATTATTCGGAAACTATGATTCGCTGATTCCATTGTTGATTGTCTTGATTGATTTGAAGAATGTAAATACCTTGATTCAACGAGTGAGTATTTATTCGGGCTAACGACGTCCTTGATGCTTTTTCCTCCTTCACGAGTGAGCCATTCATGTTATAGAGTTTTAATGTGAAGTCACCGGCAAACGGGAATTGCACATAGAGACGATCGGATGCAGGAATAGGATAAACGGAAATGTCATTTGTGTTTGCAACATTAGAGACCGAAGTTGTATCGCAAGGAATAAAGATGGTTCCCGGAGAACCCAGTATGCATCCCTCAAACCAAGCATCGCTGCTATTGACATCGGTTGTATTGGCATTCCACTCCAACGTGTAGCCACCCTCATTGGCTGAGGTTGGCCAAGGTGTTTGTGTTTGATAATACACAGAAAAACTCAATTTGTCTGCTGCATCATACACACGGATGAGTTCACCCTCTGAGCTAAGTGCAAACGGCATGTTGCCAAAGCGGTTGGGCACATTGGTATGGATGGCATCGAATAAGTCGGTCGAAGTACAAACAACGATTGATTCACCGGCGTCAAGTAAAGTTCCTTCTGGAAGCGTGTATGGCGTGAGCCAATTATCGTCACGCAGTCTCCAACCGGACAAGTCACGTGTGGTACTTCCTGTATTTCGGATTTCAAACCAGTCGCCGCTATTGGCTGTTGGAACGGAAGCATAGTTGATTTCGCTTACAATGATTTCCTCTGAACAAGGTTGGTATGCCTGTCCGGGTGATCCGAACATGCAGCCCGCAAACCAGTTGGTCGCCAAGGATTCATCGGTTGCATTTTCGATATACTCCAACGTGCGACCACCACCATCGGCCACCATGGGCCAGGGAAGGCTATCGAGGTAATGAACCTCTCGAATAATCGTGTCGCGGTGATCAAGTAATCGAATTGTTCCTCCGCTTGCAGGAAGCGAAAAATGGAAGTTGCCGATTACATTTTCTACATCGGGATGCAATGTTTGAAATGCGCTGATATCTCGAGCGATCACGAGGTATTGATTGGGAGCTACGACGGTTCCCGTTGGAAATTCGAAGCGTGGCGTATTCACTCCGTTTGTAATGGACCAACCGGTAAGGTTTACCGTTCCATTTCCGGTATTACGCAATTCAATCCAATCTCCGGCCTCTTGCGTTTCATCATCGTTGTAGTTGATTTCGCTGATGTCGATTTCGAGTGGTTGCGCAATGCCGAGGAAATGCGCAGTAAGAGTATCGTCGAGAGAGAGGTTGAGAAGAAGTGTATCGTTGTGCCATGGCGATTGCAGCAAGGTGTCGCTTAGCCAGTAATTAAATACGTAGCCTGGGTTGGCGATGGCTGTGAGCGTTACCGGCGCACCATTGAAATAGATTCCGCTCCAGGGGAGTTCATTAGGAATGATGGTGTTAATTTGAATGCGTCCGGCTTCGGGAGGATTCACCGCGAGTGTAATTTCTTGCTGGGAAGCATAACTGAATTGATTTTGAATGTGGTTGCGCACTTGCTCGCCTCTGCATGCCAGTTGATCACGGAAGATGGAGTGATTGTCGTTGAACCATTGCATGTAACCATCGATATTGTTGGGATCTGCCCATCGCTCATAGTAAGCAGGCATTTCGGGAAGGATTAAGTCGTAGTGGTATTGTTCAATGTCCAGCAATCGTTGAGCGCGGTAAGAGGTGTTAAGTAAATCAGCAAATCGATTGACGAAGTGCAAGCGATATGCATTGTGCTGCATCATGTTAAACCAAGGTGTGGTGAATGCGTTCCCATTGGTATTTCCCATCAACCACTCGATATGATTCGTGTAACAATCAGTCCATGAGTTGGGCGCTAATCCTAATTCCAGATCTTGCAGTGCAAATCGCCACTTATAATCGGTGGCGTTTGAGCGATAAATTTTGATATTATTATAAGGCCAGTCAACATTGCTCATAAACGACTCACCTATGATGTAGTCGGTGTAATTATTCAGATCATAATAGTTACCAATTTGAGTGATATAGTCGGGTGAATTAACATCCAGTTGAGAAACCACTCCCCAGTCATCCCAGTAATTCTGTGGGTCTCCATGCACAGCTCTCAGAATTCCGCCGTAATAGTAACTGAGCGAAAGGATGTCCATGTCATCGGTTTCAGCATTGTCCAGAATTTCGTATTTCTCCTCATTGAATTTTTCTCGCAGTTCATAAAGACCATGATACTGACCGTTTATGTAAACCGTTACGGGCCTCCAAGCAGAGAAGTAATTGTTAGTTCCTTCGCTCATCATGCGCACTTGAGCTGCATCTTTATATGGCAGGGCTAGGTATTGATTACTTCCATTTCGCAAATAGAAATCGCTGTATTGATTTCGATAGGGAATGGTCGGAATGACCTGATGTTGCATAGGGCCCTCACCGAAAATACCATCCGCTAGTTTGAGTCTGAATGAACGTTGCGGTTGTGACCTGCTGCCACCGGCGCCGCCATCCATAATCATTCCGGTGTATTGTGACATCAGTAGATTGTGTGATGAGGTTGAATCGAAGTACTCCACAAATCCAGATTTTAGCCAATCGCTATAAGGATTGTCGAACATACCTTCCGCACCATAAAGATTGTTGTCGGCGGTGGATATAGATAAAATAGGAGTCGTGTGATTTGCTCCGATAAAGTAAGTTGCAGCAGCAGATTGACCTGGAATTTTGTTTACTTCGAACGCGCGTGCTTTCAGAACGGTTGTGCTGTCAATTGTAATCGAATCGCCTAGATAGAGAATCGAATTGGTTTGTGGTTCACTTCCGTCCAAGGTATATCGTATCGTCGATTGCGGCCCGTTCGGGTTTAGAATCGAAACTACTTGTGCACTGAGGTAGAATCCGGCATTGATGGAAAACGCAGGAGTAAGGGTGTAGCCTTCGGCCGGCTCAGAGTTATTGTTGGTGCTACCCGGAGTGGGCGAGGCGAATAGAACTTCGAGGTCTTCACCATCCGTGAATTTTCCGGTGCTGGCGTTTAGCGATAGTATACTAATCGACAATTCATCTGCCAATTCACCCGAGGGTGAATAGAGATAAACCGTCTCTCCGGCGCCGGAGAGCCCGAAATTGGTGTGGAAGAAGGAACCAGCCGTATTGATGAATTCAGAGTTCAATTCTAAGTCCGAAGTTGTAGTGATTTGAATACTTACATAATCATAATAGTTGGGGTCCGTATAGGCTACGTCGAATGCAAGCGAGTCGATAGGTCCTGCTGATAGTCCTGCCGAAAGCAAATCTTCTGCTCTGTAAATAGTTTGCATGCGCGCGCTGAAGTACCAGTTGCCATAGGGTGCCGGGTAACACGTGTTGCAGTTTTGAGCGTTGTTTTCTCCGACTACCACATCATTGATTCGCAGCACAGGGCGTAAGGTGGAGACTTCGCCATATTGAGCACCGCAGGCGTAGTCACCACCATCAACAAATGATGAAACGGAGGCAGTATAATCGGTAACTGTTTGGTTGAATACAGAGTTGGAAGTATATCCGCCCGACCAATAGGAGCAGGTGTTTAATACAAGGTTGGAAACACCATCCCATTCAAAGTTTTGCTGAGCCTCATGATTGTTCCATCCTATTTGAGGAGTAAAGGCGTTCGAAGTATGGAAGGAGACTGCAGATGGTGAAGTGAATCGGTTTTTACTGCTGCAGAAAACGACCAGAAACTCGCCGGGTTGAAGAACATAGGAGGGAAATGACCACTGCTGTGCATTCGATTCATCGTCGGTGAGA
>Ga0315899_10008816_pt1 | contig 10809 bp, 7 predicted proteins | sample LakEriMetagenome_2_FD_203518 | JGI IMG/M metagenome (GOLD analysis project Ga0315899, IMG submission 203518) | Freshwater fungal communities from buoy surface, Lake Erie, Ohio, United States - Buoy 4 MA112 | ecosystem: Environmental > Aquatic > Freshwater > Lake | place: USA: Lake Erie, Ohio...
AAGCCATGGATGTCCCGCGCCGCAATGATTTGAAGTTAGGTCTCCCATAACTCGGATTCCAAGTTTGTTTGCTTTTTTCACAAGTGAAAACAGCGCTTTGTTTCCACCCAGAATTGGGTCTACTTCAGTAAAGCTGCTTGCGTCATATCGATGGTTTGATCGCGATGGGAAAAATGGCGTGAAGTAAATTCCTGTAACACCCAAACCATGAATATGATCTAAACGTTCTTCTACTCCGGGAATATCTCCCCCATACAGCTCGCTGCTGGTGAATTCACTGCGCCCACGGGGAAGTTCATTCCAGTCTCGTGGATGCGCCCAATCTGGAATCGGGTATGTATTTGCAGATTTTGCAAAGCGATCAGGAAATATTTGATAGAAAACCGATGACTTAATCCACTCGGGATTTGCCGGGACGGCCACGATTTGAAAATCATTGTTTGTATGAACATCATGATCGGTGAGTCCAAAAGCATTGAGCCAGTCATATTTGTCTCTTGAAACAAAAACAAAGCGATACAGGGTATGAGTATTAATGATCGGCACCTCAACTTGGTACCAGTCCTCGGTTGCCGATTGTGTAGCTAAAGCCAGCTCATAGCTGCGTGGTTCGCCATCTTCGTAGATTCGAATAAAACCTTTTTCAAAGATATAGGTGTGTGGAACTCGGACCTTTAAAACAACTTTTTGGCCAATCTTCGGTGCAGCATTGCTTACATATAGCTCACTTCCGTCATGGTGCGGGAATAAGGATGGATGTACTTGGTAGCTCAAACTTTGCTCCCTTCGAATTAATGGCAGTTGCTTTGATTTCGACTCTCTTGCCTTCAAAATCTATTGGATCCACGAACACCGAATACGGTGCATTGGTATCTGTTCCTAGCGAACTCCATGGCTGCTCAGCAGCTGTTCGGATAAAGAAGATTACCTTTGCCATATCTTTTGTTGTAACCATTGCTTTGGTCTCATAGTAACCAGTTAAGAAATCTAGCTCTGATGAAACTTTTCCAACTTTTACATCGGTTAAGTCGATCTTTTGATTAGCTTTCAAAACAACAGTTGATAGTGCCGGAACAGTAATTGTTATCTTCTCACCTAAAGCTTTGACATTAGTTTTGCCCATTAGAAGTTTCCAGCCACCCTTTGAGGTAGCGGTACCGATCGTTGCTTTAACCGCTTTGTTGGAGCTATTGAAAGCCACAATGTATTCACGATTTTCTACATCATCTTTCTTGGAAATTGCCAACAAGTAATCCTTTGCATACCTAATCTGCATAGTTGAATTTGCAAGAGCTGGATTTGTTGAACGTAACTTTGCGAGGGTTTTTAGGTGATTTGCAATGGGGTGCTTATCGGTGACATCAAAGGCGTTACCGGTGCCAATCGGAGCTGATCCAATGCGCTTTTCGGTTTTCCAGATGTTTACCTTTGTCGAAAACATATCTTGGCGAGCCAATTGATCACTACCTGAGCCAGTTCCAGTCATTCCGACTTCATCACCGTAATAAACCGATGGGATTCCTCGAGTTAAATACATCAACGAGTGGCCTAACAAGGTGCGGGGTAAGAGCTCATTTGCTGGGTTTATACGTTTGGATTCGATGATTTTTCCAGCTCGGCCCATGTCGTGGTTACCCAAGAAAGTAACCATGTTTGAGGCGTTGGTCGTGGCTGTCGTATACAAATCATCGTAACTAAACAAGTTTTCAATTGTCGTTGCATCTGAATAACCTGATGCAAACTCTGCAGCTGATCTCTGGAAAGGGAAATCCAATACTGTTTGAATTTTGTTTCTGCGGATGTAGTTCATTAAGTTAATTGGATTCACATCCCAAACTTCGCCAAAAATGGTGAAGTCATTAATGCCCACAGATTTTGCCGCAGCATCAATTTGTGGCGACCAATTCTTAAAGAAATTATCATCTACATGTCGAGCAGTATCTACACGGAAGCCTGAAAGACCATAATCTTTTATCCACTTGCCATAAACATCGGCCCAGCCGTTATAGACAACTGGTTTTTCTGTGGCAATGTCATCAAGGCCATAGAAATCACCTAGCTGCATACAAGAGCCCTCGCCCCAACAACTATTCATGTCCCCAACGTTGTGATAATTGCTCAGATCATTAAGCCATGCGGGGTTCTTTGAATTGACTAGATCTGATGGAACAAATGCTTCTCTATCCTTGTACTGAATTACATCACCGGTGTGGTTTGTTACAACATCTAAAATCAACTTAAGCCCTAACTTTTTTGCACATTGTGCAAAGGCTGCCATGTCTTGATTAGTTCCTAAATGTGGATCTACATTGAGGAAATCAACACCCCAGTAACCGTGATATCCAGCGCCATATGGTGTTGGCTTCTGTTGCACTACCAGTGGAGTAACCCATACCGCCGTAAATCCCAATTTCTTTATGCGCGCTAAGCCATTATCGCCAGGAGCGCAAGTACCAGTTAATCCCTTTAGATCGCCGCCATGAAAGAAGGCTGTATCTCGAGGGTCATAACCAGCGAATTTGTCATTACTGGTGTCTCCATTGAGATAACGATCAGGAAAGACAAAGTAGATCAGGTCTTTTGAAAGACCAACACGATCTTCGGGAGTTGATGGTGATGCTGCTACTGCGCTGGTTGCAATAACAAAACAAGCAAAAGTTGCTATAACGAAGCTAAATCGCTTAGTAAGCATTAGCCCTTAACCGAACCTGCCGTTAATCCACTGACGATGTATTTCTGTAGTGACAAGAAAATTATGACGATTGGGATTGAAGCAAGAATGGATCCTGCAGCAAATGGTCCCCAGTTTTGTGAATACTGTCCGCCAATAAACTGTTGTAAACCAACTGCAACAGTTCGGCTTTCCATATCGACGAGGAATAAGCGAGCCAAAATGAACTCGTTGAAAGTTCCAATAAAGCTCAGCAGTGCAACAACAGCTAAAACAGGAGCTGCCAGCGGAACAAAAATGAGCCAGAAGGTTTGGACCTCTGAGGCTCCATCAATCTTGGCTGCTTCATCTAGTTCTGCCGGAATCGAATCCACAAAACCTTTCAGTAGCCAAATGTTTACACCCATCGCACCACCCAGGTAAACCAACAAGAGTCCTGGCTGTGTACCTAAACCGATTTCCGGTGCGAACTTATACACGCGCTCCATGATGACGTAAACCGCTGAGATTGCAAGAATTGCTGGAAACATCTGAACCAATAGCAACAGTTGGATACCGAATTTACGTCCCTTAAACTTCAAACGACTAAAGGCAAAAGCTGAGGCAGTTCCGATAATCACCGAAAACACCGCCACAGAGCCAGCGATTAATAATGAGTTCTTAACCCAAGTTAGGTATGGAATCGTTGGATCATTAAACAACTTGTCATAATTTGCAAAAGATATTTCTCGCGGCAAAAAGGAACTCAATTGCAGACTTCCGGATGAGCTAAAAGATGAAATAATCACCAAATACAGCGGAAATAGGGCAAACAAACAGATAGCAATACCTACAAGGTGTCGCCACAAATCTTGCTTCAGCCACTTGTTCATGCGAAGGTCTCCAATACTTTGGACTTTCGCAAGCTATACAGTGAAATAGAGGCAACCAGGATAAAGATGATCAATGAAATCGCACTAGCTAAACCAAGATCCTGAGTTCCCGTACCGAAAGCAATCTTGTAGGTGTAGCTGATCAAAATATCGGTAGCACCAGCGATCTCGCCATCTAGTTCATTTCGAGGCCCACCGCCAGTAAGTAAGAAAATCAAATTGAAATTGTTAAAGTTAAAGGCAAAAGATGCAATCAACAATGGCGAAAGAATCTGAAGTAATAATGGCAAAGTAATTTTGCGGAATATCTGTCTAGGGTTCGCGCCGTCAATTGCTGCAGCTTCCAATAGTTCACTTGGAATTGCCTGAAGCGATCCACTAGAGATCAAATAGAAGTACGGGAAGCCCAGCCACAAGTTCACCAAGATAACTGCAACGCGTGCAAAGTTAGGATCCGAGAACCAGGCAATATCGGTTCCCAGTAAGGTGTTAATGGCACCGAATTCGGTGTTAAACATTCCACCCCAAATCAGAATACTCATAACACTTGGCATCGCATATGGAAGAACCAAAATTGAACGATAGATACGTCGCCCATGGATTGGCTTATTAAGAGCTAAAGCCAGCAAAAGCCCTAAAGCAAAAGTGGTTAGTACGGTCAAGAAAGCAAAAGCCACCGTCCAGATGAACACACGAATCAATGGCTCTCGAACTCGAGAGTCGCTAACGATGTTTACATAGTTTTCAAACCAAATGGGAGCTCGCCAACCTGGCTCTAAAATCGCGCTCGTATCATCGGTGAGTGCATAGTTTCCGCGACCATTATCGCTGTAAAGCGCCCCTGTTAGTAGATTCTTGAACTGATCGGTTTCAGGCAGAAATTCCAACACTTGTTGAGAAACTACTCCGGCCTCAAAACCTTCAAGCGAAATGAAGTACTGATCATCAAAAGTGAAGCGGGTTCCGGTGAATTCTTTATCGGCGTTTGCGAACTCTGAGTCATTAAGTGGGATGAAGTTAGGAGCCTCTACTGCTACACCAAACTCGTTAAGAGTCAGAGCCGATGCAACCAAAGGAATTCGATCATTCTTTGTTGAAATAAAATATTCAGGGGTGTTGATCTCCGAAGCCAAGATCGCTGGTTCGCCATCATATCTACCTAATTTAATGTCAAAGCTAAGTCCAGATGGTGCGGATTCGATAGCACGAACCTTGATCTGAACAATTGCTTCCTCTTTAGAAAGAATGTTTCCCGTCTTGTAATTGAACCCTGACATTGTCACGGTATATAAAATTGGCCCAATGACAAAGGCGGTCAAAAGAAGAATTCCCGGGATGAAGAATTTAAGCGGAATTGAAATCTTACTTAAGTACGTTAAAGCAAGAAGTAAAACTGCAATTGCAAGAAAGCCAGAAATCACATATTCGCGGCGAGCAAAAGCGCTCTGCGCCAGCATCAAAAGAATTGAAGCAATTAGGGTCACGAAAATGACTTTGATGACGAAGGCAACTTTGCCTCTTATCAAGTAAGTCATGTGTAATCCTGTCGTTAAATGTTAGAAAATGAATGATGCGGGCGAATTCACGCCCGCATCATTCATTTCACCCTCTTTTAGAACTTAATTTGATGAGATCAAATTAATTAGAGATCGCCCTTGCCACCATCGGTGTTAGAGCGCCAGATTGCTGCAAGCTTTGATGCTTCACGTACTGCATCCTTGCCATCAATCAGAACAGCTGTCCAGTAAGCAGGTGCTGAATCCCAGTAGTTAGCGCCACCCTTGTTGCTGTTGAGGAATGCGCCGATCTGTGGAATTCCAGCGAGAGATGCGGCTGAACCGAATCCACGCTGTGCAGCTGATAGTGATGAATCTGCTTGCGCACCCTTTTCAGCTGGTGGACGCTTCTCAAGTGCCTGGTAACGCACCTGGCCATCAGTTGATGCGAAGAAGTTAGTGAGCAGCGACTTAGCACCTGACTCGACACCATGCTTTGCAGCAAATGTTGTGAGCATTGCACCATTAACTGATCCGAACATCTTTCCATATGAGCCATCAGCTACACCTGGTACTGGCATTAGGTTCATTGTGAATCCCTTTGCTACGTAATCTGCCCACTCCCAGTTACCAATAACTGCGTAAGGAACAGTTCCTGCAAGGAAGTTGTCCTTGCAACCTGTATCTGTTGCTGGGAAGAAACCGTTGCTCTTCTTGCCATCCATTAGGTATGTACGAACATTCTTACCAAATGTTGTTGCATTGAATGAGCGACCGTAAACAATTCCACCACGTGAGTTGAATTGGTATGCATCTGCGCCGAGTGCTGAGAATACTGAGTGAGCTCCCCATGACATTCCGCCGCCTGCAATACATAGACCAGCCTTCAAGCCCTTAGATGCCTTGAGAGACTTGTAGTTTGTAACCATTTCACCAAAAGTCTTTGGTGCAGTTGAAACAAGCTTGGTGTTGTAGATCATTGCAACGTTGTTGATGTCTACAGGAACTCCGTACAACTTGCCCTTGTATGTAAGGTCAAGGAACTGAGTTGGATTGAAGCGAGCACGTACTGATGATGTAAGTGTGATTGGGGCAAGCTTTCCGCTCTTTGCACCTGTTGGTACCCAGTCATTTGCTCCAACAACAATATCTGGACCTGATGCATCAGTTGCCTTATCGAAAGCATCCTTAAGTGCATCAAAGCTTGAGAATGTAACAACCTTTATGGTGAAACCTGGAACCCAGTCACCCTTAGCTGCAATTACTTTAGAAAGGTTTTGCCCGCGAGATTCATCTGCCCAGACAACGATCTGAGTATTTGCACTTGCTGCTGGTGCTACAAGTGTTGAAACCGCAAGCGCGAATGCTGCAAGAACGCCAGCAAATCCGAAACGCTTTGTATTCATTTATATCCTCCATGGATGGAATTCGCGCACACGAGGGCATGCGCTGTTGGGGTAATTCCACTCTTTTGGGCGTTAGTAAGCAAACGAAACGCCTATTTTTCCACTCATTTGGCCGGTCATTTATCCGATTGTTATAAAGGTCGCCCCTTACATAAGGCGTTGCAGTGGAGGGGTAAAAACTCGCTCGGGGCGCCAAAGTGGGGTTCGATAGGGGTATGGCCGAAGAGATTGTTTCCCGCGATGAGATCCGTGCGATGCGTCGTTCGTACAGTGATGCCGGTTTAGAAACTCTGCCCAGCAATCCTTTCGAAGCTTTTGCAATGTGGCTAAAGGATGCACATGAAAATCCCGTCATTGTTGAAGCAAATGCAATGGTTTTGTCAACAGTCACTGCAGATTCACAAATAGATACGCGCACTGTTTTGTTAAAAGATATTTCCGATGATGGCTTTACTTTCTTTACTAATTACCAATCTCGCAAAGCACATGGAATTGAATTAAATCCAAATGTTTCATTGCTCTTTCCTTGGTATGCAATGGAGCGCCAAGTTTCAATTAGCGGTATCGCAGAAAAAGTTTCTGCACAAGAATCAGATGATTACTTTGCAACTAGACCGTGGGGTTCACAAATTGGTGCTTGGGCAAGTGCGCAGTCATCACATCTTGCATCGCGCGAAGAATTAGAACAACGTTTTGCAGGTGCGGCCGAAAAATGGCCCGAAGGAAGCGCAGTTCCACGTCCTGCACATTGGGGCGGATACCGAGTAACACCGCTTCATATCGAATTTTGGCAGGGCCGATACTCACGTCTGCATGATCGCCTGCGTTATGAGAGGACCGCCACAAGCGGTGATTGGGAACTCTCTCGGTACTACCCGTAGTCTTAGCCCATGAGCATCATCATTCCTTCAGAGTTAAAGCCAGTAGATGGACGCTTTGGTTGCGGTCCTTCAAAGATTCGTCCAGAAGCGCTAGCTGCATTGTCAGCAAGTGGTAATTCGATACTGGGAACATCACACCGACAAAAGCCGGTCAAGAATGTTGTAAAGCGTGTACGTGAAGGTCTGACATCTCTTTTCAATCTGCCAGAGGGCTACGAAGTAGTTCTTGGTAACGGTGGTTCAACTGCGTTTTGGGATATCGCAACTTTTGGGCTTATCGAAGAGCGTTCACAGCACCTTGTATTTGGAGAATTTTCATCAAAGTTTGCTGCTGCGGCAAAGGAAGCACCTTTCCTAGGTGAGCCAACAGTTATTAAGGCAGAACCTGGTTCGCATCCAGTGGCAACAGCTGAAGCTGGAATCGATGTTTACGCATTAACTCATAATGAAACAAGTACCGGTGTTGCAATGCCGATTCTGCGTCCAGCAGGTACAGATGGCGCTCTTGTTCTAGTTGATGCAACATCTGCTGCTGGTGGATTAATGGTTGATGCAAAAGAGTTTGATACTTACTACTTTGCACCACAAAAGTCTTTTGCATCTGATGGTGGAATCTGGATTGCAATCATGTCTCCTGCAGCAATTGCACGAGCAGAGAAAATCAAAGCAAGTGGTCGTTGGGTTCCAGCATTTTTTGATTTGGGAATCGCAATCGAGAATTCACGTTTAGATCAGACTTATAACACACCTGCGCTCGTTACTTTGATGCTTTTGGCAGAACAAATCGAATGGATGAACGCTAATGGCGGACTTTCCTTTGCTGCAGGTCGCAGTGCTAAGTCTTCAGATATTTTGTATTCATGGGCTGAAAAGACCAGCTACACAACGCCATTTGTTACTGATGCAGCGATGCGTTCGAAGGTTGTAGGAACAATTAACTTTGACGATGCAATCGATGCAACCAAAATTGCGGCGGCCCTGCGCGAAAATGGAATTGTTGATACTGAGCCTTACCGCAAGCTGGGCAAGAATCAGCTTCGTATCGGTATGTTCCCAGCAGTTGATCCAAGTGATGTTGAAGCGCTTACAAAGTGCATTGATCACGTTGTTGCTGCGCTGTAATGTCTAAGAGCTTTCATCGCGACAGATTTTTCTGGGTAGTAGCGGTTCAAACCGCAATCGTTAACTTCTATCTTGGAGGCTTCGGTCCAGCGCAATCCTTATTGCGCGCAGACCAAGGCACATCACTAACAATTGCTGGTTTACACGGCACCGCGATGGGTGTTGCATCAATCTTTGCTGGTTGGGCTAATCCACGTATTGCTCACAAATATGGACGCAACCGTGCCAGCTGGATCGGTTTATCTATCTTTATCTTCGGTCTAACTTTGTTTGTGATTTCTCCACCTGTTTACCTAACTTTGCCAGCAACATTTATCACCGGCTTTGGTACATCAGTTGTTATCAACACCATGCTGACGAAAATGTCATCTCATTATGGCAAAGCCGCAGAGGTCGCAATCCCACAAGCAAATGGAATTGCATCTGTTGGTTTTGTGATCGGAACTGCTCTAATTGGAACCATTGCGATTGCATATCCAGGTTTATGGCGTTTGGGATTACTTCTTGCAATTCCGGTTGCCTTAATTCTTTTCTTTGTTGGACGTGAAAAGGACACAGAAGAACATGTCCCCGATGAACACGGTCCACAAGGTGGAAAACTTTCATTAAAGTTTTGGATCGCTTGGCTGGGTTTTGTTGCGTGTATTTCAAGTGAGTTCGCAACATCATTCTGGGCGGCAGCACTTCTTAAAGAACGCGTAGGGTCAACTGCAGCAATTTCAACTGTTGCAATTGTGGCCCTTGGTACCGGTATGGGAATCGGTCGCTGGTACGGCGGATTGGTATTGAAGCGCTTTGCTCTGGATACTCAACTTCTAGCGATTATTGCTGTGCAGTTCCTTGGCTTCTTAGGTTTCTGGTTATCACACAACATGGTGCTCTCACTTGCTTGCTTATTTGTAGTTGGTCTAGGTATTTCGATGCAGTTTGCACTGTCTTCAATTCGATTGATCGGATTAAGCGATGGTCGCCCAGATCTAGCAATTGGACGATCATCCTTGGCGGCCGGCATAGCTATTGCAGGGGCACCATTCTTGTTGGGCTTATTGGGAGATAGTTTTGGTATTTCACGTGCCTACATCATGGTCTTTGTATTGATCAGCATTGCTTTCGTAATCGTGAGAGTGATTCCTTCTCATGTCAAGGAATCAGCATGAATTACAAAACTAGACGTTTAATTACTTTGCTTGCACTAATTGGAATTTTAGTCGTGATCGCGATTAACAGTCTTTAAGACTGTTGCTACAGAAGTATCTGCGGGTAGCTCTACTCGGTTCTTGTATCCGAACCAAATAATTAGTGAAGCAAATAATGAAATGCCACCGCAGATTGCAATAGTTGGACGAATCCCGATGAGGTCAGCACTCGCACCGATTAATGGTGAGCCAAATGGTGTGCCGCCCATAAAGATCAAAAGGTAAATACCCATAACGCGTCCACGGATTGCAGGGTCTGTGCTGGTCTGAACAATTGAGTTTGCTGAGACTAAAGTTGTAAGAGCCACAAATCCACAAATTGGTAGCCAGACAAGGTACAAGTTATAGCTAGGAATTACGGCAAAAACCATAATTGAAATGGAAAACAGAATTCCGCCCTTAATAACAAACTTTGTATTTCTAAATCTTTCTAGTCGCGCAGAACCAATTGCACCCGTTAAAGAGCCAATCGCAATAAAAGTTCCCATCAAACCAAAACTTGCTGGCCCTAAACCAAATTCTTGTGTCGCCATAAGTGCGTTGAAAATCTGAAAGTTCAGACCAAAGGTTGCCAAGAAAAAGACCATCAACATCACTACGTAAATATCAGGACGTGCCTTGGCGTAAGCAATTCCTTCGCGGATATTGCCATCTGATTTTGGTCTATCCAGATGGAAAAAAGCTTTTTCATTGAGATTAAGTAATGCAGCAATGACGAAGAAATATGAAAGACCATTGATAATGAAGGATGGCCCTGTACCAAAAGCAGCGATCAAACCACCTGAAATCGCTGGTCCCACAAGTCGGCCAGCGTTGAAATTAGCCGAGTTCAAGGAAACCGCGTTGGGTAGATCGCTCTGACCAACAACTTCGGTAGTAAATGCTTGGCGAACTGGAGCATCAATTGCCGTTGAAATTCCTAACACTGCAGCCAAAGCAAAAACGTGCCAGAGCGCGATCAGGTCAGTAATGACTAGAACACCAAGTCCGAGCGATGCCGCACCACCCATTATGTTGGTGAGAATCAAAACTTTTCTCTTATTAAACCGGTCGGCAAGCTTTCCGCCATGTAATGAGAAGAAAAGAACTGGAGCAAATTGAACTGCAGTGACTAAACCTAAATAAGTTCCGTTGTTGTTTGTCAGTTCGAGGACTAGCCAGTCTT
>Ga0315899_10008818_pt1 | contig 10808 bp, 4 predicted proteins | sample LakEriMetagenome_2_FD_203518 | JGI IMG/M metagenome (GOLD analysis project Ga0315899, IMG submission 203518) | Freshwater fungal communities from buoy surface, Lake Erie, Ohio, United States - Buoy 4 MA112 | ecosystem: Environmental > Aquatic > Freshwater > Lake | place: USA: Lake Erie, Ohio...
GCGCTGACCATTCTTGGCAAGAAATAAATATCCACCCGTTTTCCAAAAACAGAAAGGTGCTCTCCCGTCATGTCCTGCATACTGATCCGGAACGGCCGAGTGATCGATCCCGCCACCAGGCACGACACCGTGGCCAATCTTTGGATTGAAAGCGGTGTCATCGCCGCGATCGGCGGTCCGGACAGGCATGCCACAGAGACCATCGACGCGTCGGGCAAGCTGGTCTGCCCTGGCCTGATCGACATGCATGTCCACCTGCGGGAGCCCGGCCGTGAGGAGGACGAGACCATCGCCACCGGATGCGCCGCCGCCATCGCTGGCGGCGTCACATCCGTGGCCTGCATGCCCAACACTGAACCGCCGCTGGACAGCCAGTCGGCCGCCGAATTTGTGATTCAACAAGCCCGACGCGCGGGCCTGGCCAATGTTTTCCCAGTGGGCTGTCTCACCAAGGGCAAACTGGGGCAGGACTTATCGGAAATGGGTGGCCTGGTGGAAGGCGGGGCGGTCGCATTCACCGATGACGGCACGCCGGTGACCGATTCGGAAGTCATGCGACGGGCCATGGAGTATGCCCGCGGTCTGGGCAAGGCTGTCTTGAGTCACAGTGAGGATCTGGCTTTGACCAAAGGAGCGGTGATGCACGAGGGTGCCGAATCGCTTCGGCTGGGGCTAAAAGGGTACCCTGCCGCCGCTGAAGAAATCATGATTTATCGCGAGATCGCCTTGGCCGAGATCACCGGCGTGCGGCTCCACATCCTGCATGTCTCCAGCGCCCGTGGCGTGGAGTTGATCCGCTGGGCCCGCGACAAGGGATTGCCGGTCACTGGCGAGGCGAGCCCCCACCATCTGCTACTGAACGATGAGTGCCTGCGCGGCTTCGACAGCAACTACAAGATGTCGCCACCCCTGCGTGAGAAAAAGGATAGCGCCGCGCTGGTCCAAGGTCTGAAAGACGGGGTGATCACGGTGCTTGCAACAGACCACGCCCCGCACTCGGTCGAGAAGAAGATGCGCGAGATCGACCAGGCCCCCAACGGCATCATCGGTCTGGAAACCTTCCTGCCCACCTGCGTGAAGGCACTGATTGAGCCGGGCCACCTCACCTGGCCGCAAATGATCGCCATGATGACCCTGCACCCGGCCCAAATCCTCGGTATCGACCGCGGTACCCTCAAACCCGGCGCCCCCGCCGATGTCACCATCATCGACCCCAACCGGGAATGGACCATCGATGTCACCAAATTCCGCTCCAAAAGCCGCAATTGCCCCTTTGGCGGTTGGAAAGTGAAGGGCTTGGCGGAACAGGTCATCGTGGGGGGGCGTTTAGTTCAGCGGGTTAGCCCGATTTCATAAGAATAGTTAAAAAAGCCGCCCAATCAATCCATTTATAGCAGTTTTTATTATTTTTATATTTCAAATAATTTCAAAAAATTTTGGGCGGAAGCTGGCCCATAAAGCCAATTTTCTTCGCTTAAAGAATTTGAATGATTTCTTGGATTTGGCAGAAGGAACAGCACCGTGAATTGGCTTAAAAGCTTTTTTCCCAAAAGATCTAAGAAGAAGCTGATACGTCAAAACCAATCACCTTCCTTACTCGAATTAGATGAAAGGATTAATCCTTCAACAAATTTTGTTGGAGACATCAACAGCATTCCATTAAACTCGTCACCAAGCAACTTTGAGGTAATTGGCAATACTATTTACTTTGCGGCAAATGATGGAATAAATGGATTCGAACTTTGGAAAAGTGACGGCACTAATTCTGGAACAGTAATCGTCAAAGATATTTTTCCAGGCTCCCAAGGCTCAATGGAAGAGCAGCCAGAACGGCATTTATCACTCCTTTACAGATTAACTAATGTGGGCGGGACGCTCTTTTTCACGGCCGATGACGGAGTAAATGGGCGCGAATTGTGGAAAAGTGATGGGACCGCTACCGGAACAGTTTTAATTAAGGATATTAATCTTGGAATTAAGGGATCAAATCCTAGGAATTTAACAACTGTAAATGGAATTTGTTTTTTCTATGCCGATAATGGCTCTAATGGACTTGAGCTTTGGAAAAGTGACGGGACTGCAGCGGGAACAGTTCTAGTTAAGGATATAAATCCTGGCCAAACAGGATCTGAAACCACTCGAGTCTATGGAGTCGGAAATGATGCGATTAATGTGAATGGGACTTTATTCTTTGTGGCAAACACATCTTCAAACGGATACGAATTATGGAAAAGTGATGGCACTACAAATGGAACAGTTTTAATTAAAGATATTATCGCAGGAACTACTGGATCGGACCCAAGAAATCTTATCAACTTAAATGGAGCGTGCTATTTCTATGCGAACAATGGGGTAAACGGAAGAGAGCTTTGGAAAAGCGACGGAACGGCCGCTGGGACCCTAATGGTCAAAGACATTTATGGGGGCTCTTCCAACTCCCAGAATGGAGACTGGACGGTTGTTAACGGTGCGCTATTTTTCGCACCCTACGAAGTATCAATCGGGTCTGAATTATGGAAGTCAAATGGAACTTCAGCCGGGACTGTTCTGGTTAAGGAAATAATTGCTGGAGGAGTAAGTTCCTACCCAGCAAATTTGACAAATGTAAACGGGACCTGTTTTTTCACAGCCGACAACGGATTAGATAACCGAGAACTCTGGAAAAGTGATGGAACTGCCGCTGGAACCGTTCTTGTTAAAGAAATATACCCAGGTTCGACGCGTTCAATGTGGCATTTTGCCAATCTTACTAATGTCAATGGCACTTGCTTTTTCACGGCCGATGATGGCGTCAATGGCAAAGAACTCTGGAAGAGCGATGGGTCTGCATCAGGAACCATTTTGGTAAAGGATATTACTAGTGGTATTTCTGGAACAACACTGGGAAACTTTACAAATTTTGGTGGCATTCTATTTTTTTCGGCGAATGATGAAAAAAACGGTCTCGAACTTTGGAAAAGTGATGGAACAGCGTCTGGAACCTTTATGGTAAAAAACATTTATCCAAAAACGGATAATTCAAACCCTTCTAATTTGACGAATTTTGATTCTGGAATTTTCTTCACTGCCAATGATGGCAAAAACGGTACAGAACTTTGGAAAAGCAATGGAAACTCCGCTGGAACCATCTTGGTTAAGGATATTTACCCTGGCGCGAATGGCTCTTCCCCTTCTGGCTTGACAAATGTCAACGGTACCGTTTATTTCACCGCTAATGATGGCACCAACGGTGCGGAACTTTGGAAAAGCAATGGAAACTCCGCTGGAACCATCTTGGTTAAGGATATTTACCCTGGTGCGAATGGCTCTTCCCCTTCCGAATTGACCAACGTCAACGGCAACATTTACTTCACCGCAAATGATGGCACCAACGGTGCGGAACTTTGGAAAAGCGATGGAACCTCCGCCGGAACCATCTTGGTTAAGGATATTTACCCTGGCGCCAATGGCTCTTCGATCTCCGGGTTGATCAATGTCAACGGTAACATTTACTTCACCGCAAATGATGGCATCAACGGTGCTGAACTTTGGAAAAGCGATGGGACTTCCGCTGGAACCGTTTTGGTTAAAGACATTTACCCTGGCGCGACGGGTTCCAATCCCTCTGGTTTGACAAATGTCAACGGCACCATTTACTTCACTGCCAATGATGGCACCAACGGGGCGGAACTTTGGAAAAGCGATGGAAATTCCGCTGGAACCGTCTTGGTGAGGGACATTAACGTAGGCTCTTCTGGATCTGCACCCTCTGATTTGACAAACTTTAATGGGACACTGCTTTTCAGGGCTACAGATATAAGTAATGGTTCTGAGCTCTGGAAAAGTGACGGGTCAAACTCTGGCACTCAAATTGTTAAAGATATCCTAAGCGGCACATCCAGTTCCTCCCCTAGCAGATTCATGGTCTTGGAACAAAACCTTTATTTCACTGCCACTGATGGTACAAATGGAATTGAGTTATGGAAAACCGATGGTTTTGCTAGTGGAACTAGTCTTATAAAAGACATTTACACTGGACCTTTAGGGTCCAATCCATCCAACCTCGTGACTTTTAATGGTAAAATCTACTTTTCCGCAAGAGATGCGACAAACGGAAATGAACTTTGGGAAAGTGATGGCACTCTTAATGGGACCAGATTTGTTGCGGACCTAAATCTTGGGAATTTCGACTCCAATCCAAACAATTTCAAAGTTGCCGCCCAAAGATTGTTTTTCACTGCAACTGAAAATGTCAACGGAACCGAACTCTGGTTTTTCTGGCCGGAAGAAAATCCAAAGATAACATCTTCAGAAAAGACCTCTTTTGAGATGGGGCAATCAAGCTCGTTCAAGGTCACCGCAAATGGCTACCCAGCTCCGACATTCACAGTTTCTTCCGGAACACTTCCTTCAGGCGTGACGTTTACAAATAGTGGTTTGCTGTCCGGAATACCTAGTGCGGGTACAGTTGGTATCTATCCGATCACAATCAAAGCATCCAACGGGATCGGCACCGATGCGACCCAATCGTTCACACTTACAATAACTCAGGCGCCCTCCTTCACATCGGCCGACAAGGCGACTTTCACCACCGGTACAGCCGGATCATTCACGGTTGTAGCCACCGGTTTCCCGGCACCAACCTTCAGCCTTTCCAGCGGAACGCTCCCCAGCGGGGTGACTCTCTCTGCTGGTGGACTCTTGTCAGGCACTCCCGCCGATGGCACAGGTGGCACTTACCCCGTCACCATCAAGGCCACCAACGGTGTCGGAACCGATGCAACCCAGTCTTTCACACTCACCGTCAACCAGGCACCGGCAATCACATCCGCCGACAAGGTGACCTTCACCACCGGAGCAGCCGGGTCCTTCACGGTTGTAGCCACAGGTTTCCCGGCACCAACCTTCAGCCTCGCAAGTGGCACACTTCCGGCAGGTGTCACGCTTTCCGCCACTGGCAGCCTTGCCGGCACGCCCGAGGGTGGCACGGGCGGAATTTGGCCCATCACGATTAAGGCCACCAATGGCGTCGGAACCGATGCAACCCAGTCTTTCACACTCACCGTCAACCAAGCACCGGCTATCACCTCCGCCAACAAGGCGACCTTCACCACCGGAGCCGCAGGATCTTTCACGGTTGTAGCCACAGGTTTCCCGGCACCAACCTTCAGCCTTTCCAGCGGAACCCTCCCCAGCGGGGTCACTCTCTCCGTCGGTGGACTCTTGTCCGGTACTCCGGCTGATGGCACAGGTGGCACTTACACCATCACCATCAAGGCCACCAACGGCGTTGGCACCGATGCAACACAGCCTTTCACACTCACCGTCAACCAAGCACCGGCTATCACCTCCGCCAACAAGGCGACCTTCACCACCGGAGCCGCAGGATCCTTCACGGTTGTAGCCACAGGTTTCCCGGCACCAACCTTCAGCCTCGCGAGTGGCACACTTCCGGCAGGTGTCACGCTTTCCGCCACTGGCAGCCTTGCCGGCACACCCGAGGCTGGCACAGGCGGAATTTGGCCCATCACGATTAAGGCCACCAATGGTGTTGGGACTGATGTTTCCCAGTCGTTCACCCTAACTGTGAACCAGGCACCGGCTATCACCTCATCAGGTAAGGCTTCCTTTGTGGTTGCCCAAGCCGGGTCTTTCCAGATGACGGCTAGTGGCTATCCCACACCGACCTTTTCCAAGACCAGCGGTGTGCTACCGGACGGGGTCACACTTTCGGCAAGCGGCACCCTTTCGGGTAAGCCGATAGCGGGTTCCGCCGGCACCTACCAATTCGAGGTGAAGGCTTCCAACGGGACCGCGCCTGATGCGAAACAGGTTTTCACACTGACGGTCAACCTCGAAGGTACGATCAATTTCACCAGCCAAAACCGTGCCAGTTTTGTCGTTGGTGATAGCGGCACTTTCCAGGTGCGGGCAGATGGCTTACCCGACCCGACCTATAGCCTCGACTCTGGAACCCTGCCATCCGGCATAAATCTGTCGGCAACAGGAGTGCTGTCTGGTACCCCATCCGCAGGCACAAGCGGGATCCACTCGTTTGTGATCAAGGCTACCAATGGCGTTAACGCCGATGCGACCCAAGCCTTCACTCTCACGGTCAATCAGGTTCCCGCGTTCACTTCGTTGGACGAGACCACTTTTGTGGCTGGCGAATCCGGAACTTTCACCGCCAAGGCTACCGGTTTCCCAGCACCGGTCTTTAGTCTGGTTTCAGGCAGCCTCCCGAGTGGCGTGAGCCTTTCGTCCTCCGGAGTGCTTTCCGGAACACCGGCTGCCGGCACCGGGGGTTCCTACCTTTTCACCCTCAAGGCCTCCAACGGTGTAGGGTCCGGAGTCACGCAGGCTTTCACACTGACAGTCAACCAGGCCCCAGCCATCACATCAGATAATAAGGCGACCTTCATCACCGGAGCCACGGGATCATTCACGGCTGTCGCTACGGGATACCCGGTTCCCGTTTTCAGTGTTGTGGCTGGAAACCTTCCATCCGGGATTACACTATCATCCGGAGGCCTCCTATCTGGCACCTCTGCCGACGGTACTGGCGGCATTTACAACATCACGGTCAAGGCAGCCAACGGAGTAGGAACTGATGCGACCCAGTTATTCACGCTGACAGTCAACCAGTCACCGGCCTTCACCTCCGCCAACGCGACAACCTTCCGGTCCGGCCAAACGGGTAGCTTCAATGTTCTCGCTTCCGGATTCCCAAAGCCTAGCTTTTCAATCCTCTCCGGTTCCTTGCCCAGCGGCGTGACCATGGGAGCTGATGGGAACATCCAAGGAACTCCTGATGCTGGCACTGGGGGGGTCTACTCAATCCGTGTGGGCGCCTCCAACGGCGTTGCCCCGGAAACAAGTCAGACATTCACTTTGACGGTAGAGGAAAACCCTGTCATTTTTGGCACCGATTCTCGATCATTCAGGGCCGGCTTGAACAGCTCGTACCGGTTCACCTCCTTCGGCTATCCAGCCCCGGCCTTCGCCGTGCAGGGCACTTTGCCCGCCGGTGTGGCACTGAGCGCGGACGGACTGCTTTCAGGTATTCCTCCCACCGCGGCTCAAGGGGTTTATCCCATAACCATTCTCGCCACCAACGGCCTGGCACCCGATGCACGCAAGGATTTCATCCTCACGGTGACCAACGCCCCCACTATCACCAGCACCGACGCGGTTGTCTTCCGGGTGGGCGAGGGTAAATCCTTCCAGATGGCGGCCACCGGAACCCCGGCACCAGGTTTTATCCATTCCGGCAACCTGCCCCAGGGAGTCACCTTCAGCAACACCGGACTTCTGTCGGGTACCCCTGCAGCCGGCACCAGCGGCACTTACCCACTTTTTGTCACTGCGAGCAACGGGGTAAACCCCGACGATACCCAGGGCTTTACCTTGGTCGTGCAGGATGCCCCGGTCATCAACTCCCCGCCCAGCACCACCTTCACCGTGGGCCAAGCCAGCGGCTTCCAGATGACGGCAGCAGGATACCCTGTGCCTGTTTACACGGTCATCTCAGGCACATTGCCGGCGGGAATTTCCCTCACGGCTGGCGGGCTGCTTTCCGGAACGCCCGCAGCCTCCACGGGTGGAACTTACCGGTTCAAGGTTCAGGCCAGCAACGGGGTGGGAACTGATGCCACCCAGGCCTTCACCCTCACGGTGAACCAGGCACCATCCTTCACCAGCAACATCTCTGCCACTTTCACCACGGGAACTGCTGGAAGTTTCCAGGCCTCCGCCAGTGGATACCCATCCCCGGTTTTTGCCCTGGCTTCCGGCACATTGCCTTCTGGGGTCACCCTATCAACCGCAGGTTTACTTTCCGGTACACCGGCAGCCCAATCAGGTGGCAGTTACCCAATCACCCTTAAGGCATCAAACGGTACCAGCTTCGATGCGACGCAGGCCTTCCTGCTGACCGTCAACCAACAGCCGATGATCACCAGTGTAGATAGCACAACTTTCAACGTGGGTCAGGCAGGGATTTATACCATTGCCGCGACCGGCTTCCCAGCTCCGGTGTTCTCCATCACCACGGGCAGCTTGCCCGATGGAGTGACTCTTGCATCGGGAGGCGCCCTCTCTGGCACACCAGCTAACGGCACCGGCGGTACCTACCGCTTCACCGTGCAGGCTGCCAATGGAATCGGTACCAACGCAACCCAGGCTTTCAGCCTTACGGTCAACCAGGGCCTAGCTATCACTAGCTTAAACACCACCACTTTCTCGGTGGGTCAGTCCGGTAGTTTCCTCGTGACAGCTACCGGCAACCCGGGCCCGGTCTTCAGCATCGCGTCCGGCTTGGTGCCGGCAGGATTAATTTTCAACACTAACGGGACACTTTCTGGCACCCCGCTTGCCAACACAGGCGGCAGCTACCCGCTGGTCATCCGGGCGAGCAACAGCATCGGCAACGAGGTGACCCAATCTTTCACCCTGACAATTAATCAGACCCCGGTGATCACCAGCGGCAACAAGGCGAGCTTTCAGGTGGGAAAAAGCGGCAGCTATTCGCTAGCAGCAACCGGTTACCCAGCACCGGCTTTCTCCGTCAACTCGGGTAGCCTTCCCGCCGGAGTTGGCCTGACGGCTGATGGCAAGCTGCAAGGGGTGGCCTTGCCTGGCAGCAAGGGTTCCTACTCCTTTACGGTGAAAGCCAGCAACGCCGGCGGCAGTACCCTGCAAAACTACACCGTGGCGGTTAGCCAAGAAGGTGTTTTCGCGGTGGCTGCCAGGGGAGGCGGCAGAGATTTCTCCAAGCTAGCCATTTATAGCAACGGGACAGGGAACCTGCTGCGGGAAATAATACCGTTTCCCGGTTTCAAGGGTGAGTTCTACGTTTCGTCCGGTGACATCACCGGCGACGGCATCGAAGACATCGCGGTGGGAAGCGGGCAGGGCTCCCAGAATGGTCATGTTGTGGTATTTGACGGGGCATTGCTGCTAAATCCGAATCTAGGCAAGGCGGTGGAGTTGCCCTACAAGCAAGGCGGATCGGTGCGGGCTAGCCTGTACGCCTTCGTAGGCTACAGCTCGGGCGTGGCGGTCCGTCTGGCAGACATGAACGATGACGGATTTGACGACATGGTGTTGGCCCCAGGTACAGGTGCAGGCACCCGCACCCCGGCTCACCTGCGAATCTGGAACGGCAAGGACTGCATGGCCGACTTCGAAGCCGGAAAGCCCCTGCCTTATGACTACCGCTGGGAGATGGCTAGTTTCTGGGCGTTTGGAGAGGGGAGCAACCCGGGAGGCGGTTTGGCCCTATCGGTTATCCGCCAGGCCGGGCCGGATCTGATTATCGCTTCGCAGTTGTTCAAGGATGGCAGCAAGGTATTCCGGTACGACGGCCAGAAGGTTTTGACAACCGTTGCGGACCTGACTGGCTGGCAGGAAATATCGATGACGGGTAACACGGTGGTTGCTTTTGACCGGGAGGGCAACCGTTTCTTCGCAAACGGAGGTACAGACAGCGCAGCTACAGACAATATTTTCGTACGGGACAAGGACAAAAAGGCCGCTTACACGATTGACCGCATTTTTGGCAACACCCCGGGCGGTCTCCGCCTGGGATTGGCAAACGTTGATTTTGATGCCGAGGACGAGTTGCTGGTAACCCGAGGTACTGACTCCACGACCAAAATTTACGACCTACTCGCAGACAAAGCGATACTGATCGAAACCCTCAAGCCCGGCGGGAACTCAGGATGGGTTTGATTCTGGGACAGCCCAAACTCTAATAGCAGGAACTTAGATCCCATGAAGCCCCAAAAGTACTGTACTGTGGATTTTTCCCGATGAAAAAACCCGGAAGCAGCTTCGACATCACCGCCATGACCATGGAGGAAATCATGGTCGCGGCGGAAAAATTGACTGTCGCGGTTCGCAACACTGAAGACTTGAAAATCAATGAAATCAAGGCCCTGATCAGCCAGCGGGACATGCTGAAGGCCCGCTTCCTGGAAATCAGCGCGCTGGTCCAGGAAAAACTGAAAATCCTAAAGCGCGCCATCCAGAAATGCAACGGAGGCTACAACGCCCTGTCCCCGGTCGGGACCAAAAAAATCAACCGGTCAGCCATCCGGCGCCTTTCAGCCCAACAACTGCTGGAAAGGGCCAGCTATTTGCTGGACAAGGCGAAAGCAAAACCCCGAAAACCCAACCCCGACTTCATGGGAAATCTCCGGGTGGAATTCAAGCTGATGCTGGCCCGCTATCGGGCAATTGAACGGGAAAACAACTACGATTCCAAAAACATGCGCACCATTCTCACCAACACCATGGTGGAGCTGTCCAACCAAATCTCCGCGTGAATCAGGTCGTAAAGTCAGTTGGGGAAAATCCTTGCCAGGCTTTCAGTTGCCGGCACGGTTGCCAAATGGAACTCCCTCTCTAGCCTTACAGGAATGGATCGGTCCACCCACTCGTGGTGGGGGGCTAAAAGGGAAGACGGTGTGAATCCGTCGCGGGGCCGCCGCTGTAACCGGATGTGGAGCATTTCAAGCGGTTCACAAACCGCGCCACTGGGAGTGATCCCGGGAAGGCGAAATGCTTTGGATAGCCCGACCGGGCCGTCCACAATTCCGGAAGCCAGAAGACCTGCCCGTCCAATCTTTTCCAGGGTCGCCCCGGCACCGGGTGGCATGGGTCAGATGGCCATTGTTGCCGTCATCCCTTGCCCTTGCTTGCTTGAGCTCCCGATCAGTCGCCCGGAACCGGCGAATCGGAGTGCAAATGTTTTTAGCCTTGCAAATTCCCAAGCAAAGAAGTCGCGGATTCACCCTCATCGAGTTGCTCGTGGTCATCGCGATCAT